>Ga0315310_10001269_pt1 | contig 15952 bp, 18 predicted proteins | sample TDP5_MG_FD_203630 | JGI IMG/M metagenome (GOLD analysis project Ga0315310, IMG submission 203630) | Freshwater sediment microbial communities from Lake Towuti, South Sulawesi, Indonesia - TDP5 | ecosystem: Environmental > Aquatic > Freshwater > Lake > Sediment | place: Indonesia: South Sulawesi... | reverse complement strand
CCGCGCAGATGCCCGCCTGGGCCCTTGAAGAATGCTTGGACGCCCCATTCGCCTTCTGTGGTTAGCTTGTATGAACTTTGAGCGTATAAGACGATGTCGCCGTTTTCATCTGGATACTTTGTACCGTTGTTCCAAACTGCTACGTCAACATCCTCGAATGCAACTGTTTCGTTGGGAAACTTCCACACGAACGTGACGCTCACAATACTAGAATCTGTCGTGCCAGCGGTTGCAGTAACCAGAGTTCCTGAAGTCACATCCAAACCATGACAGTCGGTTGTTACCGCATACCCAGATTTCAATGCGCTCCAGCCAGCTTTAGCGTATGGAATGAGCAACACGGAAAGGAGAACGAATATCGCGTGGAATTTAATCCGCACTTCGACGCCTTCTCTGTGAAGAATTGTCCGAGGGTCTTATAAATGTCTAACTAGAACAAATATAGAACTTTCCACGAGAACTATGTTCTATGTATACTCCTTGTTCTCTTAACATGGACGATTACGCATGTAACAAGAACCAAAAAGATTGGCATGATTGTGGTTGTTGGGAATTCTGGGACCACTTCTCTCATGTAGAATGTGTGTAGGACATCTGCGATTAGGTTTACGGCGAGGTTGAGGGATTCTCCGCAACGATTTCTAAAGGTTTCATTGCTCCAATCGTAGGTTTGGTTCATCCATAAACACGTTAAGTCGCCGTCAACATCAAAAGTTGTGTCGTAAGCAAGTTTAAGCCCAGCGTCGTAGGCTGTAATTTCGCTTAAAACTCCGTCGAAGGCAAGATAAGTGTTACAATCGTCATCGTAGCTGTCTGTGCCCTGGTTCACGTGCCCTTCATAATCCTCATGAATGTCTCTATCAACCGCACCCCATTCTGTTTTCTTTCCCATCACGTGAGCAAAGACTGCCAAATCAGAAATGTAATGAGCCATAACGCCAAGCTTTTTGGTAGCATCAACCACATCACCACTCCTGAAAAGGTTAACTGCGTTATCGTATTCCTCTTGAGCCCGCCTTGCTGAAGCATCATCTTGTACACTAAAATTGGCGAAGTAATACACGTGATGATTCCAAAAGTCTCCAATACCACCCGACGCTTCTCGATTATCTGGCAGCTCAGTTCCATACAAGTAGCTTGAGAGATTAGCAAGAATATACCCTTTCTCATCCTCTGGCAACCAATCTAGGGCGTGGTGCGCTATCCAGTCATGCGTCCCGTATTTTGGGTTAGACGGGTCATCACTGTAACCGCCGTTGCTCCAACCAGAAACAGTGACAAGGTTGACTCTGGCGATTACTAACACGCTTAAAGAGGCGGCAACCCAGAAAAAAGCAAGACGCTTCTCTGGCACATTAACCCCATTGTAAGATTGGTTTTCTATTCATGTTACATCAGTCGTTTTATTGCGTTGGTTCAGTTTTTATGACTTGTGGAAGAACCTTCAATCGAATTCCACTGTATGAAAAAACACGGGTTGCTCTTGTTAGGCAGTGCTGGTGCCCTCATGGTTTAGCGGAGTCGAGGAGTTTCTGCAGCCAAACCGTTGCGGCTGTTGGTCCCACCAACGCTGTGTAGACGCCGAAGGTCATGCCCGCCATATCCAAGCCTAGGGCTGAAAACGTGCCAATGGCCACTGTTCTTAGAAACTTCTTCCAACTGAAAGGTTTGTCCTGCGCCGCATAGCCTAGAAAAGCGTAGACAAGCGCTGCGCAAACTCCCAAACCAATGTTGAACAAATTCATTTCTGTTTCTCACCTCCTGCTATGCTTTTCCATTTCACGTCTTTGCTTTGGAGGAACATTTCCCGCCCTTTGGAAGGTGCACGCGCGTTTGACTGGAGGAGAAAGGAGAGGAGGCAAAAACAGAGTCATTTTCTTGCACCTTCCATGGAGGTCTCGGGTTGCGTTTTCTCCCAAAGCTGCCAGCCGAATTTGACGGCGTTTTTGCGGAACTCTTCTTGGCGGATTAAGCCCAACTCTGCGGCCTTCAGCATGTCAGCCACAACGATTTCAGGCGCCTTTTCAGTGCCCCAGTTTAGGCGAACTTGAGCCTCTGCCGGGTTGAAGCCCGCTTGAGCCGAGACAGCATCGAAGATTTCGCGTTCCACTTGCCGCTTGATGTAACGCTGGATAGGTTTGATAAGCATGCCTTGGAGGTCTAGGGCTGCTCTTGCAGAGGCTTCTGTGAAGCCCGGAGTGCTGAACAAGCGGGGCAAGGGCGTCTCGCATCCCAGATAAAACTGGTTTATGATGTGGTCAACGTAGTATTCGAAGCGGGCTCTCGGGTCGAGGGCTATGGGTTTTATGTCGCCCTTTCCGCTGTAGAAGAGCCACGCGCCCTCTTCAGAGCGGTTTTTGATGGCTCTCTCAAACTTTTGGATTGTCGCCTCATCCGCCTTCTCCAGCAAGGCCAAAACGTCTGGTCCAGAGTACTTTTCGAAAATTTTGGGCATCATGCGCTCTATTTTGGCTTTCATCCAAGCGTAGGCTGGTCGCCTGTCAGACTGGAAGGTGAGGGAGTGCAGCAGCACCTGCAAGACGCCAGTTCCGAAGCCAGACAAGCCGAGGCAGTTTATCCGCCAGTGGATTATGGCTTCTGGTCTGAGGCTTTCGCCGCCGTAGCCTTGCCTCAGCTTGTAGCTTTCAACCTTGTAGGGAATCTTTAAGCCGCTGTTTTGTATGTAGCCTTGCTCGATACGCTCAACCGCTTCTAGCGGAAGCCTACGCAGCTCCCTCAGCCTTTCAGGCGCGATTCTAAGCCAAAAATCGTTTCCACACGCAACCAGCAAACGAGCCATGTCACAAAGCAGAGCGTCCAAGTTCACATCTTCGTTGAACTGGTCCACAAGCCTTCTTGCCTCTCCAGCCCTCTCGTATCCTTCGTTGGCTGTCGTGTAGAAGCCCATGCCAACGGCTGAAGCCGCCAACAAGTCAACGCTTGCCTTGCATGTTGGGTCCCTCTCATAAAGCTTCAAAACGTCAGCAAGAGGAACGCTTGGCGTTTCGTAGATTGTGGCTGACTGTGGGGAGGCGTGTCCGCTTCTGGTTTTGAGCGAAAAAGCCTCAGTTAAGCGTTTCAAAATGCTGCTCATTACAAGCCCTCCAGAAGTTTAAGCCCCTTTTCAGTAATCACATACGGAGCGCGGTGTTTCTGTTCGCTCTTCTGCACGTAGCCGTTCTGGACAAGGTAGCGGAATATGCCCTCAAAAGTGGCGTGAGTCCCAAGTTTCCTAACTGTTCTTTTCTCAAGCTCTGTCCTGCATTGGGGCTGTCTGCTAAGCTCGTTTAACACGGTTTTTGCAAGCCGCAGTCTTTCATTCAAACGCCTCATGTGTAAACAACCTCGATTGGTTTTTGAGCGCTAAAAAATGGGGGAGAGTGATGCGTGCACACCATTAGAACGGCAAATTCTCTCTTGCCGTCAACGCCGTAAACGTTTGGTGCCGTGTCGGGCGTGTAAGGCGTCATTTCGGCTCCGCATAAAGGGCAATACTGCCAGCAGTCGCAGACAACAACGTCATCCTTCCGATCTGAATGGTGAACCTTCCCGCAGGAGGGACATTTGCCTTCAAATCTCGCCATTTCACTCTACCTGGACGGGTGGTCATCTTACAGGGATGTGCTTATGTTAGTCATCTTGGCAACAGCCCTGCTCCGCAGAATCCCCAAGCCAAACCTTGTTGTGGCTCTGACGCCGAACTCGCCGGTTTTTGGGTCTTCCCAGTCTTCAACTGTGACGTCTCTTCGCAAGAGCATAACTGACGCTACGCGTGTGTCTATGGCATAAGCTACCCCGTTGGTCATGAGAGTGCTAGCCATGACTTTCATGCCCAGCACGCTGCCGATGACGCCGCGTTCCAGGTCTGTTTGTTCTGAGGGCAGGTATTGGGCGTGGATGAACTTGTCATCATTCAATAGCTGGTGTAACTGCACCTCATTCACTGCCAGAATTGTGGGTCGCCAGTTCTCGCTTCTAACGGCGTTGTGAAGTTTGACCAGCCCAGCCCAGTTCATGGCTGCTCCGCCTTGGTCGACTGGTGCTCCGCCAGCCAAATCTGCGTTTGCAACGCTTCCGTAAAGCGAGATTATTCTGTTTGTTTCAGTTTCGCCTAAGGCTCTGCCCACCTTCTCTGTCATGTTATCCATGACGTTCCAGGTCGCATCCTCCAGAAATTCGCGAGTCCACTCTTCGGAGGCTTCAGCGAGAATGTTGGTGTACACGTCGACTGTGCTGTTCTTCTTTCCGCTCAGCCTAGCTACTGCGCCCTCAGCATAACGGTACGCAACGGCTTCCTCGTCTAGCGGAAACCTCTCCATGGGCTCCTTGGTTAATCGAACGTTGATTATGTCTCTGCCAATCATTTCGGGGTAGGCAGCTTGCACAAGCGTGTCATGCATGCGCCCCAAGGCACCGGTCACGTCGCTGAACAAGCCTTCTCTTAGGCCGACTTCGCAGTACCGCCTGAAGAACGGATGTGCCGCAGTCTTGTGTACTAGGTTTTCCATGAGCTGCCTAAATTCGCCGTCCTTCCGCATTAGACTTTCAAAAAGTGGCTTCATGACAGGTCACTTCCCGACCAAAATGAAAATCAGATCGTCTGCAGCCGAAGCGGATTGAAGAGCTGTTCCGAGCTTGCGGTTGTAGTAGATGGTGTATGTGGCTGTGCCGCCTTCGTTCACCGCCTGATCCGCTAGCTGAAGCATCCTCTTGTTCGAGTCTGCGCCATAAACAGCCTTTCCGCGGGGTATGGCTCCGCCCACTTTCACCTTGACTCTCCCACGGACCAGAACCGGACACGGGTCGCCTGACGCAACGCTCTTGACAGCAACGCCTGTGCAGTCTTGGGCGGAAGTCGCCGGGCTGACAGTATCGTCAGCGCTCAAGTAGACAGGGTCTCCTTTAGTGACGGCTGCGCCTGCCGTAAAAGTCTCGATCACAGCGTTTGGATCGTCTGTCTCGCCTATGCTCATCCAGGTTTTGCCAGTGTTGTCCGCCATAAATCATCACTCCAAGTTTTCGCTTTTGGTTTCAGCCAGTTCAGCCTGGCTTACTCCCCGAATCACACAAAGTGACAACGAAGACTCAGATTCATGAAGCCGTTTGCTGTCCATTTCGCCTCACCTTTCACGAAGCTTCAGGATGACGCCGCGAAGTTCTTGACAGAGTCTCTGAGGCCCAAAACCCCAGCTCCTCTCAACCATTGGGCTGGGCAGGACATTCTGAATCATCCTTATCGTTTCCTCAACGGGAAGCATGGCCTTTGGATCTTTTAGAAGACTTTCAGAAACCTCAGCCTCCGTTTTTCCAGCAGCTTTTTCAAGCCTCTCAACGCGGGCGGCCAAAGCCCCAACAGCGTCGTTGATCTGCTCCACAACATCCTCAACGCTTGCGATAAGCTCATCCACATCAGGCTCTGCCGAAACCTCAAACTCGACAGCGGCTGTTTCATCCTCCCCTTCCTGCTCGAGAAGTCTAGCCTCTTCGGCGAAGGTGCCTATTCCCAGTTTCTTTTTGTGGGTGGCCAGATGCCTCATTGCTTGCCGCTTGTATCTCTCTGGAATCTCGCTTTGGGGCAATCGGGCGTTCGCATTACGGAGATGCGGAAGATCTATGTTTCCGTTCGCTTGGTGGTGCGGAAACTTTCTGGCTAGTCTGTCGTTTTCTTTGTATACGATGGCGAAGGCTGAGTCTGGAAGACCGTTAACATGTTGGCGTGTCCAAATTCTTTCTTCAATTTTCCTTGGTTCCTCGATTTTTGGCTTATCGGCTTTTGATTTTTCATCTCTGCCCATTTTTCCACGCTCTCTCAGCGGTGTCTGCAAGTAGGCAGAAACACCTGCCGGAGCCATGTAATGTGGATGCAGAAGAAGCCAGTCTCGAATCTTGTTTTCGTCCCACATCTTCTCTTTTGAGAAAAAGATGCTCTGAACCCTTTGGGTTTCAGGTTCAGTCCGCAGCTTTCCAACGATGGCTAAGACGCCGTTTTCCTTGTCAAGCCAGATGGTGTTGAAGTGTTCGGGCATAAAAGCCGAGGCATCCTGATAAAAGCCTAGGACATACTCGCCAGCGATTATGGGTTCAAAGGCTTGCTCCTTTACACGCAGTTTTTCCATGATTTGGATGTTTGTTTCTGGCATGCCGGGAACAGCTACGAGGCTTAACTCTGCGTTATGTAGGCCACGCGGGATTTTTCCATCCAAGACATCGATGGTTTCGTAGTCCGCTCCAACGCTAACATGCCTAATCAAGCCCTTCCGGATTTTCTCAGCCACCTCCTCGTCAAAAACCTCAGCTTCGTACCAGAGAATTCGCCCATCCCACTCGGTCTTGACTATTTTTCCAACGGCGTTTGGCACGGCGACATGCTCAACGTATACTGGTGCTGAAACAAGCTTGTTAGCGAAAGACTGCAATTCTTCAGGCGTGTAGATGTTGAGGTTTCGGCTCATGCCAGCCGTCATGGCTATGCCGCGAATCCGCAAGGGCTTGTCAACAACCTTCTCCAAAACCTTGAAGGGGATTAAGGCGGAGAAGTGCCCCCGCACAACCTCGCTCTTGTGGTGTTTTTCAAACCAAGCCTTAGCCTTAGCCAACGTCCAGCCCTTAGACACATCAAACAAGTAGCTTTGAATCTCCATCGTGTCTTTGCCTTTGGGCTTGCCAACTACGGCTTTAATGCCCTCATCCTCGCTCAAAACAACGGTGCGCAAGCTGTTCGGATGAAACTCCTCTGGACTGCGATGTCCGCTGCGGATGTACTGATCGGTTGTTTCCCAAGGCAATTTACACAAGCCTCACACAACTAACACCCAATTTATATGCGAGGAAAATGAAAAGGCGAATTGTACAACGCAACAGCCCACGTGAAGGCTAACAGGCGGACCATCAGAGTGGCCCAAACCCCAAAAAGTGATTTGAAATGCCCAGAAAGTGCATAGTCAAGGTGGTTCTAAGCAAGGAACAGAAGGAAATCCTCAACGAGTTGGCGAGGAGACTCGGAACCAGCGAGAGTGAAACGCTGAGGATGGCCTTGATGGATTACGCGAAGGAACTAAGCCTGATAAGAGAGAGGGTGCGAAGGACAGGCAACCAATTTTAGGGGTATTCCTTACTTTACGCTTTATTTTGGTGATGTTATGCCTAGAGAGTTTTGGGAGGACTACTTCGGCTTTCGCTTCGGCCCATGGGGCATGTGCATCGGCCCGTACAGACCCTTCAGAATTAGCTATCGCCGAACTGGGAAATCCCACGTACTACGTTTGAGAATAAACCCCGAAGTGAAGAAGGAGGAGATAAAGGCTCGGCTGACAGAGCCTGGCATCCTCGAAATCGAATGGCCGAGGATTAAGGGCGAAGAAATACCAATAGAATAGCGTCCATCCGATTTCGAAGTTTTGGATGGAGTTATCTGATTAAAAATGGTCTGATTCGGATTTCAGTTCGAAATTAGCGTAATTAGGGATTAAATTTAAAAATCCACAAGCAATTTATAAGAATCTTAGCGTAGGTTCCTAGACTGGGCGCCTATAGGAGTTTAAGAGTTGGCAAGAAAAGCTTTCGAGAAACTCTTGCTTGAAGCTGTAGATGAAGCTTTGGCTTCGCTGGGAGACTCGGCTAGGCAATCAATATATTTCCACCTTCAACGAAAATTCAAAGTGGCAAAAAATGACATTCCTTATCGCCCTGAGGATTTTGCCGATGGACTTGAGAAGATTTTTGGTTTAGGGGCTAGGTTTATAGAGATTTTAATCATGAAAAATCTATACGAAAAGATTGGGCAGCCTCTCGATTGGAATGAAAGCAAAGAACTCGTGTTTACTGAATACGTGGCAGCAGCCAAACAGAGTTTTTCAAAAAGAAAAGAAAGTCAAACCGTGAAAAACTAAAACTCTCATTCCCATTTCTAAAAGCGGGGACTTTGACAATTCATATTTGAAGTTCACAAAGGATTTATCAAGGGTCCATGAAGTTTTCATTCTAAAACCTAATTAAGCCCTCGAGGGTGCAACTTGCCTAAAAATAACTTTAGCGAAATCCTTTTGGCAGCAGTTGAGGAAAGCTTATCTTCCCTAGGAGATTCTCCCAAACAAGCCATACTCTTTCACTTAGAGGTCTCTTTTAAGATAAAGAAGGAAAACATTCCAGTAAACTTGACGGAATTTGCGAAGGCTTTGGAAAAAATTTTTGGACCTGGAGCCTCATACCTCGAAAAGCTCATCGTGAAACGTCTTTATGAAAAGCTAGGCTTGAAGTTTGAAGATGCAGAAAGCAGGGACTTTTTAGAGTGCGTGGACAACGTGAAGAAGCTCTTACCGCCTAAAGGAGAATGAACAACGAAATGAATAAAGGGAAAGGTTACAGCGCAATCGAAGATGAACAACTCAAGCAAGAGCTGGCAAGGCTACGCGCCCTTACAGACGGCATAAACGAACCAATCTACGTTACGGACCCTGACACCTATGAAATACTCTTTGCCAACAAGAAAGCTAAAGAACTATTTGGTGAAGAAATCATAGGCGAAAAATGCTACAGAGCATTTCAAAACCTAAACCGCCCATGCCCCTTCTGCACCAACAAATACCTTTTCGAAAAAAACCTTGATGAAACTTTAACAAGAGAGCTTCAAAATCGAAGAAACAAGCGCTGGTACAGATGTGTGGACAAAGCCATCAAATGGGCCGGAGGTAAGCATGTTCGATTTGGGATAGCCATGGACTTCACAGGGCAAAAGAAGATGGAAGAGGCATTGCAGGAAAGCGAAGAGCTTTTCCGCTCTATTGTGGAAAACTCCCACGACTGCATCTTAATTGTAGATGATAACTTCAGAATTACTTATGCCAATGATGAAGCTACACGCCTGAGCGGATATTCAAAAGAGGAAATAATTGGACAGGACTTCAGAAGGTTTCTCGATAGGGACAGCAAAGCCATGGTTCAAGATAGATACTTGCGGAGACAAGGAGGAGAGAACGTGCCTCCTCGGTATGAGTTCAAAATAGCTCGGAAGGATGGCGAGAAAAGATATGTCGAGATTAAATCCACAGTCATACGAGAGACGTGTGGTAAAGCACGCACAATAGCTCAGTTACTTGACGTCACGGAAAGCAAGAGGACAGAAGAGGAAAGGAAGAGATTTGAGGAAAGACTTTCTGCACTGAACATGTACGGTCAAAGCTTGAACATGGCAAAGGACATGGAAGAGATTTACAGGCTGACATTAAATGCTATGGGAAAAACTCTGGGGTTCGAATTCGCTGACATATTTATTATAGAGGCGAATACGGTTTGCTTAGTCGTTCACCGAGGATATTCGAAGATTTTATCACTTAGGTTACCGTTAGACGGGAACAAAGGCATAGTCGTTAGGGCGGCAAAGACAGGCAAGCCTGTTTTGGTTCCAGACGTCAGGAAGGATAGGGCATACGTCGAGGGCGGAGAAGGCATACTCTCTGAACTTGCAGTTCCAATTAAGATAGGAGACAAGGTCTTAGGCGTTTTAAATGTGGAAAGCAAAAAGCTCGCAGTCTTTGACGAAAATGACAGGGAACTGCTGGAAATATTGGCTTCACACGCCGCAATCGCCATAACCAACCTAAAGAGACAAGAAAGACTTTCTGCACTAAATGAGTATGGCAAGAACTTGAACATGGCGAGGAACATAGAAGAAATTTATAACCTGACATTAGATGCAATGGAGAAGACTTTGGGATTCGAATACGCCTCCTTCTTCATGACAAAAGGGAAAATGCTTAGCCTGATGGCCCAACGAAAATATCCAAAAAAGCTCAAGGTTAATTTACCATTAGAAGAAGAGAAAGGCGTAACAGTTAAGGCAGCAAAAACAGGAAAACCTGTCTATGTTTCAGACGTAAGAAAGGAAAGCACTTACGTTGGAGCTGGCGTAAAGGGCATGCTCTCTGAACTTGCAGTGCCTGTCAAAGCAGAAAATAGGGTCTTAGGCGTTTTAAACGTCGAGAGTAGAAGACTTGCAGCCTTCGACAAGGAAGACAAGAAACTTCTTGAAGTATTGGCTTCGCACGCTGCCACCGCCATAAGCAACCTAAAAAGGCAAGAAAAGCTGAAGGCAATCTCCAAAAAACTAACGAATCTAATGAAAAGTTCCACAGAAATCATGCACATCAAAGATATGCATCAAAGACTGAAGGTGATCGCGAAGGCCATCCAAAATTTTGGATGGAGAAGAGTTGTGATAGGCCGCGTAGATGAAGACTTTGAAAGAAAGGAGCTAGTCACTGTGGGCTTAACAAAAGAAGAAATTGAACTCCTGAAAGTAAGGAGAGCCCGTGGGCATGTTTGGAAGGAGCGCCTAGGCCCGAAATTTGAAAAGTACAAGATTAGCGAGTTCTATTATCTTCCTTGGAGTGACCCATGGATTAGAGAATACGTGCACCATATTCCACCTGGAACACCCCCAGATGACGCAACCACTTATGCAGGGGTTCCAAGCAAGCTTTCTCCAGAAGAAATGGTTGATTGGCACCCTCAGGACATGCTTTATGCTCCCCTCCGCACGCCCGAAGGGAAAATCGTGGGCATCTTAAGCATGGACGACCCTGTAGATGGTCAAAGGCCAACAAGAGAGTCCCTTACTCCTTTGGAACTTTTCCTGCATCAAGCCGCAATAACCATCGAGAATGCTCAGCTCATTGACAGTTTAAGGGAGGCAAGGAGACAACTTGAAGCATATGCCGATCAGCTTGAACAAAAAGTGGAAGAGAGAACCCGCGAGCTGAAGAAATCCCAAGAACAGCTGCTTAAAGCCCAAAGACTTGCGGTTATAGGCGAAGTGGCTGGTATGGTTGGACACGACTTACGTAATCCATTAACAAGCATTGCTGGAGCGGAATACTATCTGAAAAAGCGGTTGAGTTCGGAGGCTGACTATAAGATAAAGGAGATGTTGGCGCTGATAGAAAAGAACATAGGGTACTCAAACAAGATCATAAACGACCTTTTGGATTACTCAAGGGAGACAGAGCTGGAACTGACGGAAAACAATCTCAAACCAATAATAAAAGAAACCTTGTCCCTTGTGGAGATTCCCAAAAACGTTAGGATAATAGACCTGACAGAAAACAAGCCAAGGATAAAGGTTGATACCGAAAAAATAAAGAGAGCTTTCGTAAACATAATTAAAAATGCGATTGAAGCCATGCCCAGAGGCGGCACACTAACAATAAAAAGCAGAAAACTAAGGGGCTATTTGGAAATCGTTTTCTCAGACACAGGGGTTGGCATGTCAAAAGAAACACTAGAGAAGAGGCTTTGGACACCCCTCTTCACAACAAAAGCGAAGGGAATGGGCTTCGGCCTACCAATCTGCAAACGCTTCATGGAAGCCCACGGAGGCTCCATTTCTGTAAAAAGCACTCTTGGAAAAGGCACAACCATCACGTTTACCTTTCCAACTGAACCAAAAAGAGAAGAAGGAGGTGAAAAAGTATGGGTGAAACCGCTAGAATCCTCATTGTTGACGACGACGAAAACATAAGGAAAGTGTTAGCAACAATCCTTGAAGATGAAGGATACCATGTTGAGTCGGTAGACACGGCCAAAAAGGCAATAGGAAGAACAAGGAGAAGACTCTACAACCTAGCCTTAATCGACATTCGACTCCCAGACATGGAAGGAATAGAACTTCTAACAAAGGTGAGGGATACAACGCCCAAAATGCGAAAAATAATCATCACTGGCTACCCAACCCTCCAAAATGCAGTAGAGGCCGTGAACAGGGGCGCAGACGCCTACATACTGAAGCCCTTCGACATGGAAAGAGTCCTGAAAACAATCAAAGAAGAGCTGAAAAAACAGGAGGAGGAAAAGAAATACAGCCAAGAGAAAGTCGCAGAGTTCATCGAGGCAAGAGTAAGGGAACTGGAGGGTGGAAGGGGGGTAATCCACAAGAACAACCCTTGAACCTTTCTTTAAAATTTCAAAACCTTTTCTCCATAATCGTTGTCTTTCGAATTTTTAAGTTTTATACGACAATTTTGACTATATAATTTGTAGAAACTAGGATGAGCTAAAACGTTGAAAAGTGCACTAATGCTAACTCTTGAAAAACTGAGTGAAGAACCCTACGTATCAATAATATGCTATCCCAAACCAAGCAGAGCAGAGCTTAGAAGGCGTCTAAAAGAACTGCAAAAACTCGGCGTTAAGGCTCTCGAATTCAGCGGAGAAAAAGAAGCTTTCAGCACACCAGTCTTGGGCAAAGGCTGCGTTGGCATAGTCACAATAGCCTACGTAAATGGAGAAAAAGTGGCCCTAAAAATTCGCAGGGTGGATGCCGACCGCGCCAGAATGCAAAATGAGGCGGAAATGCTCAGAAAAGCAAACTCACTCCGGGTAGGACCAACACTTTTGGGGGTGAGCAAGAACTTTCTTTTGATGCAGTTTGTTGACGGCGACTTGCTTCCAGAATGGCTGGAAAAGCGCGTAGGAAAAGCGCTGGTAAGGAAGGTTTTGCGTGAGGTCTTGGAGCAGTGCTGGCTGCTGGACAGGGCTGGGTTAGACCATGGAGAGCTGAGCCACGCCCCAAAGCACATAATCATCTATAAGAAAGGCGTGCCTTGCATTGTTGACTTTGAAGCAGCCAGCCTAAACCGAAGACCAGCAAACGTAACCTCAATCTGCCAGTTTCTTTTTATCAGCGGCGCGGTTGCAGGAAAAGTCGCCAAAAAACTTGGAGAAAGAGACAAGAAGGCAATTATCGAGGCTTTGAGGAAATACAAAAACGATAGAAGACGGGAAAACTTTGAAAGCGTACTGGAGGCTTGCGGTCTCTAAACCACATAACTCGCTGCTGGGCGCGCATCCATTTTAGTCTTATCCAGTTTTTCGATTCCTAGCTCTTTCACAAGCTGAGAGAGGTCAAGCCACGTCTCGATTTGAAGCTGCCTCGCAACCCTCTTCTCCTCGTAAAGCAACGGAACGAAGTCAACAAACAACCAGCCGAAAGCCTCAGCCATCTCCCTTCTCCCTCAAGAATGAAAAGCGATTCAATTTCTTATAACCATGTATGTAAGAACAAAATAGAAGAAAACTCTAGAAGAAGCAGCCAAACAATGTTTTCACTTTGAATGCGAAAAGGTTTTAAAAACAGAATTTAGATTTCTTAACCAAACTGGTGAAACTTTATGGTAATCCAAAGAGAGGAAATGCAAGAAATTGCTAAAAGATACCAGGAACCCATCGGATTGAATCTGGGTTCGCATTCAGCCCTAGACGCTTGGCAGGGGCAGCGCAACTATGGGTTGAGAAGCATAATCTACACGACGCCTGGTAGGGCACGAATTTACCTTCAAAACCCCATGGTCGGCAAGCCAGACGAACTAGTCGAAGATTTGCCTATACTGGTTAAGAGAGATCTACGCATTGTAAACGACCCAAAGGACATAAAGAAGAGCGATAACTGGAGAAGCGTCATACTGATCCTTGACAAGTATTCGGACATAGTCAAATACGTTGATGAACTCGTTGATTTGGAATGTTTGCAGATCACCAATAGAGCTTTTGCGGTTTATGTTGGCGGCGACGAGTATTGCAGCGTGATTGAGAAGGAATATGCCGTTCCGATACTTGGTTCCAGAACTCTCCTGAAAATTGAGAACAGAGGCGAAATCGAAAAAGACTACTACTGGTTTGCGGAGCAGGCTGGCATTCCTTATCCGAAATCTTACAAGTACGAGGTTTATGAAGGTGGAATAAGGTTTAAGGAGCCGATTGATGAGCCGATGATTTTGAAGGCTGAGCATGCGCATAGGGCTTTTGAAAGAGAATTTATTTTTGCTGCGGATTCGCATGATTTGGAGGAAAAGGTTGCTGTAGAGATTGCAGCCGGAAACTTGAGTAAGGAAGCCTTAGAGAATGGTCGCGTTGAGCAGATTGTGCTTGGTCCACATGCAAATTTCAACTTTTTCTTTTCGCCTTTAGATGCGAAGGGTGATTGGGGTGATGTTGAGGAGTGGTTTGCGAAGCTTTACAATGTTAGTTTGGAAGAGGCGAGGATGTGCTTGGCCAATCAGTTTTTGTCGATTGATGAGCGGAGAGAGACGATTCTTGACGGTTTGAAGAGGCTTCCCACAGATGTTCAACTTAAAATAAAGAGGGTTCCGTCGTTTGAGGTTACAGCTCATGGCATTTTAAGCCTTAGAGAGTCGTTGCTGAAGGATTTGCACCGTTACGCTGACCGTTTCTTGTTGGCTTGCAGAGAGTATGCGTATCCGGGGATTATTGGCGCTTGGTGTTTGCAGACGCTGATTACATGGGACCGTATTTCTAAGTATGAGCTGAAGCCTACGGTTAAGCTTGACTTTACGGCTGGTGCGGAAGCGAAGAAGATGACGGACTACGGCTTGTACGATGTGCCTGATAAGCGTAATCCGTACATGCACATTCCAGTGACGCAGGACGTTGCTTTGAGGCATGGTGGCGGAACCAACGTGCACATGGGTTTGGGTTCGCAGTACGCGAATGCGAAGTACAAGAAGCGACTTAGCACAGGAGACCGCATAGCCCTAGAGATAAAACGAGCGTTAAAGTCAAAACAGTTACATGAGCTGGTTACTTAATTCTCTGATTGCAAGCCTCCATTATTTTTTAGTTTTTGGAGGAAACTTTTAGTAATAGTTTGTTTACGTTTTAATTGGTCGGTCTCATTGAAATTCACTGTTGTTGTTGAAAGAGATGAAGAGGGGTACTATGTAGCTTCTGTCCCCGAATTGCCTGGCTGTCATACTCAAGCCAAAACGCTTGATGAGTTGACGGTGAGGATTAAGGAAGCTATTATGGCGTACCTGGAGGCGGAAGGGTTTAAACCAAGAGAAGGCGTTGAGCTCGTTGGCTTTCAGTTTGTAGAGGTTTCCGTCAAGTGAGTTTAAAGCCTTTATCTGCTAGAAAAGTCATAAAGGTTCTGTCTGTTTTAGGCTTTAGGGTTGTTAGAAGACGTGGCAGTCACGTTGTTCTGAAGCATCCTGACGGAAGAATAACCGTGGTACCTGTGCATGCTGGCGAAAAGATTGGCATTGGCTTGCTTCTTAAGATAATTAAGGATGCGAAACTGTCGAAGGAAGAATTCTTGAGGTTGCTGGAAAAAATATAGTGGGGTTTGGTGCGAATTTGTCTAAGGCTAGAATTGTTGTTGAAGCTATGTTGGAGGATCATGAGTTTAGTAAATTGTATTTTATCGGTTTGAGGGCTGAGTTGAGGAATTTCAGGCGAGAAATGAAGAGGAATTTTAAGGAGATGGCTGAGAAGTGTGGGGACATATCGAAGGAGCTGAAAGAGTTCAGGAAGACTGTGAAGGGTTTCTTGGACGCCTTTCTCTCGGAATACCAGAAAAGAACAACCAACCCTTAGGTCTTTTTAGGAAACACGAGGTCTACGCGTTCTATCTTCTGATTCGGAGTACAAGAAGCGATTAAGCATAGGAGACCGCATAGCCCTAGAAATTAGGCGAGCATTGAAAACGAAGCAACTGCACGAAATAGTAACATAAACAAAACGCACAAACCCTACATTTTTTACATGGTTTGGAATGCTTGGAAACTAACTGCTCTGAAGACTCTAGACCTCCTTTATATTATAGATTGAACCCCAAACCCAAAGAAAGAATTGAGATAGGTAACTAGAATTCTAACTAACTCTCCATGCATTTTGACTGGTTCTTTGATTGTTTGTTTAAGAGTTAAAATAATGTTACAGGTAGCATAGGAATATAAAAAAAAGGAGGGAAGTTGGAGTTAGACTTTGCAGTATTACTGAGCTACTAGTATTCGCTGGTGAATGTTTCTGTTCCTATCTCTGTGGTGAAATCTACCACTACCTTGTATAGCCCTGTCCATTCAGGTGTATACTCACAGGTCCACGTTTCTCCTTCTTGGGTTATAGTTACATTTGTTTCCTCTATAATGGTAGCAACGTGTTG
>Ga0315310_10001267_pt1 | contig 15967 bp, 17 predicted proteins | sample TDP5_MG_FD_203630 | JGI IMG/M metagenome (GOLD analysis project Ga0315310, IMG submission 203630) | Freshwater sediment microbial communities from Lake Towuti, South Sulawesi, Indonesia - TDP5 | ecosystem: Environmental > Aquatic > Freshwater > Lake > Sediment | place: Indonesia: South Sulawesi... | reverse complement strand
TGATTGCGATGGCAATTCTGAAAGACAGCGAAGTCGTTGAAGGACCCTATAGAGTGCCCGACCACTCATGGATACAAACCGAAACATTAGGCGCCCAACATGTCCCCGCAGTTACACAAGAAACAGACTACAAGCATCCACGAGGCTACACGATAAGATTCGTGCCCGTTGGCTACATCCCACACGTCCCCGTCCAAATGGCTAAACTCCTTGACAGCAGAGACCCAAAATGGGGAAGAAACGGTTGGCAATGGATGGGTTCGCATCGTGAACGGGCGGGCGGAACAACTTTAGACCGAGCAAGAGAAGCCTGTCAGGGACTTCGATGGATGAGAGACTTTCCACTTCGAGACGACCCAGACGTTCGCCAATTCTGTGAAACCGAGTTAGGCGAAAGAGAAGGCTCCCCCTCTCCAGTCCACTTCGTTGTGGAGGAATAAGATGGCAACCGAAACTGCACTCATGAAGGACGAAACACGAGTAAAGTCCGGGTATATTTTCTGTGACTGCTTAGATGAAGGTCTCAAACTCACCATGAACCTAGTTGCGATCAGAGAAGGACAAAAATGGCAGAAACCAATCGCTGAAGGACGCCTCGACTACTTGGAGGAACATGTTTGCATAACCCCTGTAGCAGTTGCTACTATACGAGGCGGACTTGCATCTCTGAAAGAGTTTGACGTTCAAACAGCAATAGACTCCTTATGGAGTTCAATGGTGAACAAGTGCAGAGGAGAACTATAGAATGAGGGCTGTTCCCAAGTATCAAAAAGGAGGCTTGATTCTAACAGAAAAAATGAAGGAGCAATTAGGTGTTCGTGGAATTGCTCTAGTTGAAATCAAAAAAGGAAAAGCCATTGTATCCCTTGCGGTTGCTAGGGCTTTTGGTCTTAAGGTGATTGAAAGCGCACCTACATTGAAAGAGTTGGAAAGCAAACTGGTGAGAGCATCGGCACAGAAGCAACTTCAGGAGTGTGAAGAAAGACAGGCGGACATTCGTGAATGCTGGACTGAGTTAAAAAGAGAGGAATAAAATGGGTTCAGAGTTTATTGTTGATAGAGAAACTGCCCAAGTGGCTAAGGCGAGATTACACGAAGAGAGACTTATTGAATTGTGCAATAAACTCGATATTCCATATCAAACACTCCCATCGCCAGTCTGCCAAGTCTTAGACGCCTCTCTCTATGCGGGGAAAGTTTCACTTCAAAGAGGCAGTCCACGCCACGCTTTCGTTCAAGACTTAGCCGCATCCCTCAACCGCAGAAGAATACTGAAAAATGAAGATGTTGATTCCTTCACGGAGTTGGGAATTCAAATAATCGAGGAATAAAAAAATGGCAAAACCTGAAGAGTTTAAAGATGTTTGCGAGGCTATGGGTGGCAAATACACGGAGGAAGAGGGTTGGCTTGAACCCGACGTTGGAGGAGACTTCCCAGAAGAGTACATCGCACGCAAACAATGGTGCGACCTCGGGCACTTAGAACACGCCCCAAAAGACCTTCACGTCTTCCGAAGCCCCGGACACGTTGAACTACAATCCGACTTGTTTACACCAACGGCTCGCCCAAAATTTGACCAATATTTCGAGGAAAACTACGACAGAGACTCTCAAACCATGTGCTTCAAAACAACCGTTCCAAAATTCTCTAATGATGTTGAAGGTGTCGCTCAATTCTGTCTTCAATCTTACCCTATCGGTGAACCACGAGCCTTATGGATAGGCTTCCCCGACTGGGGATACGCAAAAGCGAGAGTGACCGTATAATGGCACAAAACAATCGGTGTGCTTGCGCATCTGTCGTTGCCTTCGGAGAAATAAAACGGTTACAACGAATCATCGGAGTTCCTCAAGAGGTGGAGGTTTGGGCTAAACCAACTATCGACGAAATCAAAGTAGCAGAAAACCAACATAGAAACGTGTTAAAATTCTTGAATCGAATGGAAGACGACTGCAAAGTGAACATGGCGAAAGTTAGAGGCGACCTAATCTTAGCCATGCAAAAGTACAAGGAAGGAAAATTTTTTGAAGCCTTAGACAAAGTAATAGATGCAGACGTGTCTCTGAGACACACAATTTGCCCAACTGGGTGGTAAAAATGGTTGGTGAACTCGCAAAGTGTATGGCTGATCCGACAAGGCGTGAAGAGTGCATCGAAGACATCTTGAATAGACTTCTCACTCAAGAACGAACACTAAGCCATGCTCTTCAAGTATCCTTCCCAGAAGGCATATCCTTCGCTAATTGGCAAAAAATCTCTGACGGAGCAGATGATGTTCGAAAAGCACGGGACAGCCTTCGCCACTTAGCAAGAGATTTAGGCTACAAAGGATACTTCTGAAGTGATAAAGAAGCGTTTGAACCCTTCAGATGAAAAGCATAAGCGAGAAACTACTATGCCACTAAACAAAAGAGAAAAAATCCTTAGCAAGGCATTGTTGGTGTTCTTCATACTCCTTTCTCTCTCATCTTTCTTCCTGCTTCTTCAACCTCATGATATTCCGACTGTTCGAGCAAGCCCAGATACTTTGACGCTTAGACCCAACGCTGCTGGGTATTGGCAAGAATGGTCAACATTTGGCACTGGAACAACTCACTGGGATAGGACAAGTGACCAAAGTGATGATACTGGTGTTCAAGTTACGGGTTCTACAACACTGAAGGAAACAGAAAACCTTGCTGACACTTCACAGACTGGAACTATAAACAGCATCACGGGGTTGTTATCGTTGACTCGAAAGGCAAGAACGTAACTACCCTTACAACTGACGCAGAAGGCAAAACCACACCATTTCGGCTGAAAGCAGGAACATACACTCTTGACATATATTACCAAAACAAACTTCAATACTCCAAAACAATGACGCTCAAAGAAGACACAACTCTCACAATCCAAATCGGCATCCCAATCATAATCCCCTTCAAATACATCCTAATAAGCTTCCTAATCGTTATAACCGCAATCACAGGAATAATTATAAAACGAAGACGAAGTTGACATCGAAAAAACCAGGTTACATAAAAAAGCATGGAAAAAGCATGGAAAAAACACTTAAGAACTTTCCAAACCAAAAGGTCTATCCAAACCACTACACATATTGCCTCTCATCAACATTCTTTTGAGTGCCTCTGTTTCTGCTTTTTCCATCCTTACCTTCTGTTACATAACAGTAACATTAAAATACTGAAACGTTCAATGAAACTTGTAATGTAGCGAAGTGAAATTGTGTCTAGCCGCATAGCCAGACTTGAGGAGCAGGTCGACATCCTAAAAAAAGACATAAAACGGATAAAAGACCAGTTAGCTATGCTCCCTCCCAGTATCGACCCCCTCAAAGAATGGGAAAAAACCTTTGACGAACTTGACAAGGGCATTTTAACGCTTCTATTGAAAGATGAGAGCGTCTCTCTATCCTCAGTCGAAATTGGGCAAGCACTAAAAATTACACGAGTCAAAGCATGGCGCCATCTTAAAAAGATTCATCGCACGTCTAAGAGAATAAAAGGTAAGCCCATCGTTGTTTTTAACCCATCCCTCAAAACTTGGAACATGAATTGGGATGATTTCGAATTTCCGAGAGTCGGTGAAAGTTCATGAGCATTAAAATTGTGCTTAAACGGGGTAAACCCTGGCTTCTTATTGATTTTCGTCCTTCTAAACGGATGCGAAGAGCAAAGAAACGTAGCGAGAGACGGATAAGGGAAATATATCAGCATTTTGGGAGGAAAACGAAATGAACAGCAAATCTTACCTACTGCTCCTATATGGGTACCTACTGTTCTTCATTGGCGGTTTTCTGATCGGAAGTGGACTCACTATATTATCCACTCCATACCCAGAAATCCATCGTAGATATTTCATTGTTGGTTTTTTAAAGAGTGCGAAGGGTGAATATTTGGGAGGTATGAACGTTTATTTGTGGGGCGGGGGGCTGGACGAAGTTGATTCCTCGGTTACTGACACCTATGGCATGTTTGCCTTTGACTTCTTAGCAGTTCCGGGGCACTGGGTTAATCTAGTCGTGAGAAAGGGCAACACTTATTTTGTAGGTTTATATGGTTCAATAATTCTCGGCAATCAACAATATATTTACTTAGGAGAAATAATTTTTGACTATTGAAAGTCCTTCAATTTTCTTCGGATGGAACAAGAAGGGCGAAAAGGTCTTCATCCCACTCTTTCATCTCTTTATTAATGCTACATCGGGAGCAGGGAAAACAGTTATTCTGAAACATCTTCTGTGGCGTTTTCACCTTTCTCATCCTGATTGGGCTATTTTGATAATAGATTCCAAAGATAAACGGGAATGGGCTGATTTAAACAGTGACATCCCCCTTTGTTTCGTTGAAACAACTGAACCTCTTGACCTGAAAGATTTAATGGAGCCTCTCATCGGGAGTAAGACACTCTATTACTTAGATAAAATCATCGAGGAGGCAGTTTTTGAGACACTTGAGGAGATTCAACAGGTTATAGAGCAGAAAATCGAGAAAGCAGATGTAGGGAAAATAAGAATTCACAGTAAAGAGTTGGGCAAACTGCGAGTCATTAATCACACCTTTAAGAAAATCATCGCTTTCACGAAGCAATTTAAAGTTACCCATGAATTGAAGTTGAAACCAGGCTTCAACGTGTTGAACGTTTCTCTGCCTGGAGCACCTTTACGGCTCAAAACGGCTTTCCAACAATTGATTCTACGCTCAGCCCTTGTTATGCTCATGCAACCTCAATACGAAAAAGTTTTGTTTGTACACGACGAATTCCACAAGAGTAGTCCCCAGCGTTGGTCAAGTATCGTGAAACAGCCCATGTCTGATGGTATAAGCGAGGGGCGTAGTAAAGAAGTTTTCTTTTGGCTTGCTGATCAAGCGATGACTAAGGTTGATAAAGAACCCTTAAAACCCGTCAAAATTTGGATTGTCGGTCAACAATTGGAAGATAATGAGGTCCAAGACGCTGTTAACTCTGTCAACGATATTACCGACCTAAAGGTCGGAGACAAGGACATCAAACGTCTGCGTGTAGGCAACTTCTTGGTAGTTGACGGAGTCAATATGCAAGTGGAAGAAACATACTTTCAACCAAACGGCGTTCCAGACGAGTTAGCCATAGACATTGTGATGGGAAACAAAAAACCTCAAGAAGCCGAATCGTATATTAAAGGTTTCAAGTTCGAGTTAGGTGATGTAAATTTGGACTTTAAAGAAGCATGGAAACGAGAGAAAGAGTTACGTGAAAAGGCTGAAACAGAGCGTGAAGAGTTTCGACGCAAGTGCGAGAAACTTGAGAGCAATTTCTCTGATATGCGGACAAAAATCTACAACGAAGTAATGGTTGAAGTTGAGAAGAAGATGTCTAGGGACTATATTGGGAAAGCAGAACACCAAAGGATTGTTGACAAACTTACATCGCAAATAACTGATATGGAGACAAAATTAGCAAAGACAGAACCATTGCGGCAATTCATTAAGTCATTAGTTGATGAAGCAATACCCACCACAACAGTTGAAGCAACTGCTACAATAGACCAAACAATAGACCAAACAACGATTACCACCATAGTAGATCAACGCCTAAAACAGTTAATAGTTAGTGAACCCTCTCTGAAAATTGTTCAAGTTGATGTTGATGAACGCATAAGAGAAATTAACAAAGAGGAGTATCTACGTCCCATCATTGAAACACTCCAATCCCTGTCTGACCTCGCAAAACGTGCAGTTCGATTTATCTATGAAAAACAAAAAACGACAGTTGGAGAATTATCCCGTTTTCTTTACGCACAAAGGAGAGGACGACCTCCAGCAGTTCTTTACAGACATATCATTAACCCTCTCGAAAAGATTGCTCTAATAACTTCTGAAGGCGACAAAATCCAATGGTCATTAACGAAAACTTTACAGCAACACATCAAAGACGAGCCTGAGGTTGAAAAAATCGAAAAATGGATCCTAAGCCTTCTGCTATGAAAGTTTTGTCCCTAAACTTAAACTATGCGCCACAAAAATGAAACCAAAAAACAAACCATTATCTGCTTTTCTCCTTTCATTGACTCTCTTACAGAATCTTCTTCTTTCTTATTGGGTTCTCATCGTCAGAAAGCGACGATAACCGCAAACCTCTTAACTTATCAATAATAAAAGAAATTGGGAATTGACTTGAGGTTGAGGCTAAGACAACTTTCTGTTAAGGTCCTAGTGGCGTATATTTCCATCTCGTTAATTTTAGTCTCACCCCTATTCATTCCAGAAGTTTATGGTGATCCAGGAATAACTTATAGTCCTTCAACAAACGTCATCACGGTTGTAGGCTACACTGAGGCGAGTCCATGCACTTTCTCTGATTTGTATAGTGCCGATAAATCTGGGACAAGAATTCTTAACCCTTCTACATTCTACAATGCGTGTGGAACATACAATATAGCATCACAAGTCCTACCAGCAGACGACAAATCGCTTGACTTGTGGTTAAATATAACTCAAATAAACGTTTCTGCTGGTGATGTATTAATCGTGAACGTAAACGGAACTGACAGGCTTGGAAACGTTTTATTCGGAGGAAAATTTTTCCTTGAGGGCGCAACAACTGGTCAATACCAACTTAAAATACTGGGTCCTGGTGAGAATTTTCCATACGTTTATGAAACGGATGTGGTTGCTCACTATTCTACAGTCAAGTTAACTGGCGGGATTGAGATTTCAACAGCAACATCTTCTATTACCTTTAGCCTTTACCAAAAAAGATGGGGAGTGGTCTGGAAAGAATCAACCTTTGAATATCGTTTTGATGCACGAATACAGATTGGCAATGGAACAGTTGCAGGAACAACGTGGTTTGCCGACACAAACAAAAATATTCATTCTACACAAGGAATTTTCACTGCAAGCTATCAATCGTTTATTTACGTGAAGAACTACGCCAACTTCAGAATCGGAAAATTAAACTCTGCCACATACAAGACTGGAAGTGATGGCGTAAACATAATCTCTGATGTTGTTGCTTATGGTCCTCCTCTGTATCTACTCGGGTTGACCGTTATAGTCGGGGACTCCACTTCCGCAAACATTTACGTTTACGCAAGTAAGATAACATCAACAAGGGTGGATGCTGTTACTGGGCGATTGGTTAGAGTTCAGACGGGAGCAACATTGAAAGTTTATCAGACTTCCGTAGAAAACATTGACCTTTTCCTAAGCACTGGCACAGCAGACATATTTGATGTTCACCTGCTTGAAGGAAGCAAAATCACACCTTACGGTGCAACCACAATAACAATAGACAAACTCTACTCCTACGACACAAATTATGCGATTCTGTTCTGGTATTACTACGCTGGGGACATCAAAAACCTTTACCAGAGAGGAGCAACAACACCAATAGACTGCTACTCGTTAAACATAGATAAAAAAATAATTAATGGAGACCTACAAAACTGGGGTTTCAGATGGGCTGGAACAAATTATGGAAAAAAAGTTTATCGTCAATACGAGTTTGACTTAAACGTAACTACAAGTGCAAACATTCCTATCAGTGGAGCAAATGTGACGGTTAGACATTACGGCGTCAATGCTGGACAAGACTTCACAGTTTTGACTGGAACAAACGGTTCGTTTGCAACAAAAACACTGACGACAGGCTATTATACTTATACATCTGGGGATGCACTTCAAGACTACAATCCACACAATCTAACCATAGTAGCGAGTGGATACCAGACAGCATCCTTCAACTTCACATTGAACGAAAAAATAAAGTGGAAGATCGCCTTACTGCCAGAAATCATAACGAAGACTGACCCAGTTGCCAGATTCAACACAACAATCACCTCAGCATACATCAACAAGAACATCAACTTTGATGGGAGCATGTCATACGACCCAGATGGAGGCAGTATAACTAACTATGAATGGAACTTCGGAGACAGCAATGTCACATCTGGAAACTACCCAACCATTTCTCACAAATGGACAAATTTAGGTTCATACAAAATCAATCTCACAGTAACAGATGATGAAGGCGCAAAAGGATGGTTTATGCACACAATAAACATAACCCACATCAATCCGGTTGCTCGTTTCAACAACACCATAACAACAGTAAACCCAAACCAAACAGTAACCTTGGACGGAAGTATGAGTTATGACCCAGACGGGGGGTCTATCACAAGTTACAGTTGGAACTTTGGGGATGGTAACATTACGATTGAACCTTCTCCAACAATAACACATGTCTGGACATCTGCTGGTAACTATACAATAACTCTAACCGTAACTGATGATGAAGGAGCAACAGACTTCTTTTCGTGGACTATTGAAGTTGTAGATTACATTAATCCCGTAGCCAGATTCCACTTTACCCCTCCGAATCCACGAATCAATCAGCAAGTGACGTTCAATGCCTCAGAGAGTCAGGATCCCGACGGCATAATAACCTCTTTCCAGTGGGATTTCGGAGACGGAGCAAATGCCACAACCATGATAGCCAACCACACCTATACATCCTCAGGCACATTCGACGTAACTCTAACAGTTTTTGACAACCAAGGTAAAAACGGCTCATTCATACTTCCACTTAATGTCAGTTCAAATCTACATCCAAAGGCACGCTTCACCTACTCTCCCTCAAATCCACAACCTCAAGAAACAGTTTATTTCAACGCTTCGGCAAGCCAAGACTACGATGGCTACATCACAACTTACTATTGGACATTCGGAGATGAAACAAACGCAACAGGAATACTCCAATCTCACAACTATACATCAGCCGGGACCTTCACCGTGACGCTTACTGTAACCGACAACGAAAACTCCCAAAACTCTTTTTCACAAAACATCGTTGTTTCTATCCCTCCTACCCCTCCAACTCCTGGTCCAGAATATATCCAGCCAGTTCCTATGGTCGCCAAGACTTACGATTTGACAATATTAGTTAAAGACCAATACCGCTACCCAATAGAAGGCGTAGAAGTCAAACTCTACACAGACAGCAAGTTAATCTTAGAAGGCAAAACGGACGAATTCGGCTCATTCATAGCCAAAAGACAAACAGCAAAAAAAACCTACACAGTTAAAGTCATCTACGATAATAGACTCCAAGAACAAAAAGTTCTCCTAGACCAAGATAAAACGCTCACTTTCGAGTATAGCCTAATATCGTTTGAGATTCTGATTCGAATGTTCGAAAGAAACTGGGTCTTCATTCTTCTCCTAGGCGTTTTCGTCCTAACCACCGCTATAACGTGGCGGAAAGGCTGGGCAACAATTATGTTCTTCTCAGCTCTCTTCACAATTTTCATCGCAGACTACACAATGCTACCACCCGAATTCAAACTGTTTTCTGTCATCGCTGTAGTAACATCATTGGCAGTAATCTTCAAATCTTTCAGTAAATAAGTTAAACCACAGTCTTCCCCAACAGTTTTTCCAACTGTCTTTTCATTGCTTCCTTGTCAGTGAAGCCAGTGACACACTCTTCCTTTCCCTCCTCATCAACAATACAAACAGTAGGCACATCTCTATGCTCGCTCGGAACCTTGGTTACGTCCGTTTCCACGAAGCCTACTTGCTGTTCAGTAGCTACCTCAGAAACTACACTCCTCGCATCTTCGCAATGTTCACAATCTTTTGACGTGTAAAGCACTAACTTCTTCACTCTTTCACCTCCTCAACTTTAGACCAACTCAGGAAACGGTTTACACAATTCTGCCGATTCAACCTCATCTTATCCAAAACTTCAATGAGGCTATTCACTTTTCCCGCTATTTCTCTTTTCTTAGCATCGTCCTTTTCCTTCCTCAATTCGGCAACAGCCGTTTTAAGATGATCAGACACATGCTCCTCAGCACATACCATGTGTCCAAGTTGTTGAAAGAGATGCGTGTATTCGTCTTTTGTAATATCGACTGTAGCACCTGCTTCAAGCGTTGTATATTCAGTTAGAAGCATAAATGTCTCCTCAATCTCCCTTATTGTTTCACCCACATCATACGCACTTCTAATCAGTACCTTCTGCATCTCAGGATCAGCCCCCACAACCTCTCTTACAATGAACGCAAGTCTCTCGATTGACACTTCACGAGCCACAGCAAGATGTTTAAATTCACACCAATGCCTGCCCCATACCTTCGGATTAATCTTCACGATCTCACTCAAATTAACTTCCTCTTGAACAAAATCATTTAGACCACAATAGGCAATTTCTGTTTGAATTGTGATGGTTTTTGTGCCGTTTGTTTGATGTCTGAAGTAACAACCGTTTTGTCGGACTTCATCTTAGGAGCGGTTTGTAGTTCAGATTCGCAGGGCGTAAAGCAGTCATCTTCTGGCATTCTCTTCTACCCCGAAACAATCATTTTATACGCAACTGTTAACGAGGTTTGTGTTGTTGAAAAACCCATCCACTCCACCACCGCAGTCACATTCATAACCCAATTAATTTCGTCACCCTTAACGAAATTTTCCAAAGTTATAGGGAACGCACCCCAAGGTAATGAGAGCGAGTCCAGATCCGGTGAGCTAATTTCCAGGCTTTGATAAGAAGTGTAATCGTATGTTATTGTGCCATTTCCGGTCTGTGTTAAAGTCGGCTCGAAAAAAACGTTAAGAGTTATTGGTCTCACCACGATGTTTTTCAAATTTGAAACCCTTGCGAACCCTAAAAGGTATGTGATGGTGTTCCCAGGAACACTTTGAATAGGCATGTACGCCTCAAAACGCAGTGTTATGTTGCCGATACTGACATATTTTGCTGTCGTTGAAACTTGTCCTTCGAGTCTCGCCAATCTCTCTTTGATGTCCTCCAACTCTTGAGTTTTAGTTTCATAACAACCCATAATATAAGACACAACAATCAGAGAACCCGCTAACACACCGATTAAAACGTAACCTAACAATCTCTTGCTAATTTTTGCCTCAAGCCCCTTTTCTTCGGTCATCTTTCTGCTTCTCCTTTAAAATATGCTGAATCTCGTTCTCGATTTTTTTGACCTTTTCGTGAAGTTGGAGAAATGCTTTGCCAAGCGTCTCTATGTCATCCCTCAACTTTGATGTATCTGGTGACTTTGACAATTTGATTATTCCATAAACAAAAATCGGGGTGAATACAGCAAGAATTATCATCAATAGTAGCCAATCAATCAAGTAGTTTGAGGCTCTCCCTGTTCAGTTAATTCGCTAACTTTTTCTATAATGGACTTTTCCCCCGGTGGCGGTTCTGCAACTTCCTTAACCTTTTTCATGATCGTTGCACCCTTCTTCCCTATTACGCCCCAACTTGGACGCCCTTTCAAACCCTTTCCACTTTTCAAGGACCACTGTACTGTTGCCCCACATTCACAACCAAGTGTAATCATGTTCTTCTCAAACAAATCCACTTCCTTTACCGTCATTGGCTTCCCGCACCAACACAGTTGGCTCTTCAGGTTCTTGAGCACATCTTGATACTCATTGATTCTCTCCAGCAAAGTCTGTGGGTTCATACTACCCAAACCTTTCGGTTTTCGAATTTCGTATAGAAGAATTAAGACAAGAGCAAGAACCAAAAGATAGATTAAAACTGTGTTGTAATCGAACTCGGGCATAACGAAATCACAAATCCCTATTTTAACATACGTTCTATAAAAAGTTTTTTTACTACCTTCCACAAATATATCGATTCGGGGTTCTGGAATGCCCGCTGAACTTACCGACCTCATTTACGCCTTTGCCCTTGGTGCCATCCTCATCTATTTGTATTGGCAATCTACACGCAAGAAATGGTTTTTAGAGAGTATGAGTCCACGTAATGAATTTGAATTGGGACGTGAGAGAAAACTGCTGGTTAACATGAAGATTCACGACAGAGCCTTCAATGGCTTAAAAGCAGGCAAATACACGGTCTTTCTCACCTATGGGTCACTAGCAGATTTTAGTAAACCCATTTTCACCGGCAAGATTGAGTATATTTACTCAACGATTTTGGGAGAGTCTCTTCTCGCCCGAAAACTTGTACGCCCCTTAGAAAAGAAGAAGTTTTTATCGTTCCTGTTTCAGAGACTTCCCGAACTAACCATTAAGAGTTACCTCATCACAGGCGAATTGGTTGCTCCAGATGCTATTTTGGATTTTTGGAAAGAAGATACAGACAGAGATACGGCTTGGGCAGATATGAAGTCAAGAAATTTGGTTTCCCCTCAAACTTTATGGGTTAAGCCTTATCCTCCAGAGAAGAAACTCAAGGAAATTATGTCGGGTACTGTAATGCTTCCAGACATTTTGCAAGAGAACGTTAAAGACATTGAAGGTTTGACCGGCACCTATCGAAACACAGTTGTCGAAATTAATCGGTCGACCTCCGACCTCTTAAAGGAGGTCATACCTCTTGCAAGGCTAATCGTGTCAAGCATCAGCGACGCCACCTTCGTTATGGGCTTAATAATCTCTGACAGAGCTCAACAAATACGAGGTCTAGGTTTGGCACAACTCGCTGAAAGAGGAGGCATGGAAGCCATTTTAGAAGCCGCAAGGGAACTGATACGAAAACGAGATGAATTCCTGAAAATTATGAGTGCACCCCCCAGCAAGGAAGAAATCGCTAAAGTCCAAAACTTAGAGAAGATGATCATTGAAATACAAGAGCATCTTAAAAGAATAGAAAAAGCTAAACCACTTGCCCCCGCACCTATTGTCGGAGCCAAATAGAAAAATGACAGAAGCAACCGCTTCACCTAAGTCTAGATTACCCAAAAATCCTCTAGCAGAAAGAATCCGTCACACATCAAATCTAATAACGAAACTCTTGCAAAGATATGACGAATTCAAATTTGGCTATATACGTTTCAGGATTCGATATATAAAAAATGGAGAGATTCATCTTCTGTCTGACGCTTTTACAGACTTACTTGAGGCTGAATCCTTTCTTAAAAAGGTTCAAGAAGAGAATAGAGAGTTGAATTTTGAAGTTGTCCAAGAACAGGTTCCTCCCGCAATAAAGGTGGTCTCCGATCCAGATATTCTTCTTCAGCCGGTAGAGGCTGACGAAACAAATGAAAAAGACGAGGTAAATCCAAATGAGGCAACAGACAAGGTTGACACACGGGAAAAACCAGAAGAGGTTTCGAATCCCCTTTTCGATGCTCTCATAAAAATGAAGGAATTAACACCCCAGCAAGCGCACATTCAAGAAAACCTCGCAAGGATAGGAATAGTGAGGGCACTCGGTGTAGACGCAACCTTAGAATGCTCATGCCTAATAAAATGGGCACGAAGTCTAGCCGCACAGTTCACTTATCTGTTGGAACTCAAAACCGTCTATAGTGACGAGATTAAAGCCAAATACTCTGAACTACTAATTGACTTAAACACTGCGAGAGGCATTGCGGACAAACTGATACGGACATTGGGCAAAAACAGAGGGTTCTTAGGGGTTCATGAATACTCCGAGCAAGTGGGCGAATTGCTCAGAGAAGCGACAATAATTCGGAAAAGTTGTCTTCAACTCGCAGACTACCATGACGAATTCACTGCTGGACGAGGTGGCGGCGCACCAATCGAAATGGGTGAGAGCGTGAAATGGGTCCTTGAAGGCGAAGAAGAAAAATCCCCTCTACGGCGTCCACGCCCGCCTCCCAAAGAAGTAGAAGAAGGTAAAGCATAAAATGGCTCTAAACACAGCAACAGGACTTCAGCCACATCCAAACCTCCGCAAAAAACTTGTGGGAGTCACATCAGACGTTTTACGGCGACCATTCTATTTAGGAGTAACACCTGAAGGAGACAAAACCTACATGATGTTACCCACAGACATCTCTTTTTTATCTAGAATCCTTTTGGCGGGTCCGAGTGGCTCTGGCAAAAGTGTTACAATGAGGAACACTCTGGAGGAGTTGTTTTTTGAGTGGCGATTAATGGGTTCCCGGTATAGGCACCCCATCTTTATCTATGATTCCAAATCCAACTATTTAGGACTCACAGAAAACAACACTTTCCCAAGAGACCGGAGACTGCTCCAAACTATACACAACAAGTACACGGGCTTTGGTTTTCCATCAGACTTGATAAATGTCTATGCCCCCGCCTATTTAGCTCCAACATACAACAAAGAAGAAGCCCAAAAAATAGTTGAAGCCAACAAACGTTGGTTAATAAAGGACTTGTGGGGTGTTCCTTGGCGCCAAATAATGGACTTAGCCCACCTTGGAACGGTCTTAAAAGTTCCCTCGGAAACCCTCTGGTGTTTAACACCTGAAACTTTGATAATTACTGATCAAGGTGCGAAGAGAATTGACCAGATGAAAAAAGGCGATATGGTTCTTACTCACAGGGGGCGTTTCCGAAAAGTCGTTCAAGTATTGCCCTTCCCTTATAAGGGCGAATTGATTAATGTGAAAGTCGCTTACAGTAATATCCCTTTGAAGATGACTCCTGAGCATTGGGTTTTATGCATAAATCCACGTAGAAAATATACTCTGCTCGTGAAGTCTGAGGAAGCGAAGAATATTCTTCATTTACATGAAGCGGGATTCTCCATCCGTCAGATTCGTAAAAACGTTAATAGGGGTTACGGAACAGTTTGGGATGTCATCCACAATCCCTCTAAATATCTCGAACGTCCTGAATCTATCCACCATGAATTCCGAGGCGGTTCTCAATGGCGTGAAGACCTTAAAAATGGAATAATTAATCTTCCCACGCCCAACTTGAAACAAGCAAAAGATTTAACCAACTTAGATTTTATGCTGTTTCCACGTTTAAAAGAAACAGTACCTAATCCAGTCTCGTCTGCAATGATTGAATTAGCAGGATGGTATCTTTCCGAGGGAAGCAAAGATTCGAGCACCACTTATTTTTGGTTGGGAAAGACCAAATCTGAACGGCATTACGCCCAAGTAATCTCACACCTAATACACTCAGTCTTTGGAATTCAGCCACGAACTTTTATGCATAAGGGATGTGTTGCAGTAAGATTTTCAAAAAAGCAATTTACAAAATTCTTCACTCAATTCGGAACAGAAGCACAAAATAAACACCTTCCATCGTGGCTACTCACCCTCGCCCAAACTAAACAGGCTCCTCTCTTCAAGTCTTTTATTCGTGGAGACGGCTATATAAACTACAGAAATGGACTTGCCTCAAGATTTTTCACTGTTTCTGATGACCTTGCCACTCAATTTCGAGTTATACTCTTCAGGTTAGGCTTTGTCCATAGCGTTTATTATAAACACAAAGAAAGACATAACCCAGGATTCGGAGAAATTGAAAGAGGTTATGAAATTTGGATCTGTGGAAAAGCCAACGAAAAATTCAGAAAAATGGTTCAATTACCCACAAAACAATTTAAACCACATTCTAAAGGCTACGTGACCGATGAACTTGTATGGCTACCTATCAGAAAAATCGAGAAAGAGTCGTATCATGGTTTAGTCTATCATCTTGAGGTTGAAGAAGATGGAACATACACTACTTTAAACGGGGTGGTTCACAATAGCATCGAGATGCAACCTGCCTTCGACCGAGCCGCTTTAGACCCCAATATGACCCTGAGGAACCTAATCGGTGTCGGCGGAGTCTTAGAAAAAGCCGCTGAAAGAATCGCCAATCCTATCATTAAGGGAGCGGCGAAAAACTTCGTGGTTCGCTGGAGAAAAAATCGATACTGGTTCCGCAATACCGACAAACTTGTCGAGCATTTGAACGACCCCTTCAGTATCAACGTCTTAACCTTCGCTCTGTCACCAACAAAAACCTACTTCAATCAACTCGCTTTCTTAATCAGTCTACAATCCTTAATGAGCACCCTACAAAACTCCACTTTACAGACACAACCCGTTATTGTCATTCACGACATATTGAATTTTATAGGCGAAGGTATGCCCTTCAAAAACGAAATTATGGATACTCTGAAACGCATGATGGCTGGTCAAGCTCGCAGTCTATATCACGGATACATCGTAATAGTTGAAACTCAAGACATAAAGGCTCTACCCTCACCCTT
>Ga0315310_10001266_pt1 | contig 15976 bp, 10 predicted proteins | sample TDP5_MG_FD_203630 | JGI IMG/M metagenome (GOLD analysis project Ga0315310, IMG submission 203630) | Freshwater sediment microbial communities from Lake Towuti, South Sulawesi, Indonesia - TDP5 | ecosystem: Environmental > Aquatic > Freshwater > Lake > Sediment | place: Indonesia: South Sulawesi... | reverse complement strand
AGGAAAGAACCCAACCGCTGAAAACAAACCCAGAAATGGCCAGCCTCACAACGGGTTCGCTCAACTTTGCAGGGCGGAAACCTTCGGTAGTTTATGTAAACACATGGGAGACCATAACGTTTCTCGCAAAGAAGATGCTCAAGCTACACATCAAGCCAGAGATTGAAGCCTTCGACGTGGGCTTCATTTCACAAGGAATCAAACTCATCGAGCAGCGATTGGTCAAGGAGCCGGCACATTTTCAGCTGATCATGGGCGTGGACGGCGGCATCCCTGCTACTTTAGATAACTTGTTGCATATGAGCCAACAACTGCCTCGGAACGCAACTTTCACTGTAGCGGGAATAGGCAGATGGCAATTGAATATGACTTCTGCGGCAATAATTTTGGGAGGGCATGTCAGAGTGGGACTTGAAGACAACATCTACTACACCAAGGGTAAATTGGCGTCAAACCAGGAATTTGTCGCCAGAACACGTAGGCTAACAGAAGACCTCCAACGCGAGGTAGCTACACCCGATGAGGCTAGAGAGATTTTGGGACTTTGCGACAATTACACTAGGCTTGTCAAAGCAAGCTGCTTATATTGTGCAGATTCTCTACCGTAAGAAGCATTTGAAAAGCGAATCTTTTCTAATAAAATCAAAAAAGATCGCTGGGGCAGCTATACGGCCTTGTGACATGCCACGTAGTGCTCGTTTCCTACATCGATGAATTCCGGTTCTTTTTGGCGGCAAATTTCCTCCACAATGGGACATCTGGTGTGGAACCTGCAACCAGGCGGCGGATTTATGGGGCTTGGAATCTCTCCCTTCACCACTAACTTCGTCCGTCGTGATGTCGGATCGGGTACAGGTACTGCCGCTATTAGAGCTTTAGTATAAGGATGCAGAGATTCGTAAACAATTTTTTCGGCAACTCCCATCTCCATTATCTTACCCAAATACATAACAGCAATTCGATTACACATGTGCCGAGCTAGGGCTATATCATGAGTTATGTATAGAAATGAAACATTGAATTTTTCTACCAAATCGAGCATTAGGTTTAGAATCTCTGCCCTAATTGAAATGTCAAGCATTGACACGGGTTCATCGGTGACCATAAACTCCGGATCCAGCACAAAGGCTCTGGCTACTGCTACTCTTTGTCTTTGTCCTCCGCTTAATTCGTGTGGATACCTTAGCAAAAACTCCTCTGGAGGGACTAATTCAACGTCTTTAAGGATTTCTACTACCTTTTCCTCCTTCTCTTTTTCGCTTTCAACAAGTTTCTGAATGCCTAGGCCCTCTGCGATGATGTCACGGACAGTCATTCTTGGGTTTAAAGACTCATATGGATCTTGAAAAATCATCTGCATTTTGCTGCGCAGAGGTTTTATTTCGGTTTCCGGAAGCATTGTGATATCCCGACCTTTAAAGAATATCTTGCCGCTTGTGGGTTCAATCAATCTGAGAACCAATCTGCCTGTGGTCGTTTTTCCACTGCCGCTCTCTCCAGCTAAACCAAAAACCTCTCCGGCCTTTATGCCAAAGCTAATTTCATCTACGGCTCGAACAAATGATTCTTGCCTTGAAAACAAGGTTTCGAAAAAGCCTTTTCTCACCGGGAACCATTTCTTCAACTCGGTGACCTTTATTGTTGTATCACCGGTCATTTGAATCCTCCATTCTCTTCATGGTATTTTCCCTGATATCAAATGACACGCAACAACGTGTTTTCCTTCCCTCATAGTCGTTAGAGTCGGCTCCTCTCTCTTGCAAATCTCTTGGGCATAACGACATCTTGGGTGAAATCTACAGCCTAAAGGCGGATCTAAAAGGTCAGGTGGGATGCCTGAAATGGAACTCATGCGTCTTCTGGCCGCCTTTATGCTTGGAAAGGCGCCTATAAGCCCTTGTGTATACGGATGTAAAGGCTCTTTAAATATGGTTAAAACATCTCCCTGCTCCACGATTTTGCCTGCGTACATAATTGCAGTTTTCTCGCAAACGTCGGCTATAATTGACAAATCATGTGTTATGAGTATCATTGCTAGATTCAGTTTTCTCTTCAACTCGTCCATGAGGCTGAGCACTTGGGCCTGAACAATGACGTCTAATGCTGTCCCTGGTTCGTCAGCAATCAAAAGTTCCGGGTTACATGCTAGAGCCATCGCTATTAATCCACGTTGTCTCATTCCGCCGCTCAATTCATGGGGATAGTTCTTTACCCTCTTTGCCTCAAGTCCCACCAATTCTAAGAGATCCTGGGCTCTGTTCATTGCCTCTCCCTTACTGACCTTTGATTCATGAGTTAGGATAGCCTCTGAAATTTGATCTCCAAGTTTAAAAAGAGGATTGAGAGCGTTCATAGCTCCTTGGAAGACTATAGATATACCCTTCCATCTGATTCTTTTCATCTGGTTTTCCTTGAGGCTTGCAATGTCGTTGTTCTTGAAGAGAATCTTTCCTCCAACTATTTTGCCTCCATGGGGAAGGATTCTCATAATGGATAGAGCAACTGTGGTTTTTCCGCATCCAGACTCACCAGCTAACCCTAATGCCTCTCCTTTCTCAACTTGAAAGCTGACTCCATCTACGGCTTTCACCGCGCCTCTCATCGTAAAGTAGTATGTTCTCAAGTCTTGGGCATCAAAAATCGGCATGTCAAGGTCGCCTTATGGGTGTGGTGGTCAATGTTCCTAGCTCTCACGGTAATGAGAATAAAAGGTTAATATAAAACTTCTTTAAATCTTTTTTTTGACCGCACGCCAAGATGGTCAGAGAAAGATTAAGCAACAACCTCGAGAGTTGTTATGCAATCAACAACTCATAATTTTCAAAGTTTAATGAAGACTTAAGAAATGCGGAGGCAATGCGTTAGAAAAAATGTTGATCTGACTTTGGTAATCGAATGCGTTGAAGCATTCTTTAAGGAAAGAGGTTTTAAGACTAGAAAAGAATTCTCTGAAGATGAGAACGTAATCTTATGGACTTGGCCTCGCGATCGGGACATGCGGCAAGCCAGCAAGGTCAGAATATATTGTTCTCAAGACGATTTTTGGATGGAGTTTACGAATGGAAAGCGGGCTCACGGTGTTATCTTGCGGGGCTTCGCTACGACTTTGTTCGGAGGAGGCGCTCTGGTCCTTAAAGGATTAATTTGTAGGAGGCTTTGGAAGAAATCGAAAGGCAATTTTGGGTTTATATTGAAGACAAAATAAACTCTTGTAGATTCGGCGAGATAACAGCAAAATACGGTTTTCAGCGTCTTTCTCGAAGTTTGGGGTTAAGTATTTCGTCTAGTGCATAGCCAATTAGGATGAATGATATAGAAATTGCTGCTATGCATAAGCCAGGCGGAATTATCCACCACCATCTTTCAAAACCACTAGGTAATATCAGCGCTTCATGGAACATTCTTCCCCATGTCATTATCCATGGGTCGTAAAGTCCTAGGAAACTTAAGTATGCTTCCGACATGATAGCGCCTGGCACTGATATAGCCAACGTAACGTAGACAAGATTCATCACGTTTGGAAGAATGTGCCTTACTATAATGTGAAGCCTACCAGCCCCCAAAGCTTTTGCAGCTTCAACAAATGGTCTTTCTTTGAGGCTAAGTGCCTGTGATCTAACTGTTCTGGCAAATCCCATCCATCCAAGAACGCCAATCAGTAATATGATGTACCATATTGATGGCCCTAATACGGCTACAATTACTAGTAGCAATGGCAATTCCGGCAATACAAGAAACATGTCCGTGAAACGCATTAATATCTGGTCGACAATACTACCTAGATAGGCTGAAAACAGCCCTATACACAGTCCAATGGTCACAGATAAAGCAGATGCGAGCAAACCTACCATGAGGGATATTCTTGTTCCGTATATGAGTTGCGTAAACAGGTCTCGTCCGACATTGTCGGTTCCGAGGAAGCCAAAAGTGTTGCCGTAGAGTTTAAAGTCAAGGTCATCGATATAGACAGTTGCCTTTTGCACATCTTTGTTGAACACCACCCCAACGCCGTAAGTATAGTTGGTTTGCTTAGAGATTATTTTTCCTTGAGGATCCAACATATATGAGTCTATCAACGGAGGGTACTTAGTGACACCTGTGATGGACGGTCTTATCCACACTTCGCTTTCATAGTTTCCCCCTTGTTTGACGCTCCACAGATATTTTCTTTCGCCTCCAGATTCCTGAATGAAAATATTAACTCCAACGCCCCATGGTTGCACATCTTTGACACCATCAACCTTTATGTAAATTTGACCTCTGAATCTTTTCGGCGGGCCACTGTACGGGTAGTAGAACTGTTTAGTTAGAACGGATTCAATTTCTTCGGGCGGTTCTTCAGCATTTCGCTCAAAAGCTATGGCAACGCATCCTGAGCCGCTGTTTGGGCTTCCTACGTCAGGAACGTATTCAACCTTGGAGTTTTGACCTGAGGAATTTGTGCTGAAGACCCATTCTTGGGGCGAGGTTGCTGTTGTGAAGCTCGGATCTCCAACTGGCATAAGATTTTCACTGGTTTTTTCATATCCAGGTAAGTACTTAATCCATGTAGGATAAGCGAGGTCGACTGCTACTGTTTCTTCAATTGAGACAGGATTATATGGTGTTATTAAAGGGGGAACTAAGGCCACTAGCGTGAAAAAACAGAGAATCCCTATGCCCAGCATTCCTTTCTTGTTTTGCACTAAAACTCTTAAGAATCTATTGAATCTAGTGAGAAGGAATACTACTCTAGCTTTTTTTGTGGCGGGCATGCTCTCTCACTCGTACTTTATTCGTGGATCAATGATTCCGTAAGTTATGTCGGCTATGAAGTTGGCTATAATTACGCACAAAGCTATGAGGAAAAAGATGGCCTGCAATGCTGGAAAATCTGTATATTCTATTGATTGCCAAATCCAATACCCGAGACCAGGATATGAGAAAACGGTCTCTGTGAGTGTTGCTCCAGAAAGCATGAATCCAAAAGAAATGGCTATCTGAGTTATCAATGGCAGTGATGCATTCTTAAAGGCGTGCTTAAAGAGCACTTTCCTCGTACTCAATCCCTTTGCTCTTGCAGTGACTAAGTAATCCTCACCCATAACCTCCATCATGGATGCTCTTGCTAAGAGAAGATAGAATCCTGCGGTAATTACTACTAGGGCCGTTGCTGGCAGGATGAGATGCCGAAGTCGGATTGAAAGTTCTACCAAAAAGTTACTGGGCCATTGACCCGGAAGAACCCAATCTTGGGGAAATGAGTGGGCTCCGGGAAACCAGTGTAAGGTGTAAGAGAATATCAAGAGCAGGACCATTCCAACCCAGAACACCGGAAGTGAAGTTGTTATTAATGATACCAGCGAAGAAAAGATGTCGAAAATTCGTCCCCTTTTATAGGATGCTATTACTCCAAGAACCAAGCCGATTATGATTGATACTACTTCTGCTGTTATGACTAATGTAAAAGTAATTGAAAGTCGTGTGCCAATCTCATTGACTATGAGTGCTCCTGAGTAGTAGGAGTATCCGAACTGAAAGGTTAACATGTTTTGCACATATTTCACATATCTGACAAGTGGCGGGTCGAGGAGTCCAAAGTATCTTAGTTGTGCCTCAATTTGCTCGGGGTCGCGCAACCGTGATGGATTTGCTAATCGCGCTATAGGGCCTCCTGGCATCAGCATGAATATGACAAAATTAAGTGTAATCACGAGGAACACGAGTGCGATGGAATATAGGGTCCGTTTTATGATGTAGGCCCGCAAACCCAATAGATTGCATCTCCATTGAGGCAATTAACGTTACGAGGTATTTTACTTTTACTTTCTTTCGAATTTTTGTTGATATTAGAAGATATGTCCAGAATGCTTAAATGTTCATGTAAACCACTTATATATTGCGTTAAAAGAGAGAGGAGAAAGAAAAATGCATAGTGACTTTAAGACATTGAAGAGTATATTGCTTTCAATGGTGTTAGTTTCAACATTAGCTTTGGCTTTAATGTCTGTTCCAGCCACTGCACCAACAAACGGAAGTCAGTATGAAAAGTTTGGGCCACGAGTTGACCACATTCTTATTAGAATATTTGCAGGTCGTGACCCCGAGTTTGGCGCATTCGTAACTAGAGATCCGGCAACGGCTATTGATATCATTGACTGGCCTTTAGACTGGACCACGTACCAAACGATTCTCAGTCGACCTGATGAATTTGTATCTGGCGAATACATAAGTTATGATATGTACAACCTTGAAATGCAGTGCTTAAATTGGCCAACAAGCGACGTGAACGTTAGAAGAGCTATAGCTTGCCTCGTAAATAAAGAACTCTTCCTTACAACACAGCTCAAGTCTTTCAGCGGTGTGTTAATGGATACACCAATTTGTCCTGAATGGACAACATGGTATAACGACGCCACGGAAAAGTGGGTTTTTGACCGAGACAGAGCCGCTCAGATACTCACTAATGCAGGCTATTGGGACGACGACGGTGACAAGGTGAGAGAATTCCACAACGAAACAGCCCCAGGCCGTTTTGAACTGCCGCCTTTGAAGTTTTACATAAGAAGTGACGATCCCGACAGAATGGTTTTTGGTCAAATTTATGTACTGCCAGAATTACTTGGAGTTGGGCTTCCTGTTGAAGCTCATGTGGTACCTAAGACCACGTGCTGGGAGATGGTGATGAAATATCCCTACGACTATCACTTGTACACGGGAGGCTGGGGACCTTGGATAGACCCAGACTACTTGTACGACATGTACCATAGCGCGTTCGGAATAGAGTGGTACAACGCAAAGAGGGATTGGTGCAACAACTACGTGTTCTTCACCAACTCGACTTTTGATGATTGGGCTGCGAAACTCAAGTTTGCAGCAACCAAGGACGATGCAATCTTACCTGCCATGAAATGTCAAGAGATATTGATGGATCAAGTTCCAATGGTGCCCGGATGGCACTCTGCAGGCCAGCTCGCTTACAGAAAACAATACATGGGTGCCGAGACACCATACGCGGGACGTAATTGGACTGGTATGGTTAATACAAAAGTAATCAGCGGCATGGGCGTTGCTGGTTATAACGGAGTATGGTCTTTCCTCAATGCGCATGTCGAAGGCTATGAAAGGGGAGGCACGATCAGATACGGGTTCATGAACCCCGCCGATGTCATTAATCCTGTTCATGCCGATTTCTATTGGGATTGGGAAGTCTTAAACAAAATCTATGACTTTCTGACATCGACTAATCCCCATGACCCCGCGGGAATTGACATTCCATGGATGGCGAAGAGCTGGACAATCGGCACCTGGGATAACGCAGGGAAGCCTGCCACAAACATAACATACACACTCTATGATAACATATTGTGGCACGACAACGTCAAGTTCACTGCACATGACTTGAACTTCACTTTGTACTACCATAAGGCCGCCTACTCCCCCCTGTTCTACCCCTACGTGATGGACTGGGATCACTGTGTTATACACAATGACTATACTATTACCGTCTACTACAAAAAACAAAGTGTCTGGACGTTCCGTTGGATTGGAGGAGTGCCAATAATACCTAAGCACATATGGCAGGCTATACCGCCAGCTGTATCCAGAGCGAAAGGAGAATTCGAAACAACGGGTAAACTGACGGGTTCAGGACCATTCAAACTTGTCAGCAAAAGTCCGCAGTCAATTCTGTTGGAGAAGAACCCAACCTACTTCAGAAAGCTGGTGCGACCCGACTACTATACTGCAGGACAGCCTATACCGACTCATGACGGAGATGTTGACGCAGATGACTTCGGCATGGCTGTTGGCCATTATGGCGACAATTATCCGTGGCCACATGCTGTAGACAAGTGGGCTGACGTGAACAAGGACCTCGTGGTAGAGTTAGACGACATCATGGAAATCGCCGTTCGCTTCCTAAAGACAAAATACTACCCATATCGGGACGGCTATCCCAACTACTACGCACCATAACATGAGGTGAAAGAGATTGAGAGGAAAAAACATAAAGTGGCTACCTCTGGTTGCTTTGCTACTGGTTAACACCCTTATAGGAATAGCAGGTTCTCAGTCGGCAACGAAGATGTACGTAGACCCGTCACCTATTGTGGATTCTACTATACGACCGGAGAGTTCGGTAACGGTTAGACCTAACGCCGACGGAACCTACACAAGTTGGATTGGAACTTACCTTGACTGGAGAGAGGCTGTGCAAAATGGAGACACTGACTACGTTTACGCGCGGGCTCCTCAGAATAGGACGATGGAAAGTTCACAGTTGGAAAATGTGATCCCTCGTCCTGCTTGGCAGCCAGCGAATGTAAGAGTCGTTGTCTACGCTCGTGCAAACATAACCATGGGAGCACTGTTGTATCTAATGATCAAGGCGGGTTCAATGCGGGCCTTTTCAGAATTTCTAAATCTAACCACTGACTATGAAATGTACCAGTGGGATTGGGGAGCAAATCCTTTGACAAATGCTCAATGGACTTGGTCAGAAATTGACACTTTGGAAGCTGGAGTGAGATGCCTCTTCGTATCCGGCGCGCCCCCAGGCGAAATAAGAGTCACGCAGCTTTATGTTGAAATCAGCGGTCCAAGAGTTGACTTTAACGTAAATGTCCAAGATGTGGTCGATCTATACAGTTGGAGCTTTAAACTACTATTCAATCCAACAATTGTCCAAGTCACCGCAGTCATCGAGGGACCATTCCTAAAAACTGCGCCTACACGCTCAACGCAATGGCTGGTGAAGATTGACAATACTGCTGGCTACGCTATGGTAAGCGATATGCTTTGGCCCTTAGATCCGCCAGGAAAAAGTGGCAGTGGAACTTTAGCCACAGTCATTTTGAAGGTGGTCGGCATAGGTGTAACCCGACTAGACCTCACAGAAACTAAACTCAACACGGTAATCGCTGACAACAAAGTTCCCATTGAACACTTGGCCGAAGACGGCTTGTTCGACAACAGAGTGGGAAATAGCCCTCCAGATGTCATGTTCAAGGTGACTCCAGCTATTGGAACTGTAGGAACCACATTTACTTTCGACGCCAGCGGCTCAAAGGATGACGGTTGGATCGAAAGTTATCTCTGGGACTTCGGTGATGGAACAAGCGCTACTGGCAAAGTGTTGCAAAAGACATGGGGTGCAGGCACCGAGGGGACATACATTGTCACTCTAATTGCCACAGACAACGACGGTGTAAGCAGAACAGCCGATTATGCGCTGACGATTCTTGGATGGATACAGGCTGGAGACCATCCAGATCTTGTAAAAACCTTAATCTGGCCAGGACTCCCTGTTTTCAAAGAAGCCGATTTTGGAGAACACGAGACACTTTGGGCAAAGGTGAGCAACCCAACTGACAAACCATACCTGGTGCGAGTTGACTTTGAAATATTCAGCAAAGACGAAGGCACAAGGCTGGGAACGATCAGTACCGCAGAAGAAATCATACTTCCGCATGAGATAAAAGACATGTGTGCTGACTTCTTCCTAGGCGATGACAGGTGGAAAGTCACAACAGGTCCATACGACTGGCCATACTGGGTCAAGAAGTACTGGGCGATAGGACGATGCTTCTACCTAAATGAAACCTCTGGGCAGTGGGAGTCAGGGATCTTTCCAGGCGCCAATCAATTCAAAGTGCATCCCGTGGAACACGACCGCGCCATAACAGCTATGGTTGCCAGCAATGATATGGTGCACATCGGAGATACGGTTATTATCAATGTAACAATTGAAAATCAAGGTCAACAGATAGAACACGACATACAGCTAAACTTGACCGTGGTTGTGCCCGAGGAGCTCCAGATTGGAATCAGAACAACGACCTTAGCGGTCGGGGCAAATCAAACTTTATCGTTCAATTGGATAATACCAGCTAAGCTCCCTTCAGGCGACCCATTAGAACCCGGCAACATCGTTCTCATGGCCCACATAAACGGTCACCCATACGAAAGAGACATGGTCGACAACACGATGTACATGGTTATTGCTGTTATCTAACAGCAATAGGCCAATTACCCCCTTTCTTTTTTTTACTTCAACTCAGGGCTGATTTATGAATGAACGAAAAACTCATATTTGCGACGACTACAGCGTTTCTTTTATTAACAGTCATAATAACAATAGCTATTCAATTCAGCTACGCGGTCACTTGGTCAAGCGACGAAAGGTTAACTTTTGACCCTGGCGATGACTGGGATCCGGCCATCACCCAAACAAGTGACGGAAAAATATGGGTGACTTGGCACTCCAGCAGAACAGGAAACTATGACATTTACTACAAGGTATTGAGCGGCTCATCATGGTCCGACGATATCCAACTAACTTCTGATATCAATATGGATACGCATGCCTCAATTCTACAGACAACCGACGAAAAAATATGGATAATTTGGAATTCTAACAGAACGGGCAACATGGAACTATTCTATAAAACCTCATCAGACAACGGCGCATCTTGGTCTGGTGACAATCAATTGACAAATGATCTGGGTTTTGACGGCTATCCTTCAATAATGCAAGCATCCGATGGGAGAATCTGGGTTTTTTGGACTTCCAGCAGAACGCCAACACCATTACCGACCGATCCGACATACCTACCGACCGCTGACATTTACTACAAGGTTTCGTCTGACGCTGGTCAGACATGGTCTGAGGATACACTTCTTGTCACAGACTACAAGAATAATTATCGCGACGACTTGTATCCCTCATGCATGCAAGCTGCGAATGGCAGCATTTGGGTAGCATGGGCTAAAGAAGCGCAAGATATTTATTGCAAAGTCTACAACGGCACGGCTTGGCATTGGGAAGTACGATTGACACTTGATGGCAAAAGGAACACGCATCCTTTCATCATACAGACCGTGAACGATAGAATCTGGGTTTTCTGGGACTGCCCCAACAAAGACACACAATACGATGATGATATATACTACAAGATTTTTGACGGGTCATGGTCGGATGATACACAACTAACCACGGCTTTGGAAGATGACCAATGGCCATCTGCAATGCAGGCAGAGGACTTAACTGTCTGGGTGGCATGGACCTCTCCGCGTTATCCTGAGCTGGTATATGACATATTCTACAGGACAGGGATGGAGCTTCATGATTTGGCTGTGCGTAGGGTCACTCCCAACGCTTCTCATGAAACGTTTGCGTTTAGAGGTGAAATGGTTTACACTGAAGTTGAGATTGAAAATCAAGGCGAGGGAAAAGAAACATTCGAAGTTAAAAGCTACGCCAATTCCTACTTGTTAGGGTCGAAAACAATCTCTTTGAACGCTGGACAATCCTACGTTGTGGTCTTTCAGTGGAACACAACAGGAGTAAAAGCAGGGAACTATATTCTCAAGGCCACAGCCGTTCCAGTTCTGGGAGAAATCGACACAGCCGACAACACTCTGACATACAACACTTACGAGATTAGAATAAAGGGCGACATGTGCGGCTGGTACGGTGGTCTCTTGAAACCAATCCCAAATCAACGTGTTGATATGGACGATTTTGGAATGGTGGTGGGTCACTGGGGCACAGCCAGCCCAACATGGCATCCAGTATGGGGACCAGCCGCCGACATAACTGAGGATGGTTTAGTGGACTTAGACGACATCATGGAAGTCGCAATTCACTTCTTAGAGACATAGTAGGGAAGACCCAAAACAATTTGGTGGAAGTTATGGCGATAGTTTCATTAAGTGCTTTGAAAATAACGTATGAAACCTCAAGGATGTGAAAATATGGAGAGGAATCTAAAGCTGATGTTTATAATCTTGGCTTGCACGCTTATTTTTGTGGCAACCGAATCGACGCAAGCATCACCAGGTGCTAAGATTGCTATAGAACCTGCCGAAGTGAGGGATATACCGCTTGGCGAAAAATTTAGTGTAAATGTAACGGTAAAGGATGCCACCGAACTCTATGGCTGGCAGGCTAACATCACTTTCAATCCACAAATCTTAAACGTGGAAAGCGTGGCGGAGGGATCTTTCCTCAAATTGGTTAACGAGACTGTCTTTTTGAAGAAGATAGACAATACGGGTGGATCTGTTCTTCTCTCCTCCACGTTTTATCCCCCTTTTCCCGAGCATGGAGCCACTGGTAGTGGGTCACTGGTCCAAGTTACGTTCACCGTTAAGGGTTCGGGCGCTTCGTCTTTACATTTTGAAAAGGATGGAACAAAACTTCGTACAGTTATTGGTGACTCAGTTGGTTATATAACGGATTTTTCAACAACGGATGCTTCCTTCAGGAATGCAGCTGAGAGACTGCAGCTTTGGGGAATCCCATTAGAATTCATTGCAGGTGCGGTGGTTGTTGTCATTGCAATAGGGGTTTCTGCATTCTTGCTGAGAAGAAGAAAAGAAGGCCCTATTGAATAATCAACTCTTGTCGAGGTTATTTTAAAGATGAGGAAAAACTTGCGGCGAACGTTATTGCTCAGTTCTATGTTGGTTGCTTTAGGAGCCACGTTGGCTAGTAGAAGCGTGGTCATGGGATCTCCAAGCACTACCGTGTCGATAGAGCCGAAGATTTCCGTGAAGGCGCCAAATGAATTGTTCAATATTACGGTAGTTATAGCTGATGTGGCTGAACTCTTTTTTTGGCAGTTTAATTTGACATTTGATCCACTCATCTTAGAGTATGTTAGATACACTGAGGGACCTTTTCTTAAGGAAGTTGCTGGAACATGGCCACTGGAACCAAGTAACGATACTGGATGGGTCGCCGCTGGTGCCTCGTTTTTGCCTCCTCTTCCCGAGGAAGGTGCTTCTGGTAGTGGAATCTTAGCTTATGTAACTTTCAAAGTGAAGGTCGAAGGCAAAAGCGTTTTGCATTTGGTAGAACCCGGGGTGCAGACGTATCTTCGCTCATGGGATCCAGGCAATATGGTATTAGTAGACGTACCGTTTACACCCAAAGACGGCTTCTTTCAATATCCTTTGTTGCGTGATGTCGCCGTCACAGGAGTCGTTGCTTCTTCCGCATCCGTTCTAGCGGGTGAATCCGTATCCATTAATGTAACTGTAAAGAATAAGGGCAATGTCTCAGAGACCTTCACCGTCTCGCTTTCTTATGACTCCGCATCAGTTGGAACACAAGACGTTACGGATCTAGACCCAGAAGCTCTTGAAACAGTACACTTCGTCTGGGATACCAAAAACGTCGCCCCTGGCAACTACACCCTAACCGCTACTGTTAATGCTGTTTCAGGTGAAACCAACACTGAAGATAACAGCTACTCAAATATTTTTGTCCAGGTGACAGCGCCTCCGTCTACGTTGCCCATTGAGTTGTTGGTCGTAGTCATTGCTGTGATAGTGATAGCCTTAGGCGCAGGAATATTTCTCCTAAAAAGGAGTAAGTCAACAAAGACATAATGGCCATCTTTGTTTTTTCTCTTTTTCTCACTAACGCCTGTGTCATTTACTATATCTCGGTATGGAGCAAGCTTGATAAAGTTGCCTTATCTTTAATAATGTTGGTTAAGAGAGGGAGAACTTTGAGGAGTAAGTTATCTTGGATAATGCTTGTCGTTTTGATTTTCAGCCTCATAACCATACAAGAAGTTTACGTTGGGAATGCGCCAACACTGCCAAAAGTCTTCGTAACTCCTCCTGTCGTCAAAGATGCGACGCTTGAACCAAACGCACCCAACCAAACTTCATATCCAAGCAATCACTTCACAGATGCTACAGTAGCTGACCCAGCAAACGCTTACGACAGAAACCAGTTGACAGCCGCATCGATTAATTTGACAGCAAATCCTTATCCAGGTTATTCATTTTTTGACGTAACAACCTTTAACTCAACTTTTATCCAACCCTACGCTGCCATCGAAATTAACGTGAACTACAACGTGACCTCTATAAGCAGCAGTCTATTTAGAATCTTGCTCTACGTCGGATCAGCAAGCACAATTTTGCAAGATTGGACAAGTAGCAACCGCAGGCCAAGAACATGGACGGGGATTCCAGAGCCGAATGATGGAGACTGGAGTCAGGCAGATGTGAGCAACATGAGAATAAGCGTTGAAACAAAAAAGACTGCACAAGCAGGCAAGGGCACGTTCAAGATATATGAGACTTGGGTTTCAATACTCGGTGACTCTTTCAAAGTGAACATGAACGTTTCCAATGTCTCCGATGTCGAAAGTCTTTTTGGTTGGCAGATTAACATGACGTTTAATCCAGCAGTTGTAAACACAACTTCTATATATTCCATATGGGAGGGACCTTTTCTCCGACAAGTTAAAGGTACCCTTTTCTTAAGGAGCACAGACAACGTCGCTGGTTATGTATTTATCAGTTGTTCATTCGAAGCTCCGTATCCACAACAAGGAGCCTTTGGCAGCGGAACCCTAGTTCATATCACGTTTAAAGTCAGAGCTCCTGAAACAAAAACTCTTCTACAGTTTGCAGAAGGAACAAAGCTCAATACCGTTATTGGTGAACAACTGGTGCCGATAGAGCACACGACAAAGGACGGCGTCTTTGACAACCGAATAGGCAACCATGACGTAGCCGTTACAAATGTCAAATCTCACTATGTCGCTGCAATGCGAGGAGTCCAAGTACCTGTAAACGTGACAGTGGCCAACAAAGGCGATTTCACTGAAACCCTCAACGTCACAGCCTATTTCAATGAAACAACAATTGAAACACAAAAGGTCATCGACATGCCACCTCACACGGAAAAATCTCTAACCTTCACATGGAACACCACAGGCCTCGACTTCGGCAAATACGTGCTGAAGGCCAACGCCACTGTAGTTGAAGGAGACTATTACTCAACCAACAACGAATACATTGACGGCACAGTTGCCATAGCATTAACAAACATAGCTGATTATCCAGTTGTTGTCGGAGGCTTCATATTCCATGTTGTCGTAGAAAGCAACTCCACACCCTCTAGTATTCTCCAATTCAACGAAGCAGAAAAGAAAATAGGCTTCAATGTTACAGGAGAAACCGACACCACAGGCTTCTGCAACGTTACCATACCTGTTGACCTCCTAGGTGGACTATACACAGTCCTATTCGATGACTTGCCCATAATCTCGGAGCCGCAGGAAACAACAAACGGCACCCACACTTTCCTGTACTTCACCTACATCCACAGCCTACACACAATTCAGATAATTGGCCAGACCGTAGCCACACCTCCAATAGCAATCTTCACATCCTCGACCACACGAGCAATTGCACACACCTCCGTGACCTTTAATGCCACTGATAGTTACGCGCGCACACCCTATGGAACCATCGAAAGCTACCAATGGGACTTCGGGGACGGTAACACTACCACTTGGTTAACCAACCCAGTCATAATACATGCCTACAAAACCGCAGGCACCTACATAGTTACCCTTACAGTAAAGGACAATAAGAAATTAACTGACTCCACTCAAATCCAAATCACAGTCATAGACTATCCAACAGCTGACTTCTCATATTTGCCAGCAACTCCACTTGAAGGTGAAACTGTGACCTTCAACGCCTCAGCATCTGAGCCAAACGGAGGCTCAATCATAATCTATCAATGGGACTTCGGCGACGGCTCAACAGACCATGACATAACCGTGACCCACATGTATCCAAACGTTGGAAACTATGTGGTTGTTTTGAACGTCACCGACGACGAAGGCCTCTGGGACGCTGAAACCAAAACAGTGACCGTCTCCATACACAACATAGCCGTCACCGACCTAACAGCCGCTCCAAACAGCGTCAAAATCGGACAACAAATATCTATCAGCATAAGAGTTGCCAACAAAGGCAACTTCACCGAAACCTTCGATGTCACTGCTTACTACAACAACACACCCGTAGAAACGAAATCAGTCACAAGCTTGGCTCCGGGAGCATCTAAGACAATGTTCATAGCCTGGAACACTACTGGCGTCAATCCGGGCACATATAAGTTAAAAGCGATAGCAACTACTGTCAACGGAGAAACCGAAAAAGACGACAACACATT
>Ga0315310_10001265_pt1 | contig 15978 bp, 8 predicted proteins | sample TDP5_MG_FD_203630 | JGI IMG/M metagenome (GOLD analysis project Ga0315310, IMG submission 203630) | Freshwater sediment microbial communities from Lake Towuti, South Sulawesi, Indonesia - TDP5 | ecosystem: Environmental > Aquatic > Freshwater > Lake > Sediment | place: Indonesia: South Sulawesi... | reverse complement strand
GACTTATCAAGGAAACTCAGGGTCAAAGTTAAACCTGGAGAAATTGACTACTCTGATGTCCTCTCTTTTGTCGAAAAGGAGCGAGACTGGAAAGCGAACCTCTCTAGTGAAGAGAGGAAACGGCTGGTTGCTCAGAGAAAATCCCTGAGGGAGGAAAACAGGAAACACTACGGATACGCTTGGGTTGACGGCGTTCAGATAGAGATAGCTAACTACGCCGTGGAACCCAGTTGCATTTTCTTGGGCCGAGGAAAACACCCTCTGAGAGGTCGCTGGAAGGAGGGACCTCGTGAAGAGGACATCGAGCTTAATCTCTCGCCTGATGCTTCCAAACCGCTAGGCAACTGGAAGGCCATACTGTGGCAACCCGATGCCATGTGGATCGCACGATGGCAAGACAAACTCACTGGCAAGATGAAATACGTCTGGTTTTCCGACTCCAGCATCCTGAAACAGAGGAAGGACGTCGAGAAGTTTGACAAGGCAATGGAGCTCCGCGACAACCTTGTAGAAATCCAAAGGCACATTTGGGAGAACCTCGACGCCGATGATGCAAGACGAAGGAAGACAGCAACCGTCTGTTTCCTCATTGATAAGCTCAAGATCAGGGTCGGCGACGAAAAGGACCCAGACGAAGCGGACACTGTTGGCGCTTCAACCCTCAGACCTGAGCATATCCACTGCAACGGCGACGGCTCCGTAGCCTTCAACTTCCTCGGAAAGGACTCAGTACCTCATGTCTTCAGGGTTAAGCTCCCGGCCAAAGTCATCAGAAACCTCAACGAATTTGCAGCGAACGCGAGATCCTCTCTTTTCGATGGTGTCAGCTCAAAGCATGTGAGCGAATTTCTAGACGAGGTGATGACCGGGCTCTCGGCGAAGGTCTTTCGCACCTGCTATGCCTCAGAAGTCGTCGAGACCAAGCTAGAAAAAACTTCTGTTAAACGAAACGACCCAGAATATGAAAAAAAATTTATCGCGACTATGGCGAACCTCGAAGCCGCCAAGGTCTGTAACCACCGACGCACAATCCCTAAAACTTGGAAATCATCTCTACAAAAGAGCAAGGCTCGCCTCAAGACTATCGAGAACAAGGCAAAGAAAGCTTGTAATGAACTGAGACAAAAAGCCAAGGAACAGGAAGAGAGACACGGGGAGCGACTAGGGAAACAAGAGAAAAGGCTCAAGGCAATAGAGGAGAAACTGGGGGCTTATCAGCGGCAACTATTAGATAAGAAGCAACAGAGTAAATCCGTCCGCACTCTGAAGAGGAGCATTAGACTTAAGCGACACGACGCGGCGCGCCAAAAGCAACACCTCAAGCAACTGAAAACCAAGCACGCAGAGTACATGAAAAAGCTAAGGCAGAGGCTAAAGAGTAAAAGGCAAAGTGGCAAAGCAGCTATAGACAAGCTGAAAATCAAGACAGTAACCCAGAAGAAGACCCGCGACTACAACCTCTCAACATCCCTGAAGAGCTACATCGACCCCCGAATCTACTACGAATGGGGAAAACAAATCGACTACGACTGGAAACGGTACTACCCAAAGACCCTCCAGAGGAAGTTCAGCTGGGTCGAAGTCGACGGATAAGAGTGGTCACGCACAATCTCCAAACGATAATCCTGTGCCGTGTTTAACGCCTATTGTCTTGGGCGTCTGATCCAGGACGGCAAAGCTTTCTCGAGCAAAGAAAAAAGGGAATTTTTTGCATTAGCAGTTGGCTTTTACTCAATCAAGGGTTCTGTAGCTTCCGATACTTTCTTTCGGATGCTTCGTAGCAAATCAGGCTTGTAGTATTGCTTTAGGAATATACTCTGCGGAATTCTCCAGAGCGCGTTAAAAATTCCTTCCGATATGGGCCTCGATAGTTTCTTAATTGATGAACAGTTATGATTGCATAGAACATTTTTCCATAAGCTTTAACTGGAACTTGACTACAGTTTTGTTTTTCGAAGAGCCTTTAGGTTTTCTTCATGATATTCATAGGGGGAAGGACTAGAAATAATTCACCTAATCATTGGTATCTTTTCACCTATGATGCTTGTAAGATCCCTTTTTGGGAAATGACTTGGCTATTGTCCTATCCCTTGAAGAAAGATGATTTGGAATGTGGGCAATCGTTCTGTTTCCTACGAAAGTGGAGACCGCATTAAGCCTGCGTTAAGGCGACTGAAAGAAAAAGAAAGGAGAAAAAGAAATGAAGAAAATAGTGAGCATAACATTGGCAATGCTAGTTGTCTTTTCAGCGCTATTGATGCACAGAGCAGACATAGTGGCTATTGTTCCTAGTCCCCAACCAGTTCACAACATTAACACAGGGTTGAACTACACAACTATTCAAAAGGCTATCGATGCTCCCGAGACATTAGATGGACACACAATTGCATGTGATGCTGGAAACTATACGGAAAATGTGGATGTGTATAAACCGCTGAAAATCATTGGGGCTGGAGCAGAGGTTACGGCGATAATTCCACCTGAACCGAATGATACTATTGATTGTGTTGCAAGTAACGTAGCCATCAGAGGCTTCAGCATTGTAAGCCTTTCACGGTTCTATGCGATTGACCTTAACGGAATAGACCGTTGCGAGATTTCAAGCAACATCATCACGGGTAAGGGAAGCGGGATTCTCATTAGAGGCTCTTATAACAACACTGTATTGGGGAACGTGATGCACTCGCTTCCTGGAAGTGGCGTTGAAATACGCGACTCAAGCCACTATAACACGATATTCAAAAACCTTCTGAACCAAAATCACTACGGCATCATCGTTTTCAATGCGTCTAACTTTAACGTCATTTCAGACAACTTTGTAAACTCATCCGACTGGGCGGGCATTCGTCTAAACTGGCTTGATGCGGGCTTTGCACCTGTCAAGTTTAACAATGTAACGAACAACTTTCTATACGTCAACAATGAGGGAATCATGCTAGACAATCCGTCCGGTGACAACCTCTTGCAAGATAACACGGCCTCTAACAATAACATAGGAATACGCCTCCGTCAATCCAACAACAACACTATAATCTCCAACACAGTGATTTCAAACAGTTTCCAAGGCGCTTCCGTTGAATCTTCCTACGGGAACCTATTCTATGATAACTTCTTCAACAACACAAGCAATGCTTTTGATGATGGAGCAAACTTATGGAACGCAACAAAGCAGGAAGGAGTAAACATAATTGGCCGCGTCTTCACTGGTGGAAACTATTGGAGCGACTATATTAATGCAGATCCAGATAATGATGGCATAGGCAGTCACGCATACAACATATCTGGTGGTAGAAACAGGGATCATCTCCCACTACTGCAGAGCTACATACAGGTTTCTCCACTAGAGTATGATCCTTCAACACAAACGGGAAGAATACGCTTCGAAATTTCCACAGACAAGTTATACCGCTCAACACTCGAAGTGAACGAGACGAAGTTTGATCAAATCGACCTGCCTCCAAGAAACTACTACGAGAAAGAAGCCTATGGAATACCCGCAGACCCCCTGATAGGCTACACATCAAACGAAAGCGAGCCTAAAGTCCCCATAGTCACATTGCGTATTGCGATTCCACCTAGCTTGGAGCCTGAACTCGACATCGCCGATCTAGAAACAGGGCAGGTTGGAACGCTGGGCAATGTGCTACTGATACCCGTCGAGAAGTACGAGGCTCCAATGTCACCTCCGATATACGAGATGAGACAGGAAGTTTATAACTTGTATGGACCATACCCAGCCGAATGGATAACAAAACCAACGGTCGAATTCTGTAGCGCATTCAAAATGTTTTCAGTTGAAGTGCACCCCCTAATGTATGTTCCAGCAATGAGAAAAGTCGAGTTATACAAAATTACTGGCTCAATAACGCTTAGAGGAACATATGCGGGCAACATACCTCGAGAGGCAAGGTTTGAGCCAGCCCTGAAAAGGCTAATACCAAACTATTTCCAGGCGAAAAACTGGCCACCTTACAAGCTGCCAGTGGATCCAGAAATACAAAAAGCCACTTGGAATCTCCTAAAGGCGACACAGCCACAGCCATTAAAAACTAACTATCCAATTCTGATAATAAGCGCCGATGATCTTAGCATCTGGTCCCAAGCTCAAAGACTTGCAAACCATAAGATAGGAATAGGCAAAAACACGCTCTACCTACGAGTCTCAGACATACTTTCAGCGTATTCGACTGGCGATATCCCAGACAGAATACGGACTTTCATACAAGCAGTCTACGCGTTGGGAGTACGATATGTTATACTTTTTGGCGACGTGTCTGTTATAGGAATTACGGTGCATCCACTACCTGGACATGGCATAAACGCGAATCCTATGGATTTTGGGCGAAATGCAGATTGTCAATATTTTGCGCAGTCGTTCAAAACGGGCGCGCTTGTCGACGAAATCTTAGGACCGAAGGCTATGGTCACGGCCGCGTTGTTGCTCAGTAGAGTAGGGCAAGGCCCCCATCCGACGATAACAGTTGGGATATGTGACATGCTGACGATGCCCCTCAACCCCCTGCCTGGCCTGAGCTTTACGATTGATTCGCAAGACTGGACAGTATTCGATGTACCTAATCGCGTGTACCCGAATTGGATTCACAAGCATTTCGACTATAGAGGCCTGGAGCCAGACAAGGTGTACTACCTTACCGTATCCACCAATAACTATGATGCAAACAATTACTACAAGCTCTGGGTGGGCAATGATTATGAGCCTTCTGGCTGGTTCATATTCTATACTCAGGGAACAGGTTGGATAGGAACAATGAGTGATATGATCTTCCGCAGTGAACTATACACATCAGTTTCAGTGCCAGCGAGATATGTCAAAAACCACTGTGAGGAGCACGACCTACCCGGCACTGGCCTACCATTGGAGGACATATGCATGCCAAGCGATTACTATTACACTTGCTTGGATGACTATCCATATGAATGGGATGCGAATGGCAATGATTGGTATGCCGATAGCCAGGATATCAATCTAGATATAGACCTTTTACCTGATGTGACGGTTGGAAGGCTCCCGGCTGATTCAGTAAGCGAAGCTGAAGAAATGGTTACGAAAATCATTGCATATGAGAGCCAGGCAGGCTACATTGCTGGCTCGGCAATGTTTTGTCAGAGCCACAACTGCGGTGGCGCTAATTTTTGGCACGCAGATGTGCAGAACGAACTTGACCAAAAGTTTCCTCCATTGACCAAGTGCAAAGATACGGGTGGCAATCCTGACTATAACACATTCAAGCAAGTATATAATACTCAGGGGGTTGACGCTGTCTATCTTGCTGGACATGGAGACTATTGGCATATAGAAACTCTGCTTGGCGGGAATAATGTAGAAAACGATCTCCAACCTCCTAATAGCCACCTGCCTGTTGTTCTAGCGTATTCATGCGCGACAGCTGATTTCGACACTAACACTCATCAATCTGTACCAGCTGGTTGGGACTTCGAATGTTTAGCTGAAAAATTCGTTGCGAAAGGTAAGGCGTTAGCCTATATCGGTCATCCACGCGGTAACTGGGGGCTCCCATCTTATGCTTTTTGGAATAGCTTCACCACCACTAGCGACTGGCGAGCTGGAAAAGCATTAAATGACGCTAAGCTATTGGGTATAACGGCTTGGGGTGCACAGGCTCTTCTTGGGTACCAACTTTTCGGAGACCCGGAAACCCGCCATTGGTCTTCTAAGCCGATCCCGCCGCCGTGTTTCCTGTCTTTGAGTATTGGTCGCCCACCGTCACCATGTCCGGTAGAAAAATTTGCACCCTTTGACGTGAACATAACCTTCACGTTCAAAAACAAGTTCAACTACACTGTTTATCTTCCAAATAGTGCTCCGTGGGAAGTTCTAGACTCGAAAGGAAGTCTAGTATACAGTCCGTCAGCTGAGGAAGTTATCATACCAGTGAAGCCAAGCGAAAACTGTTCATGGACTTGGAACCAAGTGTTCGCGAATGAAAGTCAGCTGACGATGCCTGGAAGGTACTGGCTCCGTTTGTACACGCTTAATGGTACATGGGAGAAGGACTTCTACATACTTGAAGAAAACGCCTCAGTCTTCACAGACTGTCCATGCTACAGTCTCGGTCAATCCGTAGCCTTAGGCTTCAGGAACCTAAGAGACAAGCCTGTTACAGTAACAATGAAGATTAAGCAATCGGGTTTGATTCACTATGAGGTATCTCAACTGGTATCCCCACAACAATACATTGAAATTGATTGGCCAGCTGTGAGCACGGTCACAAGACACCTAATTTCAACTGGAGAATATCAGCTTGAAGCCACGGCCATTGATGAAACTGGAAAACCAGAAACTTACACAACAACATTCTCTATAAAAGCTATCACACCATTTATCGAAACAACAGCGTTAAAAGTGCCAATGCCGGAGGATATCAATGGCGACTACCGCGTTGATATAAAAGACATATTCATTGTAGCGAAGGCCTTCGGATCGAATCCAACCCGCCCAAGATGGGACCCAACGGCAGACATAAACTGCGACTTCGAAGTTAACATAATGGACCTGTTCGCAGTAGCAAAGAATTTCGGAAAAACCGACTGTTAAGCACAAACAAAACTCATCAGCCTCCGATCCCACTTTTTCTATCTTATTCTAACTTAGATGTCTATACAATAAATGATCGATCGATACCTTCGTTTTGAAGCACCTCAGAGAGTTCTAGATTCTCTTCATGTTCCTTTAGATATAAGTAGAGGAGTGTATAAAAAGCCTTCGCGGTCGAACCATTAATTGCTTGGCAGTTTGCATCAGCCAAATGAAATCCAATTTTCGATAAAGCTCTGAGTCTGATTCATTTTTAAAACCAACAAACTCGGCGGATCCAGAATGCTCTTATCTTTAACTTCTGTAATGGGAATCCGATTTTGCAGAATAGCCTTCTTTTTCAAAGTAGAAGCTTTATGCAGCATCCATTCTGCTCTCTTCTCAGTACACCAGTATATGTATCCATGACTGCTTCCATGCTTAAACGGTCGTCTCGACACAAAACCCCGACGAAGACACCCTAAGAGAACCATAGACGCTGCTTCTGCTCAAGTTTCAATCTCTCAGCAACTTCTAGCGCGCGCTACAATTTCCGCTAATGAAAAAACATCCAAACAGAAACCACGACTCTGACAAGCCGAAGTTCCACAACAATCACTTTCACATGGAGCACCACTGGCTTTGCTAGGGGCAACTACACCATAAGCGTCTATGCTTGGCCTGTTCCGGGTGAAACAGATACAACGGATAATACGCTTGTGTGTGGTGTGGTTTATGTTGTCATGCCCGGCGACGTAAACGCAGATGGAAAAGTCGACATAAAAGACATATTTATCATAGCTAGGGCCTTCGGCTCTGATACGGGCCACCCACGCTACAATCCAAACGGGGACATCAACGGCGACGGAAGAGTGGACATAATAGACATATTCACGGCAGCCAAGAACTTCGGAAGAACCATCTAAAAACCCCAGTTTCCTTTTTCTTTTATTCTACACCATAGCGCGCGCTTTTAACGACGGATAAGAAACTAACGAACAATGTTTCTGCAAAGATATAGGCTTATTCTTTCCAAAGTATTAGCTCTGCAGTATAGGTCATGTCTGAGATTATGACGCTTCTCTGGAGTGCAACGGACTCGCTTTTGGGGGACACACCATATTCAAAAATCGTATAGCCCATTAGGTTCTGATATGGTCCTGCGACAAGAACTTCTCGTCTTCCTTCACCTTTAATGACTGCCCAAAAACTGAAAACAAAGACCGTCGGATTAAGATTTCGTAGACCACGGAAATCTTTTTGCCAGACTCTAAAAGAACCATAGTTCAACTTGTCATTGTTTCTTCTTGTGCCATTGTACAGGAACTCTACGTTTTCGTTGCTGTAAACGGGCATTATACTGTCAACCCATCTCGCATCTATTGGTGTTGGATCTGGTGTGGTTCGGATGATGGTGTCGCCTACAAAGTTGATTTTGGCTATGTCATTCGGCCATGTGGCTAAGTTTGAAAAAGTGACGACTAAAGTGGCAACGTTGGCAACGGTTACTCTTAGAACTGCAATGACGTGTTTAGGTTCGAATTTCAATGTTGTAGTGTCTCTGCATATGCCTAGAGCATCGGTTTGAACTAATATGCGGGTGATAATGGCGAGATTTAATCCATCCGTGTAGATCAATGTTGTCTTAACCAGAGCATTCGGTATAGGAGCGCCATGTAAATATGTAACTTTAATCGCATAATTAAGTTCTTGGCCTATGATTGTTATAGGGGATTTATTTGTTAGTGAACTTCCGTCCAGATTTGTCACATTGAAAGGTGGAATTATTCTGAACTTAAACCCGTATCCTTGCAGTTGAAGCAATTCCCGCAATCTATCATACTCGATGTAGTTTAATGGATTGTCTAGAACAAGTCTTTGAACCTTATCAGGATCTAAGACATAAAACGCCGATTCCTGAGCACTAGCCAATCCAAATCTTTTGACACGCGGGTCATTCATACAAAATGGATCCATCGATCCCCAATCTAGAGGTTCCCCAGAGTCCAATAACATTGCATTGAACACGTTCAATGCCGTGTTTCTCAATTGCTGTTGATCAACAACTTGAAGGTTCATGAAGCTCATGCCAGGCAACATGACAACAGCCGAAACAAAAATTGAACCTACCACAAGAATCGCTATTATGTGATCGTAGACAGCGTTAACCATCTTCCAACCCCCATTCGCTATCAACTCCACACATCGCTATTCCCTCACTCTTGCCTTCTGTAATTCTTTGATGCCACGTGCGCTGTGTAGTTAGTGTATCTTAATATTTAATACAATGCTCCCAGACAAACAATGTATCAAAATTCGCATCATCAATTCAGAGGTAATTCACGGGTGCGCTCTTCGCCTATTCATAACGGAAATGCATTATGTCGTGGAGATTTTTGTCAAATCCTCATAGCTCTTTTGTGTAATCACACTGAAGCTGTTAACCGAAACAAAGTACCAAGTGGCATTGTCGGGAACTGTAAAATCTTGGTTATAGTTCGTGGCGATTAAACAGAATAAACACGCGCTAACAAATAATATGATCGAAAGTCGGTGTTGTTCACTTTCCTGTGTTGTTCTCTTAATACTTACAATCTAATGCATAGAAATCATACTTAGAAAAAATAAGAAGAAGGTCAGACAATTCGAAGTGTTAATAGGTTTCTCCGAAGTCTATCGCAACCATGTAGATATCGATGATGTTAACAACATCATCACCGTTGATATCGCAATGTGGATGATGCGGACAATTATTGCATGGAATAGCATGCACGCACATTCCATTTGCTTCATCGTACTCGGTATGGAAGGCCAGTGCCACTGAGGTTAAGTCGACGATGTTTATATTTCTGTTACGATCCAAATCTGTTATCAGAGGCTCGATAAGGGAACACGCTGGATCACCATATAGATTGTAGGCTAGAACGTTGCGCCAGAGATCATTACTTTGGTCTTCATTCAGGTTTTTCGCTTTGAACAATGCTTCTCCGGCTGTATTCTCGTCTTGAATGATATTCCAAGTGTAATAGTATACAAGATCTTGAGTATAGCCTTGATCAGGGCATGGACTAAACCACCCAGAGCCGTTATACATTGAGATTCGAGTTGCAGCCACTGTCGATATGGCGCCGTGTTTTAGGAGAGAATAGGCAAGATTGTTTTCGTCTTCAGGCCAAGCGTTCATGCACGAGCCTTGGAATGTAAAGGATGGTTTCGTATCGTCTAAGCTTGTGCACTGGCCCACTGCAAAAACGTTGCTGGCTGTTGTAGACGTACCATGAGTGAACCATGCTACCATGCCATATCCGTTTCTCCATTCGTTTTCAACGTTCTGCTCAGTGCATGGAGTGATTTCACATGGAGGGGGTTGTACTCCGTCGTTTGCACTGTAGACTCGACACGACATGAAATCTGTAGGGTCTGCTATGTTAGTTTTGATTGCCTCATGCAGTTCCCACCCTGGAGTCGAGCTGTCAGATGGATAAGTAGGTAAGAGTATTCTTTTTCTCCAACTGCGATCTCCCAGTTCAGTTTCGTAGCTAATCATCTTTTGTAAAATATGATCTAATTGAGCATAATCATGATCATATACAGGAATTCTGCCGACGAACACTTCGGCTTCAAAATCTACCCCTCCCGACCCTCTATCCCCCGTTAGCCAATAGAATCTCACAATGTTATCCATCCCCCTTCCCCTGAAGCTTGTGAAATCTTCATTCTCATAGTATAAGCCATTCAATCCTCCAGGTCTGAACACGCCTGTACCATCGTCGTAATATAGATCATTATTTTGAGGGTTGCATGTGCGAAAATGCGGAGTACAAGCCCATAGAAAATTCACAATAGCATCTCCAGTGTGTTCGTGGAAGTCCAATCGAATATCATGTAGACCGGTTCTGCTGAAATCTTTGTACGCAGTGTAGAGTGCCGGAGGATGAGATGCCCAATGATTAATGATAAGTTCACTGTCAATCCATAACCTAACGCCATCATCTGAAAAGATACTGAAGGTGTACATTTGTGTATATTGTATATTGATTTTTCCAGTCCATCTGATCGAAAAGGTATCATCGTCTAGTAGTTCGTCTGGCTTAGTTGGATTGTTGATACTTGTCCACTCGCCGTAGTAGAGATCACCGTCCAGATTCCAGTTGCCATCCAGATCTGCATAGAAAAAGTCTGTTGGATATTCTCTGTCCCAGTACCAGACTTCAAACCCGGGCCAACACATTTTCATGGGAATGTCACCTACTGGATCTGACGGGTTTGTTGGGTCGTCTGGATCTGGATTTCCAATCAATAAGACATACTGAATTCCTAATGATGCTTGATTGTTAATGAGCCATTGTCTCATCTTTTCAGCCCTTCCGTTTGGTGGTTGTCCCGTTAGCCCATCGAAGTCGGTTTCAGTGACGACTCGCACAGAATGTCCCAACCTTTCCTTAAGCCTTATGAAATCTTCGAGTATAGCACTATTTGCTACGATGTCATTAGTTGTTATGATAACGTAGTCATAAAGGAGTAGTCGATCAAATCCTTCATCTGGAGCAAGATCGCCAATTAAATAGGATTCAATAAGGGTTTCTGTTTCAACTTTCCACGGCAATATCGCATGGAGGTCACGCAATTCTGTCAAAGGGATCCGTATTTCTATACTGAAGACGCCGGGGAAAGAAGAAGCCATTGCAAATTGGGCTTGAGTATCCAGACCCATCCACAGATTTTCTCCCGGATACCACCTTTCCCTCACTATCCTCCATTCCTCTGGTGTGTAGATCAGTGTATACTTAGTATCCACGCCTTCTGTCGGATAGTTTGGGCAGTTGTCGTGCGCCCAGTTGTTCTTATCGAACATAAAAGAGTAAGAAACAATGTCTTCTAGATTAGTTGGTGGTCCTCTCACTGTTGTAATCTGACACGACAACTCATTGGTTCTTTCTACTGTAACTTCAATCACGTCTACGTATGGTACGTACTGTTCAGGCGGAACTGGTTCTCTAGTGGAAATGTAGATTAAGTCATTGGTTCTTTCTACTGTAACTTCAATCACATCCACGTAGCCCTCGTACTCTGTTTCGGGGATTGGTTGTCCAGTGAACAAGTAGATTAGATCTCTCTCAGGGTCGATGAGCTGTGAAACCGTGGTCAACCCTTCATCTGGAGCCAAGTCTCCGATAGTAGCAGATCCCGTTCCAGATTGCGTTCTCACCTTCCAAGGCAATGTCTCAGTAAGATCGCCAAGTTCTGTCAACGGTATCCATATGTTGATGCCAAAACCGCCATCAGGGGAAGAAATAGCCGTTTCAAAGCGTGCTTCAGTATCTTCGACTATCCACCATGATTCGACAGGATGCCAATAGAAGGCAACCCTCATGATGCTCCATTCGTTCTGCGTCGGGTCATAGTCAAGCCTGTACACAAGATCCGACCCCTGCCAAGGACCATCCTCACAATTGTCTCCATGAATATTGTTCTCGTCCATCATGAAAGTATAGAGGACTATGTTTTCTGAGCCAATTGGTTCTGTCACTGTTGTAATGTCACACATTAATGCATTCACAGGATCTGTGATACGCGAAACTTGCGCTTGCACGCTCGGGGTCATTGTTTGAATTATTACACCGATCATTAGAATTATTGCAAGCTTCGTTGTCAATGGGTGTTTGTTTCTGCCTATTCTTAACAAATCTTTTTCCTCCTTTTTGTTTTTTAGCCTTAACGCAGGCCTGAGCGGTTCCCACTTTCGTAGGAAACACACGATTGTGTAGGTTTTAAGTCATGTTTTTCAATGATTCAGGTGAACGACGCAATCATCTTCACAAACGGATCTTTCAGTGTACAATCCCGTAAAGGGATGCATGTGATGGATTACTTTTGCCAGTCCTTTCCCCTTTAAGTGCTTATGCAGTTAAGTTGTAGTTAAATATTATGAAACATTCTTTCATTCAATTCGAGTTATTCATTGATGAGTCTCCCAGAAATGCATGCTTTTGACCATGTGGAATGAATATTAAAGCGCCCGCGCGCGTGTGGCGCATGAGACTGAAGAAAAGCCTGACAAAATAAAGAAAATACTCATGGAACTGCAAGAATAACCTCTTTTGAAGCATTGTAGTTGAAGGAGATGAACCAAAAGAATCAAAGTATTCATTTGCATCTAGGTCTAGAAGTTCGTCTCTGAAAGTTTCAACTGCATCAGTCACATCGGGCTTCTTCATTCATAGCGCGCGCGTGTCTATTGTTTGTTCTCCAACTTCAAATGGGTAGTATTTCAGTAAGCTGCTATAGGCCGGGTCCGCCCCAACTTCTTTCATGGAGTTCTCAACAGCCTGTCTTACTGTCTGCTTTTCCAGAATTAAGTGTTGAAGCAGGTTTATTGTTGCTTGGTCTGTGTGGCTGGCTGATACAGAGCCGTTCCAGCCTATGTACACCTTTGCTCCTTTTTCTGCAAATGCTTCTGCCATTTTAGTGTTGTTCAGTCCTTCACATCCCATCATGATAGCGATGGTGTTCCGGAAGTTTCCGTTCATGCTTGATGTGACGAATTTTGGCGTTATTGCAAAATAGTATGACGGTTGTGCGGTGGCGATTGAAGCTATCAAAAGCTGGTCAGATAGCTGTTCCCACACATATTTGTCTTGGGCGTAGGTTTCTGATGTAAATAAGGAAACTGGGGCTTCAACGAATTCTTTTCCCTCAAGCACGGCTGCTGACGAATGTACTCTTAAAATTATAAGGCTATAGTTGTGTGTTGGTATGTTTCTGTAGAATTCCACTGTTACTTCTTCGCCTGGATAGTAGTCCAGACTGTATCCTGATTTCTTCAGTATGTCTGTAGCTGTTTCTATGAAAGTTCGGTTTGGAAACGTCAGGCTTAAGTGGTCCACTATGGCCGCTTTTGGTTGAGAGGATGAAGGACTTAATGTTTGATTTGGAGATTTATTTAGGAGTGCATAAGTAAAGTAGGCTGAAGTGATTACTATAAGCAAAATAAAGGCTAGGAAAATAGCTGTAATTATACGCTTCTCTCTTTCCTTCTCCTCGCGAACTGCATGCTTAAGCCCATGAGCCTTCTTTTTCTTGTTAACCTTCACGTAATGACACCGATGACGAGATCATTCCAATAGCAACTTACGAAACAAAAATGGGAAACTAGCGGATTTATACTGTTGCAATGCTCAAGGACCGTGAAAGACAGCTTTTCCAAACCAGCGTTTCCCTGCATACAACGCACCTATTGTAATAGCAATCAATGCTGCAGCAAAAGCAATGTAAGGTGCCAATAGGGAAAGTTTGTCAATTGGACTGAGACCGCCACCAACAGGAGATGCCTTCTCTTCAGCCTGGCTTATGGCACTAGCCACTAAGTTGCTAGCAAGAATTAGGAAAAGCAGACCCAATATCCCTTTCTTCATTTTCCCTTTCTCCCTGTTCAACTCGTCTTAGTTTGGTAGAGCGAAAACGGAGCTGACCATTAACATCATCAAACGAAGCCTGTCAAAGAAAGCCCCAGTAACCAGCTCTTCCAAAATACAATCTAGTCTTTTTGCGTATAAGTTTTATGGAACAATGTTTCAGACAGCAATCAAACTAGCCGTGCGCGCTAGGCGCCCTTTTTCTGCTCCCTTTGAATTATGATTTTGATTGTATCACTTCCTTCAAATGATGTTCCATTATTCAGTCTACGAGTTATGGTTAATGTCGTTAACCGACCATCTTTTTTCCGAGAAAATTAATTTGATCATGTTACCGCGCTTTATTACACTAGACAGAAAACCTTTATACAATAAGTCATACCATGTGGCGCGCACGTTCTTGGGCGCGCTAAAGTCTGTTGTATTAATGCGCGTTCTTCTATACCTCGAAAACTAAAATGGACAATCTAGAACCTTTTTGAACAAAAAAGAACTATTCTAAGCCTTTAAAGACGAAAACAGACCAAGAAATCCTTTTATTGCTCTTGTTCTAAAGAAAATCACAAAAATCGTGAGAGGAGAAAATTGAACCGCAAAGCATTTCCAAAATGCCTAGTATTGTTCGCAGCAATGTTTTTGCTTTTTGCTACGCCAGTAATCGCTCCATTCGCAAAGGCTTATCCAGCGCAAATAACAGCGAAGGGAACACTGACGCTAAAAGGCTTCAGCGGTCAAGAGGATATTAACTTGCCAATAGACGTGAGCTTCATGTCAATGGTTCCAGACATCATTAAGACGGGCAGCTACGATGCTGAATTCCGTGGATTCGCTATAGTTGACAAGAAAGGAACGATCAAATTCGAAGGACTTTTGGGAGTGGGAGGAATCCATTTCTGGATTCAATTTGCCCTGGAGAAACCACCAGAAACAGAAATCCCAGAAGGAAGATACAGCGTATTTTCGAAGGAACCATTAAAGATAACGATTTCAGAGGCCACTCTTCCGCCGCTGGAGATAACATGGGTAATGATGAAAGGAATGGTAACAAAATTCGGTCAAAGCGAAGCTTTCGGCGGCATTATGGCCCACGCCAAAATCAGTGAATCGAACAACTGGACGAAAGTACACAGCACCTTTACCTTGAAACCTCCAGGCGAAGAAGCCGAAATGCAGGAGGAAGCACCTCCATCGACAGAAGGGGCGTTGCGAAAACTCAACTGCTCCTTCTACGTCGTAAACTTGGCAACCACAACAAAAACTGAACTGAACAACGGAGAAAGCGACCTCTATATAGAGGGCTCATGGAACGTTTACAACAGAACCTGCACAGTTATCCTTACTGACAGCATGGAAGCAACAATCAATGTGACCTGGAGAACTATTTTTGAAGGAGCCCCCGGAAAGCTGTCTGCAACCTACGATCCGTCGCAGTTCACACTAAAAATAACTGGACTCGATGACATTAGCGGCTTTGTTACCTTCTTCCACGTCAAATTTGCCAAACCCTTCGAGCGTGGCATTCCACGAGGCGACTTCAACAGAGACCGCAAAGTCAACATTCAAGACATCATGCAAATCGCAAAGGCCTACAGATCAAGACTAGGCGAACCAGGATACAACTTTGATTTGGACCTTAACCCCGACTTCATCATCAACATCGCAGACCTAACCGCCGTCGCACTAGAGTACGGACAAGAATACTAAAATTCAATGCGCCTTTCCCCCATTTTTTATTTTCCTCACAAACATGTAGAATACCTTCAGTTGAGCGCATTTCAAGTTTCCACGCGAATACTAGTTATGATGTAAAGAGTATTTCGTTCATGCGACAGAGTATTTTTCTAAATTCTGTCCTGTATGATTGTACAAGTTTTTTAACTATATACGTAGACTATTTATGGTGTGGGATTCAATTGTCTGAGCCTCCAGAACGGAGAGTTCTCAAGCAAACGCTTGTTAAACTGAAGAGCAAGACTATCACTTCCTTTGAGCTTTACGCCGGGTACA
>Ga0315310_10001263_pt1 | contig 15981 bp, 13 predicted proteins | sample TDP5_MG_FD_203630 | JGI IMG/M metagenome (GOLD analysis project Ga0315310, IMG submission 203630) | Freshwater sediment microbial communities from Lake Towuti, South Sulawesi, Indonesia - TDP5 | ecosystem: Environmental > Aquatic > Freshwater > Lake > Sediment | place: Indonesia: South Sulawesi... | reverse complement strand
AATGCCTGCAGCTCCGTTGTCACCAGAGGAGATATCTCTGAAAGAGCTCGAGTTAATCGTAGGGGCAGGACTCCTTGAGAGGGGATTATGGAAGGAGTATTACTCCCGAATTTCTGATGTCCTGCGGCGGTTTATTGAATTGAGGAAGGGAATCACTGCAATGGAGATGACGACATTCGAGATCCTAAAAGCATTAAGAAAATCTTTCCGGGAGAACTCACTTTTGAGTTTATTGCAGGAAGTGCTCGAGGAATCCGACCTCGTGAAATTTGCAAAGTATATTCCCGCTGACAGCCAAGCAAGAGAGGCCCTGAATAACGCCCGTTCTCTAATAACATCCTGGCCAAAGCCTACCCCTCCTGTGCAACCATGACCTTCGCAACTCCCTGGTTCCTTCTCCTGCTTATCATCCTGTTCCTCCCAAGAATCTGGAGGATCAGGAGGACTGGAACCCTTATCTATTCAGAGGGTTCCCTCGTAAAAAATGCCCCATCCTCCCTTGCACTGCGGCTCTCCTGGGTCACTTCATTTCTTAGGTGGTCAGCATTAGGCCTCATCATCGTTGCCCTGTCACGGCCCCAATGGATTGGGGGGCTCCTTCCAATCACGCAGGAGGGAGTGGATATTGTCATCACCCTTGATATCTCAGGAAGCATGAGGGCTGAGGACATGCAGCCCAACCGTGCAGCTGCGGCAAAGGAGGTGGCAGAGAGGTTTATTTCAGGGAGGGTGTCCGACCGGATTGGGCTTGTCGCTTATGCAGGCGAGGCATACACTCAATGCCCCCTCACCCTTGATCACAACATGCTCGTGGAAATTCTCAGAAACCTTGATGTCGGCGCTATTAAAGCTGACGGCACTGCCATTGGAATGGCCCTGGCAGAGGCCGGTACACGACTCAAGGGCTCACATGCCAAGAGCAATGTCATCATTCTAATAACCGATGGGGTCAATAATACAGGAGCCATTGACCCGAAAACAGCCGCAGAGATTATCAAGGCGCTAGGACTCAAGGCTTATACAATTGGGATAGGCAGCAAGGAGGGCGGCCGCGTGCCCATGGGCAGGGACATATTCGGCCGGATTGTCTATTCCCAGGAGGTCATGGAGCTGGATGAGGACCTGCTTAAATCAATAGCAGGGACAACCGGCGGGAAATTCTTTCTTGCACGCGATTCCCGCACCCTAAATGGAGTCTTCTCAGAGATAGACAGGTTGGAGAAGAGCGAGTTCGGACGGAAGGCACCACGCAGCTACAGAGAGGCATACCGCTCCCTTCTTTTCCCTGCCTTTGTCCTGCTTTTTTTTGAGATCGCACTCAAGACTACACGGATGAGGAGATTTCCTTGAGGCTGGACCATCCAGAATACCTTGCCCTTCTCATCCTGGTTGGCTTGAGCCTCATCCTGATCGTCCGCCTTTTCCGCACCAGGAAGAAGATCGTTTCATCTGTTGGAACACCATCCCTCCTCAAAGCACTTGTCCGGGGAGTGAGCCCAACAAAACAGAGGGTCAAAGCTGCCCTGTTCATCTTTGGCTTGCTGTTCCTCACCCTTGCCATTACTGGTCCCCAGTGGGGTCTCAGGCGCGACCTCCTCATGATGGCCGGACGGGACATCATCGTTGCCGTGGACATCTCAGAGAGCATGCATGCCAAAGATGTTGAGCCTGACCGCCTGTCCAGGGCCAAAATCGAGATCTCATCACTTCTTGATTCCCTTAAAGGAGACAGGGTCGGTCTCCTTGCTTTCAAAGGGGAAAGTCTTCCTATTGTTCCCCTGACCTCAGATTACGACAGCCTCAAGGAGTTTATCGGGGGCCTGGAAACAGACCTCATCCCCCAGCTTGGGACAAACATCGGAGGGGCAATAGAAGCATCAATGCGCCTCCTTCCTGCAGAAGGGTCGTCAAGGGCCATAATACTCCTGACAGACGGAGAGGATACCTACGAAGGCGCTCGGGCCGCAGCCGAAGCTGCCAAAGCACAAGGGATCAGAATCTTCCCGATAGGCATCGGATCAGAGAAGGGAGAGCCAATTCCCGTAGAAGGCGGGGGTTATAAGAGGGACAGGTCGGGAAAGATCGTTCTCAGCAAAATGGATGAGCAGCTCCTCAAGGAGATCGCAGAGAAAACGGATGGCATCTTTGTAAAGAGCGGGCCAGGTGAGATCGGTGTTGAGAGGGCATATAAGGAGATTAGAAAGATGGAGAAGAGGGAATGGGAGAGACGCTTCCAGACACAACTTCAGGAACGATATCAGTATTTCCTATTTACAGCCTTTCTTCTCCTCTTTGGAGAATTCATTCTTAGCGAGAGAAAGGGAGAAAGTAAATAAATGGGCGCTGTCCCTATTTTATTTTTGATAATGGTGATGGGGCCTTTTGACAGGCCGAACCCGGGCGTAGAACAGGGAAACCGCCTGATGAAGGAGGGCAACTTCTCTGAGGCCCTCAAGAAATACGATGGTGAGGAAAAGAGGCTCAAGGACAGGCCAGAGCTTTCATACAATAAAGGGCTTGCCCATTACAACAAGAAAGATTTCCAAAATGCCAGGGAGGAAATGGCACGCTCCCTCAACATGTCTGATACACAAGCCAAACAGAATGCCTTCTACAACCTTGGAAATAACGCATACCGAATGGAGAATTATCAGGAGGCAGTAGAAGCATTCAAGGAGGCGCTTCTCTTGAACCCCTCGGATATGGATGCAAAGATCAACCTTGAGCTCGCCATGAAGAAGATGAAAGAAAAGGAGCAGAAAAAATCCCAGGAGAAACCCAAAGAATCCAAGGAAGAAGAAAAGAAAAATGAGAAAAAGGAGAAAGAACAGCCGCAGCCTGGATCATTTAGCAAGGAGGAGGCCCTTCAGGTCCTTAATTCTCTAATGAAACAAAAGGTCAATTTACAGACTCAAAAGAATATGCTAAAGGAAAAGGGGGTTCCGCTTGTTGACAAGGATTGGTAAAATCGTGGGTGTCTTCGCAATCATCCTCATATGTGCTTCCCTTTCTGCTGGGGATGAACCCCTCCTTACTGCCAAGGTTGATAAAACTGCCCTTTCCCCGGATGATTCCCTTACGCTTACTGTAACAATTACAACTGAAGGGACATCTCTCTCCGGGGAACCTGAGATTCCCCCACTTGAAGATTTCGAGATCATGAACACTTACCAGTCAACCAACTTCAGCATGCTGCCCGGCCAGGTTTCCATGGTCAGGATCATCAGCCTTGTCCTAAAGCCCAGGAAAACAGGCGCTCTTACCATCCCAGCAATAAAATTCAAATTTAAAGGGAAAGAATGGAGCACATCCCCCATCTCTGTGAATGTTTCGGCCGGTGGAGCACCGGCTGCCCCCACTCTGCCAAGGACGACACAGGGGTTACCCCAGAAAGGCCCCAGCCTGCCCCCTTCTGAGAATATTACGAGGGATCCGTTCATAGAAGCAGTCCTTAATAAAACAACCTGCTATGTGAACGAATCAATTATTTATACATTCAGGCTCTATTCAAAAAGGACAACCTGGGCAGACACCAATTTGATCCCGCCTTCGTTCAAGGGTTTCATCGTGGAAGAGCCCCCAGGCAATAAATCTTCCAGGTTTGTAGCCATCGGGGATGAACCCTATCATCTGGAAGAGGTCCAATACCTGCTCATCCCCGTCTCACAGGGGCGATTTGAGATCGAGCCAGCAAAATTCTCATACCTTACTGATTTCTTCTTTGGAGATCGAAACACCATTAAGACCAAGGCCCTGGAGGTCTCTGTGCTTCCTTTGCCAGATGAGGCAAAACCACAGGGATTCTCAGGAGCAGTGGGAAATTTTTCCGCAACCGCAACAATGGAAAAAAAGCCCGCAAGGGTAGATGAACCTTTGGGTCTCTCAGTAAGCATAATTGGAGATGGCAATCTCAAGCCGGTCGCAGGACTTGAGCTTCCGAAAATAGCAAACACCCGTGTATATCCCTCAAAGATCACAGAGGCCCGGACCCCAGAGCTAAATGTCCGGAAGGTCTTTGAATACCTTCTTATCCCTGAAAAGGAGGGCTCGCTGTCAATAGAACCTATCTGTCTATCTTTCTTCGATCCGGGCAAAGGGAGCTTTTCCAGATCGTGCACCCAGCCGATTGCCTTTATAGCTGAGGCATCGGGTAAAACTGGAACAAGGGGTGGGGTTTCAGGACCAACTGCTCCTGATATTCAGCCCATTTCCCTTAAGATGGATATACCGCTCCGCCATCCTATGTCTCGGAATACATTCCTCATCCTTCTCTTCTCTCCATGGATCCTCATAGTCTCTGTTCCTGCCTTTAGATCGATCCGCATCTTGATCGACAAAGACGGTGAAAAGGCTCAAAAGAGAAGGGCAATGACTGAGTTCCGAAAGGGACTCAAAGCCTTATCCAGGGCAGACATAGCACCGAAGGAATTCTTCTCCGAAGCCCACAAGTTGCTCTCCTATTACATGGAAAGGAGGCTCGGGCTCAAGGCCGGAGGCATGACTCACGAAGAACTTCTGCGCCGCCTCTCTGAATTAGGCTGCCGTGAAAACGCCCTTTCGCTTCTTAAAAACTTCCTTGTCAGGAGCGATGCAGTCCGTTTCTCCACGGCAGAATTAAGGGATGAGGACAGGGGAAAGACAATCTCCGGCCTCCTCTCCCTGATCTCGGAACTCGATAGGCTCCCATGATCCCAACCTGCTTTCTATTGATAACTATTGCCTCTGGCGCCCTTGAAGCCTTTAAATCCGGCAATGACCTCTATCTCGCCGGAAACTACCAGGGCGCAATTGCTGCCTATGAATCCGCTGTCGCGGAATCTTCGCAAACAGCCGAGATCTTCTACAATATGGGTAATGCCTATTACAAGTTAGGTGACAAGCCTCGCGCTATTCTTTATTATGAGAAATCACTTTCACTGTCCCCCCGCAGCATGGATGCCCGTTCAAACCTGAAAAGGGCAAAAGACGAACTGACGCTCACGGATGAGGAGAAGCTCCTTGTCTCCGAGTCCTTCAGAGGGACCCCTGTGGTCAACCGCTTTACCCTGGACGAGTCCTCAATCATCTTTTTCTGGGCATATATTCCATTCACGCTTTTTTTATTCCTGACCGTGTCCTTCCAGGGTAAATGGAGGCAGCGCCTTACCGCAGGATCAGTCCTCCTCTTATTCATCACCCTGATCCTCGGTTTTCTTCTCCTGATGAGGTATCTGGATTCACGGAACAAATATGGAATCCTCCTGGTACAGCGTATTGAGCTCAGAGAGGGACCGGAGAACACAGCCCCTCCGGCAGCAACTTCATTCGGGGGGCTCAAGGCCAGGCTAAGTGAGTCATTGGATGCGCACGGAGAAACCTGGCATAAGGTTGAGCTTCCCAACGGACAGACAGGATGGGTAAAGGATAGCTCGCTTGGTATCATTTGACATTTGTCGAGGATGATCATAAGCTAACAGAAAATATTTTATGAAGATCGGGACTATCGTCAACCCCAACGCAGGGAGGGCTTTAAGAGAGCCCTCGCTCATTTCATCACTCGAGAGGATACTCTCACCACACGGCCTCTTTATGGTCACCAAGAGCCTCGCGGAAATCCCATCAGCCGTGGAAAATATTGCAAGGGAGAACCCTGACATACTTGCCATATGCGGAGGGGACGGGACCCTCTACCATACCCTCACTCCCTTCTTTAACCTCAATGGAACACAGAAGCTTCCTCTAATCGCCATTCTCAAGGGAGGGACCACCAACACGCTCCTCAAGTCTGTTGGTAGCAAGGAAAATCCACAATCCTTTGCCCGGAGGATCGTGGATGAAATGCATGGAAGAAGGATCTTCAACTTTGTGGAGTTCGATGCAATGAAGGTCAATGAAGGTTATGGCTTCTTCGCCGGGTTTGCTATGACCGCAAAGCTGATTGCCGCTTACCTCAAGGGAGGAAATACGAGCATCCGAAAGGCTGTATCGCTGATCTTCAAGAGCGTCGGCTCTGCCCTAATCGGGGGGTCCTTTGTCAGGGAGCTGTCCATTCCTGTCAGTGTTGAGGGATTCGTGGACGGAGTTCCCTTCCCCCTTAAATCAGTGACCCTCCTCCTCGTTTCAACGGCCTCTAAAATTGGGTTTGGCTTAAAGCCCACTGCGCGTGGGCATGAACGGCCTGGATACTTTCAACTCATCGCCTCAAGCAGGCACGGCTCTTACCTTGTCTGGCAGTTCCCGGGCGCAATCATCGGCTCACACCTGAGGGGCAAGGGCCATGCCCAGGGGCTCTTCAAGCGCCTGGATCTTTCATTTCCTCAATCCGAACCATATACTGTGGACGGGGAACTCTTTAGCTCCCGGACTTTTAATGTGGAGGTTGGGGCGAGGCTGAAGATTATCAGGTGGTAGCGCCTTCTTGCCCGAACTGATTACTCCATATCTTCGCCGTATCCGCCAGGCATACCCGCAGGTCCAGCCTTTTTCTTCTCAGGCTTCTCGGCAACCATTGCCTCCGTGGTCAGCATGAGGCCTGCTACGCTGGCTGCATTCTGAAGGGCAATACGGACGACCTTTGTTGGGTCAACTATCCCAGATTCCATGAGGGACTCAAACTTCTCTGTCTGGGCATTGAATCCGAAATCTCCCTTTTCCTTCTTTATTTTGTCAACAACGATCGAGCCGTCCCACCCTGCGTTCTCGGCAATAAGACGCGCAGGCTCCTCCAAAGCCTTTTTCACAATGTCCACTCCGAACTTCTGATCGTCCTCAAGCTTCAGCTTCTCAAGCCCGGGCAGGCAGCGAAGAAGTGCTACACCTCCGCCGGGAACGACGCCCTCTTCAACAGCAGCACGGGTGGCGTGGAGCGCATCCTCAACCCTGGCCTTTTTCTCCTTCATCTCAGCCTCTGTGGCTGCTCCCACATTGACCACTGCAACACCGCCTACCAGCTTGGCAAGCCTCTCCTGGAGTTTCTCCTTGTCATAATCAGAGGTGGTCTCCTCGATCTGCGCCCTGATCTGCTTGATCCTACCCTCGATGTCGGATTTCTTTCCGACCCCCTCGACGATGGTCGTATTGTCCTTGTCAACAGTAACCCTCTTGCACCTGCCCATGTCCTTTACAGAAACATTTTCAAGCTTGATCCCGAGTTCCTCAGCGATTAGCCTTCCGCCTGTCAGGATAGAGATGTCCTCCATCATGGCCTTCCTTCTGTCGCCGAATCCAGGGGCCTTCACGGCGCAGCAGCTCAATATCCCCCTGAGCTTGTTGACCACGAGTGTGGCCAGAGCTTCACCCTCCACATCCTCAGAGATGATCAAGAGCGGCCTCCCCTCCCTGGATATCTGCTCAAGCAGTGGAAGAAGCTCCCTCATGTTGCTGATCTTCTTCTCGTGGAGCAGAATGTATGGATTCTCAAGGATGCACTCCATCCTCTCGGCATTCGTTACAAAGTACGGAGAGAGGTATCCCCTGTCGAACTGCATCCCTTCTACGACTTCAAGGGACGTCTCCATGCCCTTGGCTTCCTCAACAGTTATGACCCCTTCCTTGCCCACCTTCTCCATAGCCTCAGCTATGATGTTTCCAATAGTATCGTCATTGTTGGCAGAAATAGTCCCGACCTGGGCTATCTCCTTTTGATCCTTTGTGGGCTTTGAGAGTTTCTTCATGTCTTCTATAACCAACTCCACCGCCTTGTCTATCCCCCTTTTAAGATCCATGGGATTAGTCCCAGCAGCTATGAGCTTGATCCCTTCTCTGAAAATTGCCTGAGCAAGAACAGTGGCTGTTGTCGTCCCGTCGCCCGCGACATCGCTTGTCTTACTTGCCACCTCCTTCACCATCTGGGCACCCATGTTCTCAAACTTGTTCTCCAGATCTACCTCCTTCGCCACCGTGACACCATCCTTTGTCACTGAAGGTGCGCCGAATGTTTTCTCAAGAAGGACATTCCTTCCCCTGGGGCCCAGAGTGATCTTTACTGCATTGGCGAGAATATTGACTCCCTTCAGGATTAAATTTCTGGCATTTTGCTCAAAAACAATTTCTTTGGCTGGCATTTTTACCTCCTCTCTTCCTGTGTCCGCCTCAGGCGGATTATTTTATTATTCCTATTATTCAATAACTGCAAGGATTTCATCCTCGGAAAGAATAAGATGCTCTTCCCCTTCTATCTTGATCTCCGAGCCTGAATACTTTGCAAAAAGAACCTTATCTCCAACCTTCACCTCTAATGGCCGGAGCTTCCCATCATCAAGGAGCTTGCCTTTGCCTACGGCAATAATCTTTCCCAGCATAGGTTTCTCCTTGGCCGTATCGGGCAGGATGATCCCACCCGGGCTCTTCTCCTCCTCCTCAAGCCTTCTGACAATCACCTTGTCCCTCAATGGTTTGATCTTCATTTGGCACCTCCTTTTTCCCCATATATCTATTCAGTATAGATTTTAATCATCAATTCCCCCTTGTCAATCCCTCGGCTCGACGGCCTGAAGGCCGGAGCTTGCTCAGGCTTGTCCTGAGTGACATCGAAGGTATTGATATTTCTTTAATTTTGCACTATATCCCCTGATAGACACTTATGAACTCCCGTCCAACTCGTGTAATTGCTGCACTGTCTTTTTTTGCATATTTTTTTATCGGGTGCAGGGGTTCTCTTGATGTAAGTCAATGCTCTCCTGTCGATCCAGCCAATCCAGAGGTCTTTCAAAAATGCCTATATGGCAGTGGCTCTTTTGGCAAATGGATCATAGATGAATACGGGCTGCCCGCATATAACTATATGCTCAGGCAGGAAAATGACCCGAGTGCCCTGTGGTGGAATTCGGAGTCAAGGGACAGAAGAGAGCACTGGCATCAGATCGGAAATTCACGAATAACCGCAGCGGTATTCAACGAAGGTTATGTCCAGCTTTTCAGCCAGGAAAATGGATTCAAATGGCTCAATTACTACAATGAACTGGAAAAGAATTATTCCGGAGGTTTCTCTTATGTATATGACGGTGAACAAGGTTGGTCAACGGCATACAAATTCGGGCCGAGCTCGGAGACACAACGGATATTCGGGCTCGGATATTTCATGACAGAAATGGAGCACAGGAATATTTCCATTGTGCGTAAGACCTATGCTCCCTACGGAGACGATCCCATCCTCATATCAGACATTGCAATTAAAAATGCCGTCAGCGCCGCAAAAGAGATAACTCTTTATGAATACTGGGATGTGAACCTGCATCAGATGCTCATGAAGCTCGTGAGTTCCGGCGTTCTCCTGAAATCAATCCCTCAGAGCAACGAGGAAGAGAGGAGTGCCTTCAACGGCTATTTTACACAGAGCGCAAAGATTGACCCTAATTATAAAGCGGCAATGGTAGAGACCTCATTAAAATATCCCGAGGCAAACAAGCTCACAATTCCACAGCCCGGTTATGCCAAAGAGTTCGATGACTCTCCTCCGGCTATCTTCCTCGCAGCACTCGATGATAACATTTCACCCGAAGACGGTTTCATATTCGATCAATCCGAGTTCCTGGGCTCCGGTGATGCTTCACACCCTGATGGGCTTGGGAGTATATTGGCAATACAATCGGACGATGAGATCCCTGGGTCGCTTAAGGGAATTTCCGGATCAGGACAGCCACTTGCCTTGATCCACAAGAGGAAAATTATCCTTGGGCCAGGGGAATCTCGCAATTTAATGTATGCCTTTGGCTACACAATCTCAGGGACAAGCCTGGACTTTCTTGATAAATATCATCCTAATGAGGAAGGCCTTTCAGGAACGCTTGATTCCTGGAAAAAACAGCTGGCCTATTTCGCCCCTGAATCCGACTCTTTTCTTCACCGGGAAATGGCCTGGCACTCATATTACCTCCAGAGCGCCTCGTATTACCGCAAATATCTCAATAAACATATCGTAAGCCAGGGTGGGAGCTATCTCTTCGGCCACGGCTTTGACGGAGCCACCCGGGATTACTGCATATTCGCCGTCCCGTTGAGCTACCTCAATCCGGCCCTTACAAAAGAGATTTTGGAATTTGTTATGATGACTACCCTGGCCAATGGGGAGATGTCCTATGGTAATTTTGGCGATGTCGCCTTGACCGGCGCATTAATATATTCCCAGCCCTCGGACCTGGACATATTCTTCTTCTGGGCAATGTCAGAGTATCTCACGGCAACAAGGGATTTTAATTTCCTTGATGAAATCGTGCCGTTTTACACCCCGGATGGGATACTCAGCACACCCACTACCACAACCGTGCTGGATCACATCAGAATCGCATTTGACCATCTCATCAATGTCGTCGGGGTTGGTGAGCACAATCTCATAAGGCTGAGAACGGGTGATTGGAGCGATGGGATCGTCTGGTTCACGGACGATAGTTCGCTCGCAGTGGAAAAGGGCGAATCAACATTCAATACCGCATTTGCCACTGCTGTCCTCCCTTATATTGCCGAGGCAGTTTCCAACCGTGATCCCGATCTTGCCTCGAGGATGCTTTTACAAGAACAGTCATACAGGGATGCGATGGAGAAGCAGTGGGTTGAAAAATGGTATCTGAGGGGATGGCAGGGTAACGGGAAACCATTTGGGGTTGAAAACCTGTTTCTTGAGCCGCAGGTCTGGTCTCTGATCGCAGGAATACCCGATGCCGGAAAGGCAGGCACCCTTATCAAATCGCTCTTCGCCATCCTTGATGCCCGCTCTCCTATTGGGGCCAGGATCTTATTTCCTCCCAAGGATAATATTATTGTCGGCGGGATGCCCGCCGGGACAGATGTCAACGGCGGGATCTGGCATGCAACAAACTCCCTCCTCTCCTGGGCATATTCTCTCTACAGGCCAGATTATTCCTGGACATCCCTGAAGAAAAACACCCTTGCTTCTCATGCAGAGTCATACCCTGACATCTGGTACGGCATATGGTCGGGTCCCGATTCTTACAACTCGCCAGAAAGCAAGAGACCTGGCGAAGCAGCAGCACACATTGCAACTGCCCTTACCGATTTCCCGCTTATGAATATGAACCAGCATTCGAATCCGTTGATTGCATTGATAAAAATCGTAGGCATCTTCCCTGAAAAAGACGGCATACGGATCTTGCCGGCATTACCTCTTAAAAGATGGGCCCTTCATCTGCCACTCATGGGGATACAATATGGCAATGAGAAGATAATTGGATATTATAATGGGATTAAACAGGGGAATATGACCCTCACTGTGCGTTTACCCCAGGGGGCCGCAGAGCAAGCCATCTCTGTCAATGTGAACGGGGAAGATGTTCCATTTACATTCTCCAACGGCGATGTTTCATTTGCGATCCCGCACAGCCAGGGCCAAAGAACCGAGTGGATCGTGGACTTAAAAAGCCCGGAATAGGAGGACACATGAAATCAAGGAAATGCCTGATAATTGCCCTGAACATTACATTTTTTGCAATTGGGTGCCTCGCCCCCCAAACCTATGCCCTTAAGGTCGGGATCAATCCAGGCCTGTCCCCTTCTCTCCCACAGGATGGCAAGACTCTCAGTGTATCTCTTGCCCCGTTCCATGATCTTCGCCCCCAGAATGAACTCGGAACAAGGACCCGCCAGGGAATAAAGGACACCTATTTGCCCGAAGACAGCCTCTCCTCGGTCTTTACAGACCGCGTTGAGGAATGGTTCAGCAATGCAGGGTTCAGCGTGAGAAGGATACCATCCTGGGACTTTACCCCGGACTCCCTCAAAGGATTTTCCACAGACATTGTCGTGGGCGGCAAGATAGAGGAGTTCAAAGTTTATACGACATCAAAGTTTGCCAATCATAACACCTCGGCGAAATGTCTTTTTCACTTTGTAATCGGAAATACCAGGGATCGTTCTATAATCACACAGAAAATAGAGAGCTCTTCGGAGTCTACATCAGCCAGCTCCTCCTTGAACATTGTAGAGAAGGTCATCAGCGATGCACTTTCACAGGGGTTTTCTCAAATTCGCCTTCCCTGATTGTAAAAGAGCGCGTCTGAGGCCCTAAAAAAATGCTAAAAGTAAAGACCTGACCCTATTTCCTCAAGAAGGTCGGGATGTCCAGATCATCCTCAAAGGGATCTACTGAAAGGTCCTTGAGGACCCTTGCTGCATCCGACAACTCCTCTTTTCTTATATAAGCAGGCGTATCCTTGTCCTCTTTTCGGTTCAAGGCCGCTGGTGTAAATGGGGACCTCAGTACGCCATCGGTTGTCTCAATCGGGGCCTTGCGTCCAAATCCTGTTGCGATCACTGTCACCTTAAGTTCTCCTCCTGTATCCTGCGTGTTTACAGCACCAAATTTCACGACGGCTTCTTCATGCACCTCCTGGGTGATGATGCTGCATACCTCGTTTACCTCAAACAGGGTCACGTCCGGCCCGCCTGTGATATTGATAAGGACTCCCCTTGCACCCTGGATGGCAACATCCTCAAGTAGCGGACTGGATATTGCTTTCTGGGCCGCCTCTGAAGCCCTCTTCTCCCCGCTTGCAGAGCCTGTTCCCATCATGGCCATTCCCATCCCATTCATGATGGCCCTGACATCAGCAAAGTCCAGGTTCACGATTCCGGACACCGTGACCAGATCAGAGATGCCTCTCACTGCCAGGAGAAGGATTTGATCGGCAATCTTGAAACTGTCCAGAAAGGATGTGTTCTTTCCTACAAGGCTTAGAAGACGGTCATTGGGAATCACCATCAGGCTGTCAACAACCGCTTTCAGCTGGGAGATGCCCTCTTGTGCCTGCTTTTGCTTTGGCTTCCCCTCAAAGAAGAATGGCCTTGTTACCACGCCGACGGTAAGAGCACCGACCTCCCTGGCAATCTCTGCAACTATAGGCGCGCCTCCGGTGCCTGTCCCTCCTCCCATCCCTGCGGTGATAAAGACCATGTCTGCTTCATTAATAATCTCCTTGATCTGCGGACGGCTCTCCAGGGCTGCGTTCCTTCCGATCTCGGGATCCCCACCGGCACCAAGCCCCTTGGTGAGTTTCTCGCCGAGCTGCAGCTTTATAGGAGCCATGTTATTCCGAAGAGCCTGGGCGTCGGTATTTGCAGAGATAAACTCCACCCCTTTAATCTGCGCAGCGATCATGGTGTTTATCGCATTGGTCCCGCACCCACCTATACCAAAGACCTTGATATTTGCCCCAATCTGGTTAGTTTCTTCAAGTTCAAACATGCTTTTCCTCCTTTCTTTATAGGAAATTTTTAAACCATTCCTGCATTCTCGCTTTAACCCTGCTGAAGATATCGTTATCCCTGATCCTGAACCTGTTCACATCGCTGTTTTTACTGCCGTATAGGACAAGCCCCACGCCGGTTGCATAGATTGGGCTGTTCACCACATCCACGAGCCCGCTTATTCCCGACGGCATTCCTCTCCTGACCGGAAGCTCCAGGATCTGTTCCGCCATCTCAGGAAGCCCCTCAAGAAGGGCAGTTCCACCGGTCAGAACTGCACCCGACGCAAGCAGGGCCCTGTATCCAGACTTGTCCAGCTCCCTTCCAACAAGCCTGAGGATTTCGTCTACACGGGGCTCGATGATCCCTGTAAGCACCTGTCGTGAGACAATACTCTGCTTCCTTCCTCCCGTTCTCGGGACCTCAATAGTCTCGTCGGCGCGCGTCATTGAGGACATGGCACAGCCGTAGCGCTTCTTGATCTTCTCTGCCTCATGGAATGGCGTGCGAAGACCAATGGTAATATCATTTGTGATCTGGTTGCCCGCCAGGGTGATGACCGATGTGTATTTGATGCTCCCCTCAAAAAATATGGCTATGTCCGTTGTCCCTCCGCCGATATCCACCAGGGCCACGCCAATTTCCTTTTCCTCTGGACTGAGGACTGCCTCAGCCGATGCGAGGGACTGGAGGACAAAGTCTGCAACATCGAGACCCCCTTTGTTGCAGGACTTAATCAGGTTTTGGGCACATGTGACCGCCCCTGTGACAATGTGGACCTTGGCTTCGAGTCTGACACCGGACATCCCCAGGGGCTCCTTGATTCCGTCCTGACCATCCACGATGAACTCCTGGGGCAGGATATGTATTACCTCCCTGTCCACCGGCAGTGCCACAGCCTGGGCGGAACCTATGACCCTCCTGATGTCGTCTTCACCGACCTCCCTGCCATTGATGGCAATCATGCCGTGGCTGTTGAAGCCCTTGATATGACCCCCTGCGATCCCGGTATAGACGCTCGTGATCTCTGTGCCTGCCATTAGTTCGGCCTCTTCAACGGCCTTCTTCACGGAGTTCACTGTGGTCTCAATATTGTTGACAACCCCCTTGCGAAGCCCGTTTGAGGGATGCGTTCCGATCCCGATGATATCCAGGCCGCTCTCCCTCAACTCGCCCACTATGGCGCAAATCTTTGTCGTGCCGATGTCCAAACCCACAACACAGGAATTTTTTCTTGCCATGTTGCCCCTCCTGTTCAGTAAGAAGTAAGCCTCACAAAAGCCCTATCTTCAAAACCCAAATCAATACGCTCAACGGCTATTTTTCTCTCTCTGAGGATCTTCATGATCCTGCGCATCCTCTCTATTCTGATCCCGAGCATGTCGCTGCCGAGGTTTATCATCTGCCCTTCGTTTCCAGTTAGGGTGACCCCCTCCATGCCGTCAATGAAGACCTCCGAGGGCTCTTTATCCACAAGCATCAACGCTTCTGCTCCCCTGGCAAGGAGCGCCTCGCCTCCGCGCGTCAGCGTGATCCTTGGAATGCCCTCAGGATCTCCCCATCCAGAGAAGGTTTTCCCTCTGGCATCAACATAGATTTCCCTGTTACCTGCTGAGAAATAAGCAATCGGCTCCCACTCCTTCACCAGGATCGCCAGGCTCCTCGGAAACAACCTCCTCATCCTAACCTCTTCTACCCAGGGGTGAGCTGCTATCCGCTGTGCGGCTTGCTTCAGGTCCGCAGAGAAGATATTTATTCCGGGGCTGAGGCCGCTCATTGCTATAACCGCAGAAGGCCGCAGCCTCTTAACGCCGCTGACCCGTATATCCTCAACAGCAAACCAGGGCGATATATGGAGGATGTGGTAGAAACAAAGCCCCAGAAAAACCGTGATGAAGCAGAACGTCCCCCACATTAGAAGCCTGACGAGGGACTTACCCATTGCGAATCCCCCTGCCTGTCTTGATCTTCAGCCTTGCTGTTGCCAATATCCTCTCCGCGAGCTCCTCATAGCTTATGCCTTTCCACCATGCGATCCTCGGCAGATAGCTCAAGGATGTCATCCCAGGCAGGGTGTTTACCTCCAGAACATATGGTCGTCCCCTTGGATCAACTCTCAGGTCAACCCTTGAATATCCCTCGCATCCCAGGGCTTCAAAAGCCCTCTCCCCAAGCGCAAGCACCCTTTGGTAAAGCGCCCTGGAAAGTGGGGCAGGAATTATGAACTCCTCCAGTCCGGGGGTGTATTTCACTATAAAAGAGACATACTCGCCCTTCGGGATCACCTCCATGGCGCCGATGGCTTTCCCCTCCAGAATCCCGACCGTAACCTCTTTTCCGGGAATATATTTCTCCACTATTGCCTCGTTATCGTAGGCCCATGCCCTCTTCAGGGCTGCAGGAAGCCCGGTCCTTGTCTTCAGGATCGTCACCCCGATGCTTGACCCTTCCGCAGAGGGCTTTACAACGACAGGATAGTTGAAAGGGATGCGGGGAAGCCCTTCCCCTTTCTTGATGACACACCATGGCGGCACAGGCAGCCCTGCGTGTTCGAAATGCTTTTTTGAAGAAATCTTGTCCATTCCAAGGGCGCTGGACAGCACACCGGAGCCCGTGTAAGGGATCCTGAGAACCTCCAGCATTCCCTGAATAGCGCCATCCTCACCAAATTTCCCGTGAAGGGCATTGAATGCAACCTCCACCTTCAACCTTCTGAGCCTCCATGGAAGATCTGGCCCGACCTCAACCGGCAGGGCATTGTATCCCCTCTGCCTCAACGCCATGAGTATCGCCTTGCCGCTCTCA
>Ga0315310_10001261_pt1 | contig 15994 bp, 15 predicted proteins | sample TDP5_MG_FD_203630 | JGI IMG/M metagenome (GOLD analysis project Ga0315310, IMG submission 203630) | Freshwater sediment microbial communities from Lake Towuti, South Sulawesi, Indonesia - TDP5 | ecosystem: Environmental > Aquatic > Freshwater > Lake > Sediment | place: Indonesia: South Sulawesi... | reverse complement strand
TCATCATAGATGATGATGCCATCTGCAACTATGTCAAAGGCAAGGAACCTAATGGTTCTGATGTATTCAAGGAACTCTCCTGGTAGGAAGCCAATGATGGTGACCTTTGGTATGCTCGGCAGGTCTGGAAGTGCCCGCCTTGCCAGTTCTTCCCTCGGCATGTTGTCTGCTATGACGCAAAGGTCTATGTCGCTGCTTTCGGCAAAGTCTCCTCTGGCATAGCTCCCGAATAGTATGATGGTCCTGGGCTGCAGGGGCTTTGCGTACTCGACCAGCAGGCGTATTGATTTTTCAGCTTCAGCTTTGAGCCTTTCTCTTGGCAACAATGCCTTTACAGGCCTCCATGATGCTTTCGGCCTCGTGGAGTGCGTCGCTAGCCTGCGATTGCGTGTAGTGCTCCATCGCTGAACCTGAGTGGAAAGCGTTCACGTATCTTGTGGGTATATAGTACTGGTCAAGCTTCTTCGCAACATCGGAAAGGTCCTTCAACTCCGGTTCATATTCCGCCAGATGTTCTAGAAGAAGTGAAACGTCGTGACCCTTCACCTCTAGCCCCAGAGCGTTCAGAGCAGCCTTGAGAGCTAGCTCCGCGGCCTGCTGGGAGTGAAAGCAGACCTTTGCCCATCTTCCGCTAACTAGGAGGTCCTTTGCCGCGCCCAGTGAATCATCTGCATCCTTCAGTAGATCTTCGCTCCTCTCCAAGCCGCTCATCTCCTACCGATATTATCAAAGGCCATAGATTAACTGAGTTCTTACGCATGAATCATGCACGAAAAGGCCGCTGCGACAGCGAGATCCTAAACCAATCTCAATCCAGATCAACGCAGTAGATCAGCTCCTGTGAAATCAGTTGCCCGAACCTGTGACGAGCCATTCCAACGGCTTCACAATAAACCTGAAGCGCGACCCCAGATATTCCCTGAGAAGCTGAACGTCCTGTGGCTTGACCGCACGCAAGAGAAGGAGCATAGCAAAGTACACAAGCCCGCCAAGAGCCACGTACGCAGACAACAAGTACTTGCTGTAATAGTAAGCTTGAGCAAAGAGCACGACAGTCGCCATCACCACGCTCGAGACCAAACATTTCCAAAAAGCCTCCACGTCAAAGCCAACACGAATTCTACGTTTCAGCACAATCGTCGCAGCGACCAAACCAACAACCATAGTGACCCCTCTCGCGATTGAAGCGCCCACCATCCCCAACGACGGAAGAAGAAGCAGCGTAGATGCTGCGCCAACCACAATGTTCAGAGCTGTGAGCTCGAGTGAAAGCATAGTCTCTCCCAAAACCAGCAACAGCCCTGAAAGCGCCGTCGACATAAGAGTGAGAGAAAAAAACACGCAAAGTATCATGAGGGGCCCCGCTCCTCCAGCATACGCATCTCCCACAAACAGCGTCAACGACGACTTGGCAGTTGAGAAGAGTCCAAAACCTAGCGGCATCAATATCAGGCAGAGGTACCTCGTCGCTCCTCTAATCGAGTCACTCAGAACTTGGCTTCCATGTTCTCCCTGCATCGCGGAATAAGTTGGAAAGAGAGATGTCCCAATAGCACCTGCGACTCCGCCGAGGACTCCGAAGGCAGTTATGGCGGTCGTGTATACACCCAAGCTTTCAAGTGACATGTAAGTGAGAAGAGCCACCTGATCAAACCAACCATACACATAGTTGGCAGCATCTTGGAGAAGAAGCGGAAAAGAGAATCTCACAAGGCGCATGAAATCAAAGGTGAACCTGCGTCCGCCAATATTGGATCTGATATACCCAAGGAACACTAGCACGACTACAAGTTCAGAGACAACCCAAGCCATCACCAAACCAAGAAGCGACCGAGTAACAAATGTAAAGACTGCGATCAAACTTTGCCTGATCGCCATATAGACAAGGTTGATCATGGACATCTGCCTAATCTTCTGCAGACCCAACATCGCGCTATTCAGAATCGGCAAAAGTCCTGCGGCAACCACTATACCCAAAGCCAATATCTGAAAAAGGATCACTCTCTCAGGTGCGCCCAACAGCCATGTTGAAAGGAAATACGCTGACCAGAACACAGTTGCAGCAACCGGCAATGAAACTAGTAAGCTTGCTCTGATCGCTTGGTAAAATACGCCCGCGGCCGCTGCGCGATCATTCTTTGCCATGCTCTCGGCGATGAACTTCGTGACGCTACCCGACATGCCAAGACACGCAATGACACGTGAAGCCCCAATGACCATCAATAACACAGCCATCCCCCCCATCTCCACAGGCGTTATGAGCCTAGCGAGGATCGCGAAGGAAACAACCATCATGATGTTCGTTGCTATGTTTTGAAGAAAGATGTAGGACGCCCCTCTCGCCACATGAACAGCAGTTGACCGCTCAGGTCCACTCATGGCGCCCTTCCACCCGCCCCACCCAATGTCTGCACAAGTAGATATTAGAATGAGCTCCGAAAACTTTGGACCGCACAAGAGAAGTTCAGGATTCAAAATTCCATGAGCCTAACAGTTCCTTGAGAAACGTACTGCCGAGAGCTTGTGCCCCTTGTTTTCGCCCACATCCATCTCAGCTGCTGCGCTTGCCCACATAGTTCCCGCACTGATCGACCAACCTTTAAATAGAAGAAAACTAGAGTTCTTCTACAGCGTTGGATCGCACAAAGCTACTAGGATTGTCTGCAATCATGGCCGCCGGTTACCTAGTAACCACCATAGTCTCAGCTCCTCCAACCCTGAGCGGCCTCTCAACAGTGCTCGGAACAACTATCCTAGTAAGCTCGGCACCAACATTCGCAATCTTTGCCTCCTTCCAACTGTACATCAGCCTCGCCCTGATTGGCCTACTCGTATTTTCGGAGCTTACAGATCCGGGATATGGAGGAGTGAAGAGTTTCGTGATCAGACTCAGAACGAACTGGCTGCCACACATCATCCTCCTCCTGATAATATTCTCGCTCATCGTAGCCTTCAAGGTAGCCACAATACTCCTAGCAATATAGATTCCAGCTTCGCATCAGAAGCACCTCTGCCTCGAAGAAACAGTTGGTCATGAGACTCTCTAGGCTGTTAGAACAAGAAGCGCCCTCACTACTTGCCCGCGATCAAGCCATATATCTCTCCATCAGAATAGAGGGCTCCTGAGGGCTGGATCTATCCTGGCACATGCATACACAACTGAGCAGGTCCTTGCGGTCACTGGCTACGGAATAGTGTGGGCTTCACTCCTATACATAGCGTCCGCATTAATCCTTAGAGGACTCGTAGACACTACGACATACTTGCTCTTCGCCGTGACCACCACAGGCCTGTACCTATTGGCGTCGTTAGCGATGAAACGGCCAACAAGATCAATCCCCTCACTAGCCTTGACCTCCGTCACCTTCGTATTACTACTCGAGGAGGCCTTCCTGAACGGCCTGAACCCGAGCGCAGGCCTCGGCCTGGCTCTACTTGCGGCCCTATCCCTCCCCTTAGCTGGATCCATCTCAAAGCTAAACGAAGACGAAAGATACGCACTTCAAGCGTGCGGGCTGATGTTCGCCACCCGCCTCGCATTCATACCGTTTCCACAAAGGTTTCTCATTAACACGGCGCCGCCATCAGTATACGCCTTGGTTATCGCCCTCATTATCGCATTTCTCGTCCTCAAACGGATCAGCCTCACCAAGATTGGTCTAACACGCAGCTCCTACCCCCTATACAGAGAGATCGGCGCAGGCGCCTCCATCGGCATCCTGTCAGGCCTAGGTGAGTACCTAATCCTCAAGCCTTCACCGATCCGCCTAGCAGCGGACAACATACAAGCGACCCTATACGTCGTAATCGTGATGACCTTGTTTGTAGGCTTAGGTGAGGAGATGCTCTTTCGTGGCCTAGTCCAAGAATCATATCAGAAGGTACTCCCTTCATGGTCAGCCATCCTAATCGCGTCGCTACAGTTCGGCATCATGCATTACGGCTGGTTCAACCCACTTGAACTTCTCTTTGCCTACGGCATGGGCATAGTATTCGGATACTCATTCTGGAAGACCAAGAGCCTCGTAGCCCCCGTAACTATCCACTCCTTAGGCAACATAGTCATGTTCCACATCGCTGCCTATCCGGAGCTCATGCTCTCCCGCAATGCCCTGGCTCTGACGATCATCATCGCCGCGGTTCTGCTTCTTCCTATGGCGCCGTGGCGAGGGTTGTCCAACCCCAAGTTGCGCATCTGCCTACTGACAAGACCTGTCGGGAAAGAGTACCGTAGTATACTCAAGGAGCATATTGGCGAGACATTCATGACTGCTAGAAGGTTGCTCCAAGAGACGAGAAAACAGAGATACGAGGATGACATCATATACATATGCCCGTACTGCCGCCGAGCACTAACAGGAGAAGAATCGTACTGTGATATTTGCGGCCAGCAACTCCTCCTTGAGAACTGAAGACTAGCTAGCACGACCGAGCCATACTTTCTTAGCGGAAAGTGAATAGATGGGAAAGTCAGCTGCACTTAGGCGAAGGAGTTGCTGAATCTCTCTCCTCAAGCTTAGCGTCTTAGAGCGTACCTTGCGGCTGATAGTATTATCTGATTAGTGCTGTCGCTGTAGAATCCTTCAACGTTCCGAGCCCAAAGGGATATCGCTGACTGACCATTCTCAAACGTAGCCTCACCAAAACCATACCTATCGTTGGACAATCTAATGGCCGCACTGAACAGGGCTGTAGTAAAATCATTCACGCCGAATATTGCAAGGTACGCGAATGCAACCTTTGTGTACATCAGGGGCTCGATGTCCAGCCTGGTACCATCATGTTTGCAGATCACCCAAGTCTCCCCACCATCCGCCAAGATCCACTGGTAAACATACTCGTGGACAGGATGACAGCCTTCGCTCCAACCCGACAGCCGACCTGTTCTGGCCCATCGACTCCTCTGCGCCTCATACGCTCTCCTAGAATACTCAAAGAACATGCCGGTTAATCGAAGTTCAAGAACTCCATGAAGAGTTGGTTCAGCAGTCGTAATCGTTTCCGGAAGGATCTGACCATCCACATCCACAAACGACCCCCTCCAATTCTCGAAAACACTTGCAATGTACGACTTCTTGTAGCCAAAGGCATTGAAGCCAAAAGCCTCCAAGACCCCGTAGTAGCTCAGACGTTGATCTATTTGGTTCGACATCAGATCGTATGCGCTTCTACATCTTTGAAAGACCTGCTGCACCTGTTCAGCAAAACTAGGGTCGTGCTTTCGTAAGATATCTAAAGCGTAGAGTAGTCTACCAGAATCTGATACGTCAGTGTAAAGGTAAACTGGATTGTAGTAGGGGCGACCATCCCAGTAATACGCCCAATACGGCCAATTCCCAACGCCGAAGTTGACCCCTACTTGGCGATTCAAGAGGTATTTGAGGATCCGACTCATCCTGTCTCTGAAGCCCCAAGCACTGTCGTTTCCAACCAACCCAAGCCGGTGGGCCTCTACCGTGGCTATTATGTAGGAGCCTGCGTTCCAGTCAGTCAGGGCATCCCAATCGAGCTTCGCTCTGCTAATTCCAGTCTCAGGGTTCACTCCTACACCTGGACTGTAATATCTCCATGCGATCTCAGCATATCGCTGCCAACCTGTCAAACCAGCAGGTGTGGGCGTAGTTGCAATTGCGCTTTGAATATTCTTAGTTGTAGTCATCAAGATAGATGGAGCACGGCTGTACCAGAACAGGTTGAGGCCTACTCCAGCAACTATGATCACTATGAGAAGTAAAGCCCCTAGAAGACGCCGAAAGCCAGATCTGGCCCGGCGAGATCCAGTCGACCCCAAATTCGTATGCTTCCTTCCCCTACGAACGAAAGGAGTTGAGTTTTAAGGATTGCTAGGCATTCACTAGACCCATATGAGCAAAGAATCTGTACAGGTCTGATCCGTTTGGGGATTGTCGAACAGATATTCCTTCTTCTGATGGGCGTGCTCCTCTTTTGGACACTGTACAATCTCCCAATACTGGTCAAGGGGGTAGATGTCATTCGAGGCGCGCGCGCATCTACTTCTACTAAACAAGACAAAGGAATGAGACCAGATAGAAACCTTCCCTTTTTTTCGATCATCATAGCAGCCAAGAACGAAGAGAAAGTCATCGGACGGCTTCTCGAGAGCGCGCTCCAACTTGACTACCCCAAGGAGAGGATCCAGATCGTGGTTGCCGAAGATGGATCCTACGATCGAACACGCGAAATCTGTGAACAATACGCCAAAAGGCATCCTGATGTGATCGAATTCTGCCATCGTGAGCCTTCAGGAAACAAACCTGGCGCCTTAAACTATGCTCTCGCCAAGGCGAGCGGAGATATCGTCGCTATCCTAGATGCAGACAACATTCCTGAGAAAGATATTCTGCAACGTGCGGCTGCAAGGTTCGAAGACACCAAGGTTGCAGCGGTCCAAGGGCACACATACCCAATCAACCTGCACCAGAACTTCCTGACCAGACTCGAAGCATATAACCAAGATAGCTGGTTCAAGATCTACCTCAGAGGCAAAGACTCACTCAACCTTTTCATGCCGCTAACAGGAAGCTGCGGCTTCGTGAGACGTGATATTCTTCTTGAATGCGGAGGCTGGAACGAGAAGTCTCTGACCGAAGATGTGGAACTGGCAGCCCGCTTAGCCGCGAAAAACCATAGAATCCAATATGCTCCTGAGATACGGTCTTGGCAGGAGAATACAAGTTCGTTCCGTCAAATGATTAAGCAGAGAAGGCGATGGTTCAGAGGGTACATGGAGACGCTCCTCAATTGTCGCCGCCTCATCACTCAAGGCTCGCTAATTGGTATCGACGTGGGAGTCACTTTGCTAGGCCCCCTAATCATCGGCTTCTGCTTCCTAACAAACACAATAGGCGTCTACGGACTTGTCTCCGGCAACCTAGACATCGGATGGCCCCTCATGATGGTTTCATTCGCCACAGGGGTCCTCACCTTGGAGACACTTATCGTCTGCGCAGCCGGCCTGTTCTATCAGTCAAGAAAGAGACGTTGGAGGAACCTGGTTTGGGCATTTCCATTGGTGATGTACTGGGAACTGCAGATGGCTGTTGCCTTCTACACAACGCTCTGCTTTCTTCTAAGACGGCCACAGTCATGGGAAAAAACGGAGAAGACAGGTTCCACCGATAGATTCAACAAATGACTCTGCCCAGTAGCTCTACGCAATTGCGAGCAGAGTCACCTCAGGGCTGCTCACAACCACATTGTATCGAGACAATCTTTGCAGTATGGCTTGGGGTCCTACCCATTGATAGCCCAGCAGAAAACCAGACCGACGATTCGAACCTGTAAGAACCATAAGCTCTCCACGCCTTGGCAAAGACGTGACGCTGATCGCCCCCCCCTTGCCCTCTGTCAAATACAACCAAAGATAGTTGACTTTCACATCTCCGTGAAGTCCTATTCCTTCAGCAAACGGAGAAATCTGCCTCATGCTAGACACTTCAGAGACAGAGTACGCACCAGGCCCCTTCAGTGCGATCGCCATGCCAAATGAAGAGGAATAGATCAAGAACACCGCGACTGCCACCATTACGATCCTCCCAATCTTCAATCGTCGACTAACCACATTCGCTCCGAACGCTGCTCCAATGGCAAGTAGGATCCCAAAATAGTGCAGAGCCTTAGTGAATATTATCAGCCCCTCTTCACTAAGGCTGAATATGAACGCGAACAGAACCCACCCAATCGTGGGCACCGCAAGGCTTCTCACCTCAATCCTTTTCAAGGCATAGGCCAACCCGAAAAGAGCCACCATCCCTGCCACAACATAGTTTCTGAACTCCGAGATCGTCATAGGGTCAGTAGGCGTAAGAACAGCCAAGACCCCTCCTCTCAGAAAGAGGAGGCATATGCCAAAAGTCGCCGCCACCATAAGAACCCTAAGTATCCGTAGATCTCTTGCTTCACCGAACCCCGCAGCCCACACAAACACCAAGCAAGATAATAGGATCAGTAGATCGCTGATAGTAAAGTCCGGTATCCATAAGCCAATGCTTCCATAAATGACCAGATTTCTGGCGACAAAGAGAAACAGGTAGGTTCCTCCAATCGAGCCCAGCATTCTCAGCTCGCCTTTCTTCCCCACAAAGATTCCAGCGACTCTGTAACCCAACAGCGTCAAAAAGAACAACGCCACAATCATCGCTGCGAAGTGATGACCTAGAACCAGCCCGACCCCAAGCAGAACACCCATCACATAGCTCTCCTTCAACCTTCTCGTCCCAAGAAAAGCAATCATCAGCAAAGTCAACACAAGGTAGTAGCTTGCAGTCTCCTTCATCACTGCGCCTGAGAAAGTGAAATAGGTGTACAACGGGTTGAAGCTCAAGAACGCTATCCCGAACAGTGAAGCCGCAGATGACAAGCGCATTCTTCTGCAGAGAACATAGAACGGAAGAGCAGCCAGCCCTGCAAGCACTGGAACTATTTGGCTCGCAACAATCGGAGGCACACCTAGAACCACTATCGTCAGCGCGATCAGCATGTTCACGAGCGGCCACTGCGTACTGTAGTCACCAAAACTGTATCGACCAAGGTGAACGGTCTCGTCAGCTATTCTAAGGTGAACCCAAGCATCTCCAATATATGGGGCTCCATTCACAATAAAAGGCAGAAGAGGAACTGTCAGGGCTAAAGGAATCGCGAGGATGAGAAGCAAGTATTGAAGTCTCAAAGCGCTTTCACGAGGACAGGCTCATCTTCTCAAGGGTCTTCAACCAGTCTTCTCCCCACAATCCTGAAACTGGCTGTTCGAGGTTCCCTGAAGACTGGAACGATACTATTTACAATAGCTCTCTTCATCGCAATCAACGTCGGGGTTCACGCCATGGCCAGCTCATACCAACTCGAAGCGATCAACCTCATCTCTCTCTCACTATACACCGGCCAGCAGTATGTAGCTGTTTCCGAGAAACCACTAGCAAACGCAGTGAAGATACAAGTATCCCCGATCAAAATCAACGGCCGCACAGTGCTGCTCATCTCACCGGAGAATTTCACGGAATTTCTGAAGGTAAGTGGGGGATGGCTGTCGGGAAAAGCTCCCATTGCCGGTGACGAGCTTGCCGTCGGCGAGGCGCTAAGAGACCTAGCCACCAACAATAGGTTGGTGATTGGTGGCACAGCCTTCAAGGTGACAGGGTTCCTCCAAGCAGACGGCCTCCTGACATATTCTGTTGTCTCAGCCACAAATGTCGTCCCGAATCCTCAAACATTCTACGCCTCGCTGTCCAAAGACAGCAGGTTAGAAGTGTCAGCTCCTGCCGCAGAACAGACCGCGCGATCAGTCTTCTCCGAAGTGCTCGCCATCATGAGTGTTGTGGGTTACGCGCTTTACGGTGCGCTAGGACTGAGCTGCCTCTTCCAAGGATACAACTCACTCATCGAGGCAGAAGAGGTTTTGGAGACTCTCGCATCAGTGGGTGCACCAATGAAGATGGTGAACATATCGATGTTTGTCTACGCGTTCATTGTATCTGCGGTTGGAGTTGTTCTAGGGTTTGCGTTGGGCACATTCATACCTGGCCTTGCGTCCTCCCTAGCTTCAATACTGTTCAGACTCCCACACCTGAAACCTTTCATAAACGCGTACGTGGGATTGGATCTGATCCTTGGTTTCTCTGCAAGTCTCCTAGCGCTTACGACAGGCCTTCTCGGAGGGTATTCTCGACAAGTTGCTTCTCTCTAAGGTTATCGGCAGAAAGAGACTTGCCGTCTTCTCAGCGGCATTTCTGATCGGCCTCCTCACAGCCAATCTGTCCCTCGTTCTTGTGGTTGAGTCGGGAATCGGGCTGGATCAAATCCTCAGAGGAGGCGAAACAGATGGAATAGTCATACTTGACCAAACCTCTCGCTCTATCTACACGAGCAGAATTCCCCTCAGCCTTGCAATCAGCCTAAACAAGCTGCCCTCGGTCCGAGCGGAGGCTCTACTGCTGTCCATATGCCACGTTCAGGGCTCTTCACTCGTAGTGCGTGGAGTAGAATCCACCGCATCTTACCTCCCCCATCTGCTGTCTGGAAGTATGCCGGAATCAGAGGGCCCATGGGTAGTTCTAGGTCGAAGAGCGGCGGAAAGGATCAGAGCCACAGTCGGCCGAACAATTCCATTAGCAAGCTCCATCGGAAGAACAGTCCTCCTGCTGACGGTCGAGGCTGTATGCGATTTCGGCGATATGAAAGACGATGAGGCCCTTGTACACGAAACGATCGCTAGGATGCTCTCCGATATTCCATCTGGAATGGTTTCAGCAGCCATCGTCCATGGGCTAAGCCGAGAGAAGGTTGAGGAGCTCATAACAAGAAACTACAAAGTGAATATCAAATGTGTCTCAGATCTGCCCGGAAACCTAGTAGTCCTTGAGGCGAACGGGCTCTCGCTACGAACATTCAGAGTCACTGGCAAGTTTGAGGAAAGTTTTGAGCTACCTTTCGGATACTACACAATAGCCTTCCAGAGCCGATACCTCTACTCAACTTTAGACACAGTTCTCCTCAAATCAGATCAGGCCCTCGAATACTCCGTCAAGGCTGAGTCCAACCCCATCTTGAAAGTGGCTTCACCTAGAAAACCGAGACTGCAGAGATCAGACGGTGTGGAGGTTGAGGCTTCAGCTGGAGAAGGGCTGTGGGTCTTTAAGTCTACTCCTGGAATTCACAGATTAGAGTTGGATTCGGAGTCTTTCGTGATCCCGCTTTTTCACAGCGCAACCTTTGATCCAACTGTCTTGGCAGGAAAGACCTATGCGACTGGAATATCAGTTTCATGGGGCGATGGAAGTCCAGTCTCAGACTACAACTTGCTCGTCAAGACAGCTGAAGGAAAAGTGGTTCTGTCAATGTTAGCTTTAGGAGGCCAGGTGAAAGTGGATCTGCAGCAAGGCAGGTACACGATAGAAGCGTACAGTCTTCCCTATTCCAATGAAATCGCCATCTCTGTGCCCACAGATAAGGAGGTCAAGCTTATTCTGCCAAGTATAAAGTCTAACGTGGAGAGGCTCCCCCTTCGATACTACACCTTCGTCAAGGCGATGCCCACTGAGATGTTGCCAGCCTTTACGTTGGCTTCGATCTCAGGGCTCTCCGCCGCACTTCTGACCGGCCTGGCTGTCTCAATCATGTTTCTGTTCGTTATGATCCTTGCCACTGTGCAGAGATACCTTTACCTCTCAGCGAAAGCCAGATTGAACGTTCTCTCGCTGCTTGGTGCTTCAAAGATCTTCTTCCTAAGAACAATCGAGCTTCCAATCCTAGTCATAAGTCTGGTATTGGGAGCGGCTGCATCCTTCATCTCTCTCACGGCGAGCAGCTGGCTGTTCCCAATGCTGACGCTCTTCGGTCATAGCATTCCACGGAGCCCAGCGTTGACTCTCCTTTTCTCTACAACCATAGCTACTCTAGTCTGGTTGTGGGGACACTTCGCTTTGACTAGGACTGTTGAATCGATGTGATGCCTCTTGTCTGATGTTTTGACCTTAACCAATGTGAGCAAGACCTATCGGAACGACTTCAGAGAAGTAACTGCTCTAAACAACATCAACCTCAAAGTCACTGAGAAGAGTTTCCTCTGCATCGCGGGGCCGAGCGGGTCAGGCAAAACAACACTCCTGAAGGTCTCTGCAGGCTATCTCGCTCCTGACACCGGAAATGTAGAAGCCTTCGGCCAGGACATCTACTCTCTACCAATCTCGGAGAGGCTGGCTCTTAGAAACAGAACCTTCGGCTTTCTCTTCCAAGGCGATCAACTCCTCGAGGACTTAACTGCCTCCGAGAACGTGGAGCTTCCTCTAGTAATCCAAGGTATTCCTGCAAGGGCGAGAAGACAGAGGGTGCGCCAAGCGCTCGAATCCGTCGGCATCCTCGCACTCGAAGATAGTCGGCCGAACGAGGTCAGTGGAGGGGAGAAACGACGAATCTCGTTAGCGAGAAGCCTGATCAACGGAGCCAAGGTTCTCTTCGCAGACGAGCCAACAAGCAACCTCGACACAGGCACTGCAACCAAAATACTACAGACACTTCGAGGCCTAAACAGGGCCGGGATGACAGTCGTCACCGCTACTCATGATTCACTTGTTGCCCGCGAAGCCGACATTATTCTGAATATGCGAGACGGAAAAATCGAATCATGATGCGACCTAGCGAGAGCACGCTCGCCTTGCTATGTAGGTGCCTGCTGGCCTGCTGTGGCTAGTAGGTCATGTAGGGGTGCCAGCGAGGAGGCAGCACCCACCACTCGTCGACTAGAACCCACTTTCCATCTCGGAGCATATACACAAGTGCGTAATTGACTGTAGGACAACGGCAGTCAACGATAGGCGGAGCCGCGGCCCCTGCGCCCGTGCTATTCGGGCAGCAGAAGGATACACGCGCATTGACGATGCCGCCCATGAACCCAGCATGAAAGCCTGGAATAAGCTTCACACTGTACGACTGCACACATGTGCAGAGAGGCTGTCCCACTGTGAAGTCGAAGAACCTGCTCCATTGGTCCCGTATGCACGCGTTATCCGTACAGTTGCGGATCAGAGGGCACCCGAGCCAGTATAACTTGGCATCCGTCGCGTATTGGGACATGACGCCGTTGAGGTCTCTGTTACAGATTGCTGACCAGTGACGGTAGGCTAGAAGACCAACAATTGATTCATCCGCGATCCTGGGCTGAAGCTCCTTTATCTGGTTGCTCAAGTTCGTATTCTGTTTCTGCAGGTCCCTGTACAGAGCCTCCAGCTCTCCCATTCTTGCTTGATAGAGCAGGAGCCATCCAGCCTGACCAAGCATGATGACCACGAGAATGGCAACCACTATGAAAAGAGTCCTCTTCGAAACTCCCTCAGACACAAGGCCCACCGAAAACCCATATCCAACCTTCTATATTTATAAACCTTGAACTCTGCTTCTTCCTCGACCGGCCGATCTGTTTCCCATATTCCCAACGAGAAGATAGGGCGCCTCTTTCGTCACACGAACCGTAGTTGACCGTTATCTAGAGAAAACGAAGAAAGAATCGCATAAGAGCTGAGGGTAGTCAGGTCTGGCACGTTTCATCAGATCGGCGGGCCGGTCGCGTTGAACCATACCTGTAACCACGCAACTCTCCGCTCCGCAGCTGTTCTCCAACCGAACACCAGACTCTCAGACTGTGGGTCAAGGGTCCATAGCTCAAAGAAGACACGGAAGTTGTGGCCCTTCGAAGCTCTCACATCACTGTTCTGGATCCGCACGCCGTTTATCTCGAATACAGCGGGACGAATACCTTCGCCATTGGCGCTGATCTCTCTTATCACCCACGTGAACAGAAACTCCCAAGTCTCATTGTTCATCAACACCCTCTTGAACTCTGAAAGCACCGGTCCAGGCGAAGGAGCATAATAGGTATCATCAGGCGCCTTAATGGTAGAGTTGCCCAGCTTGACCCTGATCAGCACATATTGGACGGAGCCCATGAAGTTCGTTACGCCGACATACCACTTGACAGCCTGCCCTACAGCAATGTTCGGGTTATTGTTGGGGTAGTATCGCTCAGCCTTCTTCGTCTCGCCTAGGACATAGATCTGAAAGAATTGCTCCCTTGGTCTCGGTGTGACAGCCACATATGCCAACGTGGAGAAGACTATGGTTGCTGATATGAAGATCGTTAGGGCTCTCTTCATGTCCTCTGACAGCTTCGCCATCAAACCTCCTCCTGAGGCTCCTTGACTCCCTTGATCTCCATCTTCATCATCCTGTCGATCTCACGTCTACGCCACCACTTCCACCCATAGTGAGCTCCAACAGTCACGAGAAGCGAGGCGACCGGAACCATCCCGAACGTAAAGACCTTTCCATAGTAGGTCCTCAGCGACGCCTCATCACGCAACTTTGCAGCTTGCGACACTATTTCCCTAGAAGCCTCGATACTTCTCTCTGCTTGGGCAGTGGCTCCCTGAACATCTCCTTTAAGCAGGAGGCTTTCAGCCCTGTCAATCATCCAGACAACCGTGTTCGACCGCTCAACTAAGGCACTTAGTTGATTCTCATATGCGCCGGCAGCCTCAGCTTCCCTTACAGCCGCAATCGCCTTCGCGAACTCCGAGCTCGCCCTATCGGCCGCCTGAGAGCTTCCCGGTGGAGCAAAGAACTCAAAACTGGGGTTTGCATGCGAAAAAGCCAGAATCCCTATCATTACCATGGTCACAAGCAAAATGACGCAAAGCGCACTCGGCCTAGCATGCAAACCGCTTCGCCACGTCAATGTAACAGCTAAACCATATTACCAGAACATATGATAAGTGATTTGTCCAAGGAGCCGTCAGCATTGACAGCCGGGAAGGTTGAGATTCCTCTGAAGGAACTCATAACCCAAAGGGTTAGGGCGGAGAAGCTCCGAACCGTAAGGGATCTCTTCGAAACCGTAAGGACAAGAAGGCCGAAACTATCCGAGGAGGATTTCATACACACAGTCAACGAATTGAAGGAGAGCGGAACGCTTGAGCTTGAAATGCCTCCGCCAAGAGTCGATTCATACTCAGCCTATCTCGGGGTCCACGATGAGAATGCCTGGTTCTACCTGGTTGTGTTGGCTACGCTGGCAACATTCCTCGCCATCTACGTTCTCCCAAGCAAATATCCAGTCGTCATAGTGAGATGGATTGTGGGCTCCGTCTTCGTTCTCTTTCTTCCAGGATACGCCACCATTCAAGCACTCTTCCCGGAAGGAAAGGAGCTGGACAACATAGAGCGGTTCGCCTTGACAATCGGCTTAAGCCTCGCGATCACGCCGCTGATCGGCCTAATTCTCAACTACACCCCTTGGGGAATAAGGCTCGACCCAATAGTCGCAGCCCTATCTTTGTTCACACTGGCCGTCGCGATGGCTGGAACCTTTCGAAGGTACAGGCTTGCGCTGAAGAGACTCAGGGAAGCTCGCTAAGAGGATCCCTCGTCGAGAAGGCCATATCACATCTTACGCACAGAATTTTGAAGGTAGCGCAGCAACAGATTAAATCGTGAACTCATACGTCGAGATAGACAAGGCAGAGCTCCCGATCACGACTGGATATCCGGAACTGACCCATGCTATTATGCCCCCGTCCATGTTGTACACCTTGGTGAAGCCCCGCTCAACCAGATCGGAGCAAGCGTGAGCGCTTCTCCCACCACCTTGACAGTAGACTAGTATCGCTGAATTCCGGTCGAGCTCACCAATTCTGCTGGAAAGATCGGATAGCGGGATATTGACGGCGCCTTTCAAGTGCGCCTGCTCATACTCCGCCTGACTACTTACGTCAACGATCAGCAGCGAAGGATTGGATTCGATCATCGCCTTCGCCTCTGCCACAGAAACCTTCCTGCAAACCACCGGCTCCCTCACTGCGAGGAATCGAAGGTGGAGATATGTCGCCGTGGAAAACCCCACCAGCGATACGACAGTGAAGACCAGAACAGCTCTCTTCCCGATCCTCAGCAAAGCCACTACCTACCTTCACTGCCAGAATCTCAGCTTCCATCCGACATCGCAGCGGGCTTCCATATCAGTGCTCCACATCTCCGTTTTTTGCACAGCCCGCATCTCTCTCTGCTCGCAAAAGAAAAGATTCACCGACCATGATGCCCTGCCCCAAATGAAGACAGGAGATTTCAAGCGCACCGATCTCATTCGCTTGCAGGGCGAATCACCTAGATGAGTACGTACATGGTCATGGAGCCCTTCAGAAGCATGAAACATGCATGTACCAAAGCCGGAACATTATTATATCGCCAACCGACATAATGGCTGGCTAGGATGTTGCAGGTTGGAGTGAGTACTCATGGAGGTTTCGTTCCGTCCTCGTTCCATCTACTCCACGATTACCGTCAACAAGCATGAGCCACCGCCCAACGGTTCACGGAACTCTCAAACCGAGAACCTTGAGAACATACTCTCCGCAGCCATGGAACATGGGCTCTACCTTATGGGGGAAGATTTCGCTCAAGTAACACTCTACAACCTTGATAGAAGATA
>Ga0315310_10001260_pt1 | contig 15995 bp, 19 predicted proteins | sample TDP5_MG_FD_203630 | JGI IMG/M metagenome (GOLD analysis project Ga0315310, IMG submission 203630) | Freshwater sediment microbial communities from Lake Towuti, South Sulawesi, Indonesia - TDP5 | ecosystem: Environmental > Aquatic > Freshwater > Lake > Sediment | place: Indonesia: South Sulawesi... | reverse complement strand
AGTCAACGGGAAACTCAAAATAATCGGACCAGCCTCCGAAGAAGACGTGAAAAAGGCGATACAGGAAGAGATCGACGAGTTCAAGCACTAAAGGCTTGATGAAAGAAAAGAGAATTTGGGAGTTCAGCCTGCCCGTTCAGGCAGTTCCCCATTCATCTAGCGCTTTCTGCATATGCTGGGTGGCTTGTTCCTCGAGGGGCTTGACTTTTCTTAGCAAGTCTGCTCCTTTCTTTCTGTCTTGCAGTTTCATTTGGCCCTGTTGCTTGAATGGAAAGATTCGCGTGAACTGTTTCATCAATGTCGCTCCCTTCTCGTAGCATTCTGCAGCCTTCAGAAGGTGCATCGCCTGTTTTTCATTGTGTTTCTTTGCGAGTCGCCGTGAAAACTCGGCGCACATGAATCGACCTTCGCTTACGCAGACGCCGACATAGCTGTTTCCCATGTAGTTCTGCTTTTCTTCAGGAAGATTCTCTAGAACGTCTGCCCACTCATTCAATCCTAGCGGACCTGCAACATAGTCCTCAAGAGCGGGAGTGTTGCCTGATGCGAAGTTGACGGCTCTCTTCAAGGATTCTTCATCAATAGCTTCAGCATCGCGTTTTACTCTGTCACGGAAGAAAAAGGCCTCAAGGCACCCTGGTGCCTTCAAGTCGTAGTAGAGAATCGGCTCCTCGGGCTGACCAGTAATACTTCTGTATGTGCTTGTTATGTAGGAGTTTCCTTCATAACCCTTGACGATTCCGTACTCCGGTATGGCTAGTCCCCAGAGGACCACAGGTCTGTCTCTTTCATCTATCTCCCGCTTGATCTTCTCAAACAGTTTCCTTGCGATCTCGATTTCTTCAGGTGTCGGGTTGCCCTCTTCTGTGGGATAGGAAGATGGATTTTCGAATTTCTCTATGGTCCAGCCGAGGTTTTCGGTTCCTTTCGTGACCTGATTCCAGGTTCCATGAGGGAGAGCAGTTGGTCCTGAAGGACATGTCAAACCCTTCCTAACGTTGATTAGAAAGGCGTAACCAGAATAGCCGCCTACATCAGCAGTGTCACAGCTGACTCCCAAGGCTCTTAGTGAACCTGCTATTGCACCAGTGTAGGATAGCCAACAAGGCAGATACTCAGCTTTCTTGCTTATCACTTTCCTATTCAGTTTTTTTCCCTCCATCAAACCCTTGGTGTAGCGTGACAATAGGAGCTCTGTTCTCCTCTCCTCCCTCTCTCTAGAATCCTTGTACATTGTTGCCGCAGTCTTCAACAGGTCTCTGCCGTCAACGGTAAGTCTGTACTCGCCTCTGGTTGGTTTCTGAACCAGTCTTCTGTCCATTAGCTGCTTCATGTGATTAGCCAACGCTGTTTTAGACAGTTTCGTTTCTTTCACGAGTCTAGAGAAGTCGTTTTCTCCTCGCAAGAGTAGAGCCAGTATCTGTATCCTTACCGGGTGTGAAGCAGATTTAAGCAGCTGTGCAACGCCTTTCGGATACTCAAGCAGTATCTTTTGTAGTTGTTTGTCCTCGAGGTCTCTTTGACTCAATAGGACTACACCTTAGGCGAATTCATGCGTGAGATTGCGTATATTTAAGATTTGTGAACTAAAGGTCTAAAATCGGTGAACACTCCCACAAGAAAATCGCACACACGCTGAAGCATATTATTATCTAGAGTACAGTTGGAATTATCTAGGAAAAGGGGTGATCTAGTTGATGAGATTGAAGGGGAAAGTTGCTCTAGTGACAGGCTCAAGCCGGGGAATTGGTAAAGCCATCGCTCTTGCCTTTGCTGAGGAAGGCGCTGACTTAGTCATTAACTATTTAACTTCGAAGGATAGGGCGCTTGACGTTGCCTCAGAGATAACTTCTATGGGAAGGGAGGCGGCAGTCATTAGAGCCGATGTGTCAAATGTTAAAGAAGTCACTCCTATGATTGGCAGGTGCATCAGCCGGTTTGGCAAGTTGGATGTTCTTGTTAACAACGCCGCTGACTTCTCAGCTATGGAATTCTCACTTGACAACCCAGACTGGAGCGCATGGCAGAGAATGGTGGATGTTAACATAAAGGGTATGCTCCTGTGTTCTCAAGTCGCATCGCGGCACATGTTGAAGCGCAAGAGTGGAAACATAATAAACATCGTTGCTGACTACGTAGGAGGCGGACTAAGCTACATGTTAACCAAACCTGCGGGGATTCCACTAACGAAGGGTTTGGCTCGAACATTGGCACCTCATATTCGAGTCAACGCAATCAAACCAGGATCGATAGACACGGGTTGGATTTCGATGTTGCCCGAACTGGACAAGAGGAAGCTGACGAACAGCATTCCTCTCAGAAGGTGGGGGCAACCCGAAGATGTGGCCAAGGTAGCAGTGTTTCTTGCGTCTGACGAGTCTGCTTACATAACCGGCACAGTCGTTGTAGTTGATGGTGGAGAGTCGATAAGCCCTTCAACCCCCTAGAAAGATTCCTTTCTCCGACACTGATTCGTGCAGTGAGACCCTAACTCAACTCTCTTCTTTCGATGAAAAATTTCACAAGTGAGGAATGCCTAAAGTATCGTCTATTCGACGAGCAACAAACCGTAGTAGGTCGGCTTTTGTCTCTTAGTTTTCAAAACCTCGATGTGGAATCCATGCTTCCTTGCAGTGGCGTAGACATCTATGCCACAGGCTTCCATAGAAGCCCGTGCCAATCTCGGATAAGCACAATTCTCAAGGTTGCACTTGCCACAGCGTTCGCAGGGTCCAGCTGGAAGTCCAAACGCAGAATAGTACCCTGCAAGGAAAACGTGTCTTTCTAGTTTGGCAATCATATCATGTGTAGCCATCGATTCATCTGGAAGTCTCATGAGAATGGCATGTGAATAGGCGTTCAAAGCCCTTCTCGTTTGCTCCGGCGTGGGGCTGTACGGCGGGCATGTCAGGGATTTGCCATACCGCCCACAACCATATTGACACTTGAGCCTCACCCAGTCTCTCACAGTGACGTTCTTTGGATCAATCACCTTGGCTTCAAGTGCGCCCATTCTAATCGCAAGTTTGGCAAAGCGTTTCAAGTCTCCTTCAGATCGCTTATCACTAGTCAAGCTGCCCTTTTGCATTTAGTCGACCTCAATGACTACTGTAGTAGCTTAAGAGGCTACTTAAATTGTAAACGAATCGAAAACCCACGTATAAATCGAAGGTCTAGCCGTTAGCACTCATAGTGGGAAGAGTTGATGGAGCCGGGGATGGGAGTTGAACCCATGTAAAGCAGCTCTGCAGGCTACCGCCTAACGGCTCGGCCACCCCGGCAGACATGCGGCAAACAGTCTCAAGGAATCTGAGGCTTTTAATCTTTATCTCTGCGGCCTCCATACGCTATTCCTGTCTCAACAAGTTGGGATGTTGCCTTGGCTAAGGTTAGTAGACTAGTCTTAACGGTCAAAGAAATACGCGGCAAATGTCCAGTCCACAAACTAGGGGACAGGATTGTTGTGGAATCACCTGAAATCATTCCAACCAAGACAGATGCCTTATGTGTTCATGCCCTCGGCTCGATGCTGTCCGTGCTTGTTCCATTGGCTCGGGGCGTGAGCGTCAAAGATCTTGGCCTTGCCCGTGAAGATGGTAACATTGGCTATGTTCAGTGTCTTGACCCCGGGCCTCCTTTTACTCTAGGAGGAACGGTCATTTTCGAGATTAAGCGGGAACCCTAGCCCCTCTAGACTGCGCTAGTTCTGTTCATTGTGTTTCTGCTTTCTGTGTAGGTATTGTGGCTTCACAAGTGACTAATATGAGAGTTCGGATTCCATCTGAGCATGGATGAGCGTAAGAGACGCGCTGTTATTCTCGGTTTGGTCTTCCTTTTCTTCTTAGCTGTGGCCTATGTTGAGAACACTTCTTTCTTCGTTTACATTCGAGACAGCTTCAGTAATCCGCCTCTTGCTGTTGTGCTGGTTTTCATACACAATGTGTTGGCGATTTCCCTAATCATATTGGGCATGGCGTTTTACGTTGAGATCGTTTTGTCGTTTATGCCCAAGAGAAAGATAGAGTATGTGGTTCTTCAGAACCCCGAGGTTTTCGCAGTTGTCTTTGCAGTGATGATTATTCTGATCAGCGTCTTGAGATCTAGCACACTAGTTCGTGGACAGGTTGACATCAACACTTTGGCCTTTGTTGTGCTGCTCAGTCTGCCAGCTGGACTTGTTGAAGGCTACGGTATCTTCCAAGCCATAAAGAAAACCCTGAAAAAGGCCCTTACCATGCGTGACCTAGCACTCATTTATCTTATTTTCTTGACAGCTGCTGTTGTTGAGGTTGGTTTTGTTCAGGTGCTGCTTTGGGCGTCAGCCAGATGAGTCAAGGCAAGGTGTCTGAAGGGTAAACGCTTTCAACATCTTTTCTGAAACATAGGGCCTATACGCGGGTGGGTGATATGGACTCCAACTGGCTGACTGACGAAGAGTACAGAACTTACTGGTTCAACTTGGAGGGCATAAGAAAAGACATCAGTGAAAGCCTTGGGCTCAAGGGCAGTATGAGGATTCTTGATGTCGGAACAGGCTACGCCCTTTTCGCTATAGAGATGGCTAAGCAACTCAAAAATGGAATGATAGTTGGAATCGACATAGTTGACGATGGGCTAATCAAAGCAAGAAAACTAGTAGAGAAATCTGAGGTAGGGGGCAAGGTTTCAATCGTTAAGATGGACGCAGTCAAGCTGTCGTTTCCAGACACCTGCTTCGACTTAGCCACTAGTTTTCTCGGTATGAGAGACATTTACATGACACGCGGTCAACGAGGCGTCAAAACCACAGTTGAAGAGATGATTAGAGTAGTTAAGCCAGAAGGCAGAATCGTTTTGTGCATAACCCCACCCGAAGACATGGATACAGAAGACCAAAAGATCGCAGTAAGACTTGAAGGAGAAATCTTCGGAGCTAAATCGTTGCCAAAGAAATTTTACACTGACATATTCAGGCTGAACAATGTTGCATTGAAGGCAACCCAAGCGTTTTTTACGCGCAAGAAGATGACTGCAAACCAAACAAAAATCGAGTTCAAAGACGGCATCAAAATCGCCAGGAAAATTTATGGTAGACGAGTTCCGGCGTTCAACAGTGTATGGAAGAAATATGGAAAGAATATTGAAACCTACGGATACGGCATGTACTCGAAAATCGTTGTACTGCAGGGACAAAAGCTCGCATAGGTAGTGTCGGTTCGTTTAGGAAAAGCTTTTGTTAAACGAGCCCACGCAGATAAAGGAGCAGACCGAAGGCGACTTTCTATGAAGGCAGCGGTTATCGTTATCGACATGATAAACGACTTTGTGACAGGCGTCTTCAAAAGCGATAGAGCGACGAAGATCATTCCAAACATCAAGGCGCTGATGGACCACGCTCGAGAGCAGAAGGTTCCGGTTATCTATGTGACCGACGCTCACCTGCCGAATGTTGACCCGCAATTCGATGTGTGGGGTTCGCATGCTGTTGCTGGGTCGTGGGGTGCAGAAATTGTTAACGAACTTAACCCCAAAAAAAGCGATTTTCACTTGCTGAAGAGGAAGTACAGCGCCTTTCAAGGCACAGATCTGGATCAGTTGCTGCGGGAACTCAAGGTTGACACAGTCATTCTGACCGGAGTAGTGACTGACATCTGCGTCCAACACACAGCCGCAGACGCGTTCTTCAAGGGATACAAGATCATAGTGCCCACAGACTGCGTGGAAGCAGTCGACCAAGCAACGCAAGAGACAGCGATAAAATTCATGACGAAAGCTTATGGACCTGAGATAACTACGGCAAAGGAACTGATGAAGAAGAAATGGAGCTGAAAAGGGGAAGGCAACCACGAGCAAGCGCACCTTTGACTTCGTAGACCAGAACGACATGGCAATGCTAACCGACCTCTACGAGCTGACGATGTGTGCCAGCTACTTTGACAACAAGCGAGACGAACCTGTTACTTTTGACCTGTTCATAAGAAAGCTGCCGCCTAACAGGTCATACTACGTTTTTGCGGGCTTAGAGCAGTCGTTGCTGTTTCTCGAGAACATGAACTTCAATCAGGAGCAAACTGACTACCTTAGGCAGCAGGGCTTCAAAGACAGCTTTCTCAACTATCTGAGAGACTTCAAGTTCAGCGGCGACGTTTGGGCAGTTCCAGAGGGCACAATAGTGTTTCCGAACGAACCATTAATCAGGGTTACGGCGCCCGTAATCGAGGCTCAACTCGCGGAATCATTTCTTCTCAACACCGTTAACCTTCAAACTATGATTGCAACCAAAGCTTCAAGAGTTGTGCACGCGGCGAAAGGCAGAGCCATAATCGAGTTCGGTTTAAGAAGAACACAGGGAACAGACGCGGGAATGAAAGCCGCAAGATGCAGCTACATAGCTGGATGTGCGGGAACATCCAATGCTTTGGCCGGCATGAAATACGGCATACCTATCTTCGGCACAATGGCTCATTCCTTCATAATGCTCTTCGACAAGGAAATAGAAGCCTTCGAAGCCTTTACGCATACCTTTCCAGACAAACCCACACTGCTGATTGACACCTACGACAATCTTAAAGGCGCCGAAAACGCCGCAACTGTGGCAAAAGAGCTGGAGAAGAAAGGTCATCGACTTAGCAGTGTGAGACTCGACAGTGGTGACTTGGTTGAAATAAGCAGAGAGGTTCGAGCACTGCTTGATAAAAAAGGCCTTGGCTACGTTAGGATTTTCGCCAGCGGCGACTTGGACGAGTACAAGATTGAGAAACTTCTGCGCAGAGGCGCAAAAATCGACGCCTTCGGTGTTGGAACACGCATGAGCACTTCAGAGGACAGACCCTACGTTGACATAATCTACAAGCTCAGCGAGAAAATGGACAATGATGGCAAGTTCGTGCCCACCATGAAACTGAGTCAAGGCAAGATAACCTTGCCCGGAAGAAAACAAGTCTTCAGGCTCAAAGACTCTAACGGTAACTTTTCCGGAGACGTGATTGCTTTGCATAACGAAGAAATTGAAGGCGAATCGTTGCTTTTGAAGGTGATTGAAAGAGGCAAGCTCGTCTACGATCTGCCCTCCATCGTAGAAATCAGGAAAGTAGCACTAGAAAATCTTTCAAGGCTTCCTGAAAGATACAAGCGGTTAAAGAAACCAGCCGAGTATCCGGTCACATTGAGTCCAAAATTAGAGAAACTTGTGAGACAACTGAGCCGTGAACTGAAAAAGACTGAAATCGAAAGTTGACGAATCTGTGATGGCTATTGGCTGTAGAGCGGCTGCAAAGCATCTAAGCAAGTTTTATTCCTCTTGTCTTTCTACGACGATAGTGCAGCGAGTTGCAAGTGCTGCTATAGCTCCTAGGGCGGTTAGCCATGGAGCAAGAAGCGCTCCGACAACTCCAATGGTTGCTGGAATCTCCAACAACACTCTGCCCTTTTCGTCTTTCACAGCTATTCTAGTTATGTTGCCTTCGTGGATGAGTGCCTTGACTTTCTCGATGAGATCGTCAGCGGAAACTGAAAACTCCTCTTTACGAACTTTGCGGGCAGACGATCCGCAGACATGGCAGAACTTGGCGTTTTCGACTAGCTGGGTTCCACACTTCCAACAAGACACCAAATTAACCACCAGATCTTTTGCCCTCAAAAGGGCGTCTGTAACATAAATCCTTTGGCTCGCCTATTGATTGTTAGTCCGAGCGATAGGTGCACTTTCCGTTGGTTGTAGGCGACAGAAAGTGGGCAAAACATTATTTTAACGAGTGCCAATTGGTATGCCTCTGTTGGTGTTCCCGGTTGGAGCGAAGGACACGCTACGAAATTTTCGCCGACCTGCTCGATATTGTTATGAAGCGTGTCTCTTGCCCAGTCACGCGTGCCTCGTATGGCGCCAACCTGCCCGTGGATAGGACAAAGAAGTTTCTCAATTTCTTGGCTGCCCGTGGCTTCGTTAAAGAGGAGTTTGTGGGCGAGTCTAAACGTTACAGAATAACGAAGAGAGGTTTGGAGTATCTCGAAACCTTCCAAAAAATGCAGAAGATGTTCGCTGCATTGACTGAGGAGCTGCCCTAGCAACGCTCATCAATCATCACAATTTGTAACCACAAAGCGTGCGCATCCTATATGAGTCGCCTTAAATAGCATCCTAGAAGACTAGTGTTCTCGAGGTGAGAAAAAAATGCCTCAAAATGTTGAGGTTCCTGCAAAAGCCACACAGACGCTAGGCGTGGTTGATGGTGACCTTACCATAGGAGAATATGCAATCATCCGAGGTGAAGGAACTCCGCCCAGAGTTAATGTTTCGGGTAGGGTAGGTTGCAGGGGCGACTGCACATTTGAATGTAGCCTCTCGGCTGAGAATCTCTTAGGCGACGGCTATGTCGTGGTAAAAGGAGACTTGGAGGTCAAGGACCGCGTGAAGATAGGCAACGGGTTGGGCTTAGGCTGGTTCCATGGGAAATCCATACTTACCGTTGACGGCAACATGAAGGCAAGAAACATCTCCATAGACAGCAAACTGGAAGTGGGCAAGGATTTTGAAGCCGAAACAGTTGATGTTGGGGGCAGACTCGATGTGAAGGGCAACACAAAGGCGCAGCGTATAGACGTGGGCGGAAGTTTCTCTGCGGCGGGTGAAGTCGAGGCTCAGTCAATTGATGTAGGCGGGTCAGTCAACGTCGAGTCTAAAGTGAAAGTTGAGAAGATCGATGTAGGCGGAAGCGCTAGGGTGACTGGCGGTCGGGTCGGAGTCGTTGATGTGGGCGGCTCGTTCGAATCCAAAGACTCGCTTGAATTCAACTCCATAGATGTTGGTGGCACCGTTAGGCTAACTGGCAAGAGTAAGGGCGGAGTCGTTGACGTGGGCGGCTCCTGCAAGGTTCAAGGCGACTTGGAATTCGGAAAAATCGATGTCGGCGGAGTTGTGCTGATTTCAGGTTCCGGAAAGGGAAACAGCCTAGATGTTGGAGGCGTGGTGAAGGTAGGCGGTTCACTGCAGCTTTCCGGGTTGATTGATGTGGGTGGACGAGTCGAAGTTGAAGGCGATTTCTCTGCCCAGGACGTAGAAGTGGGTGGCAGCATCAGAGCAAAGAGTATCACAGCGACCGCAAACGTCGAGGTTGGAGGCTCAATCAGAACAACTTCTGGTGTCTCAGCTTCTGCTGTGGAAGTTGGCAGACATGGCGAAGTGATTGGACCCATACGTGCAAATGAGGTTATCATAGGTGAGAGGGCAGAGGTTGAAGATATCTATGCTAGGTCGATAACTATGGAGGAGAAGGCTCGAGCAAAGAACCTCTACGCCGACACGATAAACGTGAAGTCAGATTGCGCCGTTAGCGGCGAAGTCCAGTACACAAACAGCTTGCAGACTGAGAGAAACGTGTACCTTGCCAAATCTCCTGTGAAGGTTGAGAGGCTGCCACAAAGAGACTAGACCTTTGTGATTGTTCCGTATCTGCCGACATTTATTCTCCAGGCGCCCTTGAAAGAAGTCACGAAGCCGTTCTCAATTCTAACAGTGTGGCCTTTTCTCAGGTCTGGAATTATCTTCTCGTCCCAAAGCACCAGCTTGATTGAGCCACTCTTGTCGCCAACCTGCAACTCTAAGATCTCATGATCCACACCCGCACTGGTGACGACCTGCTTGGATTCAGCAGTGTTCAAGACTTTCAGCGAGATGTTGACGTGGCTCATTCCAGGCCGTAGTTCACGCACGTTCAACCCAATTCCAGCAAGTTTCCTCTATTACTAGGCATTATTCAATTAAACGTTCCCATGACCACATAACTTTAAATGGAGTGCCATCTTGAGTTGTTGACAGTGTCAGAGGTGAAATGATGAGCGAGGCACCATTGAGGTCAAAAACCATGCGAATATCATTAACAACGGTTTTCACCGCAGCGGTATTCGTGGCTACAACAATCTTCTCTGTCTACGTGCCCCAGACTCGAGGTTTCTTCAACATAGGCGAAACCATGGTTTTCACCACAGCATTGCTGCTTGGCCCAGTTATAGGTGCCTTTGCCGGAGGAGTCGGTTCAATGCTTGCAGACATCTTCCTAGGCTATTGGTACTATGCACCGGCAACGCTAGTAATCAAAGCATGTGAAGGCGGTCTAGTGGGGCTTTTATCCCGCAGAAAACTAGCCCACATATCCAAAGTGCAGTGGCAGGAATTCACTTTTCGCAGCGGGCTAGTCATTGGCATTCTGCTCGCAAGCATCGGGTCCATTTACTATGCTGGATCGGTGGAACTCTACTTGGGTTTCCCACCTTCTCCAAGCCCTAGCTTAATATCGTTTGTTCCGAAAGAGCTCTGGTATGTTCTAGGCGGCTTGGCGTTGGTTCTATTTTCACTGGTAGGGCACTTGTTTGAACCTGAATTCGGTTGGCTTACCTTCACTGTCTTGTTGGGAGGTCTAACGATGGTGACGGGCTATTTCACATATCAGTTGTTGTTCATTGGCCCATTATTCAACATTCCAGTAATAGCTGTAGCAGAGATTCCAATCAACATAAGCCAGATGCTGGTGGGTCTAGTTGTTTCAATTCCCGTGGTAAGAACCGTTTGGCGTTCCTTTCCATCACTTAGACCATGAAACCTCATCTAAACCTCATCAGCTTTAAAGCTGAGCAGTTGAATTGTTAACGCTAACCAAGGAGACCCTTAAATCATGACTTCGGGTTCTTTGACTGTAGGCAAGGTTCCTCCGAGCGTTCTCAGGAAGATCGTGCTCAGTCGCCTAGGAGCTGCCGACAAACGTGTGCTCTTAGGTCCAGGCATCGGCGAAGACGCGTCTGTTATCGATTTTGGAGAGAAAGCATTGGTGGTTCATTCCGATCCAATCACTGGCTCCGTTGAAAACGTGGGCTGGCTTGCCGTGAATGTCTGTACCAACGACATCGCCACGCGTGGAGTGCAGCCGCTCTGGATACTGACGGTTATACTTCTGCCGGAGAACTTCACTCAAACCCAACTAAAAAATGTGACCAGTCAAATAGATGAGGCAGCAAAACAGCTCGGAGTTGCTGTGGTGGGCGGCCACAGCGAAGTCACTTCTGGTATCAATCGCCCAGTCATCATTACCACTGCCATAGGCGAGACTGTCAACAAGAAGTTCGTGCAAACTAGCGGCGCTGAAATTGGCGATTCTCTCATCCTGACCAAAGGCGTAGCAATAGAAGGCACGGCTATTCTAGCACATGAACTCAATAGCTTCCTCCGGGGAAAGCTTGACAGCGCAATGGTCCGCAGGGCAAAGCAGTTCATTAAAATGACAAGCGTAGTCAGGGATGCGTTAACTGCTGTTGAAGTTGGCCATGACTCTGTACATGCTATGCACGATGCAACTGAGGGCGGAGTGGCGGGCGGTTTACAGGAGATAGCTTGGGCCTCTAATGTTGGCGTAGTAGCATATGAGGACAAGATGCCTGTTCACGCTGAAACACAAGCCATATGCAAGGCCCTTGGTCTTGACCCTCTCCGAACCATAAGCAGTGGGACGCTGATAATATCTGCTGCATTTGAGAGCAGCGAAAAGATTGTGACGGGATTGATTCAGAACGGCATTCAATCTTCAATTATAGGCAAGGTCTTAGATAAGAAAGAAGGCGTCTTTATCACTAGGAAAAACGGAACCAAACTTAGTCTTTCAAGACCCGTAAAGGAAGAGATATGGAGAGCTTTGGAAAAAAGTCTGCGCGCAAGAAGAAAGCGTTAAACTGAGGAGACTCGTGTTGCCCATTAAGAAACCTTCGATTTCAATGATTATTCCGACGTTTCAAGAGGAGAAATATGTTGGGTCGATTTTGGCAGAGCTTAGCAGATTGAAGCCTCAAGTGGAGATAATTGTAGTTGATGGGGGCAGCTCAGACAGCACCGTGCAGATTGCCAAACGCTTCACCCACAAAGTGTTCCAGATTCAGGAGCGAGGAATATCAAAGGCAAAGAACTATGGCGCCAAAAAAGCGGGCAGCGACGTTCTTGTGTTTCTTGACGCCGACGTGCATCCTGAAGCAGACTTTGTCGACAAAGTGTTAAGGACGTTCAACTGCTCCGGCACTGTCGCGGCTGCCTGCAATGTTCTGCCCATTCAAGCGAAGTCTAGCGAATTTGCGTTCTCGCGTTTCTACAACCTTCTGATTCGAATTGTTTTCAGGGTTAAGCCGCATTCGCAGGGCAAGTTCTTCGCAGTTAAGCAAGCGTCTTTCAGTAGGGTGAATGGGTTTAACGAGGCATTGCCATCCTTAGAGGACCACGACTTGGCTTTCCGTTTGTCCAAACTGGGCAAGGTTGTTTTCATATCTGACCTTACTGTGTATGAGTTTCCAAGACGCTTCCGTAAGCTTGGGCTTTTCAAAGTTGTGTCAACATGGTTCGTGGACTATGTTTCTTTTGTCTTGCATGGAAAACCTGTCTCTAGGGTTTGGTCTGCTGTTCGCTAGAAAAGCTTACTCAGTGTCTCGTAGATTTGCCTTGCGCACTGTGTTGGCGTCAGCGTGTGAGTCCACTGTAATCTCTGGTTTCACGTGTTCCTCGTACGGAACGCCCACTCCTGGCACGGTTCGACTCGCTTTCTCAATCGCTTTCCTGAATATGCCCTTTGGCGCATGGGTGTAATGCGTGATTACGACATAGGCGAATCTGAAATTAGCATCCAGAGAAAGACCTTAAAAGTCATCCCACTAAACCGAAATCATCATTATAGCAAACCAGAAGAGGAGGCCGTCAGAGTAACTCTGAGTCAATCACCAAATTCATGAAGATTCACTCGTCATTCGGCCATGGAATATTCAGTCTGAGGCGAAAAATAAATCTTTTCAAACCGTCAAAGAAATGCAAGCCAAGTCGGTGAACCCACACTTGAAGATAGTTGCAGCAGATTCTGCCGCCGCCACCCTCAACGAACGCTTTGAACCACTAGAGGTTGTAGCAGCATGCGCGGTGTTGGTTGAACCACCATACTCAAATGTTTCTTCATGCTTGGTCGAACCTATATTCCGAAGGGTTGAGGATGGACACCAGCTAGTGATCCACGAACTAGAACTGTGCATGAATCTCCTGAAAACAGTCAAGGCGGATGCTGTTCACTTGGACATGTCGCTGGGCGGTGCAAGCCTTGAAGAGATCTCCGCCATAAGCTTGTCACAACTGCATGTGTCTGGAAGAGCGAGAGGCCACCTGCTAACCATTCTTCCCAAGCTAAGAAAAATCGCATTAGACATCAAAAGAGTACATGGTATAGACGTATTAGCCATAGGCAAAGAGAGCGTGCCAGTTAGAATAGCCGAGTTGACAGCAGGTGCACACGCGGTGCTTTACTCGGCAGAGATGGCGCTCAAAGGGGGGAAAAGGACTCTGCTGGGGCTGCCAGCGAGATGCACAACAAGAGCAAGAGAGGATCAAGTAATATTGGAGTCTCTGTTGCCTGCCGAACATGACTTGACGGGAACCGCTAGAGATGAGAAAGAGGTTCTCACGAAAGTGCAGATGACTGAGATGCCGAACCCAATGGCAAGAGGCTTTCGAGTATTACATATATTGCCTAAAACCTGATTAACACGGTTTAAACACTACCGTTCTTTTTCTTTAATGTGCGTGCAAGCGATTCTCTTATTGCTTTTTCTCATTTGCGACCTTCAACACTTTAGTGATTTCCAAGCTCATGTCTAAGGCTTGAGCGCTTTGGGTTATTGCTCCTAGGCTTACTACGTCAATGCCGGCTGCAGCGTATTCTAGTATGTTCTGCTCTGTTATTCGACCACTAGCTTCAACCAAAACCTTGTCCCGAAGCTTGTTCTTCTTAAGCAGGTCAACAGCTTTGTCGGCTTGTTCAGGTGTGAAGTTGTCCAGCATTACGATGTCTGCTCCAAACTTCACTGCTTCCAAAACCTGGTTTACATCAGTCACTTCAACCTCAACCTTCTTAGAAAACGAAGCCTTTGCCCTAACCTTTTCCAGAGCTTGCTTTATGCTTCCAGCGATGGTGACGTGGTTCTCTTTGATGAGTGCCATGTCGTCTAAGCCCCACCGGTGAGCATCGCCGCCTCCTATCATTACAGCCTTCTTGTCAAAAGTGGATAGGCCAGGGGCGGTTTTTCGAGTTGAAGCCACGCGAGTTTGGTAGCCATTGTGGCGAAGCTTTTGAACAAGTCGATTAGTAATCGTAGCTATTCCACTCATCCTAGATAGTAAATTGAGCAGTGTTCTTTCGATTGAGAGCAGCGTTGCAGCGTTGCCTTGTATGTTTAATATTACTGTTTTTTCGCTCATCGCTGAGCCGTCTGCAACTAGGGCTTTTGCTTGAAGCCCAAAGGTCTCAGCGAATGCTAACGCTTCCTCTAAGCCTGCAACTAGACCCTTCTCTTTTGCAATGATCTCTGCCTTCACGACTGTTCTCGGCGATACGACGTGAAACGTTGTTACGTCTCCGTGTCCAATGTCTTCCTCAACCAATCTGCGAAACTTCTCCTCTAAAAGTTTCTTTGGGACAGACATTGACCAGCGCCTACTTGTTGCTGATATCTAAGCGGTGAATCGGTCCTTTTGGAGACATCTCCTTGAAGATTATGGCTTGAAAACGATAAATCTTTGTGCCTTTCAGGAGCCAAGAATCAGGCGGCAACCCCGCCTTCACACAACACTCGCATAGAAACGTTTCTTCATCCCAGTTGAGTTCAACAGGCACTTGTGGTAAAAGCAGCCCTTTGCAGTATGTGCGCTCTACGATCAAGCCGTCGCGTCCCACCTTAATCTGTCCACAATAGTCTTGTGGATTCTCAACCTCAACAGACTCCGGCGGGGTAAGGACACTGACCTCAAAAACAACATGGTCTAGTTCCTCAGACCTCATTGGCATAAAACGCGGGTCCTGTGTAGCGGAGCTTATGGCCGACTCAATAACCGCTTGTGCCAACATAGTTGTGGGATATGGAAAGCCTATGCAGCCTCTCAGCTGATGGCTCTTTCCTTCTACACTGTTTATGGTGACAAACACGCCGCAGTGCTCTTTAAGCTTCGCAGGCACGTCGGCAGGCACTTTCAACACTTGACGGTTCTTGATGTAGGTTTCGGCTGCCATACGCGCCAGCTTAACAAGGTATTCGCCCTCTTGCTGTGAAATTTGGAACGACATCGACTTTTCTGCCTTCGTGGTTGACTTAACCCTTCTGCGCATGTTTATTACCGTTATCTTGCGGAACGCGAAGAGGCGGAGAGATCTTTCAGAACTTCATCGATTCCTCGCTAATTCCTTCGTTTGTTATGGTCAAGAAGTCAACGCCGTCGCCGCTCATCACGTCTCGGCTTATAGCTGACTTTATAGCCCGCGTAACGAGGTCCTTTGCTTCCTCAACCGCCATGTCTTCTTTGTAGCCCTGTTCAAGGACGCCGTAAGCTATTTCGGCGCCTGAACCGACAGCCGCATACTTGTCGGGAATGAGCGAGCCTAGAACGTCGAGAACATAGAGCGATGCTCCCTCTTCGTCGATTCCACCCACTATGGTTTGTGTTATCAATGGGAAGAGGCGGCGATTGAAGAGCAGGTTTGACATGAGCTTGGAGGCTGATTTCACCGAAATCGGTCGATTGGCGTCAAGTCTGAAGAGGTTTGCGTAGGCTTCGACCTCTCTGACGAGTATCTGCATGTCTGAGACCAAGCCTGCGCAGGCTGCACCAATGCGGTCCGTAATCTTAAATACTTTCTTTCCAACGCGGCTCACGACCATGTAGCCGTAGGAAACCCGCTTCTCGGAAGCCAATATCAGACCGTTGGAGCAGACAACACCGATTGTTGTTGCGCCTGGAATAAACATGTAAGGTCCTTGTTGAGCTTGTTCAGTCAAACCTCTATTTCACTCCTAGCTATGTAAGATGCAGTTGACTGCAGTATTTCACGGGTCAGACTAATAAGCTTTTGAGACCAAGGGAGACTTTAAAAGCATTCAATCCGAATCTATGCGCTGAGGAAAAACCCGTCATGATCCACGTTTACCACCAAAAAATAGGCAACTTGATGTGCGCC
>Ga0315310_10001259_pt1 | contig 15998 bp, 18 predicted proteins | sample TDP5_MG_FD_203630 | JGI IMG/M metagenome (GOLD analysis project Ga0315310, IMG submission 203630) | Freshwater sediment microbial communities from Lake Towuti, South Sulawesi, Indonesia - TDP5 | ecosystem: Environmental > Aquatic > Freshwater > Lake > Sediment | place: Indonesia: South Sulawesi... | reverse complement strand
AGGTTGAGCACATAGCTGGAAAGAGGGGCTCCGGCACAAAGTACACCCCACCAAAATGCGAAACTCTGAAAACACATGGCCTATGTCCGGGTGTGGACGACGTGTGCAAGATGGTTAAACACCCGCTGGCTTACTACAGGAGAAAGCTCAGGCAAACAAAAGCGGGAAGGGTGGCAGTGAAGAGTGGCTAGATCAGCCGTAGAAAGCTTCATCAGGGAGGCATTCGCCCGCTACTATCATGAAAACACTGTTCGATCGCCAACATCCATTGAGAGAAGGGAGTTCGGATTCCTTCTCTTCAAAGAACGCATGATGGTTCGCCACAAGACATTCCATGTTGAAAAAGATCTCAGGAGCTTCATTGAGTCAACTGTTCCTTCAGATGTCTACTACTCGGCAGCGTACTATGAGAGGCCTGACGAGGATATGAGCAGGAAGGGATGGCTCGGCGCGGACCTGATATTCGACATCGATGTGGACCACATAAACACGCCGTGCAGGATCAAACATGCATACTGGATATGCAAAAAATGTGGTGAGATAGGCGGAGGTGGTCCTCCTTCAAAATGTCCTAAGTGTGAGGGAGAGAATTTTTCGGAGGAAATATGGCCGTGCAAAACATGCATGGAAATAACAAATATGGAAACGCGAAAGCTAATAGACTTCTTGACGGACGACTTTGGCTTCTCCTCAAATGAAATAAAAGTCTTCTTCTCCGGTCACAGGGGATACCACGTTCACATAGAAAACGAAGGAATTGGAAGACTTGACCAGCTCGCTAGGAAGGAGATCGTTGATTACATTCTTGGAACAGGGTTGAAGCCTGAGCTGCATGGGTTACATGAGACAAAGAGTGGTATGATAGTAGGCCCAGACCCAAACGATAAAGGGTGGCGGGGAAAGATAGCAAGGGGCATCTACGACTTCTTGGCTTCAACCACACCTGGGGGCTTGGAGAAGTTCAAGGGAGTTGAAAGGAGGACTCTGGAAAAAATAATCGGCAATAGGGACGCTTTCATGGAGGCCTGGGGGAGGGCGTCTTGGCAAAACATAAGGGGAGTGGGAATTAAGACTTGGGAGAAAATCTTGAAGAAGTATGCCCTACAGGAGCAGGGTGCGAGCATAGATACGGTCGTCACAACAGACACTCATCGACTGATACGCATGCCGACGACCCTTCACGGAAAAACCGGCTTCAGGGTGGTAGAAATTCCAGTCGAGGATCTAGAGGACTTTGACCCCTTCAGCGGGGCAGTCGCCTTCGAAGGAGACAGCATGGCCGTCCACGTGAACTGGGCTGACAGATTTGAGGTCGGAGACGCGGTTTACGGACCGTACAAAAAGGAGAGGGTGGAGCTACCCCAAGCAGCAGCCATGTTCCTGCTCTGTAAAGGAGTGGCTGAGCCAGCTGAGTGATTGAAAGAAAAAGTGGTAGGGTGAAAGGTTTGGAGTATAAGGATCTGTACCACGCGTGGAAGAGCGAGAAGGGAAAAAATGAGCTGCAACCCTTACCAAAAGGGTTCTACAGTGAGCTTAGTAGATATTTAAAAAAACTCCAAGAAGAGAGACGCATGCTGGATGAGGAAACGATTAGGGCAAAACTGATAAACAGGGAGAGTGAAAACGCGAGAAGGATGACTAGGAACATGATCCACATCCGCTACCGAAAGATCCTAAGAATTGTCTTGAAAGGTGGGCTGTTGGCCAAAGATGTGCTCACGCCAGAGGAAGAGCATGTGTATGATCGCCTGATGTCGGTCATAGACTCGTCCAACAGGCTTCTGAAGGATGTTCTGGCAGGGCGACAGTTGCGTGTGGAGGAGGAACCTGCGGAAAGACCGAAAAGGATAGTAGTGAGGTTTATTGAAGGGATACCCGCCATAGTAGGTGCAAACATGAAGACCTACGGTCCATTTAAGGCGGAGGACATAGCGTCGTTGCCTATCGAGAACGCCCGAATATTAATAAGTAAGGGTGTGGCAGTAAGGGTGGAAACGTAAGATGAAGACGCCGAAAGTCTCAGTTACCTACTGCCCCCGGTGTAACAAGCACACAGAACACGCCGTTGCATTGTATAAGAAGGGGAAGGACCGTGTGCTAGCCGAGGGAGCGAGGAGGTACAGTCGAAAACAGAAAGGGTACGGTGGACAGAAGAAACCCAAGCAGAGGAAAACAGCTAAAACGACTAAAAAACAGAGTTTAAAGCTGAAGTGTAAGGTCTGTGGGTACACAATCCAGAGGGCAGGAACAAGAGCGAAGAAAATCGAGATAAAAGCTTAGCTGGGTCCATGATGAGCGAAACGGAACATCTCACACCAAGACCTAAAAGCAACTTCATTTTGGTAAGATGCCCAAGCTGTGGGAATGAGCAGGTGGTCTTCGATAGCGCCGCGACAGTTGTAAAGTGTGCCGTCTGCGGAGAGGTCTTAGCCGAGCCCTCAGGTGGTAAAGCAAAGATTCGGGGAGAAGCACTAAAAATATTAGGGTAGTACTCCCTTACATCTTCTTCGTGCACTATTATGATCTGAAGGAGAGAATATACGATGCCGCGTAAGAGCGCAGAGTGGCCGGAAGTCGGAGATTTCGTAATCAGCACAGTCACTCAAATAGTTCCATACGGAGCATACGTCACGCTCGATGAGTACAACATCGAGGGAGGGCTTTTGCACATTTCAGAACTTTCTTCGAGGTGGGTGAAAAACATCAGGGACCACGTCAGGGAAGGCCAAAAAACGGTCCTAAAGGTCATGAGGGTAGATGCAAAGAGAGGACACGTGGACCTCTCGTTGAGGAGGGTCACCGCAAGAGAGCGAAGTGCAAAGTTGCTCGAGTGGAAACGCGAGAGAAAGGGCATGGCTATTCTGAGAGTAGCGTCCGAGAAAATGAGCGCCAATCTAGACGAGGCCTATAAGAAAGTTGGTTCCAAGATAGAAGCGCATTACGGAAGCATTTACCTTGGGCTTGAAGAAGCGCATGAGAAAGGGGAAGCAGCCCTATTGGAGGCTGGTGTTCCCGAGAGTTGGGCCAAGATCTTATCCGAGATGGCGAGGGAGAAAATTAGGGTGCCGAAAGTTAAGGTCAGGGGCGTCCTCAGCATTTCGTGCAGAAAACCCGACGGAGCCGAGCGCATACGCAGAGTGTTCAAGAAGACCACAAGCGTGGAAAGGCCCGAGGGAACGAGCGTCAAGACTTACGTCCTAGGTGCCCCAAGGTACAGAATCGAGGTGTCGTCTAAGAATTATAAGGATGCAGAAAGGGTTTTGGAGACGGCAGTCCAGACCGTCTTAAAAGGGATCAAAGCTGCTGGCGGTGAAGGAAGCTTCAAACGCGAGGTGTGAGGCCAGGAAAGGTGAAGCGGCTCCTCAGAAGATGCAGAATATGTGGAAGGTACACCCTACATAAGGACAGGTGCCCATACTGTGGGGGAGAGGTGCGAATTCCACATCCAGCCAGTTTTTCAATAGACGACAAGTACCTGAAGTACAAAGGGTTTATGAAAAGGAGGCTCCGAAGTGATACAAACAACGATACACGCTAAAATGAAGGTTGAGCTCATAAACCCGATTCTAGTGGAGGGGCTTCCAGGATTAGGATCCGTAGGGGCAATCGCCATTTCCTATGTAATGAAAAAATTGAAAGCAAGAAAGTTCGCGGAGTTGTATTCACCGTTCTTTCCGCATCACATCATTGTTGACAAGGATGGAAACATTAGCCTTCTGCGAGCAGAGTTTTACTTTTTGAGAGGAGATAGCGGCAATGATTTGATCTTCCTGACAGGGGACGGTCAAGCTCAAACAATTAACGGTCAGTACGAAATGGTGAGCAAGATTTTGGACTTTGTCCAAAAATACAGGGTCAGGACAATAGTCACGATAGGAGGATACTATTCAGCGTGGGAAGGAGGAAAACTCCGAGTGATGTGTGCTTCCACGAGCCCTGAGCTTCAAAGAAAGGTGTTAAAGGCAGGTGCGATCCCTAGCCCAACGGGCAACCCGATCGTTGGCGCTGCTGGTCTCCTTTTAGGACTAGCGAGAATTAGGGGGATAGACGCTACATGTCTCTTGGGCGAAACCACAGGATATGTGCCTGATCCAAGAGCTGCAAAGAATGTTCTAATGGTACTTCGTGAAATTCTCGGCATTAAAATTGACTTAAAAGAGCTAGATGAGGTCATCAAAAAGTCAGATGAGGTCGCTAATAGATTGGCTGAAATCCAGAAGAGAATGGAGGTGTTTGAAACAGCCTCACGCAAGACGGAGGGGGGAAAAATTTCCTACATCAGCTAATCCTTCCAGTCTTATCCTCAGGTTTCGTATATCACTTCGTAGACAAACACTATGCGATTTGAAGAGATGAAGACTGGTTTGAAGTTTTCAGGCTCCACTTGACTTAATACGTCATATATCGGGACGCCAGCGTTGTACAAGGCACTTTGAATATTTGGGTCGACTAAGGCTCCGTAAACCATGAGTTTTGTTAGCACCGTGTCTGCCTTAGGGATGTAAAATCCACTGAAACCAAGCTGCTCAGTGATCGATTTATCACTCAAATCTGTTGTATTCAGTCCAGCTATCTCCGCCATCCAAGTCCACTTCACCTCGTCACCGTACAAGATTGTCTGTCCCGCCAATAGGGAAAGACCGATTGTGGTAAAGACAACAACGTGTGTCGCCTTGAAATTCTTAAGAATGGCTAGCGCCTGTGTCTCATTCGACATGAACATTCGTCCAATCTGAGCGATCTGTGTTGTGTTCAATGTTCCGTTGTCTGCTAAAGTAGACTTGTTTGCACCAACTGAAATCCAATATCCGTAGTCCCACCAGGAGGCGACGACAGCGTCGCTTGGGAGGCTTTCCCTCATCCAACCTAGGGCTTCCTGCCAGTCATCAATGTTCGCGCGCACGGGCATGGACGAGGAGGCTATCGTAGTTGGCATATAACCAGCTTCTGCCCCCTTCACCAAAGTCAGTGACAGCAGTAAGAATAGAACGATTGCAAAGCTCAAACTAAAGCCCTTACCAACAGGACGGACCGGTGCAAAGCGCACTCTCCTTCTAGTGAATGGCCTCTCCTTGGCTATGTCCATAAATGGCTTCAGAGCCTCAACTGTGGCCAAAGAGCCCAACGCACAAAGCGCAGGGGCTAAAACCACGGCTAGTCGGATCATTGAACCAGCAAAATACAGAGACGTGAGTGTATATACTATCAGGAACACGTTTTGGTTTGTCAAGTTCCTAGCAGCGAAGTACAAGCCCAGTAGGGCCAAGAACACGAGTGCACCAAACTGATAGTATATTGCACTCCACGTTGCTGGCCTGTGCTCTTGAACAGACTCTATGATTGGCTGGTTAAAACGTTCAAACGGGTTGAGAACCGATATGAATCTAGCCGCTGGAAGTGAAATGTAATTGTATTGCCACATAAGATATCCAGCCAAACCTATCGCTATGAAGGAGCCGATCACAAGAGCAATTCTGGCTCGGTTAGTTTTGACGGACTTTGTGGCCTCAAACATAGTCAGCAGCAGAAGCACGCCCATCGCAGCGAGAAACTCTAAAGATGTCAGAAAACTACTAATGGTATAACCAGATTTTGTTGCAAAAGCCCATATCAAGACCCCCCATACCAGAAATATGGTGCTGTATGATACGATAAGTCGTCGAGAGGACTTCTTTAAGATCATCAAAGCAAACGTAAACAAAGATAGAAGCCCAAGCATATAGCGGGAGGCGCCCCAAGACAAGCAGAGATAGCCGAGTGAGAGTCCCGCAATGACAGCATAACTAATACTAGTCCTTGTTGATTTTTTCGGCTCCAATGAACGTAGAAAGAAAATAGATGTAAGAAGCATAGCTAGGATGCCCACCGTCTCATCGTCATAGAATCCGAGTGCAGTTCGCCCTATGTATGCCGGGTTCACGGCAAGTAAGAGTGAAAAGAATAGGCCAACCGCCTTGCCACCGATATCCTTCCCTAAGAAATACGCTACGATGCATGTTGCTGCGGCCATAACCACTGGAAAGAGTATACAGACATCTAGCACACTTACTGAGATCCCAAGCGCTGATACAAAGAAATACGAGGCGGCTCCTGCAAAGGGAAGTCCTAGAAAGGACGAGCGTGGCACGTTTCTTCCGTATGGGTACCAGTACCTCGTCCAATCGCTAGGCGGTGTTGTGTAAAAAGCTGAGAAGCCTTTTTCGGCAACAAATCTGGTCACGTCGTAATGGAAGTACGGGTCAAATTCGGAGAGAGAAAATCCCCAGTTCAGGGGAAGCAAACGGATAAGGACAGATAGAGCTACGGATGATGAAACGCACAGAAACCAAGCTATGTCTCCTCTCGAGATTTTTCTGCTAAGATACCTAATGCTTCGAGAAAAGAATGGTGTGCTCTTGCCTAATGCTTCCCCGACTCTCTTGAGTATACTGGACATTTGTTAGAGGCCTCATCATGCTTATTTCTTATAGATTTTGATTTCCAAGTTCTTAGATTTAAAGCGTAATTTGCTACTGCATTTTGGGCATTTTCCACTATACTTTCGGATAACGTCCTCGGGGGGTAGGAGTTCTAAACCGCTGTAAAGAACCTCACCACACTTCGTGCAAACGATTCGTTGCGGCACTAAAGATCCTCCGTATCAGATATAAGTTAAGAATTAATGTATTAAATGTTTAGCCATAGATGGAGAAGACAAGAAAAGTTTTCAACAGATTAGCCTGATTTAAATCGGTGCACATTTAGATATAAAACAGAGAAAACAGATATTAGTCTATGAGTTAAGATAGACCAAACGACATCACAATGGAAAGTGAATAGGCATGGCTTCCCTCGTCAAAAGGATCGTTAGCAGGTTAGGAGAGATGCGTCTCCCCCGCGTTTCAGTGAAGCCTCCCGCCACAGTTCTAGTCGTTCTTCTGATTTCAGTATCCATCTTCCTTCTCGCTGGTGGCGTCTATAATGTAATGATGGAGCCGCTGGTTCTGCTTCCCACTCCAAGCTTTCCAATCTTTTATTATTATGGGCTGCAGGATCAGACTTGGTTTGAAAGCTTAGAGGCAACAATTCTGTTTGTGGTAGGCTTCGCTGGGGTATTCGTTTCCTATAAGAGTACTCGTTACGCCTATAAGCCTAGGCAAGCGGCAATGCTACTCCTGATAGGGATGGCTCTGCTACTTGTATCCTTCATAGGCTGCGAGTACACAATTTTGCTCAAGAGAGGCTAGTTACCAGGGTTTCCTCTTTATTTTGAGGAAATAGGCTATCATATTTGTGAACACATGTAAAATTAGGGTTATTCCTATTACGAAGATTATTGTTATGGTATCGTATGTGAAAAAGCGTGAGCTTAGAATAAGCGCTCCGGCAATAAAGTCTAGCTGATCAAGGATCGGAAGAGGAGCGCCTGGTGACAGGCCTGCCCTCCTTTTGATGAATGCCCCCGCCAGATCCCCTACTAGTGCACCAAGAGATAGGAGGAAACCGCGCAAGACTTCTTTTTCCATAATGCCGACGGTCGTTCCAAATGCCAACCCTGCGATAAACCCCCTTATCGTTTTATTCTCACCGAAGACTCTCCGTCCATCGGTGAAATTGCGATTGAAATCTATTGGCGGTCCTCCGCCAAATATGGTTGGAGTCGCGTTGGCAAAGTATGCTGGAAGAAAAGTGTAAAAGACGTGAACAGCTTTGTAAAGGGCTTCCCGCATTTTACCACTCTAAACTCCACTTTTTAGTTCCAAACTTCTTTGCTGATCAATAGGTAAAACTAACGCTCAACGTCTGTTACACCACCATCCGTTAAAGCGAACAAGATGCGGATGTCTGCGAATCTGAACCCCAAGTGCTTTTCCAGAAAAGCTTCTCGAAGACGAGGATTCTGAGAGAGTTCAAGTCGCAAAATATTTTGGGACCAGAACTTCAAAACCCTCTCAGCTACAGGCTCTATTCTTCCAACACCTTCCCTACTTAACACGCTGTGCACTTGGCTTGTAAGCAGCAGGGCAATGTGGCCTTCTTTGGCTATTTTTACTAGGTACGCGAGTTGCCTGTTTAAGGTTCGATTCAGAGCGAAGGATTTTTCTACGCCTCCTAACTCAACTCTGTAAAGAGATGTTACCGTGTCAACTACCATTAATGCAACTTTTTTTGATATGAAGCTCTCCAGATTTTCGATAAGAGTGTTCTGCTCTTGGAAGCTCCTAGGTTTGAAGAGTATTATCAGCGGGGCAACTGATTCGAGGTCATATCCGGCAATCTGCGCTAATCGTGTAGTGGAAAAACTGTTATCGGCGTCTATGAACAGCGTCTTCTTTCCTTCCCTTGCACAGGCGGCTGCACACTGTATCGCTAGCGTAGTTTTTCCCGTTTTGAACGGTCCATAGACGAGGGTAGTATACCCCCTAGGGATTCCCCCTTTTAAGATTCTGTCAATTGCACTGCAGTTTGTTTGTATGTGTTCAACTGGAGCTTCCTTTAACATTTTGTCCCCTACAAAACCTATTCTCATACAACAATTAATGTAAATTTAACGTCTTCTTTTGCGTCGAAGCTTATAAACACTGGACGAAGATTTATAGAAAAATTGATGGCTACTCCCATCCTTTATAGGAAATTGTGTAAGGATAGAAAGACCCGAGGGTCTAATTGTGTTTGGAGAGATCGCTATCGTCACAACTTCTGGAAAGGCGTACTATAGGCTGGTTGACGGGTTAACAAGGAGAACGGTTCCATTTGTTAGCCTGACGCCTGAGGATGCCATTCCGCTTTCCGTGAAGGTTGTGATCACCACGGGTGAGGAAAAAAAGAGGGTTCGTTTCTCTGAGGTCCTAGTATACTATGAGGCCGACGATCCAACGGATGTTATAGAAAAGGCGCTTCAAATGCTCAGTAATAAATCCACATACGATCAGGTCATCGTGGGTGTTGACCCAGGAAAGACATTCGGCATAGCTGTCATGGGTGATGGAAATGTATTAAAGTCAATGAATGTTTTTGATGCCGGAGAAGCAGCTCAAAGAATACTGCAGGCCCTAAATGCGATAAACGCGGACAGGAAAAAGGTAAAGATCGGTAATGGCGCCAAGGAGTATCAGCTAGAGTTGGTTAAACTGCTAAACAGATGCCTTCCGCTAGACATCATATTAGAATTGGTGAACGAGAAAGGGACGACGAGAACCGGCGAGGCTCCGTCAAAGTATCGCCACATCCCGCGTGACATCATGTCCGCTGTGAGGATATCGATGAGGAAAGGGTCCGAGATTCAGAGGGGGAAGAGCTATGAATAGGTCTGTGGAAAAAGATAGGACTATTCTGGTCAGTGGTCCTTCGTCGGTTAAGCTTTTAAAAGGCAAGGTAAGCGTTCTAGGAGCCAAGCTATCTGTCCAAGATAAGGTTATCGTGAGAAAGGGAAAATCTCTTCCGTTTGAAGCGGAGGTTTCCTCTGTCCTTGAGATCGTTGATGGCAGGGGATCCGAGATCGAAGAAGTCGATGGGAGCACCATTCCCGTCTCTTGGAGGGAAGCAGTAAGGTACCTATTATCGTTGCCCAGACCCCGCACGGTGATGGCCCTTGGGGATGTAGACTGTGGTAAAACGGCATTCTGTACGTTTATGATAAATAATGTATTGACATCAGCGTCCGGAATATCGATCATTGACGCGGATCTAGGTCAGTCGGATCTAGGTCCACCCGGGACGATAGGATTAGGACTGGTTAAGAAACCTTTCACTGACCTCTTCTTCGAGAAAGCTACGGCGACGTATTTTGTAGGAAACACAAGTCCAGATGGTGTGACAGACAAGGTTATCTCTGGGTTAACCAGACTGAAGGAGAAAGCTTTAGGGATGGGTTCTGACTTTATCGTGATAAACACTGACGGCTGGGTTCATGGCGAGGGTGCTAGAGAGTACAAAGTTAGAATGATAAAAACCATTTTACCAGAGGCTGTGATCGGTATACAGATCGACGGTGAGTTAGAGGATATACTGACATCTGTTAAAGGGAACGCGGTATATCTTCTTCGATTAGGCCCTTCGCCATCAATAAGGAAACGGAGCAGGGAAGAGAGGAAGTTTCTGCGAGAGCAGGGTTACAGAAAGCTTTTAAAGAACGCTGTCTTAAGAAGTGTCCCCATAGGCTGGGTGAAGCTTGAAAACACTTTTCTGGGCCTCGAAAGCGCGTCTTCTGAGATAGAGTTGAAACTCAGTCAGATTCTAGGGCGAAAAATTCTATGCTGTAGAGAAGACCCAAGCAGCGTCTTCGCTGTGTTGAAAGGGAAAGAAATGGTTGATGACGAGAAGATTAAGGCCGTTGAAGAGGTTTTTCAAAAGAAGCTTCAAATGATAAATGAGAGTGATGAGAAATGGTTAATGGTCGGTCTGTTGAATGACGACAGGGAATTTTTGGGTCTAGGCACGATCCAGGGGATAGATTACGAAAAAAAGCTTCTAAAACTATATGCCTCATACCCGGGAAAGGTGGATATTGTTCAGTTTGGTCAGGTGAAGGTCGACCGCCACGGGAGGGAGCTTGGAATCTCAACAAGTTTTCTGAGTGAGCAATAATGATATGTAGTAAAGGTGTTCAGCCAATTATCGTTGGAAACCTAACCTAATTGTTTCTCTTCGCACGCAATGATCGATCTATGCCCACTCTGTCTTGACTTCCTACACGCGTCCAGATGGGCAGAGGTCCAGAAGGGGGCAACTTTCACATGCTGGTTTTCTCGACTTGCACAAGGCTCTTCCAAGTGAAATCAACGAAAGGTGGAGTGCTGGGTACTCATTTGGTGGGTAGATTTCTTGTAAAGATCGACGGACGCCCTCGCAATCAGCGTCTTTATGACATAGACCCAGTCTTTTGGACACTCTGAAAACATGTGTGTCTACGGGGATCGTTGGTTTGTTACCGCAAAATAAGAGGAAGACGTCTGCTGTCTTTGGGCCAACTCCTGGAAAACTCAATAGATTTTCTCTTGCTTGGTCTAGTGGCATTTTTAAGACTGGCGTTAGATCTCCGTTGAAATTATTCAAAACTACCTCTGCGAGATGTTTAATGGTCTTAGATTTGTTGCGGTATAGTCCGGCCACCCTTATTGCCCTCCTGATGTCTTCTTCGTCTGCACTGGCTAACGATTTTGGAGTTATGGGGAAACTGCGAGAAAGATTCTGAAATGCCTTTCTCGAGTTTTTGTCATTTGTGTTTTGAGACAGGATTGTAAGTACCAGAGTCTGGAACGGGCTTCGTGATCTGCCTGCGTTTTTCGGTGTTGGAAAGCGTTCTTTGAGTCGTTTTAGAATTAGAGCCACCCTTTCGTCTTTCATTTTTATCTAATCAAGTCCTTTGGGTGTTGTTTTAAGCTTGGTCGAGAAAAATATAGTAGAGGACGGTAAAATGCCTTATCCAAGAACCTTTAGTGAGGAGATAAAGGAAGGTGAATACAACTTTACGGTTACCCTGTTTGAAGTGGAAAATGCTGCTATAGTTCTATTTAACGAAAAGGGGCGCATGCGTTTGGGAACACTTGCTGTGGCTATGCCTCACTTTGAGGGAGGGCCTTGCATCTCCTCTGCACTCCTAGGTGAAAGAAACATGATTATTACTAAAGTATTGGCTGAGCAACTCTCGACTCATTTTAACAGGATAGTCCTTGTCTCAACCCATCTAAAAGAGATCAAAGGAGACCTTATGGGGTCTGTTTTAATGAGGCTGGCACAGAAATTGCTTGACAAGATTAAGGAGAACTAATGAAGGTTCTCCTATTTTTTAACTTGTGGTGCACATTTCAACACACGTACGAAGTGATGCTATGCTGGATTTGCACTTGCCCTTCGTTATTCTTGGAATGTAGAAGGCCGCTTTAGCCGAGTTTGTGTACACGCATCTGAATCCTATTTCTTCGATCGGCTCTACAACCATGCATGTGTTCAAAAAAACATCTCCACCAGCCGATCTTATTATGCTGACGTATCCAGTTTTTTCCGCTTCCTCGAAGACTTTGGGTGAGGTGAAGACCCAAAATTTGATACCCCTCTTAACCGTTCTTCCGGAAATTAGTTTTGCGATCTTTTTTAGCTCTTGAATAGAAGAGTGTGGGCATCCCATTGCGATCAGATCGGGTTCATCTGTCGTTGACAGCTCGTCATAGACGGACTGTACATCCTCGCTTGTTACCTCCAATTTATATTTCGGTTTATCTCCTCCAAAAACACCTCCAATGTCCTTGGCCTCAGGCGTCAAACCCAGTACGTGAAATAGAGCGACAGAGCCTGAGGCTGCTGAGGCCGCACCTAAGAGCTTCAGCTCGTCTAAAGAAGCGCCCTTTATTCCGTCGTACACAGGAACTTCGCTTGTTTCGACCTCTTTGCCGACGTAGTATCCTAGGGCAGAGTAGTCTGTTTCGTTCTTAGGTTTGAAACAAACCTTTACGTGGACATTACCCGTCCTGTTTTCGTCGAGCAGATATCCCATCAAAGGAACCTTGCCAATTAGTGCGGCTGACAAGGCATCCAACCCACCATGCCTATTCGTCCTCGCCCCCACCACCGAGTTGACGAATGCTACAGCAGACGACTCCGAAAAACCAACAACCTCGCCGAACTCGGGTCTGTTTCCAGAGAGGTAGGGTGTGCAGGTGCACGATGCTTCTACCCCCAATCTTTCGTACGCCCTACATATCCTGAGTTGTTTTTCAGCAAACTCCTCTGGAACCCCCATTTCTCTCCATCTCTTGAGGTCCATTCCAGCTGGGTTTTGAGTTGCCTCAGTCCTTACTCTAACTTTTTCCATGGCGAGTTCCTCCACCAGATGGAGGGTTGGGTCGCCGACTGTTCTATACGAGACACCTGCCACCTGAGATCGTTTGATAGGGACGAGTCTCTCAGCGTCGTTTAGGTCGCCGATCGTGGTCAAAAGCCTCATCGCTCTTTCTAGGATCCACCCCCTCTCCCCGTCGAGAATATTCTCTTCTTCTTTAGAAAGGAACATTTTGTCCCTCGCTCGCCTCTTCTACGCAGGCTTCATTATCCCTGATGTAAGCTTTTGCTTCGTTTCCGTTGTCTAGGAAATCGAAGATTTTTTCATCTATATTTGAGATCATCGGAACTCCTCCGAATATGGCTCCTGAAATGGTAATGAGTTCTGCTCTGTGCGTGGCAATCAGCTTCGGCGCCAAGCCTCTCCTGGAGAGACCGTATATTACATTAGATCCTGCTGTGCTGCCTCTTCCTTCTTGGAATATGAATATTTTTGAGGATATTCTCTCTCCCTTTATGTCTAAGTCTGTTCCAACGATCTTCCCTGTATTAAGGTCTACATCGCCGAGGAACGATATCTTTGATTTGGTTATCAGGACTTTTCCACGGATCTCGCCACTCCATCCCTGGACGACTCGGCCTCTGAAGATCACGATCCCTCGTCTCCTTTGTTAAAAGATTTAAGAGGTCTGCACGGCTATAAAGGTTGAGAGGGTTCTGTATGCATGTAAGCGATCTGAGGGAATTTGTGAAGTTTCTTCGGGACGATGGGTGCTTAGAAGAGTTTTCGACGCCTGTTTCCACGAAGTATGAGATTCCTTCGATGCTTAAAAAACATGATGGCAAAAAAGCTGTTTTTTTTACGAGAGTCAAGGGTTACGAAACGCAGGTTTTCGGGGGCATCTGCTGTAGGAGAGCGTTTGTGGCGAAGGGGCTGCAGACCACCCCTGAGGCGGTTCTGGAGAAGATAATACATTCTATGAAAAAACCGGTCAAGCCCAGGGTCTTCAGTGATGGTGTCTGTCAAGAAGTGGAAGCAGAAGATGTAGACCTAATCCGTGATTTGCCGATATTGACACATTACGAAAAGGATGGTGGACCATACATAACAAGCGGCATCGTGCTTGCCAAGGACTCCGAAACAGGAAGGATGAATGCGTCGTATCATCGCATGATGGTTATCGGAAAAAAGAGACTTGTAGCACGCTTGGTAGAAGGCCGTGATCTTCACAGATTCTATACGCAAGTTGAATCTAAAGGGAAGCCTCTCGAAGCGGCCGTAGTTATAGGTGCCCCTGTGGAGTTGCTCGTCGCCGCCGCTACCTCTCCTGGGCAGATGTGTGAGGTCGATGTAGCGGGAGGTCTCACTGGTTCTCCACTAGAGTTGGTGCGTTGCAAGACCGTTGACGTTGTAGTCCCCCGTTACTCAGAGATTGTTCTGGAGGGGAAATTCCTTATCGCACGTGCCAAGGAGGGGCCCTTCGTCGATGTGACCGGCTGCTACGACATCGTCAGAGACCAGCCCATTCTTGAGGTAGGTATGCTCACTAAGAGGGAGGACGCCTTTTATCAGGCTCTGCTACCAGGCGGGATGGAGCACAAACTACTGATGGGTTTGCCTCATGAGGCGAAGGTGCTCGACACTGTGAGGTCAATCAGCAATGTTTGTGATGTTTCTCTTTCTACTGCGGGGTCAAACTGGCTCGACGCTGTGATCTCCATCAGGAAGACGCATCCGAACGAACCGTACTTGACAGGAATGGCTGCGCTTACAGCGCACTATAGCTTGAAGAGGGTGATTATAGTTGACGTCGACGTTGACGTCAGGGACACGCTGGCCGTTGAAACGGCTGTTGTGGAGAGGGCTCATCCTGCTGAGGACTATTTCATCATAAGGAACGTAAAGGGCTCGACCTTGGATATGAGCGTACTGCGTGAAGGAGGTGCAAAGTTGACGCCTGCGAAGTTGATAATAGATGCCACAATCAAGGGGGAAAGGATGTTCTTTGAGAAGGCTAAAATTCCGGCCTCAAAAGAGTAGATGCCGCCTGCAGCACTTCTTTCATAAGTCTTGCTGTGCTCCTCAATGCTTGTAGGAAGTCTTGATCATCTCGGACGTTAGCTCCCAGATTTTCCCAGCAACCTCATCTACTTGCCTTTCACCATCCGTAACCTTCCATTTGAACCTCCTCGCCAAGTCTAGGTAAGCGGTTCTAACGCGCTCTAGAAAACTTCTATCTTTTTCATAGACATCTCTCCCAGTTGTTCTCTGAAAATGTGTGTCGACTGAAACATCTATCACGATGACCATGTCTGCTGGTGGTAGGCCTCTTTCCAGGTTCATCATCCATACTAGATCTAGCCCGTTGGCTAGTCCGTATACTAAGCCGGAAGGCGTGTATCTGTTGGCGATAACAACTTTTCCCTCGTTTAACCACTCCTCTATGTCAGGCTTTCTCTCCCACCTGTTCGCTGCGAAAAGGCATTGCCTAACTTCGGGGCCAAAGTCACGTTTCCCCTGAAAGAACCTTTTGATCTCCCTCCCGACCGGGGTGGTATAGTCTGGAAAGGATATGGAACCAACCTCATAACCTTCCTTCTTTAGTTTCTCTACGAGGAGTCGAGCGTTTGTTCCCTCACCTGAGCCATCTATTCCTTCAATACAGACCAGAACTCCATTCAATTGCGTGGACTCCTAAATACTATTGATGAGCATTCTCTTTTCTTGCTTATTACAGTTGAGCCCCGCTTATCTGTGTTAGATCGATCGAAAGGAAAAATTGGCATGCCTGCTTAGATCCGCAACTTCAACCGCAGTAACATCGTACCCGCGTCGCGATCGACCTTTGGAAATAGAACTTAACCTTATTATTGTCGTCGGTCTTAATGAATTAAGTGGTGTTGTTTGTGAGTAAGGATGAGGGCCTGAAGAGGATGACCCGTCTACTTCTGCAGGGTGCAACATTACTCAACATTCCCTGCCCGGCGTGCGACTCCCCTCTGTTCAAGTTGAAGAGCGGAGAACTCTACTGTCCCAACTGTCAGAAGCATGTGGTGAAAGCTGAGGAGGAGGCTTTAAAGGTATCGCAAAACGCGGTCATCAACTCGTTAAACCGGACCATTTGCCGAAAGCTCGCAGAACTTAACGAGTTAATTACAAAGGAGGAGAACCAGGAAAGACTGAGCGTCTACCTGAAGAACCTCGTGTCGTGGCTGGAGGCTTTAGAGAAGACCAAGCGGCT
>Ga0315310_10001258_pt1 | contig 16005 bp, 25 predicted proteins | sample TDP5_MG_FD_203630 | JGI IMG/M metagenome (GOLD analysis project Ga0315310, IMG submission 203630) | Freshwater sediment microbial communities from Lake Towuti, South Sulawesi, Indonesia - TDP5 | ecosystem: Environmental > Aquatic > Freshwater > Lake > Sediment | place: Indonesia: South Sulawesi... | reverse complement strand
GAAACCGAGAATTTGAACGTCAACTAAAAGTTTAGTGCGGGGGGTGGGATTTACGCACATATTTACTGGTAAATTCTATCCTGTTTTGAAAGAACGAGGTTCCAGTCGATAGAGTGTTCAAAATGGGTGACGTATTCGTCTGGAAGTCTGTCGAGAACTGTGCGCTGCGCCTTGAATCCGTTCTTGATTTCTTTCTCCGTATCTGCGAGGATGTGGTATAGGGTGGGGTTCCTGATGTCTGAGTAGGCCATCATTATGATGGAGGGGAGAAGGGCGAAGAGGTTCACGAAGGATTGACCTCCCGTGGTGGGTTTGTCAAAAATCTGTTTTAGGTTCATTTCATACTCTCCCCACCCTAGGATCCTTCTTCCACCCCTGGACAGGTGGGAAAGGCTTTGGATGCCCATGCCCTTGAACCCGGTTAAGCCTTCGAGGACGAACCTTCTGGCTGAGGGGGAAGCCGTTAGAAGGAAGGTTAGGCGCTCATCTGGAATGGAGGGAGGTTTCTTCACGTCGGGACGTTGGGCTCTCGCGATCAAGAAGCCGATAGGACTGGAGGGATTTGGTTCAGTGTAACGCCTCCCCGTTACCGTTTTCTTCTTCACCACACCGGGATTCGTGGCTAGGTAGGCTAAAGCCTTTTCAAACCCGTATTTCTCCTTGAATCGGCTCCAGACCACCTCCACCATGCCTTTAAAATAGGGGGTGTCTCTGGGATCGAGGGCCTCACCACGTCCCTGTGTGAACACGGACTCGTCCTCCAATCTCATGAACACCTCGATCCCGGGCCTTATTCTGTACGACTTCAGAGGCTTAACCCCCTTTTTAGGAGCCACGTAATCCATCTCTAGAATCCCGTTTCTCTCTAATCTCTGGAGATAATCTCGATCGAGATGCCTGTACCCCATCTCAAGCCTTTCACTTAGGTCTTTAACCGGTATCCAGTCGTTTTTCCTCATGAATTCCGTTAGAATGCGCCTTCGCAGTATGGGATTTCCTCCGCGCATATTTGATAATATGTGATGGGTTAGCATTTAAATCTAATCATTAGAAATAGATTCCAATAGAATTTTTGGTGAGATTCCTCTAATCGTTAGAGCTTTAAAAACGGTTTCTCTAATGAATAGAGCAATATATGTGTTTTATTCTAAAAAAGAATTTAAATTACGGTGTTATTTGGATAACGGGTGATAAAATGGGAAGGAAAGGGTCTAGCAGTGAGCTGATGAGGTTTGACCTGCTGCTTCCAAGGTCAACGATAGAGGCCATAGAGAAGATGGCTGAGCGGGAAGCGATTCCACCCCGCACGCTGGGGAGATCGTTGCTGGTGAAGACGGTTCGGGAGCTGGTGGAAGCATCTGGTGGCTGATTTGATGCAGGGGGAAAGGGTTCACCTGGGAGCTTGGATGGAAGTCGTCGGCAAGCTATGCGGAGTCTCAACCGATGATCGTTTCACTTATATAAAAATCGGTGACAAGCTACTCTCATTCCCCAAGCATTCGACAGGGGCTGAAATAATTGAAGATGAATTGGGTGATGGCAGACTAATCGGCCGAAAAATCGGCGTACTCCGAACCGATGATCCGTCGAGACCGTTGCTGATCAGGATTGAAGGCAAGTCTCGAAGAAACCGTGCTTGGAGGCCGCCATAGGTGCGTAATGTTGGTGAAGAGGGTTTCGACGCGTTTCCATCCAACCCTCCTCACGCGCCACAACCACGACCGAGTTGGAGTAGGTGTGACGCATGCACTATTTGATTTTAAACCCAGATAAATGGGTTTCGATGGATTCAGCGACCTTACCCAACGATACTTTGCCTCGTATCTCACGGAGTTCGATGTTGCCAAGATCGATCCTGGGAGGCTGAGTGAATGGAGGCCGAGGTTGAGCAGGTTTCACCGCTATGGGAGACCCAAGACGGAACCACGGTTTGGTGGAGCGTGAAGCTGAAGGGTCGAGAAGAGCTCTTCGCTCTGCATAACAATTGGTTTGCGCTGTTCGGCACGCTGAAGCCCGGGGATAAGGTCCGATATGCGGTGAGCAGGGGCAAGCTGGGTGTAGGCTTGGAAGGTTTGTTGCCCTTCTGTAAGCTCAGGAAGGTTGAGGAGAGGAGGGCGCTTGAGGAGGAGATGGTGAAGCTTGTCGAGAAAGGGGCTTGACCCAGAGGTTGTCGACGGCTTGCGGAAGAGCTTCAAGGTGCTCAGGCCGGTCTATCCCATCGTGAAGTCCAAGCGAACTGGCCGAATCGTCGACGGGCTGCACAGGTATGAGGCCAGCCCAGCCACCTACGCCAGGTACTGCGTTGAGGTGGACATGGACGAGAAGGAGGAGATCCTCTATCGGCTTCACTTGAACTATCGCAGGGCGGTCAGCAAGAAGGAGAGGCAACAGCAGCTCGTGAAGCTCGCGGAGATCCTTGAGAGGGAGGGTGTTGGCAGGCGAGAGATGGTCTCTGAGCTGGCGAGGATAACGCCGTTCACGGACCGGTACGTTCGGCAGCTTCTGCCGGACAAGTACAAGATGGTGGAAAGGGCGCCTAAGCCGGAAGCGGAACCAGTTCCGCATATTGAAAAGCCTCAGCCTGAGGTTCGTGTTTACAAGCCTGAGGAAACCCGGGAGTTTCGGGAGGCCAGGATGCACCCCGGCGTCTCGAGGATGGAGTTTGAGGTGGTGACCGAGCTGATGACTGAGGGCTTGCCCCTAGAGACGGAGAGGGAGTTCTGCTTGCAGTCAACAACCCCGGACGCATATCATCAGGGGAAGAACTTGGCAATCTACATCGATGGTCCCGTGCACAAGGGACGAGAGGAGAGGGATGAGAGGCTGAGGGAGCTTCTGAGGAAGCGTTACAGTTGTAGAGTTCTGGTTCTCCGCTATGAGGAGTATTCAAAGGCGGTGAAGGAGGAGATAAAGCGGCAAATAAGGGAGGCGGTTTCGGGTGAGGTGGCCTAAAGAGCTGGAATGGTGGGAAAAGAACGATTTCTGGTGTCCTCCCTCAGAATGCCTCGAAGACATGCAGAGGGAGGCAACCTTGTGCATAGCCATAGCTCTGGCGGAAAACAAGGTGGACGCGATCTCCACGGTTGAGGCCACATGGTTTCTCATGTCATACGCCTTCAAAGCGGATCTCCGCAGCAAGGCGCTACTTACCCGTTGGTTCCCAAAAGAATGGTTAAGCGAACCATGGCTCAAGGCGGAAGAATACATCTCATGAATGTGAAACTATCACCGTTGCCATAGGTGCCACGTTAGCCTCCATCACAACCATCATCGCGGGGATCATATGCGAATGAAGTCTGCAAGAAAGCTTCCGAGAATCTCCCCTAAAGAGCACAAACGATATGGAAAGCTGCCTCTGTAAGGAGTCAGTCAACGAAATGGGGCGACCTCGGGGTTCGTTCAGCAGGCCGATGAGGGAGGCTGTAAGACTCGTTCGGAGGTTCCCTAAAATTTCACCCAAGGAACTAGCGAGGATTTTGGCCAGATCAGGATATAAGGTGAGCCCGGCTTATTCACGTAAGCTAAAGCAGAGAGCTAGGGAATTCCCGTCACGGTCCGGAATTTCTGTCACGCCAATTCCTGTCACAGCCCCCGAGGCTAAAACACAAACCCCAAAAATCGGGGAAAAGAAGCTCAAACCGAGGCCCGTTTCCGACATTACTTTCACCCAACCCAAGGCTAAGCAGTCGGATAGCGTGACAGAAAATACAACGGGGCTGCAGGGGCATATTGAGGCATATAGGGTGTTGCAGCCTCATGGGTTTAAGTTTGGTGTCTTGTTGCCCGCTAAGTTTTATGAGTGGTGTCGTAGTGATTGGAACCTTCATCGTTTCATGGCTAGGTTGAGGTATCTTAAGAATCATGGGAAGCCTAGAGTTCTCGGTAATTACTATGGGGTGAATTACGCTTGTTTTCCTCCAGGTAAGAAACATGGTCTTGATGTTTGTCATCTTATTTGGAGTGTTCCGCGGCCTTCTACCGTGAAGGAATATCATGCAGCCTTGGGGAAAATGCAAGCCTTTGTTGGTGAGTGGGGGTTTGAGTTTGACCATAAGGATGTGTGGTTTATTCAACACGGTCACTATGCTGAGGCGGGTAATCGTTTTGGCTTCCCTGAGCCTGTGGAGATACGCTTTCCCGATGGGGGCTTCATACGCTTCGACAAGAGCCTGGGGATCCCAGAGACGGAATATGATTCCTTGGACACCTTCATGGCGGTTACTGCCTACAGGGTTGGGGTGGACGAGGTCCGGCGACTCCGCGAGGAGTTCGCGAAGCACATGGGGGCCCTTTCCAGTCGCCTAGAGACCTTGGAGAAAATTGTCGTCGATGGTAAAAATGTACGTCGCATGAACCCTGGAAAGGAACCTGTCTACAAAAAATCTCAAGCTCCTTGGTTACGACAGCCTTCAGAGCAGCGTTCTGAGGAGGAATACAAGCCAAGTGAACCAGGGTATCACGGTTGCGTTGAGGGTCTCGCTAAGCCGGTTCCTGAGTGTATGGTGAAGGAGTGTCATTTTAAGTGTAGGCTTCTTTGGAGGGAGGGTTAAGATGTCGTTATGGCAAAAATACTTGCCATATAATGACAACAAGAAGCTGCTTGAAGACATGGATAAGATCCTTCCTAAGATCAGGTCTAGGGCCATTAAGAGGCTTTGCGTTCTCTACAAGATGATTCATGGTTTGATGCCCTTTTACGTGGTGGAATGCTCGGAGGAGTGGAGTCGTGCACGCAAGAAGGGTAGGCTCATAGACCCTGAGACCATCATCAAATGGATGAAGTGTTCTGAGAGGACAGCCTACGACTACTATTACGCCCTCGAGTTCATGTTCAAATGCGAGGAGCTGTGCAGCAACCTAGACTATTACATCAAACAGGCGGTCAGAGAGCGGTTGGGAATGTGCACACGTGTGCGCGAGGTGAAAGAAGCGGATGAGTGAACAGATCTATTATATTGTCGACTGGGATATTCCTTTGAACCGGAATCGGTTTGCCTTCTATCGCCAGTTAAACAAGCTTAAGAAGGAGCTGAGTTTGCATGGAGCTATGAGCACGAAGTCGGTGCTGATCACTAAAGACGAATACCTAGCCACACGAGTTTATGAAATTGCTAAGGCATACGCAAAGGATGTACATATGTATGTGGGGCGTCAAGTTAGGTGACCAAGCGAGTGCACACGTGTGCGATGGAGGGGGAAAGCGCACGCAAAGCATAACGATATGAACTTATGGTTATGGATGGTTTCCGATTTGTGGTGTCCCGACTGTGAGGCTGACTAAACTCAGGAAGAAAATTTTGTTGGTTCTTCTCGGTTCCCAGCGCATGCTTAGCGTGGAGGAGCTGGTTGCGCGAATATACCCTGAGAAGAGGGTAAGCCTTCGAGACCGAATAAGGCGGGCGGCGAAGGCTTTAGCCGAGATCGAGGAGAGGGAGGGTCCTGAGGCGGCGAGAATCTATCAAATGTTGTTTATCGACTGGGTGAACCGGAGAAAGAGGGAAAAGTGGATGCCGAACGCAACGACTACAGCTGTGAGGAGGACCCTAGAATCCCTGCGTGAAGAGGGGTTAATAGTTAAGGATGAGTTTTGGGAGGAGAGAGACGAGTTTCACCGATACGACCATTGGCGTCCATCATTAACGGAGAGGGGTGAGAAGCTGGCGAGAGAGGTTAAGCAAGAGATCCTGAAATATTTTGAGGAGTGGGCTCACCTCGTTTCCTAGCTATGAAGGGTATGGTTGGCGGGGCTCACCGGTGAGAGAATTGCAGTGACTGCAAATTTGGGTATATACTCCACATTTTCCTAGCTATGAAAACGCGACGTACAATAGGTTGGCGAGAAGTGGGTCCTCCGTCCCACCCTCCTCTTTTTTAGGTAGCCTAGCCTCACGAGTCGGTTGAGGTAGCCGCTCTCCGAGGTTCTCAGTCTGCCCGTTTTCTCACTGACCATTTCGGCAGTGGCCTCACCCAGCTCCAGGACCGCGATCATGGTCTTCCTGAGGCTGTTCGGGAGCTGGAGTAGCCTGACGAGTTCCTCTTTGCTGAGCCTTTCCATAGCATGCCCTTCTTAACCGGCTTCTCAGACAACACCTCACAGCTAAACAGCCATTAGGCTTAGTCTTAAGGCTTTGCCACATATGTAACAAAAATGGAAAATATAAGTTTTGTTAAGGTGAAGGGTGTGGCTAAGCCATGACCGAGGAGACGAAGGCCAGGGTGCTCAAGGTTTTCGAGGAGGCTTACCCCCTCGACCTCTCCATCGTGGAGGTCTCGAGAAGGGCTCAGTTGTCCGAGGTGACGGCGGCCATGTACGTTCGGATCCTAGAGGCTGAGGACAAGGTCGAGTTCACGAGGAGGGTCGGAAGGGCAAAGATGTTCAAGCTGAAGAGGACGGAAGACTGACGCTGAAAAATTGGCGTGATTCGCCTATAAATAAATATAAAATTCTAAAGCTAAATTTTAAATGGGTCCTGAGCATATCTCCTTAAGGCCGCGAATTGAGCCTCGAAAGAAGGAAAAGCCATTTACAACTCTCGAGCACTAAAACTCGGACTGGTCCGAGTTTTCTCCTTAACCTCTTGGAGGAGTCCTCAGAAGGGTCTCGAAGAACAGCCTCCTGTTTTCTTCGAGGAACCCGGCGTCTTGTTGCCTCTTCCTAGAGTCCTCTGAGGAAGCTAGGAGGAAATTTTGAGCTTTCTTCGAAGAAAGAGGTTTAGGAGGAGCGCGGTTCGGAAAAAGAAGCGAATAAAAAGGTTTTTATTGTTCTATTGAGGTATTTAACACGGTGAAGAACAATGATTGAAACTTACGGACGGGTTGCCAGATGACCGAAGAGGAGCAGTGGCGGCAGAAGCTCGAGCGGCTGGCCCAGATACAAGAGAGGATCCAAGTGATCACGGATCGGGTTAGAGGCCTCCGCCTCCAAGTAACCGAGCCAGTCAGGGTGAAGACTCGGGAGCGCTTCTTCCAGTTCCTAGACCGGGTAGCGCCGCCGCCGGCAACACAGCAGGCCACAAAATGTCCAGCATGTGGAGCCGAAGTTTCTAAAGAAGCCAAGACCTGTCCCGCATGTGGGGTTGGTCTCCCACCTCCGGTGAAAACGCCGGAGACCCCCGCGGTTAAGCCTCACGAGGCAACTAGGAAGTACATCTTGGCGTAGCCCACCCCTTGAAAAGAGAGGCGTCCCCGATGTGGCTGTCCTCGGCACATCGCCTTTGAGAGAGCCCCCAGGAACCCGTGAGTTGAGAAAGCCGTCGTGCTCGGTCCAGCGGGCACGGCGTCTTGGGGTGTTTGGTCGTCACCCCAGAGGGTGAAGGGGCTAGGGCGCCCTTCACAAGAGAGGTAAGAAACGCCGTGTTTAAGGAGAGGCACTCAGCCCGGGCAAACCATCGGCAGACTGCGGAGCGCGGCTGACGAGGAAGCCCCGTGGCCAACCCCGCCTGGCGTGTCCAAACGAGAAGTGCCCTGTAATCTCCGCGCCAGAAACTTTTGCGAGTAACATCATAGACTCTTCGGTTAAGGGATAGCGATATTTCTCGCAACTTCAACAATAATTAAGTTAAATTAATCGAATCGGAGTATATTACCATTAACTTCGCTTAACGGAAAGTTTTAATCAACCAAACCTCGATGTCGGCGGTGGGTATGTCCGGTCCCTCCTCCCCTATTGACGTGCAGACCAGTATGTGGGCTCCTCATCAGACATAAGGCTTCTTTAAACAAATTCGTTAGAGGCCAAATACTTGCCTCAACCCTAATTGACGATTGGTATAGATTTATGAAAATCATAGCGGAGAGGAATAGAAACAGAATTTTTCAAATTTTATGCTTCTTTTTGAACCAACCTTGGTTGAGAATTTGTGAAGGAGTCGAACCATGATAAATACCTCCTACGGAAAAAGTAATTTTTAAGTGTTGCAAATGCCGATTCTTAAGCGATGATAAATGGTTTTAACATATTTCTATTTCCTTATTTGTGCTTTCGTTAATCTTCTATTCATTTGGGGTCATCATCCCATTATCCACGAAAAAACTCATGTTCTCGTAGCACATCTGCTCGGTGATAAGGCGGCTCATATCGTAGATGGTAATAAATCTTATACATCCCTAGAAGGAGGGAAGAAATGGATTGTTGCGCTTTCACCATACTTAATTGGTTATCTTCTTGCGAACATTTTAGGAATTTTCATGGTGTTACCTTCCAGCATATCACTTTTCCTTTTATTAGAAAAAATCCTAATTATAATGGGTATTTTGGGAATTATTTGTTCCCCTAGAGATTGTAAAATTATCTTTGGGCCTTTAATGTATATTCTTAGAAAAAGGAAAAAGGTACTTGGAACTGACAGATAAAAAGTCCACCCTTTATTTACAAACTACTTAAGCAGAAATTACATATAGAAGCGATATTCAGGACGTATTATAACCTCTTCAGGTACGTATGCAAGTTAACTTCGCTTAATGATAATGTGGACGTATAGGTCCATTTCCGACGTTTAGCGCGCGCGAAGGGGAGGACCGTCCACTTCTCACCGACAGACGCCGACAACAAACCCTAATTAGCATGCTTTGTAGTAACGAAGGTGGCACTTCCTTAAAATGAGAGTGGCCACTATCATTTTCTCTACTTGTCCTGTGGTTTCTCCAGCCATCCTAGGTCTTTGAGAAAATAGACTATTGTTGCCCGTATAGCGTCAGCCTTGGAGGCGAAGAGGCCCGCCTCAACTATTTTGTCGAGTAACTCGTTGAGCTTCTCCGTGACCGTAACCCTCAGCTCAGGCATCATGGAACCCCCGAAACATCCGTTCACTACGTATTTTCCGAAAAACATATAGGCTTATTGCACATAAAAAGTCCCTTAAATACGGATTATTTACGGATGAGGGGGTTCTCGAATGAGGAAGTCTTTAGTTACTGGTTTAGTCCTTTGCGTGGTCATGGTCGGGGCGGCAGCCTACTTTCTGCTGGCGGGTGGACAACCTCAGAATCCTCAGATAACCGAGATGACGCACAGCTGGGGAAGGGTCACCATCCAGTCCACGGAGATACTGACGAAGGCAACGGCGCACAACCCTAACAACTTTCCCATATACTTCACAAAGGTCGAGTACACCATCTACATGAACGACATCCTGATGGGGCAAGGCAGCAGCGAAGAGGACGTCATCATCCGCGCAAACTCGGACAAAACCATCGACCTAACCACGGTCATCGACAACACCAAGCTGGCCGAGTGGTGGGTCTCCCACATCAAAAACGGCGAGAAGACCACGTTCAAGCTCGACGGCTACATACACTTCGACCTAAAGCTAACGACGTTCAAGTACCACTTCGAGGTCACCCAGGAGTTTGAAACGGACATACTAGGCGCATGATGAGGGATGGCGCCATGAAAATCCTCGACGTGACCGGTCTAACCGCGCGTTTTCAAACAACAGTGCCAAAAACGGTTAGAGAGATCCTGAAAATCACAAACGTCGATAGAATAGTCTGGATACTGGAGAACGGAGAAGTAAAGGTTCAGGTTTCTAAGGTGCGATCAAAGAGATCCTGAGATGGTACTGAGGAGGAGAAAGGGTTGAGGAGGAGACGTGAGGCGTGTCTCAAGTCGAGGACAAGCTTCAAGAACTAAGCGAGCAGGCGAGACAAGGGGCCGTAGAAGATGCAAAAGCCAAGGCGGAACAACCGCTGCTTCGTTAGGAGTCAAGATCATAAGGGTTGCTAGTGCTGATGAGACAGGTTACTACCTTTCCCCCTACTATTACGACTATGGGTATAGCTTTGCTGTCCCAGCACCCATTCCCGCGCCACCCAGAATCATGCCGCCGACGGAAGTAGAAGTAACAGTCACGATCAGAGTTACATACATAATCGAATGAAAAGGTTGGAGTAGGGGAAATACCTTCTAGTAGCCTTAGTAATAGGAATGATCTGTGGCATTGTGGATTACATAGGCTACACGTTATTGATTTCGAGCCGACCCGCTCGACAAGTCTTGACGGAGGAGGAAGTCCGGCGACTCATTACAGAGCATCCAAGCGAACCTCATTTTGAAGTGAAGCCTGAAACGATTAATTTCTCTCTCTCGAATTAGTGCCTATCGAGGAGTCACCGCTTGCTGAAGAGATTGGCGAAATGGAAAACCTTCCTGACAAGGTATGGGTGGTCGAGTACGCGTGTGATGGGCGGATCTGGGATCCTCCAAAGCCCGGGGAGGAAGTAACACTACCCTCATTCACCCCAAAGTTTGTCCAAGTGGTAATCGATGCATACACCGGCCAGCAGATTTCTTGCCGCGCCGAGGATGTCGAAGATTAGCGCGCTATAGCCATAGGGGTCGAGGTAACTTATCGGGATCCGAATGTGTTTGTTTAATTTTCGGGGCTTATTTTTGGTTCCTGGTGTTTTGTCTAAATTTCGGGGCCTTACTGAGATTAATCTGAGGCGTTTCGATTTTCTGGCTTCTTGGTTTGCGACGGTTTGGGTTGCCATTGCGCGCGAAACATCTTTCTAACATTGTTTCATGGGATTTGTTAGCTTTTTAGACTAACATTTTTGAGGGTGTATCATTCTTCGTGAGACAGGAAAGCTTGCGCGAAAAAATTACTATTAAAAGGATACCTATTTTGGTTCTGTCAAGTCTTCGGTTGATAAGGGTTCGTGTAAAAAATCGGTTGATGGCTTTTGCGGAGTACATATCAAGCCTTTTCAAACATGCGCATATAGACTTCACTATTCACCATTAACAAAGCGTCTTAGAATGTATCTTATATTATGATAGGCTGTAGTTTCATCGGGATTCCATGAAGCCATAACAGTAGGTGTTAGTTTCCCAAAAATCTGGCTTAGCATTATCTTTTGATCAAAACCTCGATCGTGAATTTTTTGTTGTTTTTGGTCGTGTAGAACAAAAATGATGACTTTTGCAATCCTTTTGTAGTACCCGAGAAAGTGGGGGTAAACTATTTCTCCTAAGAATCTTTTAGGGTCTCTCGGGTTTGCTATGTCAACTAAAACCTTTTTTCCATCTGGAAGATGAACAACAAGGTCTGGAATGATTTTAATTGGAGGTCTGTCTTCAAGAAGAGAAATCGTGAAAGGGTTACGATCATATGAAGAAATTACTGCTTCTTTTTTTAATTTCTCAGCAAAACTAGGTAAGATTTTTCTAACAATTGTTTCATGCAAGTTTTTTTGTTCCATTCAGCATCAAAATAAGATGGCTAACGACAAAGATAAAATTTTTACATAAAAATTAAAGCGAAAGCGACTTAAAAAGAAATTTGGCAAACTCACTAAATTCAACATGAAAAATGCAGTTGTACCAAGTCGCAACAATCTCAAAAACGAGTTCTTCTGAAAGTTGTTCATACGATAAAAATGCCAAAGAGATTCATTGTTCATAGGACGTTCATCTCTTTTAGAATCTTGATGGTTTTGTCTAGCATATTCGTTGCAGTAGCAATATCTTCATCTATTAAACCTCTGAATAATCCTTTGAGAGCACATTCTAAACAGATTCTTCTTTGTTTGACCTGGTCTTGTTCTTTTCTTTCAAGGTCGCATTTGCCAAAAAAAACATGAATGCAAGATGGAAGCTTCTCAAATTCAGCTTTAGTTAACATTTTAGACATTGCATTGTTCCTTCAGATTTTTGGTAGTGTTTCCATTCCGAACTGTTTAATGACTTCTTGTGGTGGCATACCATAATAGCGTCTTAAAGTTTCCAAACTCCAATGTCCTAATGAAGCCACTAGCCCATAATTCCATTGGCAAGCTCTAAGCATGTGTTGCGCGAACATGTGTCTCCAAAAGTGAAATGGCATGGGAATTCTTTCCGCGACTTCTGGAATGATCTCTTTATATGCTTGCCTCAAAAGTTTATTGAGGTCATATGGTTTGATGACGAAAAGCCTTCCTTTCTTTGGCAGTTCATCATATAAATCTTCTGGAAGCCATTTCTTAAGTTTCCGTTTTGCCTTGCCTTTGATAGACTTCTCGAAAATTGTTATTGTATGTTCTTCATGGTTTATGAATGAAGCCCACGCGCCTAATGTTGCAGTTAATCTGCTCGCAGTTTTGTACGCAAATTTGCTGGCTAAGTATGCTTCATAGTTTCTTTCTTTGAGCCATGCAAGAATCTCGTAGATTTTTTCCTTAGAAACATAGAGATCTGCATACTCCCCCGCGTCATCTTCAAGCTCTCCCGAAACATCTGAAGTTTCTACGACAATTCCTTTAGACTTTAGAAAGTTCCTCAATGCTAATCGCCATTCCCTTGATCTGAGTCTCCGTTTTTCACTTCAAAAATGAAGTCTTTAGCATCTTCTAATGTTAGCCTATCTGGATGCTTCAATACCCATGCATCAATGAAAACACTTTTTTGCAGTTCTCCTCTACATACTCTTTTCAACAATCCAACAAAATGCTGTATTGTGCTCTCTTTCGCGTTCCTATTGCTCAAAGTTTTGATCCAATTCTTGACGCTTGGGAGCTCCTCAAAAGAACCTTTATCAAATATTGATGAGTCCACTTTCTCTTTTTTGGATGGTAGACCTTGAATTATCTCTTTTCTTAATTGCTCATGAAGCTCTCGATGTCTTTTAAACCACATTGTTATGCTTTCTTCTGTTTTCTTCTCATTCCGCTTGTTCAAGATAATGATAGCAAGCTTAGAAGGACTGAGAGTTTTGTATTCTCTCACAAATTCAGGGAGGTCACGACTTGGTTTATACTTCATGTTCTCACTTCTTTTTAGCTCTGTTGTTTGGTTGCATTGTTGCATAGTTGCTAATAACACAAGAGTTAAATATAAATGTTGCGTTATACCATTGTTGTAAGCAACGAGGGATTTGATGAAATGACTGATGAAAAAGGAATAATTCATGTTAGAATAGAAAAGGAACTAGGGAAGAAGTTCAGAATAGAAGTTACACGTGTTTATGGTGGCGAAAGAGGCGCGTTAAGTAGAGCCATTGAAGAAGCTATCGAGTTATGGTTAGAAAAGAAAAAATGAAGAATTCTAAGGTAAGCGTATTCCTATGGTCAAATGTGCTGTTATTATAGATGGAGAAACTGTTGAAAAAGCTAAGAAATTAGGCGTTAATCTCAGTCAATTCTGTGAGAATGCCTTAAAGAAGCAATAGAGCGACTATCAAGCCCCACGGTGATAATAGAGCCCAGAAAGAGCCAAGCCCCAGCAGGCAACACCAAGCAAGAACCAAGCCTCGCCAAGCGAAACAGCCAAATTAATCCCCAATTCAGAAAATCTTTGGTAGCCCGGGATAGGTTCAAATATCGGTTTAAATTATCGGCGTTAAAACTCGATTCTTTTTCCTTTCAGAAAAATGTCGTCAAATCGACCCTAAAGTGCATTTTCGAGTGATATTCGTGAATATTGACTTGTTTTGTTTAGATTTCTCTTTCGGTTTCGCATTATCAAGGGGAGCGTTGACTTCCCTTTCGAGTGTTGACTAAGGCGCAGGGTAGATTTTGAGGCCTACGCTATAGAAAACAGTTTGGGTAACTCGTTCACTATATATAGGGAGAGAAAGGGTTTCTGAAGATCAATTGACGAGATTTATAAAGACAGGTTTCTATTATTAGTTCGATAAGTTTGATGATTGACTTAGTGCTTTGGGTCGCCGTGCTGTTGATTAGTATTTTCTTCTTGTCAAAAAGTGCAGATTGGACTGCGGATTCCGTTGTTGCTCTGACCCACAAATTGAATACCACAAAGGTTGCTTTGGGAATACTTTTGGTCTCACTTTTATATATCCTCCCGGAACTTTTGGTTTCGCTTTTAGCAGCTGTGCAAGGCGAACCCGAAATAGCCTTTGGCAATGTCGTTGGGTCGAATATCGGAAATATTGCGTTTATGATAGGGCTTTCCACCATGTTTTCAACGCTTTTGGTTCACAGAAGAATGATAATACGAGACGGTATTTTCTTGATGGTTGCCACAATTTCTGCCTTCGCATTTATGTTGGATGGTCTTGTGTCGCAGACTGAAGGAATTGTCCTTCTTTCTCTAGCTGTGTTTTACATCATCAATGTGTACGAGCAAGAAAAAATTGAGGCTCCCGAAGAGAGGGAGAGAGAAACTGCAGAAGTCGCAATTGAATTCGACTTGCTGACAACTCTGACTGGAAAGCGCCTCGAAATAAGAAACGCTTACGTTTCCTTCGCACTCGGAATAATCGTATCGCTGATTACCGCAGATCTCCTTATACGGTCGACCGTTAATATTGCTGCCATTCTTGGAGCTTCTGAGCTGTTGCTGGGAATGACCGTTGTCGCCTTGGGGACCTCTTTTGCGGATATTGCCACGGCAGTTGCAGCTTCCAGAAAAGGACATGGCGACCTGGCTGTTGCAGGCTGTCTTGGTGCGAATTTATTCACATTAATGATTGTCCTAGGACTCACGGCGCTCATACATCCATTACAGGTTTCAAGTGAGACGTTGCTGTTGAACGGTAGTGTTTTCCTTTTCATAACTGCTTTATTCTTCGTTTACATGATCACAATGAAGATTGGAAAACTGAAAGGTCTTACACTCCTCTTTATCTATGTGGTCTTTTTGTTTTTGACAATAGTTGCGGAAATTTGAAAAAGGGTACATAGAGTTGGCTCATTTGTGGGTGTTGGAGTGTCTTCATGCTTCTTCTGCATTTCTTTGTTAGATAGACAGATCCTTTGAACACTTGCGCAAAGTTTATCTGATTGTGTATCCCATACTGGGGGAGGGGATAAACATGGGCGTTCACAAAAAACGTGAGGATGTTATTAAGCGGTTGGCTAGGATCGAGGGGCACTTGCGTGGGGTGAAGAGGATGGTGGAGGATGACAAAAGTTGCCCACAGGTTCTTCTTCAGCTGGCTGCAGTCCGCGCTGCATTAGACAAAGTTGGTCGGATAGTTTTTGAAGATCATGTAGAAACCTGCGTTTCAAAGGCAATAAAGGAAGGCGCTGGTGAAAGTGCAGTGGCTGAATTAAAAGAGGCTCTCGCAAGATTTCTGTAACTTGGCTTGGAACATTGCAATAGGATCGCTGAATTGATGAAGTTCCCAAATCATAGAACTTTTATCTTCATCCTTAGTTTGGTTACGACTATAACGAGTTGGACATTATCCCATCTCAACCTACTTCCTAGCCTAATAGTCGATGGGCTTGTTCTCTTTGCTGTAATCATCGGGGGTGCCTCTATTGTTTTGGGTGCAATTAAAGCGGTTCTCTCCAAGAACTTCAATGTTGACTTCCTTGCGAGTATAGCTATCGTTACTTCCGTTCTTGTTCGGCAGTATATAGCTGCTGCAATTGTCGTTCTGATGTTATCTGGAGGCGAAATGCTGGAAGATTATGCTTCAGAGAAAGCCACCACCGCTATTGAAAAACTGATTAGATCAGTTCCCCAAAAGGCAAGAGTGCGCCGGAATGGAAGGGAAACTGACGTACCCATTGAACAGGTCCAGTTAGGAGACATCGTAATTGTAAAACCAGGAGAGAAAATCCCTGTTGATGGTTTGGTCACAAGAGGAACGGCAACGGTCAATCAAGCAACGATAACTGGTGAATCGCTACCTGTTAACAAGATGATGGGCGATGAAGTCTTTGGCAACACAATCTTAGAGTTAGGTGCCTTGGAGGTTAAAGTAACTAGGGTTGGTGAGGACACAACCTTTGCTCACATCATCAAACTTGTTAGAGAGGCCCAAGCTCGTAAAGCGCCTATAGAGAGAGTGGCTGATCGTTATGCACGGTGGTTTACACCAATAATTTTAATCGTGGCTAGTTTGGCATTCCTTGTAACCGGTGATGCATTAAGGGTGATTTCGATTCTTCTTATTGCGTGCCCGTGCGCTTTAACCATCGCTACTCCGACAGCGGTGATCGCGGGAATCGGAAACGCAGCTAAAAGAGGCATTCTGATAAGGGGTGGAACCATCCTTGAGAGGGCAGCCAAAGTCGACATGGTGGTCATGGACAAAACAGGAACGCTGACAACAG
>Ga0315310_10001256_pt1 | contig 16006 bp, 16 predicted proteins | sample TDP5_MG_FD_203630 | JGI IMG/M metagenome (GOLD analysis project Ga0315310, IMG submission 203630) | Freshwater sediment microbial communities from Lake Towuti, South Sulawesi, Indonesia - TDP5 | ecosystem: Environmental > Aquatic > Freshwater > Lake > Sediment | place: Indonesia: South Sulawesi... | reverse complement strand
TATCGGGATACGACCAATCCATTCGGAACCATCGGTTTCACTCCTGAAAGGGGAATCCTATTTGAGGGCACGTAAGGAGCGATGGACAACAGATACATGGCAGAGGTCGACACCACAATTATCGTGGAAAGCGTCAATAAAGTCCTCAGCTTCCTCCTACGCATATTTTTGATCGTGACGCCGAAACTCTCCCAGAGGAGATCTCGGAACTTGGGATACGCAAACAACAGGGCTACAATGATGATCCAAGGTAACATCTGAACTAGGCTAATAAGAAGATATATGTCCAGTTTTTCCACGGCGCCGATGAAGGCTATCAGAAAAAGCCTGAAAAACGGCTGAGAATAGGCGAAAACTGACATGAAGCCTAAAAAGACACTGACCATGAGCAGATTCCTCACGTGCTCGTCTTCGCATACGAGATGAGCCATAGTCACCGAAAGGAAGGCCAATATGAGCGTGACACTGACTGTCCAAGGAAGCGTGTTGGCATATATTTCACGGATGTGAAAATAGACCTCTGTATAGAATCCCCATGCCTTTTCCACGAGCTCCAAACCTTGGCCGGAATCACCCAGCTCCATGGCTAAGGCAGCTTTTTCATAGCTTGCTTGAATCTTACCTACTTTCTCAGACTGCTCGGTTGTATCGAATCCATTGGCCGCTAAGGTATCCAAAGCCTTAGATAGCTGTTGAATTTGAGCGCTGTACAGCGCTCTCACAATTGGTGCGCTTAGATCGACGAAATTACGGTTGTTCATTTCTACCTCAATTTTGAGGTTCCAGCTGAAGTCTAGTATCTTTGCGAGCACTGCGAGTCTTAGCGGTTGGTCTACCGGAGCGACAACTAGGGCCGATTCCTCAGCGGGGACGAAGTTTGCATCTTCTACATTGAAACCCATATATTCTCCAGCGCTCCACCAGGAGCGTCCAGTAAGTAACGAGATTTCTGCCTCCTCACTTAAGGGGTTGTAAACCGACATGAGTCGTGCGGGCAAAACTTCTAGTTTAAGCGAGAGGTAAACACGGTCATCGACTTCGGATTGTTGAAGCCGGACTTCCCTGAAAGTGTAATTTGAGTATCCGTTCAAGAAAGCTTGTGGGTCAGCTAGGTACCATCTCCTCTCTGGCAAACGGTATGTTCGATCGCCGGTTGCAGTTTGGATCATCCATGTGCCACGTAACGCAACTTTTCTTAGGAGTACTGGCGTGTTAAACGACATTGGCATTTCCATACTTACCGAACCATTGCTTTCAGACACGCCGTCAATATTCAACTCGTCACCGTCTGTTGTTGAGAGTTCCAACGTAATGTCTACGTTGGCTACCGGTTCACTCTCCTGCAGAATCGTGCAGATGAATGTTGCAGCTTTGGGAGAAGAAACTAAAGTGCTTGGCCGCCAAACGACAGCGTACAAATAGATAGCAGAAAGAAAGACGGTTGTTAGCAACAGAAGAACCGTAAACTTCCGCCTAGAGTTCTTTCTTCTCATGTCTTTCAGTTTAAGACTTGAGCTGGCGTTCTTAAAATCTTTGCGATCAAACTCCTTCAATTCTGTTTCTCGGCATGAACCCCAATAATCACCTCTATCATCAACTAACGGAGAAGAATTGAGGTTTCAGCCCGAGCTGAACAGGCTGTTAGCAACTCAGAATCCGGGTCCTGTTTGTCCCGCTCAGTTAGCAACAGAAAGGAGTCTTCCTCCCCAATCATGGTTATGTGACTGCAGTTTCAAGAATCTGTGAATTGGTTAACCTTGCGACACGTGTCTCTTAATATCTCATTCAATTGCACAATTCAAAAATATGGAATCATAGTAATCTATAAGTCAGGTAAGGGTGTGCTCATGAAGATTGCTATATGCAATGAGCTTTTCAAAGGATGGGACTTGCAGTACGTCTTTGAGTACGTCTCCGGGTTGGGATACGACGGCGTTGAGATAGCTCCTTTCACAATTTCAGATGATGTTAGGAAGATAGGCAGCAACGAACGAAGAGAAATAAATGATTCAGCGTCATCTTACGGGCTTAAGGTTATTGGCACTCACTGGCTGTTGGCAACTCCGAAAGGGCTCCACTTGACTCATCCAAATGAAAGCGTCAGGCAAATGACAAAGCGGTATCTCTGCGAGCTTGTGAAGTTTACCACCGACATAGGTGGAAGAATCCTAGTTTTCGGATCTCCTGACCAGAGAAAAGTTCTAACAGGAGTATCACATGAGGATGCTTGGAACTATGCTAAAGACATTTTCCATGATTGCAGCCGACTCGCAAAGGACTATGGAGCAATATTCGCCTTGGAGCCATTGGCGAAACACTTAACAGACTTCATAAACACGGCGGAAGAAGCCATTCAGCTCATAAAAGAGGTTTCCCACCCGAACTTCAAGCTTCATCTCGACGTCTTCAGCATGCTGGATGAAGGAAGACCTTTGCCTGAAATTATAGAAAGGAGCAAGGATTATCTGGTTCACTTCCATGCCAACGATGATAACAGGTTAGGTCCTGGTTTCGGTAGGGTAGATTACCGTCCGATCATCAAGGCGTTAGAGGAGATAGGATACAAGGGATTCTTATCTGTTGAGGTTTTCGACTTCTCGTTGGGACCGGAGAGAACAGCAAGCGGGAGTTTGCAAAATCTCAAAAAACTGCTGCAAAGCAAGGAACACTAGCAACCAATACTAGGATCTTAGATGGGTGGAGATCAATGGGCGATTTGAGACTGATCGTAAAGGCAGGTAATCACAACAGGAAGTACTGCCCGCTAAGCGCCGATTTTAAGCTCACAGAAAAGGAGAAGCAATACGTATTTTTGCTCGATGCAGAAACGGGTAAACGAGTTCCAAGCCAACTCAGTTTTCTGGAAGACCCCAGTCGTGTAAGAGTTCACTGGATCCTTGACAGCTTAGGTAAAGGTGAGGAGAGGGTGTACATGGCGGAGTTTGCACGAGAACCTCAAGAAATCTCTGCAGCCAAAAGTGTCACTGTTAAGGAGGAGACTGAAGACAAAGTTAATGCATATATTGGAGGAAACCTTTTCATCACCTACAACTTTGGCGAAAACGTGACGCGTCCTTTTGTATATCCGGTTTATGGACCTGGTGGAAGACTTGTAACCAGGAGCTTTCCAATGGTAAAGGATATTCCAGGTGAGACAAAGGATCATCCTCATCACTGTTCGCTTTGGACTGCTCATGGTGACGTCAACGGCGTGGACAACTGGAGCGAGTCGGCCAACTGCGGCAGGATAGTTCATCAATCTTTCAGGAATCTTGCGAGCGGACCCGTTTACGCCGAGATCGCCTCTGGAAGCAACTGGGTATCTCATGAGGGCGAAAAAGTTCTGGAGGAGGAACGAAGATTGATCGTCTACAACACTCCTAAAAGTATTAGGACTATGGATTTTGAGGTTAACTTCAAGGCTACTGAAAGGAATGTTAGGTTCGGAGACACCAAGGAGGGAGGGATAATCTCTGTCAGAGTTGCCTCCTCCATGGATGTTCTCAACGGAGGCCAGATAAAGAACGCTTACGGAGGCATAAACGAAGGTGAAACCTGGGGTAAAAGGGCTCACTGGTGTGACTATTCCGGCCCCGTTGGTGGCGCGTGGGTTGGAATAGCCATATTTGACCATCCCCAGAATTTTCGGCATCCCACATACTGGCATGTCAGGGACTACGGGTTGATGACTGCAAACCCGTTCGGGATCTCATACTTCACCGGTGATCCCGAGAAGGACGGAAGCTTCACGCTCAGAAGGCTGGAATCTCTGAGATTCTATTACCGGGTCTTCATCCATACTGGTGATGCTGAAAGGGGAAGGGTAAAGGAGAGGTATCACGACTTTGTGGATCCTCCGGAAGTGACAGTCTCCTGATGAATCTAGGAAAAAGGACTGATTGGTCTGCGTCTCTAGAGAGATAGCCCAGACTGATGAGTCTTCGGATTCCAGCGAGAACGAGAGGAGGAAAATGTTAAACCACAGTTACCAAATCAAATAAACGGATATGCATATATTCTGCGGAGATTGAATTGGAAGGTTTAAGAATAGTTTTTCCTGATCGATTGAAGATCGAGAGTCAAAAGTTTGACCTCGAAGAAGTTGGAGAGGGAGAAGCCCTAATCGAAACCGAGGCTACGTTGGTAAGCACAGGAACCGAGTTGACCGCCTTAACCGGAAACTTTCCCAAGGATTCGGCTTGGTCTAGGTATATTAAGTATCCGTTCATTCCTGGTTATTCAAGCGTGGGCAGAATAATAGAAGTCGGCACAGGAGTTGAAAAGCTCAAGGTTGGGGAGAGAGTTGCTGCGACTTCACCTCACGCAACCCACTTCGTGGTCAACGCCGAACAACTAGTCACAGTTCCTTCAAGCGTCAAAGTTGAGGATGCATGTTTCCACACGATAGCTGCTGGAGTTATGAACTCTGTAAGGCTTGCCAAGGTTTCTTTAGGCGAATCAGTTGTCGTCGTCGGTCTTGGTCTTCTAGGCCAGATGGCTATCTTATTCTCTAGGATGGCTGGAGCATTTCCAGTAATAGCTGTTGACGTTGCTCAAGAGAGGCTTGAGCTTGCCAAGGTTTCAGGAGCGACTGCCACCTTGCGTGCTGAATGCTGGGATATTGTGCGAGACGACGTTAAACGGCTGACTAGGGAGGTGATGGCTGACAAGGTATTCGAAGTAACTGGGAACCCGGAGGTTATTCCTGAGGCTATAGGCCTCGCTAAGCGTCAGGGTTGCTTTATCGTCTTGAGTTCGCCGAGGGGCAAAACCTTAATAGACTTCCACGACGAGGTCAATAGCCCCAGCCGAATCATAATGGGGACTCACTTCGGAAGTCAACCGGAATATGAGACGCCTTATAATCCTTGGACTAGGAAAAGGAACACCGAACTCTTCTTTGAATTGCTGTCTACTAGTCTTCTGAAGATCAGCCATCTAGTAACACATAGGTACCCTTTCAATGAGGCCGAAACAGCTTATGGGATGCTCCTAGAGGATAGGACGAAAGCTTTAGGCGTAATCCTGCAATTCAAGAGCTGATATCTATGGCCACCCCGTAGATATGTCCATTCCTCTCCTATAATAGTGGTGTCAAACCTAGGTATGAAGAAAGCAACTGGATTCCTCAGACTGATCCGTCCTATAAACTGCACCATGATGGGGTTTGCCGTTGTCGTCGGAGCCTTTATCGTCAAAGCAGATTTCTCTTCATCTGCTGACAAAATTCCCTTGAATCTTTTTCTCGGCTTTCTGACTGCTTTCACTTTGACCGGAGCGTCGATGGCAATAAATGATTATTGGGATAGAGAGATTGATAAGATAAATGAGCCGGCGAGACCGATTCCGAGGGGTCTTGTTTCGCCCCTTGAGGTCCTGATCTTTGCCGCAATCTTGACCATATTAGGTTTCGTAGCGGCTACGCTGACCAATTTTTCATGCCTAGTCATAGCCGTTCTTTCATGGCTTGTCTCCGTCACTTATACTACAAAGGGCAAGAAGACAGGTCTTCCGGGGAACTTACTCGTAAGCCTTTGCATCGCTATACCATTCGTTTACGCAAGCTTCATCATCAAAGAAAGACTTGAATTGTCTGCAGTCATATTCGCTTCTCTTGCCTTCCTCTCGAATACGGGAAGAGAATTGACAAAAGGCATTGTGGATGTTCAGGGAGACAGAACCAGGAACATAGAGACAATCGCGGTCTCTCATGGAGAGGACACAGCGGCATACGTTGCCTCTACCTTCTACTTTCTGGCTTCGTTTCTAAGTCTGTTGCCCCTCTACTTAGGGCTAGTCTCGTCTTGGTTTCTTCCTTTCGTTCTTTTCGCTGATGCCGGTTTTGTTTCATCTTCCTTAATGCTGATCGCCGATCATTCATCGAAGAATGCGAGGAGAATTAAGAACCTAGCCCTATTGTGGATGAGCTTTGGATTGCTTGCATTCATCACTGGAAGCACGATTGGATAGAAAGGGAAGCCCCTCCTGCAACTAGTGACAAAGGGGGCTCTTCTTCCTTCGCCTTGTTGTTCTAAGATATAGTCTTATATCAAACGTTCACGAACTCATTTATGAGGAGAGGTAGAGCGATAATGAGCGCACCGCCGGAGATGTGGTGGACATCTTTCCTTCCCTTGATAATAGTGGGCGTTGTGATCCTCGGCGTAATATTTCTGATATTGTTCGGGATCTTGATGAGTCGACGTGTGACGATGACTTTGAGGACTGGCGGGGCTGTCGCCCTGACTTTGGCCTCAATCCTCCTTTTGACTGGACTCTGGTCAATGTTCCTCTCACCCGTAGTGACCTATCAAGAGACCAAGGATAGTTTCTACAACTCTGTTTCAATCGATGGTCTCAAAGCATGGGGTTACACCTTTACCGTCCAGGATGGAGATATTATTGGCGGCTCAGTAGGTGGAATCAGGGTGGACGAAGTCCCCGATACTGCAGGTAAAACCTTCAACCTACGAATCTACGATCCAAGTGATAATATCATCTGGTCTGAAACGAACACTACGTACAGTAAGTATTTCAACATCAAGGCTGTGAGGTCAGGCATTTACAGGGCTGAGGTTCGGAACCCAAATCGGGAAGACATTGAATGTTATGTACAAGTCACCATAAGTGCAAAAGTAACCTATCGCCCCCTCGAACCGCTAGGCCAATGGCTCTCACTTATCTCCCTTCCGGTATTTGGGTTAGGCATCTGGGCGTCAGGCCTATTCACAATCATGCAGAAGAAGGAGAAGAAAGGATCTGTGAACGTGCATGCATGACGCCAAGGTCGTCGAGGTTAGAAATCTTGCTAAACGTTTCGGGGAGTCTGTCGCTCTAGACAACATATCCTTTAGAATAGGTGAGCGTGAAATCTTCGGCTTGATAGGCCCAAATGGTGCCGGGAAAACCACAACCCTAAGGGTTCTCGCGACTCTCCTACTGCCAACAAGTGGGTATGTTAGAGTTTTGGGTTACGATGTTGTTAGCGAAGCTGAAAAGGTTCGCCCATTGATCTCATACCTTGCCGAGGACGCTGGAGCCTACAGGAACCTAAGCGGTTATGAGTATCTCTCCATAGTTGCCAAGATATACTTCGGATCCAAGGTTGATGCTGAGTCGGCTGTCGAGGAAGCCGTAGAGACCTCGGGACTCGGTGACAGGATAATGGGTAAGATGAAAACCTATAGCAAGGGGATGAAGAGGAGGATTCAAGTAGCTAGAGCCTTGATGACCAAACCTGAGCTCGCCATACTTGACGAACCCACAGCCGGTTTAGATGTCTTTCATGCTCAGCATGTCAGAGGCATTGTGAAACGGCACGTCGCGGAAGGTGGGGCCGTCGTCTTGTCAAGCCACAACATGCTTGAGGTCGAGCACCTATGCTCGAAACTGGCTTTCATTCATCGAGGCCAAATCATGGTTGAGGGCGGGCCCCAAATCATCAAGGACGAGTATGGGGCCTCAAACCTCGAAGAGGCGTTTTTAGAGGTTATCGGAAAATGGGAAAGTTGAAGCCTTTGGTCGAGAAGGAGGTTAAAGACCTCTTAAGGGACCCTAGAATATACATAGGACTGATAGTTCCAATCATAATGCTGCCCTTGTTAGGCTTCGCCATGTCAGTAGCCATGAGAAGTACCGCTGAGGCCGCGGTCATGGAGATGAACATAGCTGTCCTAGACCAAGATGGAACAGAGACCAGCAGGGGTTTCATATCTATCTTGACTCATATGGGCTTAAACATGCCGAATGTTAGTGCCGACAGTCTAGACAGGGCTCTTGAAGAAGCTAGAACGCTAGAATCCAAAGCCTTATTGATAATCCCTGAAGGCTTCGAGGAGAATCTGCTCGGCTTCGGAAGGGTGAGGATTGAGGTTTACTCCATCGTGGAGAGAGCGGGTCTCGGTTCAATGGGCGCATACTCAGCCATAGATGGAGCTTTGGGGACTTCTTCAGAGATTCTGAGCGCCACGCTGATATCCAAGATAGCCCCGGGGCTTGAGCCTGATGTCATAAGAAACCCATTGAACGTAACAAGATATACCATAATTAAGGACAGGGTTATTGAAGTTCCTCCTCAAGCCCTACTTGGACAACTTGTTATTGGATATGGAATAATGGTCCCTATGGTTCTATTCATCTTAGCCATAACTGTGACTCAGATAGCTGCAACAGCAACCGCTGTTGAGAATGAAGAGAAGACCTTGGAAACCCTCTTGACCTTTCCAGTAACCCGCTATGACATACTTATGGCCAAGCTGTTAGGGTCCTCCATCGTGGCGATCTTGGGAGGTATCCTCTTCACAGTCGGTTTTCTCTTATACTTTGAGGGGTTGTTCGCCATGCCCGGCTTGGAGGTTGGAGCTGGAAGTGTCTTTCAGGCTTTACCGCCTCCGCCTCTGGGGACCTATGTTGTCTTATCTCTAAGCCTTATTCTATCGATACTTTTCATAACATCTTTAGGCGTCGTTGTAGGGGCTCTAAGCAGCGACGTTAGGATGTCTAGCTCCCTGTTAGGAATACTCATAATCCCGATATTGATACCGTCCATGCTGATAATGTACGGTGATCTGAAGGTTCTGCCCTTCGCGCTACAGATCCTTGCGTATGCCTTGCCGACATCGTATCCCATGATTATGGCTAAGGAGATGATTACGTCAACGATACCGGCTGAGGTCTTTTACGGAATCCTGTATTCAGCTGCCCTAACCTTAGCAGTCGTTTACGCAACCAGCAAACTGCTGGCACCTGAAAAGCTCTTGACTTTACAGTATAGGCTGAGGTTCAGAAGAATAAAAAGGAAACAAGCAAAGGACCTCGAATGAGCAGCACCTGGCAAGGCGGAGTAGAGGATTAGCGCACGATTTAGAATCTGGCTGGAACCGCCACAGCTCGACTCGATTCTTGAGCCGCGCCCGGTTCCCAGTTAGAGGCCTAAAGCAAACGAACACCAGTGGTTTGGTAGTGCAAATTTTACCAGAACTTACCCCGAAAGGGAAAAGTTTATAAGTAAATATTTACAATATTTTGGTAAATATGAGAGGAATCGAAATGGGACTGCTCTCAAACCACGAATCGATCGTCTGGTTGGAGTTCCAGAAGGGAAAGTCCACCAGCATTATTGCGGAGGAACGAGGGGATGAGTTGAGCAGTCCAGCCTATGTGTCGCGGGTGTTAAACAGAGCTAGGAAAAAGATAGCGAAGACGCTCAGAGAACACGGGAATAGCCACCGCCTCGACATTGAAAGTCTCTTAGACTACAAAGGACTACTAATCGGTTTCGATTATCAAGCAAACGCCCAAGTCTACATCATTTACACGGGAAGACTGGGGATCATCGTCTGGTATAGGCATGATTCCTACGCGGGAAAACTGTGTCCCGAGTGCCCAAAGGAAGCCGAGTGCAGGGACACATTAGATACAATTATTGACGAATACAGCATCTCGCTAAGACCTGATGAGGAAAAGCTCTGCATGACAGAGCAGTCCACTGCGATCTTTAACAAGCTTGCATCAAAAGAGATTCCTCGATATAGAAGAAAAGATGAAGGTGATTGAATATGGGAAAAGAAATCAAAGAAAAGGTGATTAAACCTCCCGTGGAACGTGTAACCAGTGGAAGAATCTTCAAGCCGTCCAAGGCTTACATGTACAAGATGATTGTTCAAGGCATATTCTTGGTGGTAATGTTGTGGCTTACGGTTGTCCTCGGCTTCATTGGAATGAGCTTCTTGGTTGCCTATACAGATCCCGCGAAGTATCCGGATGCCATGCAACGCATAAACACTTGGCTGCCTCTCGTGAATTTCTGGGCTCTTGTTCCCCATCTTGTTTGGCTGATACCTGCCCTTATCTGCATCCCAGCCTATTTCAGGAGCATCGAGTATTCCGTCAAAGCCGAAAGTGGCGAGTCTATGCCCGAAGTATATGTGAAGAAGGGCATACTCACCATTACGCGTAAACATGCTCCCTTTAGAACAGTGACAAACATATCCAGCCATGCAGGACCATTCGATCGCCTGTTCGGAATTGGGTCAGTTCATGTGGAAACTGCTGGCTTCTCTGGCACTAGTCAGAAGGGTCCAGAAGTGAAACTGGAAGGCATCGTCTTCTACGAGGAAGTCCGAGACTTCATACTCAACGAGCTCAGAAAGCTCAGAACGCCCTATGTGACCGGAACAGAACCCGTCCCTCAAGCTGAAGAACCAGTACCACGTATGGAAGGCTTAGATGACGAGATACTGATCACTCTACGCGAGATACGCGACATATTGAAATCAGGCAGCCCAAAAAAGCAAAAGCAAAGAAGAGAGAAACCTGCCGAATGAGAGGAGATTCGAATGAAGATAGTGATCCACACAGAAAAGCTGTCCAAGTACTATGGCAGGAATGGCGAGGTCAAGGCAGTCGATGAGCTAAGTCTCGATGTCTACGAAGCGGAGACATTTGGTCTGCTAGGCCAAACGTAGCAGGTAAGACGACAACTGTACGCCTTCTGAACTGCATCATGAAGCTTACCACTCTTGGATGATACAACGTGAGTATTGACAGGTATACGGGCGTCATCATACAGAAGGTCAGTCCAGCCTCGTTTGTCAGCAGTTTGACTGGATTGAAATCCTGTACTGCAGAAACGCCTGAAATGCTACACGGATACCAGAAAGCCAAGAATGCAGTAGGTATCACCCAGTACTTCCATGATGGCTGTTTCTGTGGTGTGAAATCATTCTTCTGAATGCTTGCTTCCCAGAACCAGAAACCAGCAACGATAGTGAACACCGCGAGGTTCAGCGTTACGATTCCCAGACCATATTTCTCGGTTACTGCAATGCTTTGAAGAAATGCAAAGAGCACATAGTTTATGCCTACATAGATACTGAAGACCCGACTAACACGGCTGCCTAACCAGACTATGGACAGAACTAGAAGAATCGGTGCGATTTTGAAGATTGGATACACAGTCGGATAGTTGTACACTAAGGCATTGGTGAGTACCTCCCCTGTTATCCATCCTATCTCGGACCAGTCGAAACCTCTTGATGCGTATGGAGGTACAAAGAATTGCATCAAAACGAAGAGAAGAAGAAACCACCACTTCCCAGTTATCAACTCCAGCTTATCCTGTACGTTCTCTTTCCTCATTCAACTACCTCCTTAGCAGACGTACAATCGATGAGAATATGAATCTTTTGGGCTGCTGGTCGATCGACATCTTGCTTCATCCCTTCATTGAGAATTGTTGTGCTTCATCTGAACAATTTTCTTCGGGTATCTGACATCTCCATCATCAAGTAACGTATCGATTTGACACTTATGACATACTGTGGAAGATAGTTCTAGACTTGGTTAATGTTCTTCGTCTTCGAAAACGATTAGGTTATCTATTGTTGTTTTCAGAGCTCCAGCTACCTCGTGAACCTTCCCAGAGTCTGCGGCGCCGCCAAGTAAATGATTAGGCGGACACAAACAAAACAATGCCTATTATGTTGAGCCATTCAATACTGGGTTGGCCATGTTGAAGTACGATAAGGTCCCAAACGGATATGGCCAATGCACCGTATGTTACAATACTTATCGCTGGAAGCAGAAACTTGTCGGCTTTTTCCGTAGTGTGCAATTCTCTCTCCAATTTCCTCTTCATTCAGTGTTACCTCGTTTCCGCCTAGCGCTTGCCAAAAATGCCTGTCTAACCAGAAAAGCTTTGGGATTTCAATCTCCAGAACCAAGATTCGCAGAGATTAAGAAACCTTACAAGGAATCTTCCGTGGGAGCTCCCTTCGAATTTCGCCTAAACAAGGGGTCGAGTTGAGTAGAACAGTCTGGCGCGTCCTCATTCGATAAGCCCACTTCATTAGTGAAAAAACTGTGCGTTCAATCTTCAAAACATCAATTCCATCGGCGTCTATACAAATTTCATGAGTTCATGCTCTCAGAGTCTCCCGATGATCTGTTCTGATTCTCGAACAAGTTTTTCAATGTCTGTTCTAAAGTGTAGTAATATCTTGCCGTAGACGGTTAGCTATTACATGACTGGGAAAAGATGAGGATGCAGAAAGCTTGAACAGAAAAATCTATGGTATTCTCGCGCTGATGATCATAGTTGGCATCTCGGGTGCTTGGTATTTCTACGGTCAAATGGTACAGAAATCGGGACCTCAAACGATACAGGACGACTTTGAGAATGGGTTCAGCGAATGGATCGCAGACTCTGATGTTCCGCTGGACCCTAACAATCCAGGTTATAGTGTAGAATGGCGCATAGAACGAGTGACGAACGTTTCCAGATCTGGCCAGTATTCCCTGAGGTTCTTCATCGACGGAAGACAGGATGACGGAACCATCTGGATAGAAAGAAGAATAAGCGTCCAAAAGAACTCAAAGATCCAAGTTAAGGTATCCTTCGTGTTCTACAGTGAAACCGAAAGTTTCAACACGATAGCAGTAGTGTGTGCATATGCCGAAGTCCGCAACCCGGAAACCGAGGCAGATTTCACTATTGTCGGTCCTGCCAACGAAGTTGCTGGATGGAAAGATTACGTTTACACGGCGACCGTTCAGACGGGTTCCAGCGAGGAAATTTGGGTGGCTCTAGGAATCTCGGTACGGTGGGAGACACGTATGGCCTACAACATAGACGATGTTGATATAGAAATTAGATGACCCGCACCCCCTAGGTCTTTCAATCTCTCACGGATCCGTGAGGTGCGAGATTATCAGAACGAGCCTATCCTAATTGTTTGAGGCTTTGTGTCTGTCCTTGATCATTGAGGTACGTTGTTGGCGATCCCAGAGATTACGCGTCTCATTTTCCCATAGACCAGTCTTGAAAGAAATTGCTTGAGCAGGATTATCATCTGAAAATCTTATTAAGATCGAGATAACATTTGACATATTGGAAAGGTGAGATCTTGGTTTACTGTCCTAAGTGCGGAACTAAGAACGAGGATGACGTCAAGTTTTGTGTCCAGTGTGGCGCACCTTTATACGAGAAAGAGGTATCGAAAGCTAAGGCTGAAGAACGATGCTTCGGTTCGAAGGAGAGGAGGGAGATGGAAACATGCTTCGGGCTTCCATATGCCGGTCAGATCTTCGGAATAGTGATCGGAGTTCTCATCATAATCTGGGGCCTAATATGGGTTTTACAGCAATCTGGAATTATACCGAGGACTGTCGAGATCTGGCCCTTCGCTGTGATGATCGTGGGAATCCTAATAATTGCAGGTGCTATCTATGGGCTTCGCCGTAGATAGCTTGGGCATGCTTCTGCCTTACATTTGTAGCAGATTGTGCTGTGATTCCATTGGGAAAGCGCTATCCTCGTATAGATCCAGAAGATATCTAAGGCTAGAATGTAGATGAGGATCGGCAAGCTACCCGTTAAAGCGTCGGCTCCAACTAAAAGCATGAGGGCTCCCAGAACGAATATGACATTCACGAACATGTGAACAAAACTCTTCTTAAACCTAAACAAATGATATTGAAGCAGGCCGCAGACAACACCTACAAAACCCGCCCAGAAGACAAAGAGATAGTCTCCGGTCAAGGACATATCCGCCAGAAAATACAGAAATGTTCCAACGAAGGAAACTGTACCTCCTAAGGCTAACCCCAAACAACCCGCGCAAAAAGTTCTATCGGCCACCACAAGTACATGTGCCCGGAAATTTCCACAACTGGGATGGTGCCCCCGAAACTGTAGACTCTTTTGCTTAAGGCTCATAGGCTCAGCTTCATTTGAAGTCTTTCGGCCATTTCCGATTTTGAAGTGCAATATCCGTGAACATCTAGACGAGAACAAGGCAGAAAGTGTTCCCAACACGCAGATTGAGCCGAAGACTGAGCCGATTAGAGATTTTCTCCAAGGAAAATCCGTCACTGGAACTGCGGCGTTAAGGGTAAAGAGGGCTATGAAACATAGACCAAGCAGGGAAATAAAGAGCAGACAAGACGAGGTGAAGCCGTCTGGTATCGTTGGAGTTTCTTTCAAAGAAGGTCCCTTAGGGCTTTCAACAGACCCTGACTAGCTAGATACCGATAGGTTTTTCTCTTGAGCCTATTGGTCGAGAAGATGCCTCTTAACCGCCTGTTTAATGACCCGTAGAAGCTGCGATAGCAGTCGTATAGCTCTTCCTGTAGCTCCTTTCTGGACAGACTTTCTGTTGGCATGATGGCGTGAACCATGTCATAATGGGCCCAGTTGGTGTCCTCAATCCAGCCGTTTTCCTTGGCGGATTTGTAGAGTTGTGTTCCAGGAAAAGGCGTCAATATCATGAACATGGCGATATCGGGGTCTACTTCATCCGTGAACTCTCTCAGTTCCTCTATCGAGTCATGAGTGTCCTTCCTTTCGCCTATAATGAAGGTTGCTTGGGAGAAGATATCGTTGTTCTTCAGGAGATCCATCGCTTCCTTAGCATTATGTGGGTTGATCTTTTTGTTGAAACTTTCTAGGGTCTTTGGATTGGAGCTTTCGAGACCCGTCAACATCCAGAGGCACCCAGCTGTACGCAGCAAGGGAAGAACCTCCTTATGGTTGACTATGTCGTCGCATCTGACCTGGGCAAACCACATGATCTCCTCAGCGATCCTTCTTTTCACGATCTCGTTGCAGAGTTCTTTTGTTCGCTTTCCTAAGCCGAGGTTGTCATCGGTCAACCACAGAAATCTACTTCCATATTCCCTGTAGCAGTATTCCATCTCCTCGGCGACTCTTCTAGCCGTCTTGGTTCTGCACACTCCGCCCCAATGGGTCCACTGGCTACAGAATGTGCAACGGTGGGAGCAGCCCCTCGAGCCTTCTACGAGGGCATAACCCGTCTTCGCTCCGGCCATCATCGTGAAATGATATCTCTTCATGTTCTCCTCGACGAGATGGTATCCCGGGAATGGGAGCTCATTCAGGTTCCGAATCAGAGGCATAGGGGGATTGTGCAAAATTTTCGTGCTATGCCGATAAGAGATTCCGTGAACGGTTGAAAGAGGCTTGTCATTTTCTTTAGCCCTAACAACCTCGGTAAGAGTTCTCTCCCCTTCCCCTCTGATGATGATGTCGATCTCTGGATACGCTTCTAGGCTTTCCTGTGCCATCGCTGTGAAATGTTGTCCACCCACGATCGTTGTTACCTCGGGGTTGATCTTTCTGGCTATTTCTAGGGTTCGGAGAACCTCATACGTATTGCATGTGGCAACGCTGCTCGGAGCCAATATGTCAGGACTTGAAGACTCGATGTGCCTCTCCAAATCTTTCCAGCCGATTCCTTCGGCTTGACAGTCTAAGACCTCTATTTCTACATCCTTCTCTTGGGTCTCAAGATAAGCCGCCAAAACTAGGATACCGAAAGGCGGAGGAAGATACTCCCCCATAAGGAACCAAAATCCTTTCGGCGGCTCAACAAAGAGAACCTTCAAACCAACTCATCCCGACTTTTTCATTCGAAAGGATAGCTCTATACTTACATAGCGAAGAATATGCAGATAACCTTAAGATTGGTCAGAGATGCTAATCTTGCGTGAAAGACGCCACATCCCACTCAATCAAATCATCCCGTGTCTTATAATGCTGCTTTTCAGTTCTCTTTAGCTTTTGCCATATTTCTAATCGTCATTTTTTCGGCGGGATTCTTCTGAGGGAACCTCTTGACAGCAAGTCTGGAACCTTTTCATGCGTGATAATCTGGCTTGACTAGCATTCCCCACGGTGTAGATGTTCGCCCAGAATGGTCTACGATTACTAAATACTCAGTCAAGATGATAAATTAGATACGGAATAAGCATATTAGGCTGTTTTGGCACATGCCATCGTTGATGGAAAAGCTTATTAGGATGAAAAAATTACTGAACAATCCGGGGTTGTTATGGAATGCTTAATAAAAAGTTGGTTATGTTTGTTTCGCTGCTGCTTGTAGTTGCTTTGAGTGGCTGCACCTTCCTTCCTCACATCCCAGACATACTAGGGGTACCTGAAGGTGGGACGATTACCCTATACGTGCAAGTGACTGCAGTGTACAAG
>Ga0315310_10001255_pt1 | contig 16006 bp, 20 predicted proteins | sample TDP5_MG_FD_203630 | JGI IMG/M metagenome (GOLD analysis project Ga0315310, IMG submission 203630) | Freshwater sediment microbial communities from Lake Towuti, South Sulawesi, Indonesia - TDP5 | ecosystem: Environmental > Aquatic > Freshwater > Lake > Sediment | place: Indonesia: South Sulawesi... | reverse complement strand
TCTTCACCAAAAAGGAATAATACAAGCAGACATAGTCAACACCCGAGTCAACCAAAACTCATTTGGAAGCCCTAATATGGAAGATTACGCACATTAACAATGGCAAACAATGAAGTCGTCAAAAAACAATAATGAATCAGAAAAAAAACAAGAACCCGTTACAATACAGTATCTCATGAGAACACTGCAACAACTGCAAAGCGAACACGAAGCCCTAAAACGCGAATTGCTCAAATCCAGACGAATCCCATCTGGTAGAATAGGATTTGCCTTTCTCGTAATCGGGGGGGCAACCCTTGCAGGATCTGTGGTTACCTCCTCAACCACGCTGGCCTTCATAGGCTTAGGCCTCACATTCTGGGGCGCTCTGTTCCTCTTCGCCAGACCAGTGAGATTCGTCAAAAGCACCCTGCTAGATTCAACAGCACTCTCAACCTACACCACAGTAGACAGAATGGTTTCACACCTCGGCTACAAAGCAAAATCCATCTACATACCTCCCTACCCAACAGAAGCATACCTCCCAGAGTACATGAAAGGACTCAAAGAGATGATTGTCTTCATCCCAGCTGAAGATTCTACCACAATGCCAACGCTGGAAGAAATGGCCAAAAAGCAATTCCTTCTCAAACGCCCCAAAGGCGTATGCATAACTCCTCCAGGGTTTGGACTCTCTAGCATAATTGAAAAAGAACTGAAAACAGCGTTCATAAACATCGACCTAGAACGCTTAACCAACTCATTGCCGAAAGCCGTAACCGACAACCTAGGACTCGCCAAAGGCTTCGAAATAAACATCGAAAACGACATCATACACGCCAAAATAATAGGCTCAGTCTACAACAGCCTCTACTCAAGAGAACAAGAACTAAAAAGCATCCACTTCCTCGGCTGCCCCCTCGCAAGCGCCATTGCATGCGCCTTAGCCAAGACTACCGGAAAACTGGTGACAATAGCGAAAGAGAAAGTGTCCCCCGACCTTCAGACAATCGACATCTGGTACCAGACACTAGAAGGCTAGAACACATTGAATTTTCCACTTTCAATATGGGACATAAGCCTATGGATAGCTGTCATGGCAATAATATTACTCGTAACATCAGAACTCATAGGACCATACTCGGACTACTTCGGCGACTTCGTCATAGAAAAAACAAGACTGCGGCTGACCGCACTAATTCTCGGAGCCGCATTCATGGGCACGGTAATACTGCGAGTCGCGATGCCATACTAAAGATCCGAATGACCCAGACGACCTACAGAAACGGGCGCGACAAACGCATAGAAAATTCAACAAGACTCTATACATGCCACTTCACACGTTACAGCCATCTGAGTTTTGCATATCACGCGAAAAATATGGTAGCCTTATGCATTCTCCTCCACGTCTCTCAAATATAGAAAATCCCTTGGCAGATTTCCATGGGGTTTTATAAGCCCGAAAGCCCCGTAAACAAGTGTCGTGCTAGAAATGAAACTGCCATACGCAGTAGTAGCGATATTAATTAGCTTGCTAGTTCTGGCAGGAGTAAACCTAGCCGACGCACAATGGGACGCACTAAGTTCTGGCTTCGCAGTGACCACAAACTGGCATGGAATCGACGTGCCAATCGGTCAGCCTGTAACAGCTACGGCTGGATGGGCACCCGAACTAATCCCTGAGAATAGCCTGGTAAAACATGTCGAAGTCAAGAAGGTGGAATTTGTATGGCACTATCCAAATGGCACAGTCGCTTTTAGCGAAACGATCCCAATTTCCGGTCCCCTTGTAACTCCAAATGTCCCTCCAGATCCGATTCCTCCAGAAATCATCGAGTGGGCTGAGAAATATCCAGAAGTCGAGTATTGGTACGCGCAAAACACACAAATCCCGGATGTTCTCGGCGATTGGGGTGTACAAGCCATATTCCGCAACACAGTTCAGACTTGTGGCAAGAACAGCGACACCGTAAGGATTCGAGCCACATCATTCAACGTCGTTCCCGAAGTACCATTCGGCACAGCAGTCATATTGCTTAGCTGGATAGGACTCCTCGGAGTCTTTGTCACAAGAAAGAAGCATCTTCTCACCTGAAAGCACGTGTCACACTTTTGCCTTCATGATCATGCTTTGAAACTACCTTGAGGTCTAGAAAATGAAACACAAAATGGCACAGGCGCTCCTAATACTTGTTCTATTAGGAACATTGCTTGTGCTATCCATAACTGAAACAGCATCAGCTTCAGGAACCATCTACATCAGAGAGAACGGAAACGTTGATCCACCAACAGCACCAATCAACCGCGCCGGAGACACCTACACACTCACCAGCAACATCTACGAAACCATTGTCGTCCAAAAAGACAACATAATCGTAGACGGTAACGGCTACACGCTTCAAGGCTCTGGAAGCGGCGCAGGATTCGACCTAACCAACAGAAACAACGTAACTCTCAAGAACACCAACATCAAGCAGTTCAACTATGGCGTATCTCTGTACAAGTCAAACGGTAACAAAATAAGTTACAACAACTTGACAAGCAACGCTCAGCATGGAATATTCGTATCGAACTCTTCTAGCAATGTCATAAGCGGAAACAAAATAGTCGAAAATGTTAATGGAGGCATCTTCCTGTGGTTGGCAAACAATACTCAAGTCAACGGAAATAACGTGTCGGAGAACGGCGGAGACGGGATATCCATAGGATACAAATCACACAACAACACAATAACCCATAACACTGTATCCTACAACTCCGAGGCCGGCATTTCCTTGGGCTGGGAATTCTCAACCAACAATCGAATAATAGGCAACAACATAACTCACAATGGTTGGACTGGCATTTACATAGTGTGGTCAACAATATACAATAACGAGTTCTATCATAACAACCTAGACAACGCTATGCAAGTGCACTCAGTAAATGCCATCAACATCTGGAACAGCAGCTACACTTTTGGCGGCAACTATTGGAGAGACTATTGGAGAGACTATGCGGGCGCGGACCTGCGGTGGGGGCCTTATCAGAACAAGATTGGGAGTGACGGAATAGGAGATACACCATACATCATTGATGTGAACAATGTAGATTACTATCCTTTGAGGAGTCCCTATGAGTATTGGAGCAACCCAACCCCAGGCGACATCAACAAAGACACAAACGTAAACAACAATGACCTGTCCCAGCTGGCAATAGCCTATGCCTCCACACCAGAAAAGCCAAACTGGAACCCAAACAGCGACATCAACTCAGACAACATAGTCAACGTCTCAGATCTACTCCGCTTAGGCAAAAACTTCGGCAAAAACGGCTGACAACACTGCATAGCCACCTTATGGCAAAACCACAGAATCAACTTGGTGTAAATAACTCCCTAAGTCGCAGACACCAATTTGAGACCAGTATCGGTGACAAGCTAAATTATTCTTCGAGTTTTTTGAACTTTTTCTTGAAAATGCACGCATAGTATCAAGGATTAAATTAATCAAACGGAGGTGATGTGCACGACCAAAGATCAAACTATTGGCGGACTAGTCTGCATCGTTTGCGTAGCAATCGCAGTGTCGTATACTCTCGCGCTGTTCTGGCCGGCCCTAGAAGCCATAAGACTCTGGCTAGTCGCCATCCCAGTGCTCATCGCATTCACCGCCATTCTAGGAATCGGAGCATGGATCGGCTGGACTATGGCCACAACCCCGCCTCCAAAACAAATCGAAGAAATACAAACCGAAGAAACAATAGAAGCCAAAAGCAACTGAAACGAGAGAGTGCATTCCCACAATACCCTACGCGTTCCATGTGCCAGAACCCGTGATCACGCAGTCCTCTGGCAAAAACCATGCCTATGGAATTCGAGCAGTATCGACCAGCCATCCTATCGGCAATCGAAAGGGAACCGATAACTGGCGATACCCAGCGTCCGCGAGGCACATGCACTTGGCACGCATCCTACTATGTATAAATACATCCGCAAGCATGTTAGGAGCAACGATTGAAGCTCCAAGCTAGTGAAGCACAACGTACACAGTAGGACACCTAGCTGTGGGCTACGTGACAGGAAAGGCTTCATCCAGATTCCTAGACATCAGAATCAACATCCCACTGGCTCTAACACTGTCAATACTTCCGGACGTTGACATTCTAATACCCGAGCCTAAACATTGTGGACCAACCCACTCAGTCATACTGCTCCTAGTGTGTTAGCTTCCTATCCATTAACGACAAGCTGGTTTTCCGGAAGCTCCGAAGCCCTGGACCTCACATACGTTTATATTGAATTCGCATTATTCGCGGCTTTCATGATGCTGATGCTAGCGTCAAGAGACCTCTCAACACTGCTGGAACTCCATACACTAAACCTACTGCTTGCAATACCCATATCCACAGCTCCGATCCAAGTATTCTTAGAATTCCCATTACCGCTTCCAACCGAACTCATCGCACCACACCTCATCCTAATCCTTCTCTTGACGATTCCTATTCTCACAGACATCAAACACATAATAAAGCCCACACAAAATCGACCTGCCTAATTGCGCGCGCCAAAACAAGATCTGACACGTTTCTCAAACAAAAATCGGCTTGCCATTCCGCCCGAAACATAGGCATAAAAGAGCCGGCGGCAAACCGATTTCAATCGGAGACTATTACGCGCATAAATCGTGGCGGGCCCGGAGGGATTTGAACCCTCGTTCTCCGGCTCCGAAGGCCGGTGCCTTAATCCGGACTGGGCAACGGGCCCTCTTCACGTATCATGCAGTGCTTGTGATAAAATCTTTCTACCGTGATTCTTGACGTCTTTTCCGTATCTTGTCTAGGGCTTTGGGTACGGCTTCCCACCCCTTTCTTGTTTTTGCGGTTACGATTTCGAAAGCATCTGAGGCTGTTATTCGGGTGAGTTCTGCTCCTGTAGCTTCTCTGAGCAGGTATTGTGCGGCGCGTAGGACTTCACCGTTGAGTCGTGAATCCGCCATGTCTGCCAGGTGCACGATCAAAGCTTCTGCTGTTCGTGGTCCTATTGGTCCATGCTGCCAGCCCATATGCGAATCCATGATGTGAACCAAGTCGAGGGGGAAACCTCTGCGGATGAGTTCGGCTACTCCTAGTGTGAGGTGATCCAGGCGTTCGGCTATGGGGGCGCTGGCGTAGGTGCCATTATTTCGTTGAACGTATGTTAACGCTTTGAAAATGTCGTGGACGAGTACTCCAGCCAGGACTAGGTCTCGATCAACTTCTCCATTGTACACGTTTTCTATTGTGTCGCAAAGCGCCAACGCAATGTTCGCTGTTGAAATCATATGCTCGCGTAAGCCACCTGGGTAACTGTGATGATGAGATAAACCCGCAGGCGATGCTTCCAAAGGTATTCCCTTGTAGACGTTCCCTCCTATCTCTATTGTAGGGTTCTCCATCAAAGCAGCGACTTTCCTTCGAAGCGGCTCGTCAGCAATCTTGTTCAGCGTTTTTTTCAGTTGTGGATGCACTTTTTGGGTTCTCCTCTTGGCTGATTTGTTAGGATTCGCGTGTTATTTCTTGTTTGTGTTTCTTCCTTTCCTCGGTTGCTAGAACATGTGCCATGCGGATTGGCTCGGGCAATCTTTCTGATTTCGTGCAGTGCCTAACGATTTCGATGGCTCTTTCCAACGAAACCTTGTGCCCAATACTTACGTATACTGGCTGCTCGTCTTCGGTTCGTCTAAGCGCTGCGCCTATGACCTCGCCTTTATCCGTCAAGGGCGACCAGCCTTGCTTATTCATAAGTTGAACCTGTCCGCACAGGCGGCTCTTTGCCACTCCGATAGTTGGCTTGTCAAGAAGTAGTCCTAGGTGACTGGCGAATCCTAGCCGATAAGGGTGGGCTATTCCTTGGGCGTCAATGAGGAAGACATCTGGCTGGGTTTCCAACTTACTAATGGCTGCTCTTGCTGGTTTTACTTCTCTGAAGGATAAGAGTGTGGGAATGTATGGAAGACTCATCTTGACTTTGGCTTTTCTTGTTTCTACAGTTAACAGCGAGGCGTAGTCCAATACAGCAACTGCGCCGATCGCCCATTCTCCAGCATAAGCTACGTCAACTCCAGCTATGTAACACAGCTTTCCAGCAAGCGCGTCTTCCATGATGACCTGTTTTGACAGGCGTTTCTGTAGTTTGCGTGCTCGCTCAACCGAGAATCTACCACGAAGCATATTTTGCTGACTCTATTTCTATCTCTTAGTCCTCTTTTTGACGATTTTCTCAAGGTTTTCCATGCATTTCTCAAGCGAGCTACGTCGAGCTTCGATGGTTATGTCGCCTCGCGTGGTTTCTATGAGGTGTCTTGCTACATCGCTCTTTCGGCGCAATCCAGGAACAAGCATGTAGGCTTCATCCATAGCCATGAGTTCCACGTAGATGTCTTCCATCAAGTGCAAACAGTTTTCAGCCGTCTTAATGTCTTCTTTGCGCAACGAGTCTAGGGCTCTTCTCCTTAATTCTCCGATTACATCAGCAAGTCCTAGAACGTAAGCGATTGAAGGCACGCTTATTTCTTCTGAGCTTATGAAACGGTTCTCCTCAACCAGTGTCAGCAAAGTCTGAGCTTCAGAATACTCTTGAAAAGCTGCGTCAACCAGGCCTGAATATAGCATGTCAGGATAAGTCTCAGTCATGAAGCGGAGTTTAGTGAAAAGCCCGGTGGCTTCTTTCAGTAGTTTTTTGGCGTCTTTGAACCTCTGTTGATGCGTGAACAATATGGCTTGTTTAGAAAGCCTTGTGGCTCGCCGCATGTCTCGCTGAACTTCCCCATGGACCTTTTCACGCTTTTGCAGTTCACCCTGAATCTTGCCTAACAGGTTTTTCAACGACAAGGATTTGCAGCCGTCCAAATGGTTATTGGAGAACATCACGCTAGCCTAATAGGCTTTTCCAACCTGCTCAACAAGACCACGCGGCTTTCAAGAGCCTCATCGAGAATGTGGTAGCCTGTGTTTTCCGCTATTTCTTCAGCGAAGTTTCGAATCTCCTCATGGCTTGGCATATGGTCATAGTTCAAGCGAAGTCTTGAAAAGCCTACATGCATGTACGCTTTGGGTTCGATGTAGGTTGGATTCGCCTTTTCAATCAGCCTTGCGTAGAGTTCGGGATGTTTCATGTTGAGGTTGCGCGCCAGCGTCAGCCTAAGCACAGTTGGACACGTAAAACTAGGCAACAGGCTTAAGGTTTCGTTAAGTTTAGTCCAAGCTTGGGGGAATTGTGGACGACAGGTTTTGAGGAATGACAGTTCGTCGTAGGCGCAGAGTGAGACATACAGTTGCGTAGGTTCTTCGCTTAGTTTAGTCAGAGCTTCCGGAATGGTTCCGTTTGACACAAGGAACGTGGTGAATCCCCGTCTGTGGAACAAGAAAATCAACTCGCTTAGCCAGGGGTATAATGTGGGCTCTCCTGTAAGGCTTATGGCAACGTGTCCGGGTCTCATGCTTTCTCTCAATTTCCATGAGTCGGTTTTAGGATTGCCCTTATAGCCAGTTAGAATCTTCAGCTGCATGTTGATGCAGCCTTCCACTATTTCTTCAGGGTGATCCCATGCCGTGTTAGGGTCTTCCTTCCATCGCAGGTCGGGTTTGTCTCCGCTGTGTGCACGCCAGCAAAAGGCACAATGCATGTTACAGTAATGAACTGCTGGCGTCATTTGCAGGCATCTGTGCGTTTTTATGCCGTAGAACTTCTGTTTGTAGCACGGGCGTTTGTTGACTAGGGTTTCGTGTAGCCATCGACATCGTTTAACGGCTGAGTGTGAGCCGACCAAGTGATACTTCTGAGCTTTCAGCAGTCGTGCGAGTCTATCCGGGATTCTATTCGGCACACGTGTTCCCTTGATGGCTCTCTTCCATGTCAAGTAGCCATGCTCTTCCATTAAAACATGGCTGTTGCCGTCTGTTGAAGATTTATATGCAACTTAAGCCTTTCACGTCTCTAAAAACGTAAGGTAGACGTCAGCAATTCAGCAGTAGCTGCCATTGGAAACTTGGTGACGAGAAACTTTGAGTACAGAGAGAGAAGCCACAAAAGAAGCCAACATCAGAGCCGATGAGATTAAACAGGCTGGTATGAGGAAGCGGCTTTTGAGGTTTCAGACCGCCAGAGTCATCATGCAGGTTTTGTTGTTTTTCCTATTCAACGCGGTTTTCTTGGGTCTGGGTCCATGGCCAATACTCTTGCCTATCACTGGGTTGCTCGGTGTTCCTTCGAAGACTGTGGGCGAAGCGTTAGGCTCGCTGCAGTACATGTTGTATTTGTTGATTCCGCCGTGGCTCGCTCTTGCATCGATATTTGTAGCCTCTGTCCTAGTCGGTCGAGCCTTCTGCGCTTGGGCATGTCCGTTTGGTTTTGTGCAGGACATCTTTGAAGTTATGAGGAAGAGGCATGCAGTTGTTGCACCGCGTACCCACAATCAGATGATCAAGTTGAAGTATTTTGTTTTGGCTGCGACCTTGCTCATTTCAGGCGTTTTGGCTTTGTCTGTTGCGGCAGGTCTGGGAAAAGGTTATCAACAAGCGTTAGGAGTCTTCGCCGTCGCGCCTTTTAACGCAGTAAGTCCAGCGGACACGTTGTTTGCTGTGATTCCCAGAACGGTGTTGGATGTGCAATATGCTATTCCATTGTTGTTTGAGCCCGGCGCAGATGCTGCTGGCCTGATGATCAGCTCCTTGTCGTCTACTCAAGCTTTGTTTTGGGCTCGTTTGATCATTCTTGGATTGACGTTGGCTCTCGTCTTGTATGTTCCTCGAGGCTGGTGTCGATATTTCTGTCCTCAGGGCGCGTTTTCGGCTGTGCTTATGCGTTTCAGTTTCTTTGGTTTAAGACGTGACCCTGTGCGCTGTGGAAAAGACTGCCGCGACTGCATCAGAGCCTGTCCGATGCTTGTGCCAATATTGGATCAGCCGTGGGAGAAGTTTACGCATCCAGAATGCATAATGTGTCTTAGATGTGCCGATGCATGCTCAACAGCCGCGATAAAACCAAAGTTTCCATGAAAACGCTTATTTAAGGCGTCCCAAAGCATCTCTTTCATTATTCCAGTGGAGCATTTGAAAGGCTTCTTGCTCTGTCGTCCACACGCAATCAGCAACTTCGGATTTCTGCAGTTTGATCGGCTCCTTCGAATCTGCTTTCACCAAGTAGCTGGACACGATGTGTCTGATGCCTTTGAAAAAGTACTCGTAAGCGTGCACTTTGCCCAATATTTTGAAGTTTCTCAGACCTGTTTCCTCAGAGATTTCTCTTTGTAAGCCTTCGATTTCCGGTTCGCCGTTGCGCAAACCGCCTTTGAGCAGTCGCCAGCGGTAGCGACGGGATGAGTAGTCGATTTTCTTAAGGATTAGGACTTTCTTTGCGTTGTCAACTTCGTCGAAGATTATCCCTTGGACTTCTCTGCGTACCTTCAATGCTCTCTTCGCCCCGTTCTTCCTTGGTTACATGTGCGGTTTGCTTAGCTTGAGCTGTTAACTAAAAATTTATATTTTCGTGTTGAATAGGGTTGCGCTTGTCAATTTTAACATGTGGGAGGCGAATTCATCCATGGCAGGAATAAAGGAACTCCCGACTCCGAAATCACGATTCGAGCGCATTGGCGCGCACACTCATGTGAAAGGGCTGGGTCTGGATGAGAAGCTCAAGGCTGTTAAGGTCAAGGATGGCATGGTGGGTCAGGAGAAGGGGCGCGAGGGCGCAGGCTTGGTTGTGAAAATGATTAAAGACGGCAAGCTAAGCGGCAAAGCCATAATCTTGGCTGGGCCGCCGGGCACTGGCAAAACTGCCATCGCCGTGGCTGTGTCCAGAGAGCTGGGAGCCAATGTTCCGTTTATTCAGATGAGTGGAAGCGAGATTTACAGTAGTGAACGTAAGAAGACCGAGGTGTTGATTGAAGCTATACGAAAATGTATTGGCGTTGAGATTCATGAGATGCGCAAGGTGTACGAGGGCGAAGTGGTGAATGCTGACATCAAGACGGCTCCCCATCCCTACAACCCATATCAGAAAGTGCCTGAAAGCGTCAGGCTTACTTTGAAGACTGAGGAGGAAGAGAAAACGATTGAGGCTGGAGCTAGCATTGCGCAGCAGATCATTCAGGAGAACATTTCTGAAGGGCATGTGGTTCAGATAGACGCTGAATCTGGACGAGTGGCAAGTCTAGGCTTAAGCTTGGAGAGTACTAAGGGCAAGACTTATGATGTGGACACGAGGCAGAAGATTCCGCGTCCAAACGGGAAAGTTCTGAAAGAGAAAGAGTTTGTTTACACTTTGACCCTTGCCGACATGGATGAGATAAACGCTAGAAGCCGTGGTGGAGGCGGATTCTTCTCCATGTTCTTTGGTGCTGCTGAGAGTAAAGAGATCGATACAGAAATCCGCTCCGGCGTGGATCAACACGTTAAGGAGCTGGTTGACGAGGGCAAAGCGTTCATTCATCCCGGCGTGTTGTTCATAGACGACTCTCATCTGCTGGATTTGGAAGCGTTCAGTTTCTTGGGTAGAGCCATGGAAAGTGAACTTGTGCCCATAATCATACTTGCCACGAACAGGGGTATAGCTCGCATACGTGGGACAGATGTTGAAAGTCCCTTGGGCTTTCCTCTTGACCTGATAGACCGAGCTGTTATCATCGCAACTGAGGAATATGATCCTGACAGTATTCGTGAAATACTTCGTCTGAGGTCTGAGGAAGAGAAAGTCAAATTAGAGAAGGCGGCGCTCGAGAAGTTGACTGAAGTCGGCGCTAAAAGCAGCCTTCGCTATGCAGTGCAGCTTTTGAGTCTGGCGGCACAGAACGCTCGGTCTCTGGGACACGAGAAGGTTGCTGTAGGAGACGTAGAAAGAGTGGACACTTTGTTCATGGACATTGGAGAAGCAGCTGAACACCTGAGGAAATACGAAGACAAATTCATGAAACATTGAGACGCCAAAAAACTATGATAAGACTTTAATTCTTGACACTCGCGTATTTTTCTCTTGGGAGATAACACGGATGCCTAAGGAGAAGCGGAAGAGGGGCTTATTTGACCTTTTCGGCTTCGACGAGTCCAGTTCCATGTTTGAGCCCAAGTCGTTTTCTGGAGGCAGCTCAGGCTACTCCATTTCAGTGACTTATGAGAAGGGAAAACCAGTCGTGAAGGTGCAAACTCAAGGCGATGTTGATGTGGCTGAGCTTCGGCGAGATATTGAGCAGAAGTATCCTGGCGCCAAAATCGAGGGCTTGGAAAAGCAGCCTTTGATACGTGTTGTAGACGAGGAGCCTGAGGCGGCGAAGAAAGAGGAGCAAAAGGAAGTCAAGAAAGACAGGAAAAAGAGGAAGCAGCCCTTAATCCGAGTTGTTGAATGATTCTGAGCGTGTCGAAAAGGCTTCAGCCCGTAATTCTGAGTTGCGAAACGAGATTAAATGATAATCCGGTTTATACATTTATATTTGACCCTTCGAGAGTAAATAGAAGCATTGATTGTAATTACGTTTCTCAAGCTTGTGTTTGCTTTAAGGCTTAATTGTGAGGGGGAGCACTGTTACTGGCGGATCTGATATGAGTAGGAATAGGGGGGAGGAGAAAGCGGCTTATCGTCCGCCTGGTCCCATGCCAAGACGCCCAGAACGTCCAGAGGAGTTGGGTTGGCCATCTCCTACGCCTACGCCTATAACGGCGACTGAAGATGTGAGTAGGACTTTGAAGCAGATACTTGACCGTTTGGATGCGATCGAGAAGCGCTTGGAGAATATCGAGAAAACGTTGATGACGCGTCAAGCTATCTGATAATGAGAGTTGGTTTCTGCTTAGACTAGTGTTCGCCATGTTCTGATTCGGCGTCCAGTGATTGGTATGAGTTGATCGCATTCTGGGCATTTGTGGGTGTCTGTCACTTTGTATTGCGATATTGTGTAGTCGAAGCGTTGTATGAGCATGTTGCCACATTTTGGGCAGTAGGTGTTCTCGTATTTGTGGCCTTGAACGTTTCCGATATAGGGATAGCTGACGCCCTCTTTCTTGGCCATGTTGTAGGCTTTTTCTAGGGTTTCGATTTTGGTTGATGGGTTTGTGAACTTGTGGGCCGGGTTATACCGTGTAAAATGCAGTGGAGTTTCGCTGCCCACGTTTTTTAGGTGTTTCTTGATTATCCAGCGCAGGCATTCTTCGTCGTCGTTCACGTCGGTTACGACTAGGTTGACTATTTCGACGTGGAAGCCTATTTTCTTGGCTTCGTGTGCGTTGCGCCAGATTTTTTCTACGTCTGCTCCGCCGCAGTATTTTTGGTATGTTTCTTTGTCGCCTTTCACGTCAATCTTTAGTCCTGTCATGTTGGCTTCTTTGAGGAGCTTCAAGGCTTCTGGTGTCATGTATCCGTTGGAGACGTAGCAGGAGTAGAGTTTTTTTTGTTGTGCTAAGTTGAAAACGGGGAGAGCCCATTCTGTTAGCATTGTGGGTTCTTGGAAGCTGGCGCACAAGCCGTTGTCTTGTTGGTATATGGCTAGGTTCACGATTTTCTCTGGGTTGAAGTAGTGGCTGGATTTGGTTGGGTTGGGTTCAGTTTTTGAGAGGTGATGGTTTTGGCACCATAGGCAGTTGAAGTTGCAAGACCATGTTGAAAACGTAAGTGCAGTTGAGCCGGGCCAGTAGTGGAAGAAGGGTTTGATTTCGATCGGTCGGCTTTCGAGAGCGCTGAGGTCGCCGTAGACTAGAGTGAAGAGCGTGCCATCAAGGTTGATTCTTGTCTTGCACACGCCTCTGCTGTTTGGCTGGATTGTGCAGCGCCACTCGCATAGGCTGCATTTGACTTTGCTGCCTCTTTGTTTTTCGTAGAGCTGTGCCTCGTGAACTACGGGGAGGCGTAGTAGTTCGGAGAATTCTAGCTGTTGCTGCATTGTGTTCAGCTCTGCTCTCACTCTGTTCAGTGTGGGTGGTGTAACTGCTTCGCTTTGATTAGAATGCTTTCCGGTCTAAAAAAGTGTTTCAGGACTTGATACTTGTTTTTGATCGTCTCGCTGAGCTTGGAGGTGCGAAAAGGAATAATTGCTGTAGTGGGCATGTTACTCTGCAGGTGCGTTAGTTTGGATAAAGAAGGGCGTCGGATTCCGCCGAATCAGCGGGTGACATCGAGGTTTCCGGTTTTGCATGTTGGTCCGGTGCCCAAGTTTGATTCGAAAACGTGGGATTTTGTGGCTGAGGGTTTGGTGGTAAATCCAGTTCGGCTGAGTTACGATGCGTTTTTGAGGCTTCCAAGGGTTGTGCGTGTTAGCGATTTTCATTGTGTTACCGGATGGAGCCGCTTGGATAATACGTGGGAAGGCGTGCTGTTCAAGACTGTTGTCGATGTGGTCAAGCCGTTGCCTGAGGCTAGGTATGTTACTGTTGTGTGTGACGGCGATTACACTACGAGCCTGCCACTTGAGGAGCTGCTTGACTCGGATGTGTTGTTGGCTTATGGGTTTGAGGGTAAGCCTTTGGAGCCTGAGCATGGTGGACCGTTGCGCTTGGTTGTGCCTAAGAAGTATGCGTACAAGAGTGCGAAGTGGGTTAGGAAGTTGAGGTTTGCGAAGGATCAGGAGTTGGGGTTCTGGGAGAAGCGGGGGTACAGTAACTCGGCTGATCCGTGGAAGGAAGAAAGATACGGATAGATATGTCCGTACTGGGTGGGTGCGGCAGAAGAAATTTCAAAAGAAGAAGGCGCCATTCCCTTAAGGTCTTCTTCTACTGTTGTTGTGGGTTGTGTGCTTGGTAGTGTTGACTCGCGCTATTATTTCATCATCACGTATGTATCTGGCTGAGCCTGTATGGACATCGTCGTCAGAGTGTTCCCAGCGACATCAACGACCCGCATGTTGGGGGCAGGTTGGAACAGTTGTAGTTGAAAACGCAAGCGTAGACTGTTCGTCTGGGCGGTCTTGAATTTTCATGGGTTATTAACTTCCGCTTAGAACAAGTAATAACACCGAAAGGGGCTTTTCACCTTAGAAGTACTTGTCTGCACCGCGTGTACGTTGACTACTACTTCTATGTTGAGCTACAGGCTGTTGATATGCATGTCATCCGGCTATTTCTACACATAATCATCCGGAATGTTGGGCTGCGGTTTGAACTGTTGTAGTTGTACACGCTGAACTGTGCTGTACGACTTCTTTGTTTTGATTCGGTGCGTGTTGATGCCTAATTGCTCTTAGTGTCAACAAGAAGTGATGGTTGGCGGGTTTCTGTTTCAGATGCTATTAACTTCCGATTAGAAACAGCAATAACGCCGAGCTGGTTTCTGGCTTTCTGTCGTTGCTTCTTCTAGACATCTTGATGTGTGGCTAGGTAGGAGAGAGATAGGGGTTTAACTATCATATTTGGCTTAAGGCTGATGAGCATGCTATCGACCTCTTCCATGTAACCCCCACTGTTATGCTTTAAGCTGCTCATAAAATCACGAAAGTCTGCATAGTCTTTGTGGAGTGAAATCATTACTCCATTTCTTCCCATGCCATCAGCACTTGCCACAAATATCACCCGCGGTTCCTCGAACACGAGTTTCTTTGCCTTTTCTTGTTCATTTGGAGCAAGAGTTTCTTTGGCCTTGGTAATGGTGACTGCCATGATTTCGTATCCTAGCTTTGCGAAGTCAGGTATTGCTGTGAATTCCCGTATGACTCCTTCTTTGATAAGTGTATGCCTCATCCTTGTGATAGTGGGTTGTGAAGTCCTCAAGACCTTAGCCAGTTCGCGGTCACTTCTTTTTGAATCCTTCAACAACTCAGAAACGAGACGCCTCATCTTCTCTTTCATTCCAAAGCAGACTTCCTATGGCTAGACCCGATTTCACTACTACACGCACGCCTCCTAAGAAAGCTTTTCTCTCATGAGCGCAACGAATTTGGTCGGTTGGACAGAAATTCTACCCAGGTGAACGGTCCAAAACTTGCTTATCTTTAGTATGCCTATGTTGCTGCCTCTTGACTAATTCGATATATTCGTCTATGGTACTCGGATCCCAAGTTATTATTGAATTAAACACGCTTCTCCACCATCGGATTTCTTTCATGAGTTGAGAACGCAGAAAAAACAGAAAGGCGATTGTAGGCAGAATCAGCCCAAAGAGCGCATTCAATGGAAAGAACAAGATCTGCGTAGCCACCCAATATACCAGAACACTGAAAAAACTGTAAACTGCTACCAAGCTCATTAGAGTAATGCAAGACACTATCGTCTGTATCATCGGCAACCCCTTGAAAATGAAGAATGGAGTCTTACCTGTAGGGAGTGATAACAGCATTTTAGTTAACACACGATAGTCCAACGGCATTTGTGAGACAATGTCCTCCATGCCACCTTGCGTTGCCAAATTGATAATGACTCCACTAGAATGAATCATTCGTCGCTCTATTATTTCTTTCGGTAGAGATTCTATCCATTAAATGGGACTAAATTGTTACATTTGAGATATGAATGCTATCCCAATAGCCACATGCTGAATGTGAAATAGTACTCTGTTGGTCTCATGAGTCTTCTTCCGTCTTTCTTCGTTCATATATGATGCTAATTGAACACATAGTGCCCAAGATTCTAGGGTAGGAGAAAGAGCAGCTTTCACCACCGAAGAAAATTTCTCCTTAGCAAAGTATCTTCACCAGAAATAGAAAAAGAGAAAGGTCTGTTGCCACGAATTAAAAAAACGGGTTTATCATTGACCTTGTAATCTAAACTACTTGTGTTATAGGTTTAGGGGAGCAAATATGTACATTTGGTTTTTCATTTGTGCAGTGGGCGTGGTTGCCGTTATGCCGCTTTATTTCTTGTCAATCAAGCACTTGAGCCTTCAGGAAAAATATGGCAGAGAAAGGGGAATTACGATTGGTGAGATTTCCGGTGTCGTTTCAGGCTGGGGATTCTTCCTCTTCTGGTTTGGAATGTGGGTTTCACCTCAACCCAGGTTTACTTTCCCAGCTTTCCAGAATTTGTCAGTTCTAGTTCCAGCTATTGAAGTCTCAATTCCTATTTTTCACTTGGCAGTCTTTTTACCCCTTTTTAC
>Ga0315310_10001254_pt1 | contig 16013 bp, 22 predicted proteins | sample TDP5_MG_FD_203630 | JGI IMG/M metagenome (GOLD analysis project Ga0315310, IMG submission 203630) | Freshwater sediment microbial communities from Lake Towuti, South Sulawesi, Indonesia - TDP5 | ecosystem: Environmental > Aquatic > Freshwater > Lake > Sediment | place: Indonesia: South Sulawesi... | reverse complement strand
TGCCTCGCCTTTTTGGTTCTCGTAGGTTTTGGTTACCACCCGGCGGAAGAGGCGTTCTCCCCAGCATCGACCGAGAACACGCAGGTAGCTTTCGCCCAAGGCATTCGATGAAGCCTTGACTTCCTCAACCGTGATTGTTGCCATTAACGGGTTGTTGGCGGCTCTCCCAATGCTTACGCTTCCGTCAACCCCAACATTGATGGGATAGGTTCCGCCTGAACTGTACTTCTTGTCGAAGTTTTGAAGTAAACACTCAAAACTGCTCACCTCGTCGGTTGCGCCCAAATGCACCCTCAACTCCAAAACATCGCTCTGAGGCGGCGTCACAGACCCGAAAACAACAGCGCAGACAGGCAGGGCTAAGCTCAATACTCAACCCCTCGGCGATAATACTCCTCCTCACCAGCCCGCCTAATCGACCGAGTTGGAACTCTGGCTAACTCTGCGTTGTATTCCGCCTGAGCAGAGGCAGCATCTCGAGTTGTGCTCGCCAACCAAGCCATGTAGGCGGCAGTGGCAACAATCAAACCCACTCCAAGCGTGAGTAAGGCAATTTTCATGGCTAAGGCTGCGTTCAAAACCCAAGTTGCTATCGCCGCAGCGTGCGTGGCTATGTTATGCGCTATTTGAGCCACCGTTGTCGTTCCCAAAGCCGCCCTGAGCGAAATGAAAAGATGCACGGCTGTCACTATTCCAGTTATCATCTTGCCCGTTTGAGAATCCAAGGCTCCGAAAGAGTAGGCCAAATGCACCGCATCCATTATTATGGTGCGAAACGCATAGCTCGCACGGTTCTCCGCCCTAACAGCAATCGAAATCTCATGGAAACTCAACCTGTGCCCGCCTCCACAATGGCTTCTCTTATGGCTTGGTTGACGTGTTGAACCAATCCTAGCATGCCCAATTCTAAGGCTCGGCTGAGAAAACGCCTAGCCTGCATGAACCGTGTGCCAAACTCGACAAACAGCGCGTAGGGCGCCCTCGCTCCGAGCTTAAACGCCCACTCACCAACCCGTTCAGCAAAAATCGTGCTTGCCAAATAGCCAGTTCGCCTAGGCGCTAAACCCTGAGCTCGTGTCTGCATGGCTTCGACTTCGAAGCTGAGGGCGTCATCAATGTAACCACGTACATTCTGGTCTAAGCGGTCGAGTTTGCGCTGCAACTCTGGAATACCATAAACATCGACTTGAATTTCAGCCAAACAGTCACACTCTAAAACGGAATAGGGAAAGTAGGCGTTATTTAAACCGAATCGGATGAAATCAGACAAGATAGGGAAAATAGATAAACGCCAACATGGGTTCACATTCTTCAATCAATGGGGTGTTTTTTGGCGCTGTTTTCTAAAACACTTTTTATCTTGCATTTATTTCATCTCCTTCATGCTTTTACAACCTTCTCTTTATTGAGTAACGTCGTCATCTTAAATGCGGGTGAAAGCATAAAGAGAACGCCTGCAAAAATCCAAAGAATACCCCCCAGAGACGCTGTTGCATAAACTGGTAGGATGAGGTTTGCAGTGTCCATGGAGCCGTACAACTCAAGCCCATGTCTAGCATCATAATAATGGGTGTACGTCCACCGAAGTGTGTAGACTCCCCAGAAAAAGAAAAATCCGCCGAAAACCGCTAGGGGAAGCCACCATTTAAGAATTCCAGTTGGAGAATTTCTCTCTCTTATGAATGCGATAATGCTAAACGCTAAGCCCACAGCAGGAGGCAAAATCAAATAAAGGAACCCATTCAGCATGTAATCCAAATAGCGGTGTGGATTCGCTTCGATTATGGCGATAAGACGCCAATGCTCGGCTAGATCTATAGTTACATTCATACCACCGAACAAGGACACCAAGAATGCAAGTAATAAAATAAGTAACCCAAATTCAACACGAAATTGCATAATTCCTTCTCCGTTCCTTTATTTTGTTCGATCTTTGGCATTTCTTTCTTCTGGTTTCCAATGATTAAACCCACAATCAAATTCGGATCTTGCAGTCCAAAATAATTGTAGTTGGAATGTTTATAAATATGAATACAATTTACCGATATTCAAAAAGGGAGAAAATAGATTAAACATCATCCAAGAATTAGAATCCCAAAAAATAAAAAAGCAAATCTAACGATAATACCTTTTGAGGAAAATGAGAAGGTTAAAGGCTGCACTGATAATAGTCTTGTTTGATATACTAATTGTTTTTTTCTCACCCGCCTTTTGGGCCCCTTTTGCGACTCAAACTTTAGTGATGCCTTATTATTTTGCCTTTGCAATAGTGTTTATTGGGCTTCTGGACTATTTGATATTCAAAGGATTAACCCAATCAAAAACTCCAGCGGATTTATCAATAGTGGCTGCAGTGCCGATAGGCATTACCACATTCATAATCAGTTACCTCTATTGGTTGTCTGCGATATATACACCGTATACGGGATATGCCTCCAGAAGCAAGTTACCTGCATGGCTCTTTAACACGATCAGTTATGTAATACTTATCGGCGTTCCCGCATTTGTCACTCTCCTTTCCAGCTATCTCATTTTCAAGAGATTGTCAACAAAAAAGCAACCGAATAAGCCATAAATTTCCCTTGTCTATCATCGAGTGTGATTCTTTTAATTCTGGATAAATTTGAATCCGAACTTCTTTATCAGTTCTGTATGTTTTAATGCCTTTTCTCAAACGACACGATGACGCGTCTCCCGTTTGGCTTTGTTCACTTCCTCCTCTGTCTGACGACCCATCTCGCTCAAAATCAGGATGAATTATCATTACGGCTTCAGATTAAAACGATTTGGCAAAGGTTTTTATTGGAATTCTCTTCACCCTAGCCGCGTCAAAATGGATATCTTCTGTCACTATCATTTCTTCGCCCAATCGTTTCATAACGGCAAGGTGAACCGCGTCACGAGGCCTCAACCCAATCCTTTCCATTGACTCCACCATGTTCCATGCGTCTCCGTACTCTACTGAAACTATGTCCAAGTCTCTCAGCGCAAGAACAGCCTTGCAAGCCTTAACCGCCGTCTCATTGTCGATTCTTTTGAGAACCACCCATGCGAGTTCGTCTATGGTTAAGCAGCATGTTTTGGCATCTAGCCCCTGAAGGTTTGTCAGGATGCGCCTCGATGCGTCTCCGAGGGCGTCCTTTGCCAGAGCGGCGAATACGAAGACGTTTGCGTCAAGATAGACCAATCAGGAACCAGCCAAAACTTCCTCGTAGAGTTTATCTCCCCAAACCAACTCGCTTGACTTTACTCCGTGCCTTCGAGCGATTTCAACCAGAACTTCCAGAGGGTTCTTTTGCACCGCCTCTAGAGTTGCCTTGTCATCGCTTAAATCAACCAAGACAATCTCGTTGGGCTTTATCCCTAGGCTGTCCCTCACAGACTTAGGTATCACTATCTGCCCCTTAGGTCCAACTCGCACCTTCAACTTCATTTCAGTTCAAGTAATACTTAAAGTAAAACTTATTTAAACTTTTAGTAAAACCAATCTAACCCACCCGCTGATGAATCTCCCGTTTGGCTTTCTTTACTTCCTCTTCTGTTTGGCGGTCAGTCTCGCTTAGAATCACGATGAACTCTTCCATGGTTTTCGCTGGTTGTCTTCTGATCTGTAGCGGAGTCCATCCGAACTCCTTTGCAAGCCTAAACTCTGTCAGCGTTGGATGTGGTTTTCCTCTTCGGATGGCTCGGATAAAAAACGCTGCTCTTCAGGTGTTATACCACACAGCTTGTTTGCTATTTTCGAGAATAATTCGCCTAACTCTATGGGTATGCCGTCTTCTTCGCCGAGCAACTTTTCAAGCGTGATTGGCTTGTTTGCTGGCTGCTCCCTTAGGCTCGCCCATATAGTCTCCGCTTGAATGGCGACGAAATCACTGTTTATGACTTGCCCAGTTATCGGATGATATCTCGTGTGTTTTTGGATCATGCGGCTGCGTTTAGCCCAAGTAATCTCTTGAAAAACGTATTTTCCCGCGTATTCTTTTCCGAAGCGTTCATCGATTTCAATGGTTTCAGTTCTCATTTTAATCACATCAGCTTATGACGACATCTCTTGCAACAAACGGAGCCTTCAGAGAAACAAGGTCCTCGATTTTTGTCGGGGTGCCGACTTTCTCCCACTTGCAGTACTTGAACAGGGCGCTGTTGGTTCCGCCTAAGCCGAATTTGAGGCTGAACTCGCTGTCGTTGACCACGTCATCATATTCCTCCTTGCTCTCAAACTCGAAGGTCACTTCGCCTGTCAACACTCGGTGGCGCTCCTGCAGGTATTTAAGTAGTTGTCCGCTTGTGGTGCGGATAACGGGCACACGCTTCAGGTTGTTTTCCATTGTGAACTTCCAGTCGGTGATTCTCTCAACAGCCGCTAAGCCTGAGCCGTCTCCTGCTCCTCGTTGTACATAGCTTTCGTGGTAGGGAACGGCGCCACTGTAGTCGGCGTATGTGGCTCCAGTTATCTTTGCGGTTCCAACAGCCAGGTCTTGACCGATCAGCTCAGCCGTGGCTTTTACAACATCCTCGATGGAACATTCAACCGTCGCCTTGTCCATTCTGCAACCCTTGTGCAACAAATCTATGACGCCGCTTGTTTTTTCGTAGAAAACCTCTATGCTCAGTGAGTTGAGGGTCTGTATGTGCTGCAGAAAGTTGATGGGCGCGTCGCTTGGAAGTGCATACGCAACCTTCAATCCGACCTGTCTCAAGCCTCTGCGCACAACTCGAAGGTCTCTTGAGCCAACGCCTCTAACCTTGATTAACCCAGGGTCAAGGTCGGGTTCAACGTTCTCCGCCGTCGCTATGCCAAGCATGCTTGGGTTGGTTGGCGTTGCGCCATACGTTGTTTCTTGCACGTAGTAGATTTTGGCTTCGTGGGCTCCATACACGCTCATGTTCTTTTTTCACTCTCCTCTCCTTTTCATGTTGTGTAAACGTTTTCAAACAACCATGACTTGACCGTGAACTCGGTTCGCCAAATGAACGGTTTAACGTTCACCTGGTCCTCGTCACGATAGCCCACAATGTCTGCGTAGGTGATGCCCTCAACCGTTAGGGCACATTCCGCGTAATCGCAATGCAAGACGGCTTCGGTTGCGCCGTCGCTTGTGTTTGTGGTTCTGGCGAGCAGGTAGATGTAGCCACTGCTGTCAATGAAATCGGTTAGGCTTGAGGACAACGTAATTGTAATAACCTCGTCTGCTCCGCCAGTTCCAACGACCGCGTTTTGCCAGGCTGAAGCTGTGAAATTCCAAGCTTTTATGGTTGCGCCGTTTCCCGCCGGAGCTGTCCCGTATCCCTCATACTTGAAAACAATATTCTTGACAACCTTCTCGTCTGGGTCGATTTTGAATCTGAAGAGCATGAGCGCATATTGCAGGTTAACATTGACGGATTTGGAAAAGCGGTTGTCGTCGCTGTTCCAGAGTTTCTCGTATTCAGCTGTCGTCAACTCCGTCCAATTTGGGGAGGTGGGAGCCAACTCAGTGCTTGAGCCTGCGTGATAAGCCTTGTGGGTGCCAGTTGACGGTCCAACGCCGATAAAGTTGTAGATGGTTTCGTTTGGTTTGGTTCTCTTCTCCCTCACGATGCGGTTGACTTCAGCGCGCATTTTATCCCGCATCCTTCTGCCAGCGTCGCCCTGCTCCGGCTTGTCTGTGGTCCAAATGTTCACTCTGGCAAAGCCCACGCGTCTTCTGGCTGTTCCCGAGAAGCCTACTTTCTGGTCCTCGCTGTGGTCGAGTCCAACCGTTACTTGCCCGTCGTAGTTCTTGAACAGTTCTCGGTCATACCACTCTCGGCTCACGAGGATTTTGGCTGATGAGCCGTCGTCTTTTACAACCCTCATGTTTTTGTCGAGTAAGCGAACAAGCGTGGTGGTAGGGTCCTCAATTTCAGGCACCTAAAAGCCTCCTGCAAACAGCCCTGCGATAAACGGTTTCGCCTTGAAAATCAAATTCTTGGATGTCCAAAATCTCGTAGTCAACGCCTTTGCGACGGATTTTGTCGTGATGCCTTAAGGGCGCAAAAACGTGGATGGTTAAGTAGTCGTCGATTATGTAGCCGGGTTCTATGAGGATTTCGTCGGCTCTGGCGGGAGAAACAACGACCTTGATGTCCACGGCTTCGCCGTAAGAAACCTTGTCGGCTGCTTCCCTGACGGGATAGAGAACTATGTTTTCGCCCTTTGCGCGCAGAATCTGTGTGAAGCGGGTTATTGGGTCCTCATAGTTTAGATAGAGCATGGAGACCCAAGAGACTGTTGCCATAGCCTTCTTGTTTTCAACGGGGCTGTAGTCTGAGTGTTTGACGCCCCAGTACATGAATTCTTCTTGGTGTTTATCGATGATTTTGACGCTGAATTCAAGGCTTGACTTGTCATGGTTTTTGCGTATTTTCCAAAGGATTCCCGCCGTCACGGCATCGTAGTAATCAGATGCTGGAAAACGACCGACAACGTCCAAATAGCCTGCCCAGCAAATGGCAGGGTTGTAGGCTGGGTATTGAGCGCTGGCACGCATGGTGTTGATGAGGTTGTAGACCTTCTGCGCTGTTGGGCTCCATCCCTCGTAATCGTATAGACCGAGGAGAGCGTAGGCGAATGGGTCGTCATGAATCTCGTTTTCCGTCGTGCCAACCCTGTGCCACTTGCCGTCGCCGTTTGGAGGCGGTCGATATTCTAGGTATAGGCCCTCAAAGCCAGAGCGCAGAAAACTGATCGCTTCTGACATCATGGTTTCGTATTGGGTTTCATTCGCTGGGTCATGTTCACTGAGTGTTTTCAAGCCGATGAATCCGTAGAGGTTTTCAATGTCCATTTCTGGAAGCCAAGCGTCTGCGTCTGTGACGGCTCGGGCGAAACCACCATAATACTTGTCGTGAACCGTGGGCGTTGGCGGATGCTGCATGTTGTAGAGGAAGGTTGCGCCCGCCAGCTTAGCCGCGTTCAGATACCCCCCTGTGCCCGTTAATTCGTAAGCCCTCAAAAGTGAGGGGATAACCCTGCAGGCGTCGACGCTGTAGTATTGGTTGCTTGTTTCGTTTGATTTGAACCCGCCGTAAGCCTTCTTCTCTGGGTCGGCTGTGTATTGCTGGGTTAGGAGCCAGTCAGCCAGCGAGACAACCTTGTTGTAAATTTCGGTTTGTTTGCTTGCAAATTGAGAATCATGGTAGGCTTGGTTGAGAAAGTCTATGGCGAAGGCTGCGGCAAAGGCGGCTCTCCCCCATGTCAAGTCTGGTCCAGAGCCGGGAATAACATAAACGTAGGGCGCATAACTCATGATGAAATCGTAATAGGCTTGTGGAACCGCTCCCATTCTAGACCCTCTTCAACTCGGAACCACGCAAACCATTCAAGAGGCGTTCAAGCTCAGCCTGCAAAACATCTAAGGGCGGAGCCTTACTCAGCACGCTTACGTTTTGGTCTCCAACCGAAAAAGAAAGGCCGACGGCTGAGCCGCCTGTGAGATAACAGATAGCATATATGGCTGCGAGAACCGTGATGAACTCCTTCTCCGCATCTGTGCAATTACTGTAATCGATTTCTCGGCCAGTCTCCAATTCAAGCGTTACTTCAGCACGCTTAACCATCTTCAAAACCCGAGCGTCTGGCACCTCAGCCGAAGAAACATTAATCACATCACGGACATCATCAACCGAAACACTGGCCAAAATAGCCACACTCTAAGACGCAATATGAAAAACAAGCATTATTTAAGCCGAATCGGATAAAATCAGATAAAATAGAGAAAATAGATTAAACGTTGGCGGACTACTGCTAAGGGAGGAAGCTTTCAGAGATTTAATAAACAAAAGCGTGGGCATTCAGTACATTATGTGGTGGTTTGTGATGGTTCGACTCTTGGTATTTTTAGTCCGTTAAAGTGTTTGTCAAGGGACACTATAGCCTCCGCTTTAAGTTTAGAGGCTGCATGATATTGCATGGCGTCGTCTAAGTCTAATTTGACTTTATAACTTGTGTCTATCGCGTCAATCTCATCGGTCAACTGAGTTGTGTGCACACGCAAGCCCTTATAGGCAAGCAAACTTCTCAGGAAAATTTTTAGTTGCTTTCTTTTTCCGAACCCTTCCATGATAACTAGAATTGAGTGAACAGAAAAATCCGTGATGACGCCGATTTTGACACCGTTCCTTAAGCGAGTTAGAAATTGTTCGCACTCGTTTTTCCTTGGACCTGCCAGCAGGACTTCCAGGAATATGTTGGTGTCAACCAGATACATTGGCCAAAACCTTTTTCACCCAAATCTTCCCGGCGAGATGTTGAAGCTCCACTGAATCGATTTTAACGTCAGCCAACAGCCCTTCAATAGCTTTGACAGGATCCCCCTCAAATTCGCCTTTTTCTAACAGCGTCTCTGTTCCCAACCATTTTTGTATAGCTTCCTGCGCTGCCTGACTTATGGAACCCTTTCCATATCCGAAACGCTTCATAGCCATTTCTCTGAAGAGTCTCTCCAACTCCTCTGGCAGCTGAATTCGCAAACCAGCCAAGGTCTGGCACCAAATTACTATAAATCCAAAAGTCCTTATATACTTTTAAGAGGACGGCGAAAGGGATAGAATTTCATAAAAACCGACATCGTTTAAAGCATTACGCTTTCTTGACTTGCGAAAAATCTCTGTCAAGTGCTGATTGCCTTCTATGGGTTGCTGTTGGAGAAAGGTTTAAGTATTTTGTAAACAGTATTGTTTACAGTGATCTTATGGCTCAGGTTCAAATCAGGTTGCCTCAAAAAACTTTAGAGGAAATCGACAAATGGGTTGCGGAGAAGAGGTTCAAGAGCCGAAGCGACGCCATAAGGGCTATCATTAGTTTTTATGAGGAAAGGGAAAAAACTAGGCAGTTTTTCAAGATGCTGACAAGTCGAAGCGAAGAAGCCAAGAAGCATCCAGAGATTCTTGTTCCCTTAGGGGATTTATAGTGCCTTTCACGCTACTTTTACATCCGCAAGCCGCTAAAGCCCTAGAAAAAATTGAAACATCTATAAAGTCTAGGATAATAGAGAAACTGAGAGAACTTGAACATAGCCCAGAAAGAATTGGAAAGCTATTAAAGTACTCTAACTTCTGGAGTATGCGAATGGGCGATTACCGTGCCATTTATGAAATTAACAGAGAAAAAAATCTGGTGGTTATTTTGTTCATCGGGCATAGGAAAAAAGTTTACGATGATTTTTCAAAAATGTTCTAAATTATTTCCTTTCCATTCTGTATGTTTTGATTCCCTTCCTCAGCAACATTTCTAATACGTGGCTGACTGAAGGCTGCACCTTGTCTTCTGCCTCCGCCTTTTCGATTTCTAATGCAAAGATTCTCTTGAACTCTTCAAACACTGCCTTGTCTATTGTTCCCTCTATCTTGATTCTTGTTCTGAGCTGAGCTTTCTCTTCGTCGTCCAGTGTCACGTCAGCTTCACTTCCACGGGTTTCTGAGCCGAATAATATTGGCAGATAGGACACCAAAACACGATTTTGATGGGATGCTGCAAATCGCCGTGGGCTCTTGTGCCGTTGATTGAACCATAGGTCTGGGGGGTCAAATCAGGACTGTAAGGCTGCATCCTATGACCTTGTGGGCAGTATTCCCAACAATCGCAAACGGCGATGCCGGCTGAGCGAGGCCTACACAGTTTTTTACCGCATGCGGGGCAGGTTCCACATGCCATGGCGACTTTTGTTACCATTTTAAACCGCCGTCAGTTTTTTGATTTCGTCGCTTACTTCCGTCTGCATGGCAGTGATTTTTGTGGTGATTAATGCAAGTGTCTCTGTGGTTAGAGGTATGTCCACGCCGAAGATGTTAACGTAACCCTTGGAGACCACATCCTGAAGACTTTGAATATTCCGTAGTAGGCGAACGATTTTGCTTGCGGTTTCAATGGCGTTTGTTTCACTCATTTTTTTACCTCCTTAATCAACTATTTTAAATGAACAAGAATCTGGGATTTGGCTCGGACACGCTTTAAGCGGGAAATCACGACATCCTTGAGGTCTATGAGAATAAATCGTGCAGTGTTTTTCTGCTCTTTCATCATAATACTGACACCTTCTTTTCTTGAATGTTCCATCCCGTGAATAAATGAGAACGTAACAACACTCTCCGCAATGGTTGCAGCCTATGCCCATGCCCAATACGCCCAATTCCTTGCAGCTCCATCTACGGCAGCACTTGACCAGTTCGTAATTCTTAATCTCAACCACCCGTTTGTTGGACAATAAGCTGCAATGCAAACTAAACCATGCTCCAAATCGGATTGACACTGGACATGAATTTTATCCGTTGTCAGAAGATTAACAACGGCAACATCCACATTTACAGTTGAAGCCTTTGCGATGCTTGGTGGGTTAACCGAAATTACACCTTTTTCTCTTGGAACCTGCTCATGTGTTGGCGTGCCATGTGTGTGATCGCCTCGACTATAAGTTGTAGCACTCCCTGCAGACGGCGACTGCCCAAAACTTGTTTCCGAAACAACTGTATCGCTTGGTATTGGTCCGCCTCCTCCGCCATCTAGCTCATCAAGCAGTTTAAGCCAAGCGTAAGTGTCATCGGCTTTTTTCTTACATAAATAAAGAATGTCTTTTGCTCCTGCCCCTGGTTCAAGTCTAATCATTTTTCCACGGTAAGAAGCGTCTGCCGTAGGTAAAGAGGCTACGCCTCCAAGTTTTATAAATTGACTTAAGAAAAGATTTGCAAACCTGAGAGGTGTTGTTTCATCTCCTAAGTTAACTCCATCATCAAAAGTTGGTATAATATGAGCATATGTTTGAATCACCCAAAGGGTGGGGTCAAGCTCAAGCATTGTATAAGTATTAACTCCATCACACCAGTCAAAAGCAAATATATCCTGCAAATGGTCTGGAGATGCTCCTGATGAGAGATACCAATAATGGGTGTCAAGTGTTAAATCTAATGCTCGGATTCTGTTAAAATTAACGGTTCTCATATATCTTGTAGCAGAACCTAAATCATACAAACCTTTAGACACAGGATATAAATGGCTTGCAAGCCCCTCATTGACTACACTTGATAAAAGCAATTTCCTTAGAAATGCATCTCTGAAATAATTGCTGGTACTACCTAAATCATACGTTTTCGTTGCATCGGGAATCAAACTGCTGTCTACCGTTAATTGTGAAGTTTTGAGATTGATTAATCGGCTTCCATCCCATCGCCTTGGAGTTGTAACCTCACCTAAGAAGCGCCCGTCAGCGTCAGGCAGCCAGTCACCAATCGGCTTTGGGCGAGCGCTACACGCTCTTAACCCGCAGGGTGTCAGTGGCTATGCTTTCGAGCGCTTTAGTTAAGGCGTCAAGCTTCTCCCAGATCGCCTTAAACGCTTCATGACGCCTTTCCCAAGTAATATTTGACATTCACTTTTGCCTCGACTCACAAGACAAAAAATGGAAGGTAAGTTTCGTCCGAGTTTCACGGACTCTTCAAGAGGCTTATTAGTGTAGTCACTGTGTTTGTCACAGAACCGTGGAAATGTTACTCATTCTGGCTACCGCTTTGGAGCGCAGGACACCATAACCGATCCGCTCAGAGGCAACGAGTCCATAGACGCCGTTTTTGGGATCCTCGTAGGGTTCAGTTGTTATGTCGCGGCGAATCAATAACACTCCAGCCGCAGCTTTGTCAACGGCGTGAGCCACACCGTTTGTGCACAGGGTGCTCTTGTAGATTTTCATGGTTAGGGCTTGACCGATCAAGCCCCGTGACAACTCTGTCTGCTCGCTTGGCAGATACTGTGAATTAATGAATTCGGTTGCCGTGAACAATTGGCTTGCCTGTCTTGAGTGTATGAACAACGTATCTGGGTGAAAGTCCTCGTTTTCAATGACATCCCATAACTGAACCACTTTTGTCCAACTCATTGCCGTTCCGCCGCCAGCTAAGGCTGAACCGCCGGCAAGGTCTGAGGCTGCTATTCCAGCATACAGCCCAATTATCTTCTCGGTTTCTGATTGAGCAATGGACCTGCCAAGTTCCTCGAGTTGACGGTTCATGACGTTCCATCCGGCGTCTTCAGCAAACTCACGAGTCCATTCGACTCCGTCTTTGAGGAAGATGTTGGTCTGAATATCCACCCAGTCATAGCGTTCTCCATGGATTCTCACCGTTCCGCCTTCAGAGGCAACGTAGGCAGCGCTCTTTTTGGCTCTGGGAAAACGCTCCATAGATTCGGTTGTTGTTCTGGCGTCGATTATGTCTCTGGCTATGAGGTTCGGCTTGGCTGCTTCAACCACAACATCGTGAATGCGACCTACTGCGCCTGCCATGTCGCTCAGTATGCCCTCTTTCATGCCTGCCCTAAGATAACTGAGCATGAACGGGTTTCGCAAAGCCTGCTTTACCTTGGCGTCAAACTCCACCTTATACCATTCTTCGTTTAACAAAGACTCGTGGAATTTTGGCAAAACAATTTCTCGCATGGTCTATGCCTCCTTTCTCTTTGGGAGTTTAACCAGCTGCTTTTCAAGCTCGATGACTTTGGCTGTGAGTGTGGCGTTGTCCCAGACTTCAGGCTCTGTTTTTTGGCTCAAGGTTTGTCACTTCACCACGAGTATGCTGATGAGGTCATCTGCTGCGGTTGCTGATTGCTCTGCGAAAGCGAAGCATCTGGCGTAAGCCCATGTTCCTGTTCCGCCTAAATCTGGATCGGCAAAGTCTAAGACTCGCTTTGATGCGTCTGCACCGTAGACTCCGTGTCCCCTCGTCGTTGCACCGCCAACCTTGACCTTTACTCTGCCACGAACAATCACCGGGCACTTCTCACCGATAGCGGCAGCCTTGGTTGCAATACCAATGCACAGTTGCGCTGACGTGGCAGGACTCACTTTTCCATCACTACTCAGATAGACCGTATCACCTTTAGCAACGGTTGCTTCCGCTTCGTAATCCATGATAAGAGCTCCTTCGCTTGGCTCCAGAACGTCGCCTGCCACCAAATTTGGCAGCCCAGTTAAATCAGCCATGTTCGGATTTCTCCTCTTTCAGCCTTGTTTGGTTTCAGCGGTTCATCCCGCTTACTCCCGTCATGATTAATGTTCATGACTTTGAATTCGACGATTCGCGTAGGATCCTCTGTAACTGTTGAACCATCAGTTTGGAGCCTGGACGCCAAGCTCCCCAAACAGAGGGTTGAGGAATCACGGACTCGACCATCCTGCGAAAATCAGCGCACCTTTTCTTGAGAGCCTGCATCGTCTTCTCAGATTCGACGAGTTGAGCCTCTAAATCAAAAACTCTTTTTCGGAGAGCAACAGTATCCTCGCTTTCGCCTTGTTTTGGGGGTTCTTCTCCACAGACCTCGCTTACTATCTGGGATTCCCTGGCATGTGAGCATAAGTGACTTTTGGCCTCTGCTTGTTCCTCTGGAGACAAGTCTGTTTGCGGTAGTCGAGCCAAGGCGTTTCTGAGGTGTGGAAGGTCGAGGTCGCCTCGCGCATTATGATGCGGCAAATAGCGCAGTGTTCTTGGCACAGTCTTGCCTTGTTTATCTTTTTCTCCGCCCTCCCTGATTAGGGCAAAGGCTTCGTCTGGGAGGTTGCTTATGTATTCGATTGTCCACTCCGCCTCTTTCAGAATTGAAGAAGGCTGAGGCTGAGGAAGATTTGGAGACAACCGAGACAAAACCTCCAATTTACCATTCAAAACATCAATTTGATTGCGCATCTCTTGGATTTGCTTCTCAATGTTTTCGATCCGTTGGTCCAGAGGTAAGGGCGGTCCCATGACAAGCTGCTCCCTAACACTGTTCCACAATTTGATGTAGGCGTCTCGGTCTCCAGCAGGGAACCGCCTCAGGAAATGGACGCCGGTCAACTCAAAATTTCGTGGAGCCACCCCGTTGGCGTATTCGATTCTTCCGCCGGGTTTAAGCCAGTCTAATTCTATGCTCAAACCTTTGAACACCCTGCTGCGGATCTGCCCAGCGATTTTGTCGTCAACCATGCCCTCGAAGGCTACACCATCCTCTTTAGGGTCATACCAAGCGTTAGTGATCACGTTTGGCGGCGGCAAAACGTAGAGGTGGTCGATACCGAAGGGTTTGCCCACAAGCGTGGGCGCAGCCTTCTTCAACTCTTCGCGTAGATAAACGTGTGTCATTCCTTCCTCAGGGTGAAATATGCGCTTTGGGTGGATAGCCACGCCTGAAACCTTGTTTCCTTCAATTCTGATTGATTCTGAGAATAAGTGCAGTTTTTGAGTTTCAGCTTCGCCTTCGTAGACGGGTTTACCCGCTCGCTGAAAAGCCGCTGTGCATATGGCGAAGGCGCTTCCCTTTTCGTGGCCTTGTTTCATAACCTGCTCGATGCAGCTTTCAAATTCCTGTGTGTGTTGTTTATTGTTCAATCTCTTTCTTAACCTCCAATAGTTTTGATAACTGTGAAATCCTCTCTTCCGGAAGGCATGGTTCGATAACAGCACAAAAGAGTTTCCGCCTGTTTTGCGGGATTGAATAAATGTTAAATACAAAGGCATGAATACAAGAGAATATGCCTACCCTAGTTTGCCAAATGTGCGGCAAAGAGTTTAAAGTTAAACCATCTAAAATTAAAGTCAGAAAACATTGCTCAAAGCAATGCGCTGATAAAGCCAGAAACAAAAGGGTTACTCTAAAATGTGTAAATTGCGGCAAACTTTTTGTTGCTACGCGCAGAGAAGCAAAACGTAATCGAAGATTTTGTTCGCCTAAATGTCGAGCATATAGAAACCCTGTAACTCTTAAGTGCTTGGTTTGCGGTAAACCATTTGTTGTAAGACTACCTAGCTTAGCTAAAGGAAGAAGGTTTTGTTCTGAGGAATGTATGCATGAAGCACAGAAAAGAAGGGTTACAAAAGTATGTGAGGTATGCCAACGCTCGTTTGAAGTTCCTTTAAGTCGAGCAGGGGCAAGGTTTTGCTCTAAAAGGTGTGCTGCTCTGGGACCGAATAACCCAGCATTTAAAGGAGGTATTTTTAAAAGCGCAAGCCATTTTCGAAATTTTGTGAGAAGCCTCTTACCGAATAAATGTTGCATATGTGGCTGGGACGAAGCGGCAGTTGATGTTTGCCATATAATTCCTAAACGTGAGGGAATGATTAATTTCTTGGATAATGTCGTTGTATTGTGCCCCAACCACCATCGCATGTTTGACGGTGGGAAAATTTCACGCGAATTACTGCACTCAAGAGCTTTGGAACAAATCAAACTTATACCGCCTTCTTTACTTTCAAAGATTCCTCACTTGGTATCGGCTGAATATACCAGCCAAAGTTCCTGAGTATTTCTCTGGCTTCTTCGCGCGATAATGCGCCTAGTTCGAATGCCTTCAATATATCTGCAATAAAAGGCTCAGGTCTCTTTTTAATGCCCCAGTTTAAGCGAACCTGCGCCTGCGCTGGGTCTAAGCCTTCTTGGGCAACAACGCAGTCGAACAGGCTTCTCTCAACTCCCCGTTTAAGGAATCTCTGTAAGGCTAAGACTCGGCGTTCAGCGATTTCCAACGCAGCGTTTGCTGAGGCTTCGGTGAAGCCAGTTTTGGTCACCAGTTTTGCGAGTGGAGTCTGCAGACCCAAAACAAACTCGTCTTGGAGCGTTTCCACATAGAAGTCTAGGCCTCTCATCCTCTCGGCCACAATGGGTTGAACCTTTGCCTCGGATCCAGCCGGCGGGTTGAAAACGAAGCGTGAGCCCCGACGCGGTATGTTCTTGATCTGGGCGAAGAACTCGGTTAGTTTCTCTTTGCTTAAGCCTGGAAAGGACCACAACTCGTTTGGGGCGCCGAACGTTTGTATTGTCTCTGCCATGCCGCTTTGGATCTTTCCTTTAATCTGATAGAAGGGTTCCCTTTGTTCGCCGTCGCCGATGTCTAGGGGCGTGCACAGGGACTGCAATATGCCGATGCCCAAGGGCTTGGCGGTTAAGACGTTGTAGGCTAAGTGAATGACCTCGTCTCCGGGAATCTCGTTTGGCTGCCTCTTCCAATCGAGCAAGATTCTTTCAAGCTGTC
>Ga0315310_10001253_pt1 | contig 16014 bp, 16 predicted proteins | sample TDP5_MG_FD_203630 | JGI IMG/M metagenome (GOLD analysis project Ga0315310, IMG submission 203630) | Freshwater sediment microbial communities from Lake Towuti, South Sulawesi, Indonesia - TDP5 | ecosystem: Environmental > Aquatic > Freshwater > Lake > Sediment | place: Indonesia: South Sulawesi... | reverse complement strand
CAGTTCTTGCGTAATCAACAGAGAACTCCTTATGCAGGTTGAATGTTAAGCAGCCAACATCTCTACTTTCTAAGCTGAGCCTTATGACAGCCTCAACGGCTATGCTACTTTCCTCAGGTGCAACAGTTAGCTTAATCTTGTAATTGCATAGCCTAACCATTCTAATAGCTCCTTTTTCGATTCATTTTGCTTAGTTCGGCTATTAATTTTTCCGCATAAACTCAGCCCATAGAAAAATGGCCAAGACAAGCCCAATTTAGCAAAATAGCGGCGAATCACGCTTGTTGGGATAGATTTAAATTCTCGTTTAAATTGCTCACTTCTCGCCCTACCACTGAAAGTTCGGAGTAGAATTTGAATCGGGCAAATGGAAATATCTCCCGCAATTCCCCCCTCCACTGGTTTAGGGCTTGTATTAGTATGGTTCAGTGAAAAGTCCATGAGATTTATAGTTGTTTAAACATTGCATACAAAATATTTATCTCAATTCGTTCTACATTGCCAACTCTCACAAGCGGGTTGCATTGGAGAATCATTGGAATTCGGTGTATAACATGGAGTCCAAATCCACAGCTTTTTCACCTGCGCACATCACCGGCTTTTTCCAGATATTCGATCAGCCTGAAAATCCATTGTTCAAAGGCTCCAGAGGCGCGGGTGTCTCACTGAAGAAGGGAGTAAAAACAACCGTTCTGGCACGCAAGTCTGCCAGAAAACTTGTGGAAATCAGGATAAACGGCAAAGCCACAAACACAGCCGAAGTCTCAGAAAGCGTTGCGGACGCCTTCCTATCACTTACACCAACGAATTATCGACTACTCGTACAACATGAAGTTGAAGTTCCAGTAGGATGTGGATTGGGCTCAAGCGGAGCCGGCGCTCTAAGCTTAGCCTTAGCTTTGAATGAGCTCTTAGGGCTTGAACTCTCCAAGATTGAAGCCGCTCAGATAGCTCATGTCGCTGAAGTCAAGTGCCGAACAGGACTCGGAACAGTGATTGCGCAAACGTTTGGAGGAATGGAAATCCGAGCAAGCCCCGGGGCTCCCGGAATAGGAGAAATAAAACCCATCGCAGTAGATGGCAACTACATTGTGGTCTGCCTTCCCTTCGGTCCTTCATCAACAAGGAAAGCCTTGACCGACCCTAAACTTCACCAAGTAATTAATAAGTGCGGTGGAAAGCTTGTTGACGAGCTTGTTAGAAAGCCACGTGTTCCTGAGTTTCTGCGGCTCTCTCGCGACTTTGCCGAGTCAACTTCACTGATAACAGACAGAGTGAGGAAGGTTCTGGCAGAAGCAGACCGTGAAGGTTTCGTCTGCAGCATGGCCATATTCGGAGAGACCGTTTTCTCGCTCGTTAGGCAAGACGAAGTCGGGAAGCTGCTCAGAATCTTCCGGAAACATAGGCAATCACAGCATGGCATAATCAAGGCGGAAATAGACTTCGAAGGAGCCCGCGTACTCAAATGAGACAAACCAAGATTTCGCCGAAACATCCGAGAGCTGAGTCACTACTAATCCGGGAGAGGCTGGTCGAGAGGTTCGAGACAGGCGTGGTTGCAAGTGCTGGCTTGTTGGCTCACGGCAGGGGAGAGGCCTTCGACTACCTGCTTGGCGAGAAAACCTCTTCAAATGCTCTCAAAGCGATGAAGGCTGCGGCTGCATTTCTCTTGACAGCCAGACATCCGGTCATTTCGGTCAACGGAAACGCTACGGCTCTCGCGGCAGAAGATATGGTGAAACTGGCCAAAGAGGTCAATGCAAAAATCGAGGTGAATCTGTTTCATCGATCGCTTGAGAGGGAATTAGCTATCGCAAATCTGTTTCAGGAAGCTGGTGCAAAAGAGGTTTTGGGTGTGGGTGAAGCGTCCTCAGCAGAGATGCCTGAGGTTGCAAGCGAACGTAGACGGGTTGATCCAAGGGGGATTCTGATTGCTGATGCGGTTCTGGTTCCGTTAGAGGATGGTGATCGAACCCAAGCTTTGGTGAAAATGGGTAAAAAAGTCATAGCCATAGATCTCAATCCACTGTCGCGAACCGCTCAATCCGCAACGGTCACAATAGTGGATAACATCATTAGAGCCACACCAGCCCTAACAAGAATCGCGAAAAAACTCAGAACAGAGGACAAGAAGAACCTTCGAAAACTTGCTTCGAGTTTCGACAACAAGAAGAATCTCAGCGAAGCCATAAAAATGATAAACAAAAGACTCGCGACCCTAGCCGCGGAGGGAACATACCTGACAATCCTAGAGGAATCTGAAATATGAGCTTCCGCAAGATCTTCATACTCGGCGCCGGGGCAATAGGCAGCTGTTACGGTGCCCTTCTCTCGAGAAAAAATGATGTGACCCTGATTGGCAACAGAACTCACGTTGACGCTATCAATTCGCATGGATTGGTGATTGAAGGAGAAATCCAAGGTAAGCTTTCAGTGAAGGCTCAAGCTAGCATCGAAGAAGTTCCACCGAATTCGCTGATCATTCTGACTACAAAGGCACAAGATTCAGTTAGAGCTGTCACAGGCTTGAAACCATTGATAAGAGAAGACACCGTTTTCTTGGTTCTGCAGAATGGATTGAAAATCAAAGAACTGGTTCAAAGAGCAGTGGGACAGAAAGTCGAGGTTGTGAGAGGCTTGGTTCTGATGGCCGCGGAATTCATGGAGCCAGGAAAAATAAAATTCTGGAATGGCCCCACAGTAATCGAACGCACTAAAACCGGGGAAAAAATCAAGGCTCTGCTCAAAGAAAGCGGAATGAAAGCTAAAGTTACGCAGAACATGGAAAGGGAAGAATGGAGTAAACTGGTTGTCAATTGCGTCATAAATCCGTTAACCGCTGTTCTGAGAGTCAGAAACAATGAAATCAGCACAGCCTCTCTCAGAGAAGTACGACATGGACTTGTTGAAGAATGCACTCTCGTAGCAAAAGCTGAAGGAATACGTTTCGAACATGGCCTCGAAACCGAAATAGACCACAAAATCAGAAGTTACACCAATTACTCTTCTATGTGCCAAGACATCATGAAGGGCAAGAAAACCGAGATTAGCTTTTTAAACGGAAGAATCGTTGAACTCGGGAAAGAACACAACATTCCAACGCCGATCAACGAAACAATGGTGGACCTGATCAGATTCTTGGAGGAGGCTAAAAAGTGAAACTCGACGAGTTCAGAGACCGAAAAGGCAAAGAGAAAATAATCATGCTGACAGCTTACGACTATCAAATCGCCGAAATACTTGACGAAGAGGGAATCGACATAATTCTAGTTGGCGACAGCCTAGGAATGGTTGTGCAAGGTTACACGGACACGAAAACCGTGACTATGGAAGACATGCTGTATCATACCAGAGCTGTGGCCAGAGGAGTCCAAAAGACACCTGTGATTGGCGACATGCCCATAAACAGCGACAACACCGTCGAAGACGCCTTAAGAAATGCTAGGGGCTTCTTGAATGCGGGGGCACACGGGGTTAAGATTGAAGGAAACAAAACTGAAGTGGTAAGAACCCTGATAAGCAGTGGAATTCCTGTGATGGGCCACGTTGGGCTCTTGCCCCAGACAGCTCCAGCTTATCGAGTGAGAGGCAAAGCGGCTGACGAGGCCCACAAAATCCTCCAAGACGCTACAGAACTGGACAGACTCGGCGTGTTCACGATGGTCTTGGAATCCATACCTGCAGGCTTAGCCAAAAAAATCACCGAAGCTGTAGCCACTCCAACCATAGGGATTGGCGCTGGAAAACACTGCGACGGACAAGTTTTAGTTATAAATGACATGCTAGGGCTCGATCCCTCTTTCAGCCCGAAATACGTCAAGAGGTACGCCAACCTGAACCAGATAATAAAGCAGGCCGTCGAAAACTTCAGACAAGAGGTAAGAGCCGGAGATTATCCCGACGAGGAACACACCTATCACTGACTTTGCTGGAGCCAAAGCCACTTGAATGAACTGCAAGAAAGAGGTCTCCCAAAAAGCGCTATCCTCAAAGAACTCAGAAGCAGACTCCAAAAGGACTTCACTTACGATTCTGGCAGAATCCTGGGTTCAATGTGTGCTTACCCTCATCCATTCTCGAGGCAGGTTTATGCACGCTTTTTAGAAAAGAACCTTGGAGATCCCGGGCTGTTTCCTGCAACAGCCGAGATTGAACAAGAAGCCGTGCAAATGCTTGGGTCGTTGCTGTCACATCCCAAAGCTGTTGGACACATCGTTTCAGGCGGAACAGAGGCAAACATCTTGGCAATGTGGGCAGCTAGAAACCTTTACAACAATGATCGACGTGAAATCGTAGCACCGGAATCTGTGCATCTCTCCTTTGAAAAAGCCGCGGACCTGTTGAACCTCAGACTCGTTAAGGTAAGGCTTGATGACCATTTTCGAATGGACTTGGAGGATGCCGAAAGCAAAATTTCAAACAGAACGTGTGCACTCGTCGCAGTTGCAGGTACAACTGGGTTAGGCATAGTCGACCCAATAGCCGAACTTTCAGAAATGGCTCTAACCCGCAACATCTATCTTCACGTAGACGCTGCTTTCGGCGGCTTCGCGCTACCATTCCTAAAGGAGTTAGGCTTCAACGTGCCTGATTTTGACTTCAGGCTTCTTGGTGTCTGTTCGATCACGGCTGATCCTCACAAGATGGGATTAGCCCCTGTTCCCGCAGGTGGAATCCTGTTCAGAGACGCAGTGATGATGAAAGCTGTCGGGAAACGAGTCTCCTACTTGGCTGGAGGCGAAACAGAACAAACAACGCTTTTGGGAACTCGACCTGGAGCGGCCTCTCTTGCCGTTTGGGCGCTGCTTAAGCATATGGGAAGAGAGGGATACCGAAAAATCCTCAAACGCTGCATGACACTGACGTTTAAGCTTGCCAGAGGAATCGAGGAAATAGAAGGTTTGAGTCTGGTGACGCGTCCGACGTTGAATGTCATTGGCATAAGATCTGAGGACGTAAGTGTTCAGGCTTTGGCTCAGGAATTGCGAAGGAGGGGATGGGCAATTGCGCTCTTTCCAGATTATATTCGAGTTGTGGTCATGCCTCACATCAGAGCTTTTCACATTCAAGTCTTCTTAGAAGACTTAAACGAAGCAGTGAAGAAACTCAAGAGGTAGGAAGGATATCGGATTTGAGTGAACATCCGTCAAAGGACATCGTAGGGACAAGGGGAAGCGAACTGAAAGACAAGAGAGTAGTCTTGTGCATAACTGGCAGCGTCGCCGCTGTGCAGTGTTCAGAAATCGCTCGGGAGTTGATGAGGCATGGAGCGCAGGTTTTCGCTGTTATGTCGGAGATGGCTCAGAAAATCATTCATCCCTATCTTATGGAATGGGCCACTGGAAATTCTGTAACAACTGAGCTCACTGGAAAAATTGAGCATGTAGCTCTAACAGGTGAGTACCCCAAAGGCACGGCTGACTTGATTCTTGTGGCTCCTGCGACGGCCAACACTATTAGTAAGATTGCATGCGGGATAGATGACACCGCTGTAACGTCTGTGGTATCCGCTGCTTTTGGCTTAGGCATCCCCATGCTGATTGTTCCAGCAATGCATGAATCCATGTATCGGCATCCAATCGTAGTCGAAAACATGAAAAAACTGAGGGCGCTGGGCGTCGAGTTTGTCGAACCAAGAATTCAAGAGGGAAAGGCGAAGATTGCAGCCACCGAGGAGATCGTCAATGCGGCTATTCGTAGGCTGGCTGCAAAGGACATGAAGGGTTCGCGCGTGCTTGTCACGGCTGGACCGACAATTGAGTACATCGATCCCATACGTGTGATCTCTAACAAGAGTTCTGGAAAGATGGGAATAGCTGTTGCAGAGGAAGCGCTGAGAAGAGGCGCTCAGGTGACGCTCATTTATGGTCCGGGAACAGCTCCTCCACCTTACGGCATGAAGATTCGGCGTGCTGAAACGACAAAACAGATGTATGACTTGGTTCTTTCAGAGCTGAAGACCGCTCGATACGACATGGTAATAGCGACTGCCGCTGCGGCTGACTTTGCGCCTGAGAGTTCGCGGAAGGAGAAAATTGACTCCCACACCGTGCATGAGTTTGAAGTGAAACTCAGATCTCTGCCAAAGATAATCGACCAAGTCAAGAAGGTTAGTCCCAAAACGCTTTTGGTGGCTTTCAAAGCGGAATACAAGGTCTCGGATCGCGAGCTTGTTGAGCGCGCTGGCAAACGTCTGAGAAGCAGCCAAGCAGACTTCATAGTGGCGAACGACGTTGGCAGAGAAGGTGCCGGTTTTCAAGCCGACACGAACGAGGTCTTCATAGTGAGCAGAGACAAAAAAGTCGTGCACATACCGTTGGCGCCCAAGCGAGACATCGCCAAGAAGCTTCTTGACCTTGTTCACCAGAAAGTGCATTCAAAAAGTTAGACAACTCCTTAGCCTCAGCGGGAAACGTGACGGCGATGGACAGGAAATTTGATACAGTGCTCGTCGGCGGAACCTTTGACGAGTTTCACAAGGGTCACCGCGCCCTGATCATGAAGGCTTTTGAAGTGGGCAAAAGGGTCATTGTAGGGTTGTCGTCGGATCAACTGGCGAGAGAGCTTAGAAAGAACCATGAAGTCGCGATATACGAGGAGCGACTTAAAGAGCTAAGGAGTTTCCTCCAGAAGCAAGGCGTGTTTGAACGGACGAAGATTGTTCCGCTGGACACGCCTTATGGCATCACACTTTCCACAACCATCGCCGACGCGTTGATTGTCAGCCAAGAAACAGAGCCTGTCGGCTTGACGATCAACAGGAAACGAGCAGCTAATGGGCTGAAGCCGTTGGAGCTTGTTGTTATTGACATGGTTCCGGCTGAGGATACTGTTCCCATTTCTTCAACGCGGATTCGACACGGAGAAATCGATCGAGAAGGCCATTTGGTCAGGCGTAGAGAGCATGGTTAATACGGTTTCAGCGCGCATATTATTTCTGTATTATGGGTGTGCGTGTTGCAGAGAACTGGCTTAGCTGAGCTTCCTCTTCACGATGGACACGCCCCACGATGGCTAGTTGTTCGAATGGTCAAGTTGGCTCATGAGATGACGACCGTTATCATTGACGAATATGGTCGTGACGAGTTTCTTCGAAGGATCTCAGACACGTACTGGTTTCAGGCTCTTGGTTGCGTTTTAGGTTATGACTGGCATTCATCAGGCGTCACAACAGTATTGACCGGCGTGCTCAAGAATGCAGTCAAGCCTGAGGAGCACGGAACTGCTGTGTGCGGAGGCAAGGGCAAAACATCGCGGAAGGCCCCGGAAGAGATTGACCAAGCAGGTGAGAAGTTCGGCTTGTCCACGGGCAAGATCGAAGAACTGCAGCATGCCAGTCGCATGAGCGCTAGGGTGGACAACACAGCCATTCAGGCAGGCTATCAATTGTATCATCACGCGTTTTTCTTGTCCGAAGACGGCAGTTGGGCTGTTGTTCAGCAGGGCATGAGTGACCAAGATAGAACGGCTCGCAGGTATCATTGGCTTTCCGAGCATGTTCAGAGTTTCGTAGTTGAACCTCACGACGCTATTGTGGGTGACGTGAGGAGAAACACCGCATTAGACATGACTGCCAAGGCTAGTGAGAGCTGCAGAAAGGTTTCAACAGACCTCGTCAAAGAACAGCCCAAGAAACTGATACGGCTCATGGAATCAGTCAGACCAACCCATCAGATGTCGCTGAAGAGGTGGCTTCCAGAGACTGGTTGGAAAGACTACGCCATCGAGACGTTGTCAATGCCTAGAACGCTAAACTGGAAGCTCGCAGGGAGAATGTATGATTTCCAGCCAGAGAACTATGAGCAGTTGCTAAGCGTGAGAGGCGTTGGGCCGGCAACGGTCAGAGGCTTAGCACTCGTAGCCGAACTGGTTTATGGTGCACCTCCGAGCTGGAAAGACCCAGTTAAGTACAGCTTCTGCGTAGGCGGCAAAGACGGAGTCCCATACCCAGTTGATCGACGCACATACGATGAAATAATCGGGATTCTGAGAAATGCGGTTGAACAGGCAAAGGTGGGTCAAAAAGAGCGAATCAACGCAGTCAGAAGACTCCAAGAATTCGCCAAAAGAAGCATTCCGAAAGACACAGTAACTTAAAGGTAGAGGTTCGAGCTACATCTCCCCATTCCATTCCTTGAGAAGTCTGTCAAGAAAATTCTCAACAAACCGATGTCTGTCTTCAGCAATACTCTTGGCAGCGTCTGTGTTGATCGTGTCCTTGACTTTCAGGATTTTTTCGTAAATGTGATTTACCGAAGTGAGCGATTTCCCATCATACTTTTTCTTCGGTGGAATCGAAGGGTCGTGTATGGGCTTGTTGCTCCAGCCGCCCCGCGTGAACACTCTTGCTATTCCAATCGCACCTAGCATGTCCAGTCTGTCTGCGTCCTGAAGTGTCTTTGCTTCGAGGCTTTCTGGTTTCAAGCCACGTCTGAACCTGTGGGTTTTGATGCATTGGATAACCCTGACCGTCTTTTCTGCTGGAAAATTGACTTCTTCGAGAATCCTCTTTGCTATCTTTGCACTCTCAACTGCGTGGTCTTCGATTTTGCCCTCGTCTTCCATGGCTCTAGCAACGTCATGAAGCAACGCAGCAGCCCTAACCACATCCAAGTCAGCCTCTTCCTCTTCCGCTATTCTCATAGACAGATTGTAAACTCTCTCGATGTGGGACCAGTCGTGATGCGAATGTCTGAAAAAATCCGTACTTCTGTCCTTAATCTTCTCGAAAACTTGGTCGTCCACCATTTCCACCAGCCTAAACCCAGACCTTCTCTATGGCTCTTCATGAAGAATTTGAGTTTTGCGCAGATCATCGGGCGGAAAAATATAAATGACTAGACTTTTATATTTGAAAGACTGAAATTATATATCAAATATTTGACGAAGAAGGTTCGCTTACAATGATTGATGAAATCTTTGCGCAGTTTCGGGAATGGATAGACAAAAGACACGAATATGCTAAGGCGTGGAAGGAAAGGACAGGAAACAAGGTTATAGGCTATTTCTGCACCTACGTGCCCGAGGAAATCCTTTCCGCCGCAGACATTCTGCCTGTACGAGTTCTGGGCAGTCATGAGCCGCCCACCGTGACCGAGCCGTACATATTCGCTATGTACTGTCACTTCTGCCGCGACTCTTTAGCCCAGGGCTTGAAGGGTAAGTTCAACTACTTGGACGGCATCGTTGAGGGCCAGTCTTGCCTACACTTGCGCCAAGCGTTCAACGGCTGGCGGCTTCATATACCAATTGACTACGCCTACTACATTTACGTGCCACACGGAATCCAGACACCGCGAGCAGTCCCATATTTCAAGCAGGAACTCGCCAAGTTCAAGCAGAGCCTAGAAGAATGGACAGGCAAACGCATCACTGATCAAGACTTAGACAAGGGCATAGCTACACTAAACAGCAACAGAGAGCTGATGCGCAGAGTCACAGAGTATAGGAAGGCGGATCCTCCTAAGCTCACGGGTCTGGAAGCCATGGAAATGACCCTTGCCAGCCAATTGGTCGACAAGGCAGAACACACCAAGTTGTTGGAACAGCTGTTGCAGGAACTGCCTGACCGCAAGCTTGCCCGAGCCTCGGACATTCGCTTGATGATTATTGGCAGCGAGGACGATGACAGAGTTTTCATGAAGAACGTTGAGAACTTGGGCGCCACGTTTGTGGTTGATGAACACTGCACTGGCACACGCTACTATTGGGACGATGTTAAGCCGAGGGAAGATAGGCTTGAGGCCATCGCTGAACGCTACGTCAATCGTGTGCCTTGTCCCAGCAAAGATTGGCCTGAACTTACTCGTATACAGCATGCTGTTAGGTTGGCGAAGGAGTACAATGTGAATGGTGCCTTGATAATTCAGAACAAGTTCTGTGACCCGCACGGCATAGAGATTCCACCGTTGAAAGATGCGTTGGCTCAGGTTGGTGTACAGACATATCCATTGGAGTTTGATGTCACCGTGCCATGGGGACAGTTCCGAACCAGAGTCGAAGCGTTTCTAGAGACACTGACAGGCTTAGAGGAGTTGTTCTAAAAATGACGACCTCAGTTGAAGTGAAGGAATATCCAAGTGAACCATTGAGGTGTTGGGAACAAGCCAAAAACCTGCGCAAGAACTACTACGAGGACTACCTGCGTGCGCATGAGAAGGGTGGTCTACGTTGGGCTGGAGGTGCATGGTCTTTTAGCGGCATACCCGCAGGCTTAGGAGAGGACGTCTACTGCATCACGGGCGAGCCATACGGTGCCACGGTCGCTTTCTACAAAGACTTCGCCTCCAAATGTCATGATGCCACTGAGGCTGCGGGGTTTCCACGCACTCTGTGCGCTTACATGCGCAATTACTGGGGCTCAATCCTCCTCGATAAGTACATTCTGACAGACGGTACTGTGGTTGATGGCTATCCTGCGCCTGACTTCATTTGGCAGGATCATATTTGCTGCAGTCATGGCAAGTGGTATCAGCTGGTGAAGTGGCTTGAGAAGAAGCGGGGCAAGGAAGTGCCCATGTACAGTGTGGATGTGTCAGTGGGGTATCCGTCAGATTTTGGGCCGGAAGAAGACTACAAAGTGGACTATATTGTTGGGCAGCTGAGCGACGGTATAGATTGGCTTGAGAAGGTGACTGGACGAAACTACAATGATGCCCTGCTGTGCGAAGCTGTTTGGAACGAGATGAAGGCGACGTCACTGTGGGCTGAGGTCTGCGCCCTGAATCAGGCGGTGCCAGCGCCTTTAGACGAGAAAACCATGTATTCGCTGTACGTCATGGGCACGTTGATGAAGCATCGGCCTGAATGTGTCGCGTTCTATGAGACTTTACGCAATGAGACTCAAGACAGGGTTAAAAGAGGCATAGCTGCTGTCCCAAACGAGAGGTTTCGTGTGATTACGGACACGCAGCCTCCTTGGGGTTTCCTAAAAATCTTTAGAGAAATGGAGAAATACGGCGCAGTGTCTGTAGGTTCTCTCTACACGTTCGGCCTGATAGGCATGTGGCAGTATCAGCCCGACGGCACATGGATACCTAGACCAGTACCACCTCAAAGGCCGCGAACCAGAGAAGAAGCGCTGCAGGCCATAGTTAGATGGACAATGCATAAACCTGAATGGGCGCATTTCTATGAGCCGGAACTGAAGACGAAGATGATGCAGAGCATCGTCAAACAATGGAAGGTCGATGCTGTTCTGCTTCACTACAACCGTGGTTGCGAGGGTCTGAGTGTTCACATAGCCGAAAATCGATTCGGCCTATTGCAGGCAGGTGTTCCAGTTTTTCCGTTTGAAGGCAATATGGGTGATGAACGAGACTTTGACTTTGCGGGCACGCTGGCACGGTTGACCGCTTTCTTTGAGAGCATGGGGCTTAGGAAATTAAAGGAGTGATGAGTTGGATGATAACTGCAGGAGTAGATGTGGGAGCCAAATTTGCCAAGGTTGTCATTTTCAAAGACGGGCAGGTGGTGGCACGGGCAAAGGCGCTTGTGGGATTTGATGTACTGAAGTCGGCAATCGAGGTTTTCGAGGCAGCGCTGAAAGACGCGGGCCTTTCAAGAAGTGACATCGGACGTGTCGTGGCCACTGGCATGGGTCGAAACGCTGTTGTCCAGAAGCCTCCGATAAACGCTGAGGAAGCCGTATCTGAGGTTGTGGCTGACGCTGCGGGAGCATTTCAAGCGGTTCCAACAGTTAAGACCGTCATTGACGTTGGTGCGGAAGAGGGCAGAGGCGTCAAGGTTGAAGGCGGGAAGGTCAGAGATTTCGTCATAAACGAGCGCTGCGCTGCGGGAGCTGGAACCTTCGTCGAGGCCATGGCTAGAGCCCTTGAAGTTAACGTCGAAGAAATGGGGCCACTCTCGTTGAAGTCAGCTAACGTGATTCCTATGAACGCTCAGTGCTGTGTGTTTGCCGAGTCTGAGGTTGTTTCGCTTATTCATTCCAAAATCTCGAAAGAGGACATTGCCAAGGCCATTCACGACGCGATTGCGGGCAGAATCAGCTCCATGATTCTGAGAGTGGGCGTTGAGAAAGACGTTGTTCTGATCGGCGGATGTGCCTTAAACCCCGGTTTTAAGCCGCCATTAGAGAAGGAGTTGCACACTAACATAATTGTTCCAGAGTTTCCCGAGTATGTGAGTGCGTTGGGAGCCGCCGTGATAGCGGCTAATCCAGCGAGGTGAAAATGAATGTCACAAGTTGAAGTGAAAACGCAAGAGTTTTGGAGATGGCCTGAATACAGACGCACAGTTTCCGACAAAGATTGGCAAAACGCAAAAATGATCACGGCTGGAGTGGACATTGGCTCTGTTGGAAGCAAGGCTACGGTCATGGTTGACGGTGAACTCTACTCTTACGCTGTTATGAGAACTGGGGGCGTGAGCGAGGACACAGCTATCAAGGTGACAATGTGGGCTTTAGATGGCACTGGCATAGACACAGGAAAACTCAACTACGTTGTGGGAACAGGCTACGGAAGGGTCAACGTTCCCTTCGCCAAGAAAACCATAACTGAGATCGCATGCCACGCACGAGGCGCTCACTACATTTACGGTCCAACAGTACGCACCGTTCTGGACATAGGTGGGCAGGACTGCAAGGCCATACGCTGCGACGACAAAGGGAAAGTGCTATCGTTTCTGATGAACGACAAGTGTGCTGCTGGAACGGGCAGAGGCCTAGAGGTCTTTGCTGACCTGATAAGCGTGCCAATCGCAGAGCTGGGCAAGGTTTCGCTCAGCGTTGATCAGGAACCGCCTCCAGTCAGCAACACATGCGTCATATTCGCGAAGGCTGAGTCTCTGGCGTTGCTTCGACAAGGCTGGCCTAAGGAGAGGGTTGCCGCTGCTTACCACGCTGCGATGGCTGACAGAATCGTTGATTTGCTGACTCGTGTAGGCATTGAAAAGGACTTTGTCATAACTGGCGGCGTCGCCAAGAACATGGGCATAGTTCAGCGTCTCGAGAGAATCCTGAAGATTGAGGCGTTAGAACCTAAGATGGATCCGATTTTGGCTGGTGCGTTAGGCGCAGGCTTGTTCGCGAAGGCTCTGTATGAGAAGGAGCAGGGGTTACGTTAGGCGATGCAGGCAAACTACGGCTACAAGGATGGTTCGGGTGACTACTTCATCACCATAGATACAGACAAGTGCAATGGCTGCGGCAAATGCGTCGAAGCCTGTCCCTACAAGGTCTTGGAGCTGATTACGAACGAGTTTGACATTGAAGGTGGAACCATGGCAGCTGTGAAAGAGGAGCACCGCAAGAAAATCAAGTACAGTTGTGCCCCATGTAAGCCAGTTGCCGGAGAAAGGCTGCTACCCTGTGTCTTAGCTTGTGAGCCCAAGGCCATAACTCACTCTTGGTAATGGCAAAAGCAGTTTCTTGCCGGTCGCAAGCATGGAAACCGTCACCTTTTTCGTAAACAATGTTGAAGTCAAGGCGCCAAAGGGCTCTTCAGTTTTAGAAGCAGCCAGAAACTCAGAGATCTACATTCCGTCTCTGTGCTATCATCCAGACTTGCCGCCTTCACGCAGGACCAAAGCGACAAGTATGGTTTGTCGTGGCAGCGAGCAAGTTGTAGGTGACGCGGTCGAGAAGGAGTTTGAAGGCTGCAACCTATGCTTGGTCGAAGTTGAGGGTCAGCCAGACCTAGTTCCAGCATGCGACACCCTTATTGTAGATGGAATCAAGGTTCAAACCGACAACGATCGGGTGAGGGAAACCAGACAGGAAAAGCTAATGCAGATTCTGGCTAAGCATCCTCATGCCTGCCTAACTTGCGCCCAAAAAGAGGGATGCACACGAGAACCATGTTCCACAAACGTGCCCGTGGCTGAGCGTTGCTGCAGCAAGTTCGGAAACTGCGAGCTGGAGAAGGTGGCTGAGTACATTGGGATTCGACCAGACACTCCACGCTATGTGCCTGCAAGTCTGCCAACGGTTAAAGATGAACCCCTGTTCATCCGAGACTTCAATCTCTGCATAAGCTGCACTCGCTGTGTGAGAGCCTGTCAGGATCTCAGAGGCGTCAAGGCACTGGGTTTCATGTATAAAAACGGCGAGGCATTCGTAGGGTCAATTGCTGCCACACTCAAGGACTCAGCGTGCAAGTTCTGTGGCGCTTGTGTGGAAGTTTGCCCAACAGGCGCCTTGATGGACAAGGAACTTAAGGCTGGCGAGCGCGAATTCAGCCTTGTCCCCTGCAAATTCGCTTGTCCTGCGGGCATAGACGTGCCCCGTTACGTTAACCTGATAGCTCAAGGCAGATGTGCGGACGCTGCAGCCGTTGTCAAAGAGAAGGTTCCTTTTGCCTCAGCGCTTGCCCATGCCTGCGCCAGACCGTGCGAGAAAGTGTGCAGAAGTCGAGAGGTCAACGAGCCAATCGCAATATGTGCATTGAAGCGCTTTGCCGTTGACAGCACATCAGAACTGCCCACTCCATCAGTGAACTCTGCATCGTCCACTAGTAAACGTGTGGCCATCATTGGGGCTGGTCCATCTGGACTTACAGCCGCCTACTACCTGACTAAGCTGGGCCATTCCGTAACTGTTCATGAGGCTTTGCCCAAGCTTGGCGGCATGATGCGCTATGGTGTTCAAGAGTATAGATTGCCTGAGAAGGTCCTTGAAAGTGACCTTAAGAGAATAACAAGCCTAGGCATCGACGTGAAGACAAGTCTACCCATTCAAGGAGTACAGCCTCCTAAAGACCTCAGGGCTCAAGGCTACGATGCTGTGCTCGTCGCGATTGGCTTGCAGAAGAGTCGAATCTTAAACGTGGAAGGTTCAAACAGCGCAGACGTGCTTGGCGGTTTAGACTTTCTGAGAGATGTTAGACTCGGAAAGGACGTGAAGGTGAAAGATCGGGTTTTGGTTGTGGGCGGCGGCAACGTTGCTATGGATGTCGCCTTGACTGCGCTGCGACTGGGTGCCGAGCAGGTGCAGGCCGTATGCTTAGAAAAGCCTGAGGAGATGCCTGCCTTTCCATGGGAGATTCAACAGGCCGTCGAAGAAGGCGTGCAGATTCACAATTCTTGGGGAGTCGAGGGGGTACTTGTAGGCGGCAGCGGCGAAGTTAAGGGTATAGAGCTGAAAAGATGCGTCTCAGTCTTTAATCAAGATGGTAAATTCAATCCAGTCTACGATGAGTCAACAACAAAGACCATGGACGCCGACATGATCGTCTTCGCTATTGGACAGGCGCCAGATTTGAAAGGTATGGAAGGAACTGACGCTCCAACACTTACAAGAGCAGGAACAATGGTTGTTAATGATTCGACGCTTGAGACGACTGTCTCCGGCGTGTTTGCATGTGGTGACATTGTGAAGGGTCCAGCCTCAATCGTAGACGCGGTTGCGCTGGGAAGAAAGGCTGCTGTAGCCATCGACAAGCATCTGGGTGGCAACGGCAACATCGAGGAAGCCATTGTGCCATCGGAAAAACCGAGTCATTGGCTGGGACGTGACGAAGACTTTGCAGCCAAGCGTAGAGTAGTGATGCCTAACTTGCCGGTTGAACAGCGGAAAGGCAACTTCAATGAGGTTGAGCTAGGGTTTGACGAGAAAATGGCGCATGAGGAAGCCAAACGGTGCCTTCGATGTGACTTGAGGCTGCAGATCAGGCAGCCGCTGTTACCGCCAGAGAAATGGATAAGATTCGAAGCTGAAGCCGTCGCCAAAGCTCCCGAGTCTGAAGGAGTGTTTCAGCTGTTAGACGGCGAGAAGTCGGTGATTTACATCAAGGGTACGGTGAACCTTCGCAAGGAGTTGATGGAACAGTTGCCCAGCAACAGAGAAGCCAAGTACATGCTCTACGAGGAAGCGAAGATGTTTACCATGAGGGAAAGCGAACTGCTTCAGCAATTCATGAAAAAGCATGGAAAGTTGCCGAAACAAAACATCGGACTGGAAGAAGACCTGTACTAGCCTCTCAGTCGATTGTAAAGTGGTGCGTGCGTAGCCTTTTCACATCAACGCCCAAAAGAAGAAGGCACAAGAGACTTATC
>Ga0315310_10001251_pt1 | contig 16029 bp, 16 predicted proteins | sample TDP5_MG_FD_203630 | JGI IMG/M metagenome (GOLD analysis project Ga0315310, IMG submission 203630) | Freshwater sediment microbial communities from Lake Towuti, South Sulawesi, Indonesia - TDP5 | ecosystem: Environmental > Aquatic > Freshwater > Lake > Sediment | place: Indonesia: South Sulawesi... | reverse complement strand
GCCGGCCAGGACCCCAAGCTCAAGATCGCTCTGTTGCAAGGCCGCCTCAACGTGGCCACCTGCCCCCAGTGCGGGAACACAGGCATGCTCAATGCTCCCTTCATCTACCACGACCCGGAAAAGGAACTGGCCCTCTGCTTCGTACCCACCGAGCTGGGCCTGACGGCCACCGACCAGCAAAAGCTCATTGGTGACCTGACTAACGCCGTGGTAAACTCCCTGCTCCCTGAAAAGCGCAAGGGATATCTCCTGCAACCCAAGATCTTCTTCAGCTTGCAGGGGCTGTTAGATACCATCTTGCAGGCTGATGGAGTAACCAAAGAGATGATCAAAGCGCAGCGAGCCAGGGGTGAACTGATTTACAAACTATTGGACGCCAAGAACGATGAGCATCTGAAGCAATTGGTCGAGGAGCACGATGCCGACCTGGACTATGAGTTCTTCCACACCTTGACCGCAGCGATGGAGACGGCCAGAGCCGACGGCAAAGACGACCTAGCTCAGCGCCTTTTGGGGCTGCGCACCAGGCTTCTCGATCTGACCACCGTGGGCAAACGGGAGGCGGCTCAGCGGAAGGCCATTGAAAGCCTGGGCGAAAAGGTGACCCGAGAGGACCTGCTCCAGAAAATGATAGAGTGCGAAGACGAGGACCAATTGCAAGCCTACGTCGCCCTGGGTCGCCCGCTTATGGACTATACGTTTTTCCTCGCTCTGACGAAAAAGATCAACGTTGCCCAGGCGGAAGGAAAAAGCGAGGAAGCTCAGCGCCTGACGGACTTGCGGGCTAAGATTCTGGAGTTTCAGGCGAAATACGATGCGGAGATAGCGGTCGCTTTGCAGTGGGCGGCGGATTTGCTGAGGGAGATTCTGCAAAGCCAGGACCGAGAGGCAGTGGTGCGGGAGCACCTGGGAAAGATTGACGATACTTTCTTCGCCATCCTCTCGGCCAATATTGCCCAGGCCGAGGAAAAAGGTCAAAAGAAGACAGCCGACGACTTAAGACAGGTGGGGGACTTGGTTATGGAGCTACTCCAGGAGAGTGCACCGCCGGAGATCAGACTCATCAACCAGTTGATGCAGGCAGAATATCCAGAGGGGACGAAGAAGGTTCTGGAGAAACACGCAACTCAGGTCACTGCAGGACTGATCAAAGCGATGGATTTCGTAGCTGAGAACTTGAAGCGAGGTGGGCGCAACGAGGCTGCCCGGCATCTGAGCGACATCCGCGCTCAGGCGGCGACGATGGTAGGCGGGAGGTAATCATTATTTTCGGACGATGGGGAGCAATCCCTTTCCGGGTTCTTCCCTCTCCCTACGTTCTCGATACTTTGCTACTAGCTCCTCGTAAAACCCCAGGATGCGTTTGGAGGTGTTCAGAATGGAGTATTGCTCACTATCTTCCAGGGCCTTCTTGGCCAATCGTGCCCGCAAGTTGTTCTCGCTCATCAAACGGAACATTTTCAAGCTGAACTCTGCCAAATCGTGCCTGGTCAGGAGGCCATTGACCCCATCAACTACAGTGTCGCTCACACCGGGTGACTCGATACCGAGGACAGGCAAGCCGACAGCCATGGCCTCGATGACCGACAGGGGATGCACTTCGGTCACAGAGGCCGTGACAAAAGCGTCGGCCAAGCTCAGGTAACCCGGCACGTCCTCGTACTCTACGCAGCCGGTGAAAATCACTTTTTCGCCGATGCCAGACTTCTGGGCTCGATCCCTCAAGTTGTCCACCTCCGGCCCATCTCCAACCAGGAGCAGGTAAGTTTTGGGTTGCTCCTGGCTGACCACAGCGAAGGCCCTCAGCAAGAAGGTCAGGTTTTTCTCTGGCGCGATGCGCCCTACGTAGATTATCACCTTGGCCGATTCTGGCAGCCCCAGTTCGGTTCTGGTGTGCCGCGTGCGCGGATTCTGAAAAGGCGCCAGGTCTATCCCATTGGGGACGATTTCGATGTGAGAGGTCACGCCATAGCTGCGTAAGACATCGTGCAAGCCCTTCGAGGGGGCGATGACCAAGTCACACTGGCTGGTGAAAGAGGGGAGATAGGCTTCCAGAAAGGTGTGGGTCAGGGCATCGGGCAGCAGCGGAAGGTAGTGATGCGCGTAGAGGTCATAGCGGGTGTGGTTGGTGTAGACGACAGGGATACTGTATCTCTTGCCGTATCTGACGGCGATGCGACCAGTGATAAAGGGGTGGTGTACATGTAAGACATCCATGGTCTTGCACATATTCCGGGCCGTCCGGGAGAAGCTGAAGTTGAGATAGTAGCCGGTGTCAGAGAGAGGGATGGCTGGAGAGCGGATGATCCCCGGTTCCTCATCCTCGTAGTCCAGATTCCCCAGGGTAAAGACGAAAACTTTGTGCCCCTGAGCTTCCAGAGCTTTTTTGTGCTGGCATACAAAGTTGGTGATGCCGCTGACGTGGGGCTTGTAGACGTCCACCAATAATCCGATTCGTATCGTTCCACCTCCTCGCCATTTCTTGAATCTCGAATCACTAACCTCCTCGGCGTCAGGTTAGGTGACAGGGGATAGAGGGCGAAGTATGCAAGCTGAGATCGTAACCATTGGCACAGAACTTTTGCTGGGCAAGATAGTAGACACCAACGCGGCCTACATCGCTCAACAACTGGCCACCATCGGCCTCGACCTCTACTACAAGACGACGGTGGGCGACAACGAAGGGCGCATAACCTCAGTCCTCCAACAGGCCCTGGCCCGCTCGGATGTGGTGATCACCAGCGGAGGCCTGGGCCCCACTGTGGACGATGTCACCCGCCAGGCAGTGGCCAGAGCTGCTGGGCGGGAACTGGTGTTGGACGAGAAACTGCTGGCCCAGATCGAGGCCCACTTTGCCAGACATGGCTTCACCATGAGCGAGAACAACCGCCGCCAGGCTTACATTCCCCAGGGGGCCGTACCCATCGAGAACCCCGTGGGCACCGCCCCGGCTTTCATCGTGGAAACAGAGCAGGGCCTGATCGTCTCCCTGCCTGGGGTGCCACGGGAGCTAAAGCACCTGATGGAAACCCAGGTTATACCTTTTCTGAGAGAGAAGCTCCAGACGGGTCAGGTCATCATCAAGAGCAAAACCCTGCGTACCTGCGGCATCGGCGAGAGCACGGTGGACAGCCGTATTGGTGACTTGATGCGCTCCAGCAATCCTACTGTGGGCCTGGCTGCCCACCCAGGCCAGACGGACGTACGCATCACGGCCAAAGCCGAGAACGAAGCCCAGGCTGACCGTCTGATCGCTGAGATGGAAGAGAAACTGCGCGAACGGCTGGGTGATGTGATCTACGGCATTGAAGCGCAGAAACTGGAGGATGTTGTGGCTGCTATGGTAGCCGAACGAGGCCTGAGCGTCGCTATCGTGGAAACCAATACCCAGGGCCTCATCGCCCAGCGGCTGGAGAACGCCTCTCAAGATAGGCCAGTTTTGAGGGACAGCTATGTTGTCAGCCGTCCAGAGGACGCGGTCGAAATTGCGAACTCACTTCGGTCTCTCATTGAGGAGCACGGCCTCGTCAACGCGCAGGTTGCCATGGCAACAGCAGAGTATCTGCGGGAGACGACAAAGGCGGACATCGGCCTGGCGGTGTTCGGGAGCATGGAAAAGAGACAGGGGTTATTCGCAGAGAGCGCAGGAGAAACCCATATCGCTTTAAGCACAGCCGAAGGCACAACCCAAAGAGCTTACAAATACGGTGGAACCAGCGAGTTAGTCATAGGCTGGGTCTCCAACGCGGCCCTGGATATGGTGCGCCGCAGTCTCATCAAAACCAGAGGCAAGGACTAATTCCCTCTGCCTCTTCTGGCCAGTTTTTTCACCTCTTCCAAATCATTTGGTGTATTGACGTTGAAGAAGGAAAGATGCTGGGGATCAAAGATGTCCACTTCGCCTTCCTCAACGTAGCGTACCCGCACCTCGAAGAAAAAATCAATGATCTTGAGCCCTCCTCGGGCCAAAAGGCGGTCAATAGGCTCCAGGCAGCTTTTGGAGTAAATGGCGTGCAAAGGCTCTAGAAACCCCCCTATCCTTGGGATGACCACATCGTGCCCACGGGCCAGGAGGATCATGTAACAGAGGAGATTGAGGTCGAGAAAGGGCATGTCACAAGCCACCACCAAGCTGTAGGAATTTGCGGCTGTTCTGAGACCAGAGTAGATGCCACCCAGCGCCCCTTTGCCGTGATAGATGTCACCCACCAGCCTTGCCTTCAAGTGATCGTATTTCTCCGGAGAATTGGTGACGATGATCACGTCGTCGCTCAACCTGGCCAGCTTGACTACAATCTGCTCAATCAGGGATTGGCCGTTCACATTGACGAAAGACTTATCCATACCCAGGCGTGAGCTCTGGCCTCCGGCCAGCACGACACCGCTGACGGTGAGCATGGACAATTCCCTCTCATGACCCCAGGACAGAGCCGATGAAATCCCGCTGCCCCCGGATGAATTCCTGGGCAGCCAGGGCCTTTTTCCCGGCCAGTTGTATCTCTTCCAATAGCAGGGCATCTGTGCCGGTGACCACGGCCACTCTGTCATTTACGCTGATCACCCGGCCGGGCTCTTCACTGCTTGGTCCTATCGTCACTGGCCGGGCACGCAAAATTTTGAGCAGCTTACCCCGCCAGTAGGTATAGGTGCCAGGCCAGGGGTGATAGGCCCGCACACGGAGGCAAAGGTCTATGGCAGGCAATGACCAATCTATCAGACCATCTTTCTTGGTTATTATCTGGCAGTAGGTGGCCAGGCTGTCGTCTTGGGGCTGGGGAACAATCTGGTCGTCCAACCAGCGGGGCAGGATCCCCATTAACAGATCAGTCCCTAGGTGGGCCAATTTGACGCTCAGCGATCCGGTTGTGTCCTGGGGCTCGATTTCGCATCTGGCCTGGGCCAGGATCGGGCCGGTGTCCATTCCCTCGTCCATGAGCATGAGAGTGACACCCGTTTGCTCCTCCCCGGCCAGGATGGCGGCGGCGATGGGAGCGGCTCCCCGGTAGCGGGGCAAAAGAGAGGCGTGGACGTTGAGACAGCCGTGGGGGGGGATAGCCAGCACCTCAGGGGGCAGAATCTGGCTGAAAGCAGCCACAACGATAACATCGGGTGCCAGTTCCCTCAGCTCCGCTGCAGCCTCAGGCCGACGCAATGACGGCGGCTGCAAGAGGAGCAAGTCGTGAGCCAAAGCCGTCTTTTTGACCGGCGAAGACTTTGCCCTCCGCCCTCGCCCGGCGGCCCGGTCGGGTTGGGTGACGACAGCCAAGACCTGATATGGTCCAACCAATGCCTCCAAAACCGGCACTGCGAATTCCGGCGTGCCCATGAAGACTAACCGTTTCACTTCTACCTCCCGCTGCACAAGCACTGCACTCCCTTGTGCCCTGATTCTATCACATTTTAGAGTTGCCGACAAATACAAAACTGAATCCTGAAATTACCCAAAAAAGACCCTCCTATTGACATTTTCTAGGGACGTGTGTTAAAATAGGATGTAACAGGAATCGGCGGTCTGGCGAGGTGTTGTTACAAGCAGGACGTGGGTTTTGTCTTGACCATTTTCCTGCCCTCGGAAGAGAAAAACTTGTTAAGATCAAAACCGGCGGTATAAGCGGAAAGGAGGTGAAAAGGAGAATGGCTGATGTGATGGGACCTGAGCCAGGTGGCGAGGTGACCCAGGATGATAAGCTGTGGGCCTTACTCAGCTACATTTTCTGCCCACTGATTGGCATCATCGTGTTGCTGCTTGAGGACAAGCAGAATCGTCCGTTCATTAAGTACAACGCTGTGGTGTCCATTATCTTGGGGGTCATCGGTATGATCCTCGTTTTGGCCTGTGGTCTCGGTATCCTGGTGTGGTTCTACGCTATCTACCTGGGCATCAAGTCCTATGGTGGCGAGTGGGTCGAGGTGCCAGTTGTCAGCGACTTTGTGCGCAACCAGGGCTGGGCATAGAAACAGGATTTTCGCTGAGCCCTTCCCCCTAGTAAGGCGAAGGGCTTTTATACACTACACACTGAGATCGAACAGAAAGGAGATGAAGCAGCAATGGCACAAGAGATGGGACCCGCGCCTGGAGGTGAGCTCACCGATCAGGACAAGTTGATGGCCGCCTTATCGTATCCGATCCCTATCGTCGCGATCATCATCCTCCTGGTGGAGGACATGAAAAATCGCCCCTTTCAGAAGTTCCATGCGGTGCAGGCATTGGCTACCAACATCGCGCTGTGGGTGATCGTGCTTATTCTCAGTTGCGTGCTGGGCACTGTGATAGGGCTTGTAACCCTTGGCATCGGGTCGATTTGTGGACTTGTCCCCTTGTTGTTGTGGTTCGTCACGCTCTACTGGGCCTACCTGGCCTATCAGGGTCAGTACTTCGACATCCCAGTCATCACCGACTTCATCAAAGGGCAAGGCTGGGTATAGATCAAAGCGGAAACCTGGGTCTGAAGCCCCTTCCCTCAAAACGAGGCAAGGGGCTTTCTCTTATCTGCCTTGGGTCTCCTCTTGCCATTCTGAGCCAAGTGGTCTATAATTGCAGGCAGTGAAATAGCGAGATTGCCCTCACCAACGGAGAAAAGACGTTGAGCACAAAACCCAAGCGCTGGCAGGTAGCACCACCTCCACCTCCTGGCCATACGGCTCGCTTCCCGGGCCTCTCTCCTCTCATCGTTCAGTTGCTCTATAACCGGGGCCTCAGCACACCCTACGAGGTCCAGGCTTTCCTGAAAGGTGATTGGCCAGAGGACAATCCTTTCCGCCTCAAGGGCATGAACGTGGCCGCCACCCGCCTCCGCCAGGCCATCCGCCAGCGAGAACCCATCGCCGTGTACGGCGATTTCGACGCCGACGGGGTGACGGCCACTGCCCTCTTGGTAGAGACCCTCTCGGCTCTGGGAGCCCAGGCCGAGCCCTACATCCCCCACCGCGTTGACGAAGGGTATGGGCTCAACAAGGGTGCTCTGCGCGAGCTGGCCCAGAAGGGCATCAAAGTCGTAGTCACCGTTGATTGTGGCATCCGCTCCATCGCCGAAGTATCCTACGGTCGCCGCCTGGGCCTGGATATCATCGTCACCGACCACCATTCACCAGGTGGGGAGTTGCCCCCAGCCACAGCAGCCATCAACCCTAAGCAGGCCGATTGCCGCTATCCCTTCAAGGAGCTGGCGGGCGTTGGTCTGGCCTTCAAATTGGCTCAGGCCCTCCTCCGCGCCAACCGCCAGACGCCCGTCGCCAGAGGCAAAGTGGACCTCGATGAAGAGGACCTGCTGGACCTAGTGGCTCTGGGCACGGTGACCGACCTGGCCCCTCTCCTGGGAGAGAACCGTGCTCTGGTCAGACGGGGGTTGGAGAAGCTGAATCAGCCCCAACGCCTGGGCCTACAAGCTCTGATCTCCCAGGCCGGGGTGCGACCGGGTCAAATCACAGCCACCACCATCGGCTACGTTCTGGGCCCTCGCCTCAACGCCGCCGGTCGTCTGGACACAGCCATGGCCAGCTACAACCTCCTCACCAGCCCCTCACCCGCTGAGGCCAAGAGCCTGGCTCTCGAACTGGAAGAGGTAAACCGCGAGCGCCAACGGCTGACTGTAGACACCCTGCAGAGGGCCAGGGAACAGGTGTTGGCCATGGGCGAAGAGGAGAGGCTTTTCCTCGTGGCAGCCGAAGATTACCCGCAGGGCATCGTGGGCCTGGTAGCCCAGCGCTTAACCGAAGAGTTCTACCGTCCCTCGGTGGTGGTCGAGCTGGGCCCGGAACGGAGTCGGGGTTCGGCCCGCAGCATCCTCGAGTTCAACATCACCGCCGCCCTCGACCAGTGCAGCGACCTTCTGGTCAGATATGGGGGCCACGCCGCCGCGGCTGGCTTCACCGTGAGCAACGCCAATCTGGAGCTCCTGCAACAGCGCCTGCGTCGGATCGCTATGCACCAGTTGGAAGGTCTGGAATTGCTCCCGACGCTGTCCATTGACGCCGAGGTGGACCTCTCCGAAATGAACTGGGCTACCCACGCCCTGTTGGAGCAACTGGAACCCTTCGGCTACGCCAACCCTGTCCCTCTGTTTCTGAGCCGAGAGGTCGTCGTGCGTGACGCCCGCGTGGTGGGCGAAGATCACCTCAAGATGACCCTCAGCGATGGGCGCGCAGTGTGGGATGCCATTGCCTTCCGCCAGGGGGGATGGGCGGGGAAGTTGCCCCGTCGTATTGACGTCGTTTATACCCTGGAAGTGAACGAATGGAACGAGGAAAAGCGCCTCCAGTTGAACGTCAAAGACCTGCGACCTTCGGCCTAGGGTGTGCACATTGCAAATCGCCAATCACAAGTTGAAGAGATCCGTCTGCATCCTGTTTTGCGCCGGTCTGCTGGCCGCGCCCCTGGTGAGCCATCAACCCATCTCAGCCCAGCCACCTCCTAGCCCCGACCCCCATTTCGGGGCTGTGGAAGCCTTCTATGCCCCGGAGGCAGCCACTCAGGCTGGGGTGGGGTGGGAGCGGGTGCTTTTCTGGTGGCGGGGTCTGCAGCCCAACGGTCCCCACGAGTGGGACATCCACTACTTCCCCGATGGTGTCCTCAACGAAGAGCGAGCCCAGGGCCGTGAAATCGTCGGTATGTTGGCCAACGCACCAGATTGGGCCAATGGCGGCCAGGGGACGGCTGGCGTGCCCCAGGGGCTCTATCTGCCCTACAACGACGCCAATAATCTGTGGGGCCAATTCGTGCACCGCATCGTATCGCTCTACAAAGGCCGCATTGACCACTGGATTATCTGGAATGAACCCGACGTTTGGGACCCCGGCCACCCTGGCTATACCTGGGCTGGCTCGGTAGAAGATTATTACCAATTGTTGAAAGTGGGTTATCTGGCGGCCAAAGAAGCCAACCCGCAATGCACCATCCACCTGGCTGGCCTGACCTTTTGGTGGGATGCAGAGCATGGCCGCGAGCAGTATTTCAACCGCTTCCTCAACGTGGTGGCTCAGGACCCCACAGCCCCAGATCACGACTACTACTTTGACGTGGTCACCCTTCACATTTATTTCAGGACTCAGTCGGTCTACGACATCGTCACCCTCTTCCGCCAGGCCATGCGCGAGCACGACTTCGAGAAACCCATCTGGATCAACGAGACCAACGCTCCCCCTTCTGAGGACCCTCAAGACCCGGTGGCCGATCCTCGCTTTGTGGTGACCCTTGACGAGCAGGCGTCTTTCATCATCCAGTCCTTTGCCCTGGGTCTGGCCGCCGGGGCTGAGCGCATCGCCGTTTATAAGATGATTGACTGGCCCAAGCCCGCCGATGCCATTGAGCCCTACGGGCTGTTGCGCGATGACGGGAGCCGCCGTCCCGCCTTTGCCGCCTATCAGGTGGTAACCACCTATTTTGCCGGAACACAAGGGGCCTTTCTGGAACGCAGCACGAACCTCGATCAAGTGACCTTGGTCCAGGGGGAACGGACAACCACTGTTATCTGGAACCGCTCACCCGCGCCCAAGAAAGGCATCATACCGGCTATTGCTCCCCAGGCCCTGCTGGTGGACAAAGAGGGCCACATTGAGACCGTGGCCGCTGTGGGTGGTCGCTACACTCTGGAGCTGGCCGGGGCGATGTGCAGCGACCCCGGATACATCATCCCCGGCAGCCCCCTCCTGCTGGTCGAAGAGGGGCCTGTGGCGGCGCGGGGTTCCCTTATCCCTTCTCCACCCACCCCGCTACCAGCCGACACCCCCATGCCCTTCCCAGTAGATACGGCTACACCAGCCCCCACCGAGACACCCACCTGGACACCGGTGCCAACCGACACGCCCCTTCCCAGCGCGACGCCCAGCCACACGCCGATGCCAACAGCGACACCCGTGATGAACAATCCTGCGCCTGCTCAGGGTCTGCTGGATGTTTTGACCTACCTTGGCATTTACCTGGCGTGCGTGGCCATCCTGGCAGTGACCTATTTCGGTGGAGCTCTCATCTGGTGGTGGCGCAGCCAGAGGCAACGCAGCTCTGGGATATAAACTGGTAACTACTGTTAAAGGAATCATCAATGGAACTTCAACACATCAAGGACAACGTCTATTATCTGCTGGCTCACGGTGACTTACGGCGCGATATCGGCGAACTCGTCGAGTTGAATCGCAGACGGGTCGAGGAAACGCTGGCTTTTATTGTAGATTACCTCTCTCAGCAGCCAGCCGAAGCCAGCGACGTCATGGTCGCCGTCTGCGAGCATTTTGATCTTCAACTGCGCAAGGTCCAGGAGTTCTTTCTCCTTCACCCCACTATCTATTCGCACTTGAGCCACCTGCACAACCGAGGCGAAATCGCGTTCAAGATTGAGGACAATCGCTTGCTGGTGGTACGTTTGAGAGAAGCTTTACCGGGATGTAACTTATAACGGTTGTTGTGGGGTGCGAAAAGGATATTCTTGAGCTTTTTCTTATCCTATGGTATACTGTAAAAGTGAATAGTAGCCGTTAAGACATACGGAGGTGGAGTAAGATGAAAACTGCTACTGCCAGGCTGAGCAGCCGCGGTCAGATGGTCATTCCCAAGGAAATCAGGCAGGCCCTGGGACTTGAGGCTGGCGATACGGTCTTCTTCGTGTTGGAAGGCGACAGCGTGCGCATGTTCCCCCAGCCGAAAGACTACGCCGAGTACACACGCGGCCTCGGTAAGGAGATGTGGGCCAAGTTGGGTGGCGGTGAAAAGTTCTTGCGTGAGGAGCGAGCGTCATGGGAGTAGAAGACTTTCGCCGCGCTTTGCGCAAATATCAAGTCCTGGGCTTCGATACCATGATCTTTATTTACCACTTTGAAGATCACCCTCTTTTCGCTCCTCTCACTGAACCCCTTTTCGAGGCTATTGACCGGGGAGACCTCTTGGCTGAGGTCTCAGTCCTCCTGGCGGGCGAGGTGTTGACAGGAGCGAAAAAGGCCGCTGACAACGAGATGCTCCTACGCTATCGTCACATCTTCAGCGAGTTCCCGAATCTGACCTTGCACGATGCGGACATGCGGGTGATGGAGAAAATGTCAGACTTGCGGGTAGCTTATGGCCTCAAGACGCCTGATGCCATCCACGTGGCCACTGCCCTTTTGAACGGCGCTCAGGCCTTTGTCACCAACGACGCTGGGCTGAAACGAGTCAACGAGCTCGATGTGTTGGTGCTGGAGGATTACATTGGAAGGAGAAACAAATGCTGATTACAGGCGGGACTGTCATTACCTTCGGCCAGGCCAATGCGGTCATAACTGACGGCGCCCTCCTCATCGAAGAGGAGCGTATCGCCGATCTGGGGCCGACGGCGGAGCTTGTCGTCAGATACCCCGATGAAGAACGACTGGACGCCCAGGGCAAACTGGTCATGCCCGGGCTGATCTGTGCCCACACCCATTTCTACGGCGCTTTCGCCCGAGGCATGGCCATCCCCGGCAAAGCCCCCCAGAACTTTCCTGAGATCCTGGAGAGCCTGTGGTGGCGGCTGGACAAAGCCCTCTGGTCCGACGATGTCCGCTACAGTGCCCTGGTGTGCCTGATTGACGCCATCCGCCACGGCACGACCACCCTCATTGACCACCACGCTTCGCCCAACGTCATCGCTGACTCGCTGGACATCATCGCCGAGGCCACCCTTCAGGCCGGGGTGCGGGCCTGCCTGTGCTACGAGGTCACCGACCGCGATGGGCTGGACAAGGCCAGAGCCGGCATTGCCGAGAACGCCCGTTTCATCACCGACGCCCGAAAGAGGGCCAACCCGCTGCTGGCTGGCACCTTTGGCCTGCACGCTTCGCTGACCCTGTCCGATAAGACCCTGGAGGAGTGTGTGGGCGCGGCCAGAGACCTGGACGTCGGCTTCCACGTTCACGTGGCCGAGGACCAGGCCGACGTCAAGGACAGCCTCAAAAAGTCTGGCCTGCGGGTGGTGGAGCGGCTGAACAAGCTGGGCATCCTGGGTTCCAAAACCATCGCCGCCCATTGCGTGCACGTGGACTCTTACGAGATAGACATCCTGCGTGAGACAGGCACGCGGGTGGTGCACAACCCCCGCTCCAACATGAACAACGCCGTGGGTACAGCCGATGTACTGACCATGCTCAAACGCGGCATCGAGGTGGGTCTGGGCAACGACGGCTTTTCCAACAACATGTTCACCGAAATGCACGCCGCCTACCTGGTGCACAAACTCAGCAAAAGCGATCCACGGGTGATGGGCGCTGACCAGGTCATGCAGATGGCTTTTGCCCACAACGCCCGCGCGGCCGAACTTTTCTTCCCTGGCCCGTTGGGCGCGCTCTCCGTGGGAGCGCTGGCCGACATCATCCTGGTGGATTACGTGCCCACCACGCCTTTGACCGAGGGCAACTTTCCCTGGCACATCATCTTTGGCGTGGACGGCACGGGGGTGGACACGACCATCATCGGCGGTCGGCTGCTGATGCGGAACAAGGAATTTTTGACTCTGGACGAGGACGAAATCTGCGCCAAATCGCAAGAGCTGGCAGGTAAGCTCTGGCGGAGATTATAGGGGGTGCAGGGGAACTCCCCTGCCGGGGGGTAACCGTTCAGCCGCCCCCGTTAGGACATGGCAACACCAACCGGAGCGAGCGCTGATTGAGTAGCGGCTTGGGTTGAATAGCGAAGCGTATCGAAGCCAGCGTATCGAAATCAAGCGAGCGGGGCCGTATGCACAACTCGCTTGGTCTCGATACGTCGCTTCGCTCCTACTCGACCGGCGCTGGACTCGCTCTCCTGGACGGCTACTGCGCAAGTACTGATAAGGAGGAAACAATGGTAAAGGACATCTGGAAGCGTCTTAGCGGCCCGGTAAAGATCGGTATCTTCTTCGGCGGCCTGGCCATCGTGATGGCCGTAGTGGGACTGATCAAGGGCTCTGCCACCGCCCCGCTCACCGCCCGCTCGCTCATCATGGCCATCATCATCTCTGGCGGCACCTGGGGGCTGGTCAGTTGGGCCATCGCCACCGCCGCGGTGGACGTGGAACGAGACGTGGCTGAGGCGGAAGCAGTCAACGAGGCAGCGAGTGACGAGGGAAAAGGCGACCCGGCGGAACATGGGGAAGGGCAAAGCGAGAGCGGATAGAGTACTTGCGGAAGAGCGCGTTCCATATCTGACCGACCAGGAGCGGAAGAGCCTGGCCCATTTCCTTGAGCGGCTGGAGACCGAGTGCGGTGACCGGGTGCAGCGGGTGGTGCTCTTTGGCTCCAGGGCGCGGGGCGACCACGAGGCCGAATCGGACGTGGATTTGCTGGTGGTGACGGCTGAGGAACAGGACAAGGCGGTGGTGGACCATCTCACCCCCAGAGACGATGTTGTGTTCTTCACTTTGGCCATGTCGGAAGCAGAGTACCGCCGCTATCAGCGACTTCAGTTCCCCCTGTACGTGAACCTGCGGCGGGATGGCATCGAGCTGTGGGACCCTGAGCAGGCTGAGATAGAGCAGCGAGAGATACCTCTATACTTCCCGGAAGGAGAGCAGCGCACCATGGATGAAGCGACCAAGGAAACCATTACCTTCTACCTCAAGCTGGCTCACCACAACCTGCAAGGCGCTCACGCACTTCAAGAGGATGGTTTTTGGGACATCGCCCTTGCCCGCGCCTACTACGCCTGTTTCTATGCCCTGACGGCGGCTCTGTATGCCATCAATGTGGTACGAGGCAAGCACCCCGGGGTACAAGCTGCTCTCAGCGAGTTCCTGGTCAATCCAGGATTGATTGAAGAAGAGTACAGGGAAATCTACCAAGAACTGTTCAAGTACCGGCAGACCAGTGACCACGAACCTGATTCCTGGCCAGAGCCTGAAGGGACGCGCCACCTTCTGGCCGACGCCAAACGGTTCGTGGCGCGGATGGAAACGTTCCTGCGCGAACAGGGTTTTGAGCCGTAGGACAAGTTGACAACTTGTTCGCGGTTAGGAAGGAGTGTGGTCCAATGGAAGCAGTAACGGAATTACAGCCGGTGACCGCTACGCCGGCTGTGATGACCGAGGAAGAGTTCGAGGCCCGGTGCGACGAAGACGTCAAAGCCGAATACGTGGATGGGGAGGTGATTGTACATTCACCCGTTTCGACACGACATAGCGATGTTGTACTGTTCCTGGCCGGGTTGATGAGAGTCATCGTCCAGCAGCATGACCTGGGGCGCGTCCTGGGACCGGAGGTGCAGGTGCGCCTGCGGCCGGGGTTGCGCCGCGTGCCCGATCTCCTCTTCGTGGCCAAAGAGCGGGAAGACATCATCCAGCCCACCCTCGTTGAAGGCACACCTAACCTGATCGTGGAAATCGTCTCGCCCGACAGCGTGGAGCGAGACTGGCGGGAGAAGTACCTGGAGTACCAGGAGGCCGGTTTGGGCGAATACTGGGTGGTGGACCTGGAATATCAACGGCTGGCCGTCTACCGGCCGGATGAACAGGGCCGCTACCAGGCCATGCTGGCCAAGGAAGGCGTCTACCGTTCCCAGGTTCTGCCTGGCTTCTGGCTACGGGCCGAGTGGCTGTGGCAGGAGCCGTTGCCCAACGAGTTGGACGTGGCGCGCGAGATGGGACTTTTGTCGTGAGAGGTGAAAACATGGACTTTGAATATGTCACAGCGAAGGAACTTGAGCACGCCTGGCTGAACTTTGACCTGAACCTGCCGCTGGAAGTGATGCCCGACGGGCGGCCCAATCCTTTCTACGTGGACCGGCCCGGCAACCCGGTGGCGACACTGGAACAGGCATTGCTGCTCCCCTCGCTCCCCACCCAACCGCCCAAGTTCTTCTTCTCCGGCCACCGCGGTTGCGGCAAGTCCACTGAACTGCGTCGCGTGGCCGCCAACCCGGACATCCAGGCCAAGTACTGGCCGGTCCACTTTACCATCAAAGACGAGGCCGACGTCAACAACCTGGACTACCGCGACGTGCTGTTCTCCATCGGCGGGCGGCTGTTCCGCAAGTACAAGGAACAAGGTGGCCGGCTGCCCAACCAACTGCTGAAGGAGTTGGACGCCTGGCGCGGGCGAGTGGAGGAGGAGATGACCATCACCTCACGTCTGGCCGAAAGCGAAATTGCGGGCAAGCTCAGTGCCTTTTTCGCTGAGGCAGCCCTTAAAGTCAAGTTGGAGCCAGCCACACGGATGCAGTTGCGGCAGGTGTTTGAACACAGTGTGACCGAGTTGGTCAACGTCGTCAATCTGATTACGACGGCCATCCAGAACCAGGAAAAGCGGCAGCCGCTGGTGTTGATTGACGACCTGGACAAGCCCGACCTGAAACGGGCGCGGGCCATCTTCTACAAGCACCGTGAGGTGATGCTGCAACCGGTGTGCGCCATCGTCTACACCGTTTCCAGCCCCCTGTTCTACAGCCCGGAGTTCGAGGCCATCCGTGACCGGGCCATCTTTCTCCCTAACGTCAAGCTGCATCCGGCAGGTCAACCGGATAAGCCTGACTCGGAGGGCTACCGGACGATGCGCATGTTCGTCCACAAGCGGATGGAACCCGAGTTGATCGCGTCTGAGGCGCTGGATGCAGCCATCCGCGCCGGTGGGGGCGTGTTCCGCGAGATGTGCCGGGTGATGCGCATCGCCGTGGGTCGGGCGCTGGCTGCCGGGCGTGACCGCATAGAAGCCGAAGATGTGGACTGGGCTGGAGCTGAGATCCGCAACGAGTACAGGCGTATCCTGACCGACGAGCAGCGCCATATCCTGCGGCAGGTGTGCCAGCACAACCGCCTGAGCCAACCGGACAAGCTGAGCCCGCTGCTACAGATGCTGGCTGTGTTAGAGTACCGCAACAAAGAGAACTGGTGCGACGTGCACCCGGCGCTGATCGAGTTGTTAGACGAGGATATGTGAGATGGCGACAAAGCAGACGGCAGTGTTTGAGCCTTTGACCGAGCGGGTGGACCGGCTGGCCCGCGAGCTTGAGCTGGCCATCCGCTGGGACCGGCCCTCCATCCTGCTGGCCGTGTACCGCTCGATGTATGTGATGGGAGACGCAGCAGCGGCGCTGGAGGCGCGGCTGCGCGAAGAGGGGCA
>Ga0315310_10001250_pt1 | contig 16029 bp, 13 predicted proteins | sample TDP5_MG_FD_203630 | JGI IMG/M metagenome (GOLD analysis project Ga0315310, IMG submission 203630) | Freshwater sediment microbial communities from Lake Towuti, South Sulawesi, Indonesia - TDP5 | ecosystem: Environmental > Aquatic > Freshwater > Lake > Sediment | place: Indonesia: South Sulawesi... | reverse complement strand
AGTGTTTTCCCGTGTTTATCACTTCTCAAGTCAGTACGAATGGAAGATTGACAAGTTTGGCTCAAACCGAGGAAAAGCCGCCTAAAATCGGCATTTTTGTCTGCGAATGCGGCGGAAACATAGGCGACATTGTGGACGTTAAAGCGGTCATAGAGGCAGTCAAGAACTGGGACGGAGTTGTCATTGCAAGATACAACAAGTACCTTTGCTCCAGACCAGCTCAAGAGATAATAATAGAAGACATAAAAAAGAGGAACCTCGACCGCGTCGTGGTCGCCAGCTGCACTCCGAGGATGCATCTTCCCACTTTCCAAAGCGTCCTCGAACGCGCTGGACTAAACCCGTACATGTTTGAGTTCGTGAACATCCGAGAGCAGGACTCGTGGGTTCACGGTCCAAAAGCGTCTGCTGAAGCCACAAAGAAGGCTATAAGCCTGATTAGGGGCGGCTACGAGCGAAGCTTAGCGCTTGAACCTTTAGAGAGCATAAGCGAAAAAAGCTCACGAGACATCCTCATCGTAGGCGGCGGAATAGCAGGCATCACCGCGGCTCTAGAGCTAGGCTATCTGGGTTACAAGACTCGAATCGTGGAGAAAGAGCCTACCATAGGCGGCAACATGGCAAAATTAACCAAGGTTTTCCCAACGCTAGACTGCGCCCAGTGCATACTCACGCCTCGAATGGCAGAGGTAGGAAGAAACCCAAACGTGAACCTGCTCACCTATTCTGAGGTGCAAGAGGTCACAGGGCGCCCAGGCAATTACACAGTTAAGGTTTTCATGAAGCCCAGGGGCGTGGACACTGAGAAATGCCGAAGTTGCGGCGTGTGCGCCAAAGTCTGTCCCGTCACGGTCCCAGATAAGTATAATGAGGGTCTGTCACAAAGAAAAGCAGCCTACATACCGTTTCCACAGGCAGTGCCTTCGGCTTACACCATAGATTTTGATGCTTGCACAAAATGCGGAAAATGTGAGCAGACTTGTCCAGCTAAAGCCATAAACTTGCAGGATTCGGGCAAAACGCTGGAGTTCAATGTTGGCGCGTTGATAATGGCGACGGGCTACGAGCTTTACGATGCCAACAACCTCAAAAACTTCGGTTACGGCGTGTACAAAGACGTAATCACGATGATGGATTTGGAACGGCTCATCTCTGCCTCAGGACCTACGCAGGGAGCTGTCAAAAAAGCTGATGGCAGCGATGCCGGAAAAGTGGCGATCATTCTTTGTGCGGGTTCTAGAGACAAGAACTTCATTCCTTATTGCAGCCGCATATGCTGCATGTACTCTTTGAAGCAGGCTTTCGTGCTCAAGAAAATGCTCGGCATCGACGTTACAATCTACTACACAGACATAAGAGCAACGGGCAAGGGATACGAAGACCTTTACTGGCGAGACCAAGAAGCCGGAGTCATCTTTGTCCGGGGCAAGGTGGCTGAGGTCTGGAAGAACAACAACGGCAGACTTGCAGTGCTGGCTGAAGACACTTTGATGGACGAAGTCAAGGAAGAAGAATTCGACATAGTTGCTCTAGCCACAGCCATGGTTCCACCGTCTGGGCTGAAGGGACTGGCTGAAAAAATGAGGCTCTCGCTTGGTGAAGACGGCTTCATACAGGAGAAGCATCCTAAGCTTGACCCGGTGGATTCGCTTGTGACAGGGGTTTTCGCGTGCGGATGCGCCTTGAGTCCGAAAGATGTGAGAGATACGGTTTCCGACGCTCTTGGGGCAGCTGCTAAGGCTTCGCTCTTCTTGAAAGGAGAGTACATTACCACAAGTCCTGAGAAAGCCTTCGTGATCACTGACTTGTGCGACGGCTGCAAGGCTTGTGTTCCAGTGTGTCCAGTGAACGCTATTGCTATGGAGGAGCAGAAAGCCAAGATTAACCCCTTCATCTGCATTGGTTGTGGTGCATGCATCCCTGTCTGTCCGAAGGAAGCCATAGACTTCAAGAATTCAACGAATAGACAGATTATCAGCAATCTCAGAGGCGTGCTTGCGGATAAGCAGCCAGATGAGGTTCGAATTGTTGCTTTTGTGGACAAGAGTGTTGGGTACACGGGCATGGATTTCTTGGGACTTGATCGGGTTAACTATCCTGAGAGCATTCGAATAGTGGCGGTTCCATCAACAGCTATCATTGGCTTGAAGCATTTGCTCTACGCCTTCGCTTTTGGAGCAGACGGCGTGCTCGTGATTGAGGGACAGCAGGAAATAGACGAGAAATTCACGAAGAAACGAATGATCGACCTAAGTCGCTCTTTTGCTGAGTTCGGAATTGAAAGCATGAGGGTTCGTTACAGTTACGTGCCTCTGCCGGTTTACAAGAAAGCGGCTGAGCTTTTCGGCATGTTCACCGAAAGAATTAAGAAATTTGGTCCACTATCCATAGACAAGCGCAACAAAATCAGGGAAAAACTTGGCGTTTAAAGCGAGGTAAACCGCTATGGACATAATCGTGTGTGTAAAGCATGTTCCTGAAACCGCTGAAGCAGACATTAAAATCGATGGCACTGGCAAAGCGATAGAAAAGAGTGGATTAGTCTTCGACATCAACGAGTGGGATGACTACGCACTTGAAGAAGCCGTGCGCTTGAAAGAGAAGTTCGGAGGCACGGTCACAGCTATAACATTGGGTTCAGAAGAAGCTGATGCCACACTAAGAAAATGCTTGGCACGCGGAGCAGATGCAGCTATAAGGTTGTGGGACCAGAAGTTTGCGGGTTCCGACGGCTATGCAACCGCCAAGACTCTCTCCAAAGTTGTCAAGAATCTGCCTTTCAACTTGATACTGACCGGCGCTCAAGCTGGCGACGACGGCTACGCTGTTGTGGGAACGATGCTTGCTGAACTTCTCGGAGTTCCGCATGCCACGATGGTAAAGAAAATCGAGTTGAACGGCGAAGCTGCTAAGCTTCACCGCGAGCTGGAGGGCGGTTTCGAAGAGCTGTTAGAAGTTAAGCTACCTGCGGTGTTCGCTGTTTCAACAGGAATCAACGAGCCTCGCTATGTTTCCATTATGGGCACGAGAAAAGCCATGCAGAAAGAGATTAAACTCGTTGATTTGGCGGGAACTGGACTGAGCGAAAACGATGTTGGCGAAGCCGGGTCTTGGATTAAGGTGGAGAAATTGTATGTGCCGCCTGTGGAGAAGCAGGCTGAGTTTTTGAAGGGAAGCCCAGATGAAATCGCTTCTAAGATTGCTGAGATTCTCCGAACCAAGGGGGTGCTCTAAATGACGGGAATCTTTGTTTTGGCAGAGCATAGGCAGGGGCAGATTAGAGACATCACCTTTGAAATGCTAACCAAGGGCAGGGAATTAGCTCAGAAAGCTGGCGCAGAGCTGACAGCTGTGCTTCTGGGAAAAGACATCAAAGATCACGCGAAAACTATTGCAGAACGCGCAAGCAAGGTTTTGCTGGTTGAAGACACTAGACTTGAGAACTTCAACTCCGAAGCTTACCAGAAAGTGTTAGCCCACTTGATTGGCGAGCACAAGCCGCTGTTGACTTTGATTGGACACACTTCTTTTGGCGTAGAATTGGCACCAAGCCTCGCTGTCTCTCTAGGCGCGCCGTTAGCAACTGACTGCGTTGACCTTGTGCTTGAAAACGAAACATTAACCGTGACACGTCAAATGTACGGTGGCAAAGTAAACGTTACTGCAACGCTCCGCAAAGCTCAAAGCTACATCGCAACTGTTCGCCAAGCAACCTTCCAGCCCAAGACTGAGGCGCCCTTGAACGGTCAAGTAGTCGAGGTTCCGTTTCCGCTGTCGGAAGATGTGGCTCGCAAACGCTTCGTTCAGTATGTTGCGCCTCCGCCAGGCGGCGTTGACATAACTGCTGCGCCTGTTTTGGTTGGCGTTGGGCGGGGAATAAAGGATGTTAGTAACATACCTGTGGTTGAGGAGTTGGCGAAGATGTTGGGCGGAGCCTTGGCTTGTTCGCGTCCGATAGTGGACAAGGGTTGGCTTCCCACTGATCGTCAGGTGGGCTCTTCGGGCAAGACTGTTAAGCCGAAGTTTTATTTGGCTCTGGGTATAAGTGGGGCTTTCCAGCATGTGCTCGGCATGAAGGCGTCAGATTTGATTATCGCGGTGAACAAGGATGCGAAGGCGCCGATCTTCGGTGTGGCAGACTATGCCGTTGTGGAAGACCTGTTCAAAATTATTGGACCTTTGAAAAGTAAAATGCAAGAGCTGAAAGGACAGAAATAAGTAATCAGAAAAATGTGGGGTGAGAAAATGGATTATGAGCTAAAAGAGGAGCAGAAGTACATCAAGAATGCTGCAAAAGAGTTTGCTGAAGGCGAGTTCAAGCCTGAAGTGGCTAGGGAGTTTGACCAGAAGCATCAGTTTCCCAAGGACATCTACAGGAAAGCGGCGAAGCTAGGTTTCATCGGTTGCTATTACGATGAAAAGTACGGCGGTCAAGGTTTGGGTCTCTTGGAAAACGTGTTGGTTGAGGAGGAGTTCTGCAGGGTTGATTCAACGCTTGGATCGGCTATGTTCACTGGGCTTTTTGGCAGCGACATGATTCTTGAGTACGGTAGCGATGAGCAGAAGACGGAGTTTCTGCCGAAAACTGCGCAGGGAGAATGGCTGTCGTCCGGTGCATTCACGGAGCCTGCTCATGGAAGCGACATTACGTGTATGGACACTGTTGCCGTGTTGCAGGGAGACGAATATGTGATCAACGGCGCGAAGACTATGATCACTAATGCTCCGATTGCTGATTACGCTGTTGTTCTGTGTCAGACGAATCCTGCGGCTAGGCACAAGGGTCAGACTCTGTTCATAGTGAAGAAGGGAACGCCTGGGCTTGACTGTAATGAGCTTGCGGGGAAGATGGGTATCAGGGCTTCGTTTTTGGGAGAATACTCGTTCAGCGACGTGCATGTTCCTAAGACAGCTCTCTTGGGCCAGGAGAACCGGGGCTTCTATCATTTTATGGAGTTCATTGATGTGGGTCGGATTAATGTTGCAGCGCAATCTGTTGGCATGGCTCAGGGTGCTCTTGAGCGGGCTTTGAAGTATGCGAAGGAGAGGCAGCAGTTTGGGCAGCGGCTGGCTGATTTCCAAGCGATTCAGCACAAGTTGGCTGACATGGCTGTGGACATTGAGTCTGCTAGGCTTTTGACGCATAAGGCGGCGTGGTACGTGGATAAAGGGCAGATTATTCCTAAGTTGGCTTGTATGGCTAAGACTTTGGCGACGACTAATGCTGTCCGCGTTATTAGTGAAGCTATGCAGATTTTTGGCGGCTACGGTTACTTGGCTGATTATGACATTGAACGTTATTATCGTGACGTTCGTGTGTCGATGATTTACGAAGGAACAACAGAAATTCAGAAAAACGTGATTGCGAGGGCTCTTCTAAGCGAGTGAAAAAGATGAGCTTTTGGATCGTCTTGACATAGGACTAGTCGAAATAGTAGCCCCAAAGCAGACTGAGATACTGAAGGTATGCTAGGATTGAATTTCCGAAGCTCTTCTCCAAAGGCTTGAATACTCTAGGTTTCATATCTAACGCGTACATATCTGCAAGCAGGCGGTTGCCCTTCCCATATCGCCTAAACCTTTTCATGAATCCTACAAGCCCATCGTCGAAGTTGTGAAAAACAACGGATTTCGCTGCAAAACTCAGATCTCCGATCTCTCGTAGTCTGAAGCCGAGATCAATATCCTCTCCTGCGGCTTCTTTTATTGCTTCATTGAATCCTCCGATTTTCTCAAGTGCTCTTTTCCAAACTAAAGCATTCGCTGTTATCAGGTAATCCGGGGATAGGACTCCTGATTGGTTATTGAACGAAGGCATAAGTATCCTTTGGCTTTCGTAGTACTTTGAAATGAAATCTCGACCTTGAGAGAGCACAGTTCCTGCATATCCAATAGATTTGTTGCTTGCCTCCATGTAACCTTCTAGCCACTGCGGTGTCGGTATGCAATCGCTGTCGGTGAAGAGGATCCATTTTCCTCTTGCACTCTGCCATCCGAGATTCCTCGCGCTCGCTGGTCCGGCTCCACTTGAATAGAGGATTCTGATATCAATTGGGTGATTTGAATTGCTTCGGGACAAGTTGACAGAAGTTCCCTTGTCGCAAACTACGAGAATCTCCAAGGGCATTGAATCGAGTTTGTGTGTCCTAAAGAAATGGTCAAGAAAGCAATCAATCCCTTGTTGGTTGTCTTTTACAGGTATGACGACGGAGATCTCGTTGATCGCTTTTATTGTAGTCCCAACCAGGTGCATCCTCTTCTTAGGCTCAAATCCATGTCCCGAAACGTAGTACATTGCGCTTCACGCAGCTTCTCAAGATACGCTGGTTATATTTGGATATGAATATAAAATGCTTAGCATTGACGCTGCATGAATTATTCTCCCAACAACCTCAGAGTAACAGGCTTCCGTCACTTGATATTGTTGCGTTTCCCAGAAAACCAAAACGTATATTGTAAGCTATTGATGCTATTTCCTTCTCAAAACAGTTGATGAACATTACATTCGGAGCCATGGCTGTTGCGTGCTGAAGTCACAGTTAGCGGCATCGTGCAAGGTGTTGGCTTCCGACCTTTCGTTTACCGCGCTGCTGTGGAAAACGAGTTGAAGGGCTACGTGAGAAACCGAGCTGACGCAAGCGTAGAGATAGTTGTTGAGGGAAACGAAAGCAATGTCAAGCGGTTTCTGCAGGATTTGAGGCAGAAGAAGCCTCCTTTGGCGCGCATTCACAGCTTGGAAGCCAAGTTTTCAGAAGAGAGGAAGGAGTTTGATCGGTTTTCGATTGTGAGAAGTTCTTTTGAGGCTGAGCTGTCTGGCTCAGTTATCCCGCCGGATGTTTCCATCTGCGAAAATTGCTTACGTGAACTCCGCGATCCCAAGGACGCACGCCATGATTATTTCTTCATAACTTGTACTGATTGTGGTCCACGTTACACCATCATTGAGCGCTTACCGTACGATCGCGCTAACACAACTATGCAAGAATTCAAAATGTGCCCTTTCTGTCAAAAAGAATACACTGAGCCAGCTAATCGCAGGTTTCATGCTCAGACAGTCGCATGCCCAAAATGTGGTCCAAAAGTCTACCTAGCAGACAAAAGCGGTGAAGCCATCGGCAGCAAGGACCCAATTCGGGAAACGGGCAGACTCCTTGAAGAGGGCTGCGTGGTCGCTGTCAAAGGCTACGGCGGATTTCACGTAGCAACCGCAACCACGCAGGATAAGCCTATAATTCGCTTGAGGGCGGTGAAGCATCGTTCTCAGAAGCCTTTCGCCATTATAGCGCGTGACCTCGAGACCGTGAAGTCTTTTGCGCTGATTAGTGGAAAAGAGGCTGACTTGCTCACTTCTTACGTTAGACCGATAGTCTTGTTGAAGAAAAGCCCTGAGTATTTCTTGTCGGATTTGATTGCGCCGGGCTTGCATAATGTTGGTGTGATGTTGCCTTACACGGGCTTGCATTACATGCTGTTTGATAGCGTGCGTGAGCCAGCGTTTGTCATGACGAGTGCGAATCCGCCGAATGAGCCGATTGTTACGGATAATGATGAGGCTGTGAGGAAGCTAGGCGGCGTGGTTGATTACTTCTTGTTTCATGATCGGCTTATTGCTCAACGGTGTGATGACTCTGTTGTCCGGGTTCATGGAGACGATGTCAGCTTTGTTCGTAGATCGCGTGGTTTTGCGCCTGAGCCGGTTCGGTTAAAGCAGGCAGTTGACAAATGCGTTCTTGCTTTGGGCGGCGAGCTCAACGCGGCTTCATGTGTCTTACTCGGGGACAAGGCCTTCTTGTCGCAGCATGTGGGCGATGTTGAGAATTTGGAGACGCTTCGGTTTCTAAAGAGTGCCAGTAAGCATCTTTTGCGCTTGACGAACAGTAAGCCCGATGTCATCGCTTGTGATCTTCATCCCAAGTTTACAACTACACAGTTAGCTAGAGACTGGAGCGATGAGTTGGGTGTTCCTGTGGTTCAGGTGCAGCATCATCATGCCCACGGCGCGGCGCTTATTGCTGAGCACGGTTTGGATGACATTATCGCGATTGTGTGTGATGGTTACGGTTATGGCTTAGATGGTGGGGCTTGGGGCGGCGAAGTCCTCTACTGTAATGGGCAGGGTGAGTTTCGGCGTGTGGGGCATTTGGAGTCTCAGCCGATGGTGGGCGGGGATTTGGCTACTCGCTATCCTGTGAGAATGGCGGCGGGAATTCTGAGCAAAGCAGCACAGGTGGATAAGTGGCTCGTAGCGAACAGCGTGCACCTGCCGCACGGGAAAAAAGAGGCTGAGGTGATAATTCAGCAATTGAATAAGGGTTCCGGTCCGCTTACTTCAAGTTGCGGTCGGGTTTTAGACGCGATTTCCGTGATCTTAGGCGTTTGTTACGAGCGTACGTATGAGGGTGAGCCTGCCATGAAGTTGGAGGCGGCTGCAACAAGTGGCAAGGACGTACTGAAGCTTCAGCCTATAGTGAAAGATAATGTAGTGGATACGACGGCTATGGTGCATCAGGTTTTCAATAGGCGAAGAGCTGAAGCTTCTGGCGATCTGGCTTTTTCAGCTCAACAGTATCTGGCTCATGGTTTGGCGCAGGTGGCTGTCGATGAAGCTAGACGCATGGGCGTTGATGTTATTGGCTTTTCTGGCGGCGTCGCATACAACGAACATATTACTCAGGCAATTGAGAGCGTCGTTGAAAGGAGCGGGTTGCGGTTTGTAGTTCATAGATCTGTGCCTGCTGGCGATGGCGGCGTCTCCTTTGGGCAGGCTATGCTTGCAGCTTGGCATGGGACGCGTTAGGCGCAATGTGGTAGGTGAATCAGGATTCATAGCTTCGATTCATAAACAGCTTATTGCAGTAATTTGACCTCTGCTTTTATGGAAGCTTCCTACTTCTATACGCTCGTTCTACCGTTGGGCATTTTTGTGTTCCTCATGACTTCCGTGGCGTTTTACTATGCGAGAAAAGAGGAAATTGCACGGAAGAAGTGGATAGAACTCACACATGCACAATCTGAAACACAGCTTGAACCAGAAGAGATGATGAGCAAGGAACTGGAGGGACTTGAGAAGCTGCTTCAGAGCAGGTCGATCGATCAGATTACTTATGAGCGGTTGAGGAAAGTGCTGGAAGCTGATCGGAAGAAGAAAATAGAGCTCGACTGCTCAGAAAAAGACGCCGCTTACATCGTCTCATGACCGACATGCACTGCTGCTATCGTAGCCACCTTTTAGGGCTCTCCGGACATCGGAAGGATAACAGCATCATAAGTACGTTCTTGTCAGAGAAATCATCCGGGAATCTTGGTTGGATCAGCCGTGCGTGCGGCGTGGCAAAAGATTGGGTATGTGCCGCGTCGTGAATGCGATGTTTTATAGGGATAAACAGCCTTGACTTTTTATAGAGTGTTCAATGTGCCCTACTGTCACAAGTGCGGAACCAAACTCGACGAAGGCGCCCGCTTCTGTTATGTTTGTGGAACCCCTGTAAGTGTTCCCGAAGCGGCGAGAGTGCCTGAACGGAGAAGAGCAGTAAGAACACCGTTCTTCCTAATCGTTGTCATTCTGATTGCAATTATCTTTGTTGCCATGATTGCTGTTGCTGTTTTGTTCGTGCCTCTTCGTCCAGTCAACTTTAACAGGGCAGAGGAGGTGTCGTATCGACCAGGCATTGACGAAGTGCATCTTGACTTTATCGCCGATGTTGGCGAGATCACTTTGTCGTTCCAAAGACAGGTTACCACATTGCTGACTCTGAATGTGACTGCATCTGGCGCTGTAGGCATAGGGTTTGCTGGTTCGTCTGATCCGCTCAACGTCAGTTTTACCGATACGTTCACTGGCAACATACTTTATGTGTCCTCGAGAGTTACGTTAGCGCCGGGTTGGCGGTGGATTTCCGGCATGAACGCAAAGTGTGACATACTTGTCGATCCGTCAATGAACGCTAGCATCCTTGCAAAGACAACCACCGGCAGAGTAGTCTTTGATGCTGATGCAGGAGTGGTTTTAGACTATTTGAACCTTGAAGCTGTCACAGGGGGAATTGAAGTCACCATGGCGCACAATGTAATTCACAACGGCGACATGTATTTCAAAACGACGACAGGCGGCGTCAACTTGTCCTGGCAAAATGTAGACGTGACATCGAACACGAGGTTGGATGTTAAGACAACAACGGGCGGAATCAACTTGAATATCACGCAACGAAACCCAATGCCTGCAAACGTGACATTAAACGCGGAAGCATCCGTAGGCGGAATCAACTTCAATGTGGTCATTAGACATAACGTGGGATGCAATGTTACGGCAAGCACTGGAGTGGGCGACATCAACGTGAATCAAGTCGGATTCTCCGGAACTACGCCGCCATTGCACTCAGACAATTATCCTGACGAAGGCAACTTCAATGTCAACTTGGAAACATCTACTGGCGGAATCAACATAAACGCTAGATATACGCCTTAGGGTCTGAAAAACCAGAATAGTCTAATGTAGTGTGGATAAATGGGGCTGTCGCCAGAAGAGGAAAGGCATCTTCAGAATCTTTCACTGATTCCTACTGCTTTAGTTGTCTATGTTTTTATCGCATACGCGGTCTATCTCATTCACATTAATCCGTCACTCTCACCCTCATTCTTCGTTGGATATTTCACGCTTGTTTTCTTGCTTGTTTTTCCAGTAATTTTCTTTACTACGGAACAGGTTCTCAGAAGCCGCCGAGAGAAGCAACCATTGGTATTTTACACCAAACGATTTGCTGGAAATATGGCGTTATTTGCTCTTGGAGCAACCATACTTGGAGTTGTATGGGTCGTAACCAATCTTTCTATCTCATCCCTAGTCGATTGGAGCACGCTTATGATTGTTATTTATGCAATCACTATCGCCATCTGGGCTTTCATCATTCATCGATTTAGGCACAAGGTAGAGAATCTTTCAAGAGGCAATTGGTAGAACGTTTTACATACGAGCGAGGGATCTGCGTTGTGCCACCAATATGCCTTTATGTCTGTGTTTTCTTTGGTTTATATTTCTGTGATGATGCGTATGTGTCTCGCGATTCCAGCTCGTGTGGTTGAAGTCCACGGTGACGTGGCTAGGGTGGATTTTGGAGCTGGAACCATCCGAGACGTAAACGTCGCTCTGGTTGAGGCTAAGGTAGGCGAGTACGTGATCGTGCACGCGGGCTACGCTATCGAAGTCTTAGATCGAAAAGCCGCTGAAGAAACCCTAGCCTTATGGAACGAAATCCTCAATAAGTATGAGGAGACAACCACTACTTCTAACTAGAAGATATCAGCGAGAAGGCTGTTTCCACGTTGACTGCATTGAAGAAAGGCGTTGTCAAGGCGGAAGAAGGCGAAATCTACGACGTAGAATTATCCGAAGACCTTCTGAAAGCCAATCAACGCTTAGCTGACGAGAACAAGCGTCTTCTGCACGAGAATGGCGGCAAAGCCATTGACATAATGGGCGCCATCGGCTCGGGCAAGACCAGCCTAATCGAAAAACTAGTTCAACTGCTCAAAAACCGTTACCGCATTGCTGTTTTCAAAGGCGACTTGACCACAACCATCGACGCCGAATTGATAGCCCGCCATGGAGTTGAAACCGTAGCCATAAACACGGGCAAAGAATGCCACCTAGACGCCAACCTCGTCAAGAAAGCACTCCAAAAGCTCAACCTCAAGAAAATCAATTTGCTCTTCATCGAGAACGTGGGCAACCTCATCTGTCCAGCTGAGTTTCCCCTAGGCTCAGACAAACGTGTCGTAGTTGTAAGCGTAACAGAAGGACCCTACATGATAGTCAAGCACCCTTTCATTTTCATGGAAGCCGACGTAGTCGCAATCAACAAAACAGATCTAGCCAAGCCAATGGGTGTTGATGTGAGGAAACTGGAAAAAGACGTGAAAACCATCAATCCCTCAGCGATAGTCGTAGCTACTAACGGTCGGACAGGCGAAGGCGTCGAAAACGTTGCCGAAGCACTCGGACTGTGACCCTGCGTGCACGAATTCTCAATTACCAGCCAAATCGTGCAAAACGTCCTCGCTGAAGCCGAGAAACACGGAGCCAAAAAAGTAACCGAGGTCCAATTGGTCATAGGCAAACTGACCTTCCTAGGCTTGGACCAAGTCCGATTCGCATATGAAGTATTAACCAAGGGCACAATTGCAGAAGGATCAAAACTCGTCATCGAAGAGCAGGAAGGCTTCGTCAAATGCAGCAACTGCGGCTACCAAGGCGGCTTCAAATACCAAGACGACCCACTCTACCACGTACCTGTCCCCACCTTGAAATGCCCAGAATGCAGCAGCACAGTAAGCATCGCCGCAGGCAAAGAATGCACCATCAAAAACATCAAAATGCTGGTCTAAACATGGAGCAGCTATTGGCTAAGTTCAGAGACCCCACCCTCGCCAAACGTCTCACAGAACAAATTCGCAAGCTCGCGCCATCCTACACAGTCAAGATTTGCCACGTGTGCGGCACACACGAATGGACAATCAGCCACTACGGACTGAGAAGTCTTCTCCCAGAATCCGTCGATGTCATCGCTGGTCCAGGTTGCCCCGTATGCATAATTCCAGCAGCTGAAATCGACGAAGCCATCAAACTAGCTCTAGACAAGAACGTTACAATAGCCACGTTTGGCGACTTGATCCGAGTCCCAAGCTCCAGCATATCGCTGCAGGATGCAAGGGCAAAAGGCGGAGACGTACGCATCGTCTACAGCGCAACCGACGCAGTCAAAATGGCTGAAAAAGAACCAGACCGAGATTTTGCATTCTTTGCAGTCGGCTTTGAAACCACAGCACCTTCCACAGCCGTTGAAGTCTTAAAGAAACCCACCCGCAACCTCAGCTTTCTGGTCTCGCATCGGCTGATTCCACCAGCAATGGAACTGCTCCTAGGCGTGGGCGACTTGCACATCGACGGCTTCATCGCGCCAGGTCACGTTTCAACCATAATCGGCATGAAACCCTACGAACTCTTCCCACGCGCCTACCACATGCCCACGGTTGTAGCAGGCTTCGAACCCTTAGACGTATTATTCGCTGTCGTGATGATCCTCCAGCAGATAAAGAACGATGAAGCCAAACTCGAAAACGAATACAGCCGCGCCGTCTCATGGACAGGCAACATCAAAGCACAAGAATCCTTGACGCAAGCTTTCAATGTAGTCGAGGGACACTGGCGAGGCTTGGGCAAAGTCCCAGCCTCAGCGCTTGCCCTGAAACACGAGTATCAAGAGTATGATGCACGTAGTAAATACGACGTCAAGATCGTCGATGCCCAAGACCTCCTGCCCGGCTGCCTCTGCCACCTAGTCATGATCGGAAAAATAAAACCACCCGAATGCAGCCTCTACATGAAAGCCTGCACACCACAGACGCCTAAAGGCGCGTGCATGGTCAGCATGGAAGGCACATGCCGAATATGGGCAAGACATCGATAAGACCTTGCCAAGTTTCTACTGCCTAGTGTTCCGCTTGTGTGGTCGCTTTGGTTTCTGGCTTTGTGCTAGTCTTGTTTGTCGAAGTTCCATGCTGGCTACTAGCTCTAAACCGTTACTAGTGCAGAAAATGAAAAAGGGGAGAGGTGGTTCGGCTAATCGAGTCTTGATGATGGCTTAATGTCTAGGGGTCGATGTCCTTTCCATAGTGCGCAGCCCATCTGCCATTATCACGAAAGTCGATTGTTCCGTCGCCGTACGTCCCCGTTCCCAGGGCAAAGTCCCATGTGCCAGTGTTAATGTCAGCGTTTGGGTTGTACTGATCTGGGCCGGTTCCCCACGGATAAGTCCACATGTCAGTTCCATATGCGTTAACGATGAAGCCCCTATCTAGACCATCAACGACTCCGTCGTCGTTTATGTCTCCCATTAGATGAAACGCCCAAGTAAGATAGTTATCAATGTACAGTTGGCTCAAGTAGAAGCCTGCGTTCGCTGTGAACGACACTGATTTGGCTCGCGAAATCGGGAAATTACTCAAGCTTGTGAAGATCCAAGCACCCGTGCCATCCTCGCTTAAGTCTATTACGCCATCCTGATCGCCGTCAAAATTCCAGGGTTCATACTCCTGTACTTTCCTGGGGTTCCATCCAGGCGTATTGTAGCCCCAATTCAAGCGGTCGTTGGCAGCTTTCCATACTACTTCACTGAATACAGGATGTTTTCCTGCCCAATGAAGAGACCAATAGCTTTCCGTGTTAAACCTTACCTCAACAGTCTTAGCAGGCAGACTCGGATCCTGAACGATACCTGTCCCCCACAGCCATAGGGGAACGGGATCAGGAATTCTTACTTCCACAATATCTTTCAGGTCGCAGTACGCGATTGCAACGTCTTGGCCACAGTCTCTTGAGAATATGAGGGAAAAGGCGACGTCTAATGGCCTAACCGGAGCGCCATTGTGAAACAATGGATCGCGTGCAGTTGTACTATCTGCAGCGCTTCGCAACTTGAATCTAGCATATGTCTTTCCGAGTGCCCAAAATCCAACGCTCCACTCCACGGCAAGCCAGCCGAAGTCTTGTCCCAGGCCAAATGGGTTCCACCCGATAAGACTATCATAGGTTAATCCGAGAGTTTTCCATTCCCACAGTCGTTTAGACGAGATTGGACTCAAGGTCCAGAGATTCCCGCTTAACCCCCAATCCATTATCGTGTCGCTTGGATTGGCCATCTTAAGGAAACTCCAGTAATTGTCGATGCCATATCCATCCTCATTGATCAGCCCGGTCCAACCAGTTTTGCAGGCTTTCAAACCCAATTGTGTCCACAAAGGTATTGAGTCTACCAGTTCAGCCGCACGTTCTTGAGCATTCAGACATCCAGTGTAAACCGTATCAAAATACGATCCATACTTGCCTTGCTCCGCCCAATAGTCGTATTCCGAGTCACAGAATCCCGCGTAGTTAGAACTCCAGGAGAGACCGCCATATGATTGGTGCGGGGTGCCACCCCAGTACTGAGCTGAATCAAACATGCCGTATATGATTTGGTCCGGAGCGTCTGCACCTAACATCCATTTTCCGGTGTCTTCACTTCTACTTAAGGGAAACTCGTCAGTTTCTGCAATGTATAAATGATAGTTGTACAGTTCCATCGTGCGCCAGAAGCATGCTCTCTCATTAGTGATAATCGGCTTGACTGGAATTCCCGACTTCCTTAGCATGTTGGTCAGTTCTAGACTTGCAGCATTTCTTTGAGGATCGTCGAATCGAATGCAGAAGACTAAAGGGGCCAAGTCTCTGCCCAGCCTAGGATCAGTCCTCACGAATTGAGCTGATCCAGGTGTTGCTGGATCGTAGTAAGTGTTTATTGTCGAACCCTGTGTGAAGCCAGCTGCATCCAGAACTTGGGCAGCTTCCATAGGATCATACCTGTATATCAATCCCTTATATTCCAGCTCTCGATAGTCTGTGTATCCTGCCAGAGCGGGATACGGGATCTCAGTCTCTTGGATCCACCCAACACCGTTAAGTATTCTGTCTAGGTAACCTTGTTTGTCAGTTAGATATGCTATAGCTTTCCTGAATTCTTTTGCCTCGTCATCCCACGCATCAGTGCCATACCAGTGTTTATACGTCAAAGTCTCAGGATCAATAAGCCGAGGGTCTTCAACGCCTGTCGGCCACTTCTGGTTGTTTAGGTAGAGCTTAGCTTGCTTGATTGGGCAGTATTCTTTAGTCCAGATGCTCGGAGATGGCTGGTAATCTGAATACGCATCCCAGCCAGTTAGATCGATATTACAAGACGTCAAATTGGAAAAGGTTTGGTTAAGATGCACGGTCAAGCTGGGCGTTATAGGTCCATAGGAGACCTGAGACCTCACAGGAACGATCAGTATTCCTATCACAAGCAATGAGACCAAAACCATCGAGGACGCTGAAGTCTTATTTGCTAACTGTATAGCTCTTTTCATTTTTCCGCTTCCTTAATCTTTCTTTCAGCGTTTGAGACTATATGTTCCTGGGTGTATATCACTTGTGAAACCTTTCTCTATACCTGCTTTAAC
>Ga0315310_10001249_pt1 | contig 16035 bp, 28 predicted proteins | sample TDP5_MG_FD_203630 | JGI IMG/M metagenome (GOLD analysis project Ga0315310, IMG submission 203630) | Freshwater sediment microbial communities from Lake Towuti, South Sulawesi, Indonesia - TDP5 | ecosystem: Environmental > Aquatic > Freshwater > Lake > Sediment | place: Indonesia: South Sulawesi... | reverse complement strand
ACTGTTCTGGGGGCAACTACGTTTCCCCCAGACCCCCTTCCTTCTACGCTATAAGAAATTGCTCTGGATGACGACATCTTTTAAGCAATAGCTCCGCAACCGTATTGAACTTTTGAAGATTTGCTTCGCTCAAGTAATGGCAATTCTTAAAGAGTTATTCCATAAGTTGAAGTATATATTTTTCGGTACGTAATAGATTTAAAATATATATTAACAGTTCATACCATAGTTACTCATGTAACATTCTTTCGTACCGTAAGATATGAGTCATAAGTATTCTTGCTTGATATTTAAAACCATCATCTACTAAATCTCGGTACGTTAATCTTGCTAAAAAAATACGAGTGTGAAATTGAGCAATTATGTTAGTACCTTTCAAGTAGGCGATAGCTTGTCTTAATCGCCAGTTAGCGAACTCTTTACTGTGGTAATCGCTTGATATATCGCTCATTTTAGTCTAATCACGTTCCAGAAATGGATGTGGAAGTTCAGGTTTATCCGTAGGCGTAGGCTCAGTTGCCTTATAGTCATCTTTATCGAAGAATCGGGTTATATCCGTACCGCCTGACTTATGGTGTTTACACGGTCTATTCCTATGGTCATACTCGGTTATTTTCAGGGGCGAAGACGGATGGTTTAGTCTAAACTGTTCGGAGTACACTACTTCGTATAGAATGTTCATACTGGTTTTTTGGCAGTACCAGTAGGTAAGGTTGTTGAAGTCTTCATCTACGTACCGTTTCTTAACACAGTAAATGCAGTCATCACAGGTCATGGTTACGTCTTCCTTAATTGTTTACGGTAGTCTTTAACCAGTTGTGTAAGCTGTTCCGTTGTGAATTGAAACCATTTTTGCTTCTCGAATTGGTAGTACCAGCCATATCGTAAGTCTGTATTGAGAATATTCGCCATATATACTAATGCGAAGTATTGGCTTATTACTTGTACGTGTTGAAACTCGTTTTGTAAGCCTTCTATGTCTCTTAGTCTTAACGGTACGTTGTGCGGTAATGCTTCATATACGCCTTTACATTCGTGGTGAAGTATTAAACCTTCAAAGCTTCCTTCAAGTGGAAAGGATTTACACGTATTAGGTCTCTGTGGGTATATTCTACATACCGCATTTTGTACGTCTAAATGTGGACATGGAGACTTTATCATCTGGTAGCTTATGGTGTATTCTGGGCGTGGTCTCGCTTTACCTTTAAGTCCAATTCCGAAGCTGGGTTTAACCGTACCGTTTGGAAATAGATGTGTCTCATTCGGCAGTAGGAATACGCCTTTTTTTCCGAGCGGTGTATCTGCTACGGTTTTAATGCAACATTCCATACATCGTAAGCATTTAAAGTGGTATTTCGGTACGCTCATATTGTTTTCTCCTCGAAGTCTTTGGTGTCGAACTCCATTAAACCGAACTGTCTATGGTCTTCTTTATTGAACACTACTTGTCCGCATAACGTACAAATCCAGAGTTTCATTTACCTTTTACCCTCTTCTCAGCGTATAATTGAGCTTTATCTAATGGTAGTTTAAAGCCTTTCATTACTGCTTTAAGCTCTTTCTTCGTAACGACTACTTGTACTTCAGTACCGCAATTAGGACATGTGGCTATAAACGTTACTCCTAAAGGTTTAGACATGGTTTACTCTACCTCTTCTCTACCGTCTATGAAATGTAGTTTCCACCTACCGCCTCTTATCTTCTCCATGACGACTGGTATTGCACAGAATTGTTGAGCCCACTCTCTCAGTTGGTCTTCGTTGACTTCTCGTGGTTTTTTTCCATATTTGACTTGTACCGCAAAGACTTCTTCTCCATTTCCCGCAACGAAATCCACAGGGGTATGAGAGCCTGCGGAACGAATAACGTACCGAGCATAACGACTTTGAAAGACCTCGATAGCTTTGTATTCTTGCTGTACTCCTCTTTGGTATGGTGTTCTCTTCTTTTCATGTTCACTCACTTCGTACCGCCTTCCTTAATAGTTTAGCGAGTTTAACGGATAACTCAGAGTCTAATGTCATGGTTAATATGTCTTCTTTCTCGGTTAAATCGGTAATTGTTAACGTAACGTTTCTTTTGGTTGTTCTGTAGATGTCTATGCTTATATAGGTATGTTGTGGTATATTGTTTGCATCTTTTACTTCGCATGATATGAAACTTATCGTACCGATGTATTCAATGTTTTCCTTTTCTTTTGACATCTGTTTCACCTCTCTCCAGTTTGTTTATGAGTTCTTCTAACCGTTGGATTTGGGAGTCTAACTTTTTCTCATGGTCTAATATTGCCTGTATCACTAAGTCTATGAAGTCCATTTTCTCGCTCATTTTTTCACCTTATCTAAGTATTCTTTGAACTCTTCGAGTAGGTCTTTTTGAATTATGAATAGTACCGCATGTGCTAATAGTTCTCCACATTCACTTACTCGGTATGTCTTCTCTCTTCTTTTATTCATCTGTTACATTCCCCCTCGTACCGTCTTTAACGGTGTGGGACAGACATCTGTAAATTCGCAGAATAGACATCTCCATGATGGTTCTGGGTTAGGTGTTATGTTATGTGTTAGGCTGTAACAGAATCGTATGGCTCTTGTTTTAACGTAGTCGAAGCTGGGTGTATGTGGCTGTATTGGGTAGGTTGTTACCGTACCGCTTGGTTTATGGATGTAAACTACGTGTATTTCGTGTAGGTCTTGTATGTGGAAGTAGGCGTTAGCCTGTAGGAAGTGATGTGTTAATACTTCGTGTGGTTTGCGTGTTATGGTTTTGAACTCTAATCCTAAATTGTCATGTACCGCATCGGTATGGCTGTATAACGTGTATTTGCCTATTTCATATTTGCCTTCCTGTTCGCATTTGAATCCTCTTTTAAGTAGTGGTTCACGTAACGCCATGTGTATTAGGTCTCCGAAGCTGAGGATAACGATTTTACTGTTCAGTAGTGCTCTTCTGGTTTTACGCATGAAGAACGCTCGGAGTAGGCAGTCTATGGTTTCCGTTACGCTACATTCGAGGTCGGTATAGACTGGGAACTCTTTTGTGTAGTAGATGTCTGAGAAGAGTTCGTAGATGAAGTTTGGGTTTACTTGTACCGTTGACATTTATATCACTTTTCTACCGTGAAGGAATGGTCTATTAGTATTACGCTTAAATTCTTCTGTTATATATTCCATTAGGTTTATGTTGTGCCTACTGGCGAAGTTGAGAACTCGTATTACTATTCCAGCGAGTTCTTCAGCCATGTGTTCTTCATCTCCATCTCGTACCGCTTCCATTGTTTCTGATATTTCGGTATGTATTAAGCCTAACTCTGCTAAATCTCCAGCCCATTTAGGTGTTACGCTCTGCCATTTCTTTAGGAATCCTTTAGCATTATAGTCAGTTAGTAGTATTGCTTGTAATTCTTGTACCGTTAACATTGTTTACTTTTCCTTCTTTTGAAGTTTATCGAGGTACGCTAAGAACTCTTTTTCGAGTTTCTTCGTGAATATGAAGTGTAACGCAACTGCTAACAGTATGTCTCTGTCTTTGATTTTGGCTTTATTTAACATTTCTGTTATGTCTGGTTCGCTCATTGACTTTATGCTCCAGTAAAGTTTATCTATTCCTCAACCAATATAGTAGTAAGAGAATTACCAGCATTACAAGTTCAAAGAATAATATTTGTAATAGTCTTCGGAATTTCTTAGCTATTCTCTTGAGTTCGTCTCCTATATCTTTCGGTACGTTCATGTGGTATCCCTCTCTATGGGTAGTTTAGCCTCTTTAGTTTCGTTTTTGGGTATTTGTTTGTCCCATTCATACGTACCGCCTACTATTTGGTCGCATATTGAAGGTTCGATGTTCATGTGTAACGCTTTAAGTATGGCGTAAACGTTATCTGAATGTCGTTTAAGTCTTCCCTTTAGCTTACTATCGTTTTGCTGTTTAACGTCTTTTTGCAGTAGTGTAATTATGCCTCTTATAATGCTGTGCGGTAACACTTTATTGGTTAGGTAGTCCATTATGCGTATTTCTCGGAAGCAACCGTCTATAACTGCTAAACGATCTGCTAACGCTCTTACGTCATGTGTTAATCTTCGAGTGTAGATTTCTGTAAACCATGCTCTTACACAGTACGTGGTTATACCGTACATTTTAGCGAGGTCTCCTAAGTTGCCGAAGAAGAGGATAGGTATGAGCCTCGATACGTCTGGGGCTCGTATGCCCATAGCCGATACGCCTCTTTCCCATTTTCCCTGTTCCATACCTGTGAGGATAGAGTCGAATGTGTACCGTCGGTCTTGAGTGTCAATAGTCCACTTGTCGAACTCGTCGAACACTATACCGTTACGTAGGAAGACTTCTCCGAGTATGCCACTTCGAGCGTCTAATATTAGTCTCGCTAAAGTAGGTGGTTCTGGTATGTACTTGTAGTTCCATACATATTCACTCTGTATTCCGAATGTGGTTTTAGCGGTTTCTGGTAGTGTGAACTGTGCGATGTGCATAGGTTTACCGTCAAATCCTTTGAACCATGTTAGAAGTCGTGGGATGAATAAGCGTTTAATTTCTGCGGTAGGTTTGTATCCTAATCCTAATAGCAGTATTTCTATTGGGGTGTACCGTGAATTATCCAGTATTTCTTTAGCTGTATCCTCTGAGACTTTTCCTCTTAGCGGTACGACTGATTCTGCTTGTAACCAGTCTTCTTCTTTATGGAATTTAACGTATAGGTAGTCGTTTAGGTTTTCTATGCGTTGCTCTGTGGTTTGTCCGAATTGCGGTAGTAAAGTGTTAGGTATGACTATTCCTAAACCTGAAGGTGTGTATGTACTGATGACTAAGTGTTTCCAGTCTATCATTAAGCCTGTTGGTCGGAAAACTATTTCGAGACCGCTTTTAAACATTAGTTCCATAGCTACGACTTGTTTGTCGTTTCCGTAGAGCCACATTTTGCGGACTTCTTCTTTAGCATCTGGGTCTGTTAATGTCTTCGGAAAGGCTATGAACACTTCTAACGGTACGTTTGGGTCTCTCGGCATGTTGGTGTTGATGAGGTATTTGTCTATTATGTCAGGTTGCGGTACGTTTGACATGCTCCTTCACTTCTCTTTCGAGTTTCATCTGTCGGATGTAATGTTCAACTTCTACCCATGCTGAGAGTTTGTTGTAAGCTGTGGCTTCTAAGTAGGTGTTTACTTTCTCGATTAGGGTGTTTGCTTCTAACGGAGTCATTCTTATATTGGGCGTTTCTCATACACTCTCCGTACCGAAATAACATCAGCGTTGAAGTCTTTTAATGCTTTCTCTACCCATGTTCCGACACTAATGGGGTATGGTAAGTTTTTGTAGAGTATGCTGTTCTTCTGGTCGTACCGAAAGGCTACTACCGTGAAGGTTTGTTTAGTCTCTTTTTGGTTACTCAATTTTTGCTTTCTCCAATTTTTCACGTAACGCTTGAACTCTGTCTTTCCATTTTTTGTTTGGTTTTGTTTCAACGGTAAAAACGTCAATGCATATTAATAGAGTATCTACGTCTTCTTCAGTTAGCGTTATCTTAGTCTCTTTTTGGGGCATTTGTATCGCTTCCTGTGTTCTTTAGCAGTACGCTTAACTCGTAAACGAAGCTCTTTAGGACTTCGGGTGGGACTCTTCGGGTTATTGCGTTCCATATTGGTTTTCCATCTCCACTTCGCATGAGTTTTCCACCTGAGTCTTTAACTATTTGTTTCATGCTCATTATGAAGACTTTGTTCTTCGCCCAGTATGTAACGTTACACATGCTGGCTTTTGAGAATTTGAGTATAACGGTGTTTCCTTTTGTGTATGCTGTGGGTTGTGATGGTGTACCGTATGTGGTGGTTGTAGGTGGGTTGCATATTGAACAGGCGTTGTTTGGGTATGTGTATTGCTTACCGTCTATAACGTGTATGTGTGTTCCACTACTCATTCTTATCACCACCTTTAAGCTGTTTATGTAGAGAGCGTATTTCACGTGCTAACGCTCTTATTTTCTTATTGTAGGCTCGGCGTAGTTCACGTACCGCTTCATATACTTCGATGTTTACGTCTTCTTGGTCAACTGCATCGTTCTTTATGAGTCCTCTTAGTTCTCTGAGTCTATCGCTTACGTCAACGAAGTTGCTTACTTCGTAATGCCAGTATATACGGTCTTTATAGCTTTGGTACATTTTTACTCATTCCATTCTGCTTCTCGTTTACCTTCATCATGTCCTGTATCGTATCCTTTGCGGTATCCTTCGTTATACCCTGCTTCATGTCCTTCGTTATATCCGAACTCTGCGGAAGCCATGCGTATGTCTTCGATGTGGTTCATTATTATCGGTATGAGGTCGAGGAGTTGTTTGTTGTCTCCGAATGCGGTACGTAATATATGTTCGAGTTCGTCATCGTTCATGCTGGTTTCACCTTTATTGGCATCTTGCGGTTTACACACCATTCACGAAGTAGGTCTCTGATTAGCTCTGAAACGCTGACGTATTGTGAAGTAGGTAGTAGTTGCTCTACTTCTGCTTGTAATGGGTCTGGAAGTCTAAAACTAATTCTTCCCATGTTCGCTCCGTTGCCCCCGAATTTAGGTGTTACTTCTTATGTCATGCTCCGTTTATAAGGTTTATGGTGTTCTGATACACGGTTGTCATACGGAAATATACATGGATTTGTGTATGGTTTAGACTAAACTCACGGGTTTCAACAGGTAGGTGAATTGAGTAAATTGGATGACGTGTCGGGTTTTAGCTTTGGTTGACGTGTGGTAACGGTATATTTAGCGTACCGTTGTGTTTAATGCCACTTGTTCCAGTCTCTCATGTTACGCATGTATAAATCTCGGTTGAACGTTATTATTTGCCATTCTGGGTTACGCATGTATTTACGTAGTTTTACGCCATGTCTCGTTATTATTACTTCGACACGTGGGTAAACGTAGTACCATTTGTTTTCTGGTTCTCCTACGTGATGTGCGAACCATCGGCTTATTAGGTATTTGAAGGATAACACTTGGAGAACTATGTAGGTTGGTGTTTGTTTTCCTTTTAAGTCTTTCATCATGGGTACTTCTGTTTCTTTTTGAAGGTTGTCTGTCTGTGTTAGTCCGTGTACCGTGTTCCACCATTTCTGTAGTGGTTTAAGTAATGCTAATGCTTTTGTTTCTAATCGGCGTAGTTGACAGCTTATGAGTTCTGCTTTCTGCTTTAGTTGTAAGCCTAATCCAGCCATTGATATATATATCTGTGCGGTTTTGCCTTTTAGTAGTGATAGTGTTAATAATGATAATCGTAAGCCGAGCATGTTGTGTTCTAATGGTGGTTGCATAAAATACGGTACGTATAATTGGAGCAGTTGCTTTGTTAACGCTTCTAAGCCTAAAATTCTTGTAGCGTACCGTCTTTTAGACTCAACCATATCCATTAGTTCTTGCATTACTTGTATAACGTCTTTTTGACGTGTTGTCCATAATAGTTTTTCCATTAGGGATAACACTATTTGCTCTATGCTGAGTACCGCAGGATAATCTATTCGTAACCGTTCTAATTCGGCTATTTTTCTTTCTGGTTCTGTTTCTATGAATCGTTTGAATCGTTCTATCTGTGCGACTTCTACTCGTAGGGGGGAGCGTCTTATGTACCGTTCTTCTTCTTCAGTTAACTGTTGCATTAATGGTACGTTACGCATTACTTGTTCTGTGGGTAGGAATGGAAATATCTCCATATATTGCCTTACGTAGTATGCTCGCATTAATGCTCCTGTGTCAAGTGTTCGTAACGCTGTGTCAGTTGTGGTTTTAGCTATTTCACGTTCTAATGTGGCGACTGCTTGAGCGGTTGCGATGGCTGGTAACATGACTAATGCTTGTTGTACTGCTTGTCTTTCCTGTATCATAGCGGTATTAGTTAAGTCTTTCCACGGCAATTCGTTATGTCAACTCCTTTATGGCGGTATTATTCCGTACCGTTTGAGAGTTTCGTTATAGACTTGTTTCGTAAGTTCTGGGTTGTGGTATGTGAATATATCGTTTAACGCTTTACAGAGTATGCTGAATCCTACGGAGCGTTTCCAGTTTACAGGTATGAGTTTACATGCTTCTCTGCAACCTCTGTATAAATCGTTACGTAAGCGTAGGTATTGTGTACCGTGATAAGCCTTTGGTGTTAATCCTTCAGTTATTCCGAAGTCTTGAGCTTTAAACTCTTCGTTAATCTGTCTCGTAAAAGTTATTGCTCTGTCTATTAGGTCTGGGGGTGCGTATTCATCGGGCATGAGTTTCTCTCCGTACCATAGGTAGTGTTGAATGAATTTAAGCGTTGTGGAAAGCCGTATGTCTATTTACGCCTTATAGTCATACGTTACTATGGAAACGCTTATAAACTGTACGTGAGAAAGAGAGTTCTTGGCTCTGGGCGTGGGCGTAGCTTCCTCATCCGAGTTAGCGTTCTAACGTTCAGAGACTAAAACCGTAATGGTGAAAAAGTTTGGTGAATCAATGGCAGTATATCGGTACGATGTTGCTTCCTTCAAGTGTAGCTTCAGCCATCATGGATGAGTGGGAAACCACTCTGAAAGGTGAGCGTGCGAGGATTCTTAGTGCGTTAACGACTAAGATTCCTGACCTCTCCGCATTTCAAGATAAAATCGCTGACGCTTCGTCTGATGCGTATGCTGACTTCCTCGCTACCGTAGGTGGTAAGTGGGATGTTGACATGATAGAGGCGAAGCAACGTGTGAAACTTGCTACACGGTACACCGTGTGGAAGGCTGGTATAGACAACGCTTTCAAAGTGGGCGGTACGTTTGAAACTAACGTAACCGCTAAAAAGGACAAGTTCAACGAGGCTCGAAGAGTTATCGGTGTTGTAGGTCATAAGGCTCTTGGCTCATGGAATCCAGCAGTAATGGGTACGTTACTGCTTAGAGGAGACACAAGATGTGCAAGGTACTTCGATGCTAACGACAGTTGGAGCGGTACGCTTGAATCAGTTGTTGATGCTCGTAAGGGAGCGTTGCTAACTCCTTCAATAGTCGCCGAGACTGTTCAGGCATGTGTAATCGCAAAGTACGCCAATGAAGGTGGGCTTACCGCATTAAGAGACACGATAATCAGTAATGCTAACACACGTCTTGACGCTATCCTTCAGGTCGCCCTCGATGCGACTCATAAGGGTGGTGGATACGACGTTACGTTTGTGTTGTCTTGGAGTGCTCCAGACGACAACTTGAAGCTAACAGTTACCGATGTACACCCATGAGAGTTATGGTGTATATCATACCGTTATACTAATATCGTTCGGGCGTTCGACCCGCCTTTAAGTGGTCTGCATACCGTAGTCGTTTTGAAGCTACGGTAAGCGTATCATCCTACCTCTATTGAGGTGGTGTACCGTAGAAATGAGTGATGAGGAAAAAGAGAAAGAAAAGAAGAAAGAAACAGTTAAGAGACCTGTCGTTTTACCAGATGGTAGAATGACTAACGTTGAAGTTTCTAAGAATAGAGTTGGAGTAGAACAGATTAAGGTTCACTCTAACTTTAAAGTTGAGAAATTCAAAAGTAAGGAAGCGTTAGAGCGTAACGAACCCTACGAGGTTGTAGAGTTCGAGGATAACGTTATGCTTAATGAGGGAGCAAATATTCTATGGACTCTTATATGTGGCGGTGGCGGTTACGCTTTTAACTCTGGTTACGCACGTATCGGAGTCGGCGATAGTAACACAACTGAAGACCCTGCTCAAAGTGGACTGTTAGGCGGTAATCAACTGTATAAGGGTATGGATGTCGGTTATCCCATTTACGGTAGTGGAAGACAGGCGGTATTTCGCAGTACGTTTCTTGAGGCTGAGGCTAATTGGAATTGGTGGGAGTACACGGTTGATAACGGTTACGTTATGCAACAGAACATTAACCGTAAGGTTCAGGATTTAGGTGTTAAACCTAATACTGAGGCGTGGCGTATGACTGTTACGTTGCGGTTTTAAGGTGTGATACGTTATGACTACGATAGATAAATCTATTGAGGAAACTTTTACTCTTATTGAGGAGTGCAGTCGTTATGTTCAAGAGCCACCTATATACATGCAGACACGGAATAATCTTTTAGCGTACCGTACTAAAGTAATGGCTGATATTGTAGGTGGAAGGGTTAACGCTTCACTTGACGCTGGACATGACAGTCTTGTTAAGTATAAAACTAAACTGTCAGGTCTTAACATTGTTGCGTATCTCTTTAAGAATATGAGACATAACGCTTTAGCTTTGATACTTAAAGGTAAGACCATAGGCGGTGGAGCGTATCGTGGTATTGGTGTTGACTGGGATTCTCCGACTGCTATGTATCCGTTGAATCCGCCTTATCAAGTACCGCAACGTTTACTTCCACAAGTTGACATATTTCGTTACGAGCCTATATCTGGAATGGAGTTAGGTACACAGATAGATATGTCTCAGTTTAAAGCGTTCTGTACGATACAGAGCGGTAAATCTGAGTTTATTGATACTCCCGATACGGAAAATGCGGTAAACGACTTTTACTTCTTTTATCCTCAATGTAAGATAAGAGGTAGGTGGCTTTTCACTAATCCAACTGAGAGTGGTTATCAGGCGTGGAGTGGTGAGTATATTCAGTTTCAACGTGAACTGCGTACCGACCATATTGAGACGTGTTACGCTTACGGTCTCTTATTCTGGTTTAACGCTGATGTTGAACGTGAAGTTGATAGTGAACCTACAAGAGAAACTCCACCAGTATTACAATGGAATTTCACAACTCGTAGAGAACATGATGTGTGGTACACTCCGAGTAACGCTCCTGTACTTCAGTATGGTCTTAGTGGTAATCGGTACGCAAGTAATGATGATAGGCTTTACTGTGTATTGGAGCGTCAGGTACGTGGAATAAGCGTTATAAAGAGGGCTGAAACTTTCAGCATTGAATCATCAGAGGTTGTGTGGTATAACCATTGGAACATTGAAATTACCGTTAATGACCCACTTAAAGGCACAACTGACCCTGTACCAGACAAGTATGTTAAACAGGCGTTAGACGGCTTCGAGGTTACAGCAGAGCCTATTCCACCAGCAAGTTTTGACCATTGGGAGTTAGACGGCGTTAATATCGGTAACACTAATCCTTATTACTTATATCCTCTTAAAGACCAAATATTGAAGGCGGTGTTTGTGTAATGGGAGCTTCAGCCTCGTTAGCGACTGGTTTAGGTATAGGTGTAGGTTACGGAGCGTTAAGCGAGTACGCACGACTTGGAATGTTAACGGTAAAGTGGAAACTGTTACCACGTGATATGAAACAGGATTTGCTTGCACGTGCGTTACAAGGTATATTGGATGCTGAGAAGGATAAGGTTTCTGGGTTAAGCACTAAGGGAGCGGTTGACGTTATACATGACTTCCTCGATTACACTATTGACTTGGCTTGGGCGATAGATGAAGGTATAGCTTCACAGATGTTCGTACAGATGATTCAGCAGAGTATAGCGTATGCGATACATCTGAGTCATGCTGGAAGTATCGGTACGATAGCTAACGTTTATAGTGGTAGCGGTAGTTTATCGCCTGCGAGGGCACAGGCAATTACGGAAGCAGTTAATGAGTTTGACCGTTTGACACGTGGATTTCTCGATGCTTCGACTGGTCATAACATTCCGACTACTGCTTTTGAAGTGGTACGTGGAGCGAACGCTCGGTTAGACGATTATCTTAGACGTGTAATGATTGATTCTGAGAGTTTACTCGGAGAGTGGAACGATTTAGCTCTGGGATATTATAGGCGGTACACTACCTTAGCTCATACACGGTACGCTAACGCTATAACCATGAAGGAAGACGTTGTTACGAGGGCTTACGGTACGTTAGAACAGATAGGGAATGAACACCTTAAACGTATCAATGAACTCATAGATACACTTGACGGAGCGTATAACTGGTACACAGCAGAGTTTTTAGCTTATGAGGAGTTAAGTGAAATTGCGGTACGTGTAGAACTTGAGCGTCAGGCAAGTGAAAAGGTTTATGATGAGTATAAAGGTACGGTTGACGATGCTATTGATTCAGCGTTAGTAAACTGGGACAGTAAGGTAACTCAGGCGTTTGATGATTTAACGGATATGGAAACGGAGTGGAAGAATTTAGTAATTAGTCTTATGTCTCCAATGTTCGATGACTGCTTTGCACTTGTCAATACTCTTATAGATATATGCTACAATGCTATTGAGGATGTTTGTGCATACCGTAATATAGGCGTACCGTTAAGCGTTGAATCCAGAGAGGAATATGAACATGGAGCATACGTGGGCGTTTCGTTAACTACGTTGGGGTGTGGTATGTGGCTTGACTAAACCTAAAATAGTAGCTACACTTGACCCTAATCCTATACACATGGATATTCGTGCCCTTCCTTCTATCGTTACGCTTAATATGGCTCTCATAGTTACGAATCTCGATGTTGTTCCGTTATATTTAAAAGTTAGAGCTGTAGCGACAGGCTGGAGTTTTACAACTAAAACTTTAGGTCGTGTAGGCGTAACTGAAACGGTACAGTTTTATCTTGAAAACTGGGGTACACGAAGTAAACCTTCTAATGAAGTTACAGATGTAGTAACCGTTACGTTTGATGCGTATTATGATGAAAGCTACCTTATTAAGAGAGGAGAAACAAGCACAACGTTTAACGTGCATTTCATTGATAGTAGCAGTCCAGAGTGGACTGTTGACGCTCTTAACAACTTTGATGACGGTACACCTCAAGGGTGGACAGGTAGCGTTACTTATGGCGTTTACAGTATTGGCGTTGACGGTACGTATAAACGTAGTCCACCTTACAGTTTAAGGGTTCAGAATTATGATTATTACGGTCGTACTGGATGTTACACTTATTATCCTGAGATACGTTTGTGGAAACAGTTTACAACTCCCGATAGAGATGAGATATACGCTATTTTCGACATTCTACTTCGGTATCAGTCAGCCGTTGCCGATTTATGGACTAAATATGTCATGTTTCTCTTTAACAGTAACATGAATAGCATGATAGGGAGACCTTTCGATACGGTAAAGACAAGTTACGTATCGTGGGATAAATGGATTAGGGTTCTTTCTCCGTTACCGAAAAACTTAACGACAACAGTTAAACTTAACCTTATGATGTATAACCATAGAGCCTCAAATTGGGTTGCGAATGAGTACCGATGGCTGTACATGGATGACTTCAAAATTATAAGTAGGAATCCATGAGGTGTACCGAATGATAAACATGGAGTTAATATGGGCGTGTCTGCTATTTATCTGTAATGCGGTAGTAGGCGGTATAGCGTATATCTATTTCCGCAATATTAAGAAGCGTGCAACGATTATTAGACATATAATTCTCTCTGCGATAGCAGGTTACATATACTACATAGCGTACCGTAATTATAGTCTTCCAGACAGTTTAGTTGCGGTTGTTATCGGGTGGTTCGCTCCAGACTTCATAGCGAGTATAATGGAGAAGTATAAGCCTAAATCCAAAACTAAATGAGGCGGTATGAGGAATGGGTAAGATATGGATTTGGGATGGTACACGTCGAATAAAGGGTACTGACTGGAACGTTATGCAAGAAGTAGTGGAGAACGTTGTTAGTGGTCATACCCACGATGGCTCAGATTCACATGAACCTAACTTACCCAGACTCGTAGTTCTCAGTACGGAAGTAATTGATAAAGACTTAGTTCTGAAGAATATAGCTTCGATAGACCAAATATTGAAACCTAAGAGCGATTCTGCTTACGACTTCGGTACGTATGACTTACGGTTTAAGGATATTTATGGTAGAGAGATAGTTCTGTCTAAACTGTCTAATCAACGTTATATCTGGTCATGCTGGGATGCCGATGAGTTAAGACTTATAACTTTTGACGGTTCGTTTTGGCGTAATCCAGTATTCACAATAGATAAGTATGGTACGTTATATCTCGGTCTCCTTAAAGACGTAACGTTATATAGGGCAGGTGTTGACTTATTAAAGACAGATGACGATTTTGAAGCAGAAAACATAAACTATATCATAGGTCTTTACCAGAATGGAGTAAGAGGCGTACCGACAGATGATATTAGAGGCGATGCTGTTACCGTAGATAAACTTGGGCATAACATTGACGCAACTGGTATAGGTTTTGACGCTGATAAAGTTGACGGTAAACATGCTTCAGAGTTAGGCGTTAGTCCTCATGCTCCTACACATGTTGACGGTGGTACGGATGAGATAAATACCGCTCTGGATTTGGGAGCTATACCGTTGCTTCCATATAGTAAACTTAACTTCGGTACGTGGGAAAAGATAGCAGAAGTTGTAACGGCTTCAAGTGTTAGTTATGTTGACTTTAATAGTTTAGATATAAACACGGATAAGTTCTATGTCTTGATGCTTACTATTGTCAATTATTATAGCGGAGACAACTTTTATAATATCTACTTTAACGGCGATGTTATTCCAAGTAATTATTATGATGAGTTTTTACAAGCGAGCGGTACGACTGTATCTGCGGGTAGTGGTAATTACGCATATTTCATGGAGTACGTACCGACAGGTAAAGAGTTATTCGTGATATTATTTATAACAAGAGACCCTTCTGGTTACGGTAGGTGGTTAACACTTGGTGGATATGATGCTCCCACTTCGAGAAAGATACGTCAATATACAGGTGTTACGAAGAGTACCGTTTCAAACATAACTTCAATTCGTATAAGTGCGAATTATTCTTCTGGTATAGGTACTGGTTCAAAGTTATTACTGTTTAAGGTGAGGACAAAATGAAAGGAATAACAGTAGATGCAAAAACAGGGGAAATTAAGTATATAGATGACGGTAAACCAGAGCCACACGTTGAGCCTCAGCCTGAACCTGTAACGGTAGATTTAGTTGATGTAGATAAAGCTATAAAATATATGAAAGATAAGAAGTGGATTTAAGAGTTAAAGGTGTAACGTTATGGCGTTTGAAGAGAGTGATTTTGAACCTTCAGATTTTGAGTGTTATGTATTACCGAAATTTGTAACTCCGATAATTATGAAGTGGATTAAACCGACAGTCATGGTTGAGAGGATAGGAGAGTTGATAGCGTTACGTATAAGTCATAGACCATTTCAGCCACCGAAAGCAGTACAGCCTGTTTCACCAGTACCAGACAGAACCGAAGATGTAGGGGCGGTACGTTATATACAGAGGATAAAGCCGAAATGGGAACTTAAAGTAATTCGGAATGGGCATGTGGTCTATCATAAGAAACGAACCAGAGATTTACTGGTTTGGCGTGGACAGAGTATCCTCGCTTACCTCGTAACACAGGGAGCTAAAGGTACTGAAACTGGTATATGGAAAGTAGTTGCGAGTGAAAACTCAGTTGCTCCCGATATGGGTGATGATAGTGGAAACCCAGAGAATAATGAGTTCAGTCCTTTAATCGGTACGCCAGTAGAGGTAACGTATGACTTTCAACCTACCGTAAAGCCGAGTGGTAGCTACCAGACTTACGCCGAGATAAGTTTTGAAGGTACAGTTACAAGTGATGGAAACAAAACGATACGCAAAATAGGAGTAATAGATGATATTGCTCCACCTAACAGAAATATTTTTTGTGAGGATAGTGTAGTACCTTATTCCGTAATACTTAATGATGAGATATTCATACGGTACGTTATACAATTAGGATGACTCTCCTTAAAAAAATAAAATAGAAAGGGGGTGAAACGTAAATGCCGAGTATAAATAGGAAACTCGTAGTTGCGGGAGCAAGCGGTATGGTTCTCGGTACTATCATGTGGTTAATCGCCACAGTCGCCTGTACCGTTATGCCTCTACTTCCAGCGTTAACACCGTACGCCTCTTTTGTTATAGGCTTCGGTGGAGCGGTAGCTTCCACTCTCAGCGAAGACCTACAGGAAGTAGTCCAGAAGCCAGTATAGGCAACGTACCGAAATATACTACTCCCCCCTTTTTTATCACTACCTTCACTTTTGTAAGACAAACAAACACATTATATACACTATACGT
>Ga0315310_10001248_pt1 | contig 16040 bp, 17 predicted proteins | sample TDP5_MG_FD_203630 | JGI IMG/M metagenome (GOLD analysis project Ga0315310, IMG submission 203630) | Freshwater sediment microbial communities from Lake Towuti, South Sulawesi, Indonesia - TDP5 | ecosystem: Environmental > Aquatic > Freshwater > Lake > Sediment | place: Indonesia: South Sulawesi... | reverse complement strand
CTTTCAAAACAAGTTGTTCTAGTTTCTTCTGTGTGTAGAGCATCATGCCCCTTGTTCCGGGCTTGTCGGAGTATGGGTTTTTTAGGGCAGCTGTGTGTCCGCCAAGTGAACCGTCGGCTAGGATTTTGATGAAGCCTATTTTGACCATGTCGTTTCCGAAGCCTGTAAGCAGTCCTAAGTCGATTACGTCGTCTAGAAGGTCTACCGGGATGCCAAGGTAAACTCTTAGTCGCAGTTTTCCTTCTGAATGGAGTTTTTGTATGGCGCGTAATTCATCTGCTGAGCCTAGCATCCAATGGACGCATGTTAGTCCTACTTCTACAGCTTTCTTGCACGCTGTGGCGCAAGTTTTTTCGAGTTCTTTTGGGGTTGGTTTTGGTATGGTTTTCCAGACTTGTTCCAGTGCGTTTTCCATAAGAATGCCGTTTGGCTCGCCAGTGGATTTGTCTAAGTCTACTTTTCCGCCTTCAACTGTTGTTTGTTTTGTTATGTTAGCTAGTTGCAGGGCTTTGCTGTTGGCAACACCTATGTGTCCACAGACGCGAATTAGGAAGACGGGTTTGTCTGCGACTGCGGCATCTAGGTCCCAGCGGGTTGGGTACCGTTTCTCGGCGAATTTTTCTTGATCCCATCTTCCCCCTAGGATCCAGTTCTTCTCAGGGGTCTTTTTGGCGCATTTTTGTAGTTTTTGCCGCATTTCTTTTATAGACTTCGAGTTCTTTAGGTCTAGAGCCTGTAGAAATTGTCCGAAACCTGTCATATGCACATGACAGTCGACCAAGCCTGGAGCTGCTGTTTTGTTCTTTGCGTCGATTAGTTTTGTTTTTTCGGTTTTGTATTTGAGAATTTGTTTGTTTGAGCCTACGGCGATTATTTTTCCGTCTCTGATGGCTATTGCGTTAGCTCTGGGTTGTTTCGGATTTAGGGTTATGACATTAGCGTTTATGATTACTAGTGTAGCATCTGGCATGTCTACTCATTATGTTCAGAGAAATAAAAGCTTTAAAGCTTAACTAAATCCAGTTCTGCCCGGCCTTTCTTTGCAGAACTATCCTCTTCTCGTAATTCCGCTTGTTTCTAAATCTTGGGCCCGGCCTCTTCTTTTGCACAGGCTGTATTTTGGGTGTTTGGGATCTGACTTTTCCAGCCTTTGAAAGTGAACCGTGAGTAGGCATTCGAATGCACCACTTCTATGGAAAGAGTATAGTAACTCTTAAACCTTTTCATATACCAATACTGTTGACTTTTCGGATACGACTCGCATTGGCCGAGGTCTGATTTGTGACTTTGGTAATCTTGTGTTTAGGCTATTTCTGCATTCTGAAAACGCTCTCCACTATAGTGTACTCTTCCTGCAGCGCATTAGTGCACACTATTTGGGATGACTGACTGCTTTGTTGCAATAACGCAGAAAACAAATGTCGGGACAAGGTCAGAGCGCGAGCAAAAGATATGGAGTTTGCCGGCTGGGTCTATGCTTGAAATGAATATCGTGAAGGTAGCTGTTATGTTGTGACAATTAAGTTAACAATATCCCAAGCTCATTAAGATTACTTGAAGCAGCTTCTTCTATCCCAAGTATAGTATCTTCAACAGCTTCGATCACTTCTTCTGCACATTGCTTGCTTGGCTCATCGAAGTAGTATGCTTTCCTTATAGTCTTGCCCAACGATTTCACATTCCATTTTGACTTGCATCTGCAAAATCAGTATCCTATTCTTAAAAAAATTGATGAGCAAAACGAAAACGTCGGTTCTTTTCGGGATTTTATGATTTTAGGGTGGCCTTTTTCACTTCTTCTATTGCGGTTTCATCTTCTATTGTTGAATAGTCGCCTAGTGGCTTATCTGCTATTATCGCCTTTATGAGTCGACGCATTATCTTGCCGCTTCTCGTCTTAGGTAGCTTGTTTACAAAGAGTATGTCGTTAACAATTACTATTGCGCCTAAGGTTTTCTTAACTAAGTCTTTCAAATTCTGCCCCAGAGCATCATTTGGCTCATATCCGCTTTTTAAAACAACCAAGGCGCATGCAACCTCACCCTTTAATGGATCTGGGCGACCGACAACAGCAGCTTCGGCAACGCTTGGATGTTGGAGGAGAGTGCTTTCAATTTCAATTGTGCCAATACGGTGGGCTGAAATTTTGATCACCTCGTCTACCCGGCCTAGGAACCAAATGTAGCCATCTTCATCTTTCATTGCTGCGTCTCCAGTGTAATAGACCCCTGGGATTCGGTTCCAGTAATCTTGCACATAACGTTCATGGTCGCGCCAAAGGGTCGGTGTCAAGCCTGGAAAAGGCCTTTTGCAAACAAATGTTCCCTCTACGCCAACTGAAACAGGTTTTCCCTCCTCATCAACTATTTCTGCATCTATCCCCGGAAGCGGAATCGTTGCAGAGCCAGGTCTTATTGGCAGCAATGCTATTCCATAGGGGTTGCCAACCATTGGCCCACTGCTCTCGGTCTGCCACATGTGGTCAATGACAGGGATTCTGTCTGCGAAAACCTTCTTTTGAAGCCATTCCCAAGCTGGGGGATTCAGAACTTCACCTGCACATGCCACAAGCTTAACAGAACTCAAATCGTGTTTTTTAGGCCATTCGTCACCGTATCGCATTAGGGCGCGCACGCCTGTTGGTGATGCCCAGAGTTTTGTGACATGGTTCTTTTCGATTATTTGCCACCATATGTCTCGTGTTGGGTAATCTGGAACCCCTTCATACATTATTGTTGAGCAGCCGGAGAGAAGAGGCGCGTAAATAACGTAGCTGTGGCCTACTATCCAGCCAATATCTGAAGTGGACCACCAGACATCTGTTTCATTCATGTCATAAACCCACTTGCCCATTGCATAGATGTAAACCTGATAGCTTCCATGGGGCTGAACTGTGCCTTTAGGCTTAGCCATGGTTCCAGAAGTGTATAAAATAAATGCTGGTTCGTGCGCCCACATCCTTTCAACTTCAGCGTCTAGCCCTCTGCCTTTTTCTATAGCCTCCTCCCAAAGTATGTCTCTATTAGGCACCATGGACGGGTCTTTTTCGCCTCTTTTTAAGAGGATAACCTTTTCCACACTTTTTCCAACTATTTTGAGGGACTCATCCACAACTTCCTTGAGGTTAATTATGTTGCCGCCTCTATAACCAATATCAGCTGTAACAACAATTTTTGATCCCGCGTCTGCTATTCTATTTGCTAAGGCTCCATAGCCATATCCTCCAAAAACAACCGAGTGGATCGCTCCGATTCGCGTGGTAGCGAGCAGCGAAATTGCGGCCTCTGGAACCATGGGCATGTAAATTGTCACTCTGTCGCCTTTTCTAATGCCTAATGCCTTCAAGGCGGCGGCGAACCGTTTAACTTGGTGTAGGAGCTGGTAATAAGTTAAGATGCGGGTTGGTGAGCCTTCATCGTTCTCCGATATTATGGCGGCGTGATTGCCTCTTCCCTTTTTGATGTTGTATTCTAAACAGTTGTAAGATAAGTTTGTCATTCCACCTTTGAACCATGTGAAGTTCGGATAATTCCATTCGAAGACTTTGTCCCAGAGTTTAAACCAGTATAGTTCGTCCGCAATTTCTCCCCAGAAGCCTTCAGGATCTTCTAAAGCCTTTTTAAGCATCCACTTTAATTGGGGAGGATATTCAATTTTGGTTTTTGCTTTGTTAGTGAGTGGCATGTTCAAAACCGTGCAGCTTTTTCGCCAATTTTAGGTGTTTGCAAATAAATATTTTGGTCTAGAAAGTTGTTAAATTCGATGATGAATTGGAGCTATCTTCGTCTGTCAATTATGTCTAGAGCTTCCGGACCGGTGCCTATTAGCACGACCGGTATTCCTATTTGCTTTTCAATTTCCTCTATGAATTGCTTAGCCTCTTCAGGAAGTTCATTATGTGTTTTTGCGCCTTTGCACTTTGGGAATACACTGTCAAGTTTTGTCACCGCTGCCCGTGTTGCACCATTAATTGTTACGGCTCTTTTGGCTAGTTCAGAGTTGAATGGGGCAGAACGTCTGTCACGTCCAGTTCCGGCTGCTGTTTCAAACCATCCTCTTTTTATGGCTTCTTCTTTTGTCAGTTCTCCTGGTAGGGGTCCTGTGCCTACGCGTGTCATGAAGGACTTAAACACTATTAGGACGTCGTCAACTCTTGTCGGGCCGACACCTGCTTCGGAGCATATTGCTGCGGCACTTGTGTCTCTGCCTGTTACATATGGATATGTTCCGTGGAAAAGTGAAAGCATCAAGCCTTGAGTTCCTTCTAATATGACTTTTCTGCCAGCGTCTATCGCCTTATTTGCTTCCGTTGCCACATCTGTTAGGTATGGCTGCAGTTCTGGAATATGTTTTGCGATCTTTGCTGATCTGCGCACGCGTTCCTCGATCGCTGGACCTACGCCCCAGCCGGTTGTGCCTAAAGTCTCTTTCAAATGAGCACTTGTTTTGTCTTGAGTTGAATGTTTCTCTTCGATTATTGAGGCTTGATGGTCCATGCCTATGCGGTTCTTAACGTTTGTTGCTTCAACCTCCTCGAGGAACTTTGCAACGTGAACATTCGCTCCAGCGCCGATCAGCAAACGGCATTTTTCATATACGAAGGCCGCTGGTACCATGTGCAACGCGTACCGTTTGCCTTCAAGCCAGACAGTGTGGGCGGCATTAACTGAGCCTGTTCTTATGCAGAAGTCAAGTTTGTCTTTTATGGCTAGGTAGGAGATTATTTTTCCTTTGCCCTCGTCTCCCCAGAAAGCTCCAGCTATAACTGTGCATGGCATCTTATCACCGTTGAGAGAATTCGCTGAGTGTTATTTAAGATTGTTTGAAACGCTTATGTAAAACGCCGCACCTCGGTTTCCTCGTCTGTTCTTCTTAAGCAGGCCATTAATAATATCGTGACCAAGCCTGTTGGAAATATGGATTCAAGGCAAAGTAGGTAAACCATCGAATCTCCTCTCGATTTGGCATACCTAGCTACATTGCTGGTTGAGAGAATGGAGAAACAAGAATCGGTTGGAAATTATAGAAAAAAGGGAATTATTGAAGAGCATTTATAAATCTTAGATGTAAAGGATGCGTTGACGTTGAAGTTGTATTGCTTCAGCTCTATGCCCTTTCATTTCGATCAACTGAGCATTTGTTATCTGGGGTTCATCATTCCTCTCAAAGCAATTGTTACTGAGAGAGTATGCTTAATAACAAAAGACTGATCAAAAGACGTGTTAATGACATTGAACTTTTGTATGACCAATATGCACTGAATTTAATAATCCTTCATATGTTAAGCAGGTCTTAGATGGAGAAATGTGAATGAGCGATGGTTTAGGCAAGTCAAAAAGTATTTTTTACTTCAACACATGTGGCCAAGTCAACACTGAGGAAACATTAAAGCTTGCTATTGAAAGGACACTTGAACTGGGCATTAAAAATGTTATTGTTGCTTCCGAGACGGGCTTAAGCGCTCTTAAAGCAGCAGACATGCTTCGAGATTCTGGAATAAACCTTATAGTGGTTACTTCTGCTGCCAACACAAGGATCGAGAAGACAATAATTGGCGACTTGAGAATAGGTATCCCCGACGAAAAAATTTGGGATCAACTAGAGAAAAATGGCGCTAGAATCGTAAGAGCAACCGATCCGCTGTACAACATTGGAGCTGCTCTGGAACGCAAAGGTGTCCCAACATTGTCAACACTGATTCGCTTGTGCTTGAAAATGATTAGCTCCGGAACTGCTGTCTGCGTCACGGCTGTATTGATGGCTACTGACAACGGTTTATTAAGAGAGGGAGAGGAAATTGTCGCTATTGCAGGATCGTGGGTTGGCTTGGATACGGCTCTTGTCTTGCGAGCGACAAATTCGGTTAATCTTTTAAAAGCTGGAGCCATCGAAATAAGAGAGATAATATGCAAACCTCGAAATCCAACGTATGGTTGGCCAATCAACCAGAAAGACTGGATTGGCGATTTAAAGCTATACAAAAAGTTTACATGATGATAGACAGGTTTCAAATATCATAAAGAACCTTAGAATCCAAGTTTCTACCCATCTACTACGTAGGTAAATTCATACTCACTCACTATTCAGACGGCATAAACAGCATGGCAAAATCTAGCTCGCTCTTCTAGACTGCACTATTAATGCGATTAATCGATGTTGACTTGATCCTGATGATGTTGTACATTCGGGCTTGGCTTTTAGCTCATCCTCTATGAAAAATGCGTGTTTCGTGTTTTCATTACTTCAGCATACAAATTCAAGTTCACCAACTCAGCCCAAACAACATTCTTCAATGGTATTCTAATTGTATTTTTCCTTCCATAGGGGACACATTTAACGAAAGTTTTCTTTCCAAACTCATCTTTCTGAATCTCTGCCATTTGAACATTTATTATGACTGAACCATCTTTCAGGTGGAGATTAACGTTCTTCCCAAGAAAAGACTTAGCGGAGTTTATGCCGAATCTCTCCATCTTTTACCACTCTAAGTCTTTATTGGCTATTTTGCTCCAGCATCGCCTACAAATCGGAAGCCTTTCTCCTTTGAAAAGAATATAAACTTCAATGTCCCTGCCTCTACATTCACCATTCCATGGATTTTTGCAACGTTCCATTAATGCGAACCTCCTGTAGCAAACCACAATCAAAACTCTCTGCCACGTTGGTTTTTAAAGCTCTCTGTGAAACGACATCATTGCCAAGGGGGGAGAGACAAGTTAAAGTGAAAATTTTATACGCATTTAGAACAATTGTTGGAAGTGTGGTGGAATTTGTGCCTTCTTCATTTATGGAACCAAAGATTAATCTTGCATTTCAGTTTTCCATTTTGGCAATGCTTTTCGCAAGTCTAGCTTTTAGGAAAAGACGCAATTTCTTTTTGCATGGGGTTACGATGATGGTGGCGGTCGCATTGAACGCGTTTTCTTTCTTGTTGACCATGGGGCCTTCCTTTTTTGGTTTGGCGCCATTTATTATAGCTCAAACTTTGGATATGATATCTGTTTTGACCATGATTCACGGTAGTTTTGGAGCCGTTGCAGAAATTCTTGGATTGTGGATTGTTGCTTCTTGGCGTTTAAGGTCATCCATTCAAAAGTGTGTAAGAAAAAAGAGAATAATGCAAGTCACCTTGGCAGTTTGGCTGATAGCATTGTTTTTAGGCATTTTGCTGTATATGCGTCTTTATCCGTAATCCAGCATAACTTGCCAATTTGAAAACAGGGCCGATACGTAAAGCATAAATTGAACATTTTTAAAGAGGGGATTTAGGTGAAAAACGTGAACAAACTTTTGTGTGCATTAGTTTTTGTTATTGCAATCTTGCAGAGCGTTGAGTGTGCCGGACCCGTGTTTGCTATTATTCCGGAGATCTATGGCGCGATTCCTTATAGTAGTGGTGGCGACACTATTCTAAATGTCACCGTCTATCATTACCCGGAAATTGGTGCCCACTATGTAAACTTGGTTCAAGTAAACGTTACTGGAAGCGTCTATAATTTCACGATAGGTGTCCAACCTCTCACTCCAGAAAATACTTTTACTGTTTCATGCAATCTTGGCCAAATTTCCGGAACTCCCACAGCTACTGCTCGAGCCCATTGTACATACAATGGAGATGGTCCTTGGTACGGACCAGTATTGATCCCAGAATTTTCGCATCTAACGTTTCTGCTAATATCACTCTTAGTCGTGTCCCTTGCTGTTGTGGCATTTCGCAAAACAAAGGTGAAAGTCTGATCCAAGAATGCTGAATACAAAGGCGATCTTCACTATTGGTTTAAATGAACAAAAGCCTTTAAGCATAACACCTTATTTTGATTCTGTTCATTGAGGGACTGAAGGAGTGACTAACAACAATTTGAGAGACATTCTAACTAGATACAAAACCGTAGCCATTGTAGGGTTATCTCGAGAATCTTCAAAGGACAGCCATAAGGTGGCTGAATATTTGAAGAATCATTCCTTTCGCATAGTGCCAATCAATCCGACAGCAGGCGAAATCTTAGGCGAGAAAAGCTACAAAAGCCTCACCGATATGCCGGTTGAGGTTCAAAAAGCCATAGAGATTGTTGACATTTTTAGACCCTCTGAGGAAGTCTTGCCGATAGTTGAGCAGGTGATTCAATTAAAGAAATCGTTTGACGTGCCCTACGTAGTTTGGATGCAGCTTGGAATAATCAATGAGCAAGCAGCGGAAAGGGCGAGAAAAGCCGGCTTGACCGTCATCATGGACAAATGCACGATGCAAGAGCACAAACGCCTCTTTGCTGGAAACGTTCAAGCTTCAACCTAAAAATGCTGAATACAAAATGATGTCTTCATCCAAATAGTCTTTTCTCAAATACGCCTCAGGAACCAAGCCGAGTTGTACATATGCCTTTTGCATAGGGATGTTCCAAGGTCGCGTGGAGATCTTCACGTTCTTTCTCCCTAAAGCCTTTGTATGTTCTAAGGCTTTTCGGATGAGTTTTTGCCCATCTCTCTTCTGCGGAAACTCGACTTTACAGCCACCAGCTGAATTATCGCCGGATATTCTGCGCTTCCTTCAGTCATTGAGCTTCATTAAAATCTCTGCAAGCGCAGGTGCATCCTTTTCGTAAAACCCCGGAATTCTAAACATTTTTTAAACAATCTCGCATCATTGTCAAATGTATTAACGTTCAATTTTTAATGGTTGAGGCTCCAATTTCTTTAGCGGTTCTATTCCAAATTTTTCGAGAGCCAGCTTCTCGAGTTTCTGCAATTCAGCTTTTCTGAAACCTATGTAGATACCGCCATATTTTCTGCCAACCCAAGCCTTCGTTGACTTTCCTTTGCCGATGACGTTACTAAGCAAAAGATTAGATAAAACGATGCTCGAAACCATGATGCCCTTTCCATCCAAAACTATCTGGCGGTTTTCTCTCAAAACAATCTCTAAGCCGTCTTCCGATCCTTTCAGCTTAAGAAAGTTTCCCCTTCCTCTATGAATAACCTTCCCTAAACCTATTTTCTCCACGTCCAAATGGCTAACCCTTGCCCTTGCATACCCTTTCAAATGAATGTAGACAGCGGCATCAATCTCCCTCGCCGAAGGCATTAAAACAGTGGAGGCTTCCAACTTAATCTTTCCATGAATCCCTTGAGGCATTTAACGACCTAGAATAATAGAGAAACCAAAAAGTTAAAGGTTTTATGCACTACGGGAAGACTTTGCAATTCTCTTGGATTAAAGCGGGATTATATTAGGGTTTATTTTCTCTTGCGTTATCCTCAGCAACGCCACCGTCGGCTTGGCTACGAAGGGAGGAATAGGGTTTGTGGGGCTGCCGGGATTTACGAATAGTGTTTTTCCTTCCCATTTTATGCTAGAATTATGTGTATGCCCATAGACGAGTGCGTTAAAGCCATTCTGCTTCGCGATTTCACGCATTTTTCCCATTCCGAAAAGTGTCCCGGGGTCGTGTATAACTCCGATTTTCCAATCAAAAACCTTAACCGAGTTTATCTTGGGCAATTTTCCACGGATTTCCGGTCCGTCCATGTTCCCGTACACAGCTAAGACAGGTGCAAGTTGCTCCAAATCATCTATAACAGATAGCTGCACCAAGTCGCCCGCATGTACTATGAACTCAGCTTTATCGAAAATCTCGAAAACTCTTTTTGGAATATTCTTTGCCCTCACAGGTATATGCGTATCAGATATCAAACCAACAGTTTTTGTCACTTGATATTCACGTATCTGGGAGAGAACTTGAGATTGCTGGCTAGCCATTCAAAGTCATCTCTAAAACCCTTTAGCGACTTCCTAAAATAAGAATTTTAAGGCAAACAAACATCTTTCATAGACATGTAAAGTCTGAGTTAAGGCGTCAAGGAAGCTTTAGATAGAAATATTTCTGCCTCATGCCTTTAGAAATTATTCCAACTCCGCACCACTTTCCAAGAGTTTCAAAAACAACAGCTTTGTCCGGATCTCCAAGATTGACTTTTGGCTTTCTTTTATCTCTTTCCTCTAAAGCTCTTGAGATGAAGGTTCCAACTTCTTTCGCAGTTTCTTGTGAGGAAAAAGCTCCTTTGAGGCCACGTCGTTCGACTATGATGGAAAAGGACTCCCCTTTTTGGATTTCATTGAGGAGAGGTTTGATAGTTTCACAAAATTCCTCAACGACACTTTCAGGAGAGAAAATAAATGAAGTTTCTATAGGAATAACTTTGGAAAGGGCGAGGATATTTCGTCTCTCAAGGTCCTGCAGAAAAGCCTCAAGGTTTTCAACTTTGCCTCTGATAACATCCCTGAATCCCGTCTGGGAGAAGTGCCCAAACTCACTCAACTGTTCTAGCAACTCTCTTTCTCTATAGCGATGAGAGGTCAGAACCACTTCCATGCAATGAAGAAAGATGTAACAGAGAATAAAAATTTGCTAGGGAGATTTTGAGACAAACTTGTTTCCCTTAACAAAGAACCTCAATTTCTGCGGAAGATCCGCCTTTACACCAATTCTGTGAGACGAACAAATCTGGATGCTTTCTTCTTTCCCCTCAAGCACAACCAACTCACTGGTCTTTTTCGTGACATCAACTCCATTCAAATCCTTCGTTACAAAGAACGCTTCAGTCAACTTCCCTGGACCACTGGTCAAGTCACGCATGTCTTTCACATTTCTATTCTTTCGCATAGTCTCTATCCCTTGAAAAGGTTCTACAGACCTTATCAAAACGGCTCCAACATCGGCCGTCAAATGAGCAACAGTGTTTAGGAGCCAGTTTCCATGAACCATATAAATGAAAGCTTTTCCAACATCCATAAACATCAACTCGTTAAACATTTTCCTGCCTCTGTAGGCTTTGGAAGCCGGATCATTTTCCCCATAATAGGCCTCGGTTTCAACGATTTCTCCGGACAAGACTTCAGAGTTCAGTCTTCTCAGCAAGATTTTTCCCAGCAGATCTTTTGCAACAAGTGCGGGGTCCCTCTGATAAAATTCTGTCGAAAGCGTTTTCACCTATTTTATACCCTCCTTTTCAAATCTGAAGTTATAAAATAATAAGTAAAGGTTTTGATATTCTGCCAAGCGATGGGTTTTTAAATTTTTGAAAATGGTATAATAGTTTGGTGTCTCATTATTGATTGACTCTTACGAGTTCGGTGTTATGGTTATAGATGGTAGAAGATACACGAGCGATGTCATAGTCTTTCCGGAAAGGGTTATTGATGGCTGGTGGAGGAAAGAGGGGCATAGGCTTTACGTCGAAGATTTACGAGAAATTCTCAAGCATGAACCAAAGCCAGAAATTCTCGTGGTTGGCACAGGCTATTATGGGCTTGTAAAGGTTTCCTCTGAGGTGGAATATACTCTGAAATCACGTGGGATCGAACTCGTCGCGCAGTCGACAAGAGAAGCATGTCAGACGTTCAACAAATCTTTAAAGTCTAGCAGGCGAGTCGTTGGAGCTTTTCACCTTACATGCTAATGCAGATGATATCTTAAGTCACCTCGCATTAATGATCATGAAATATGGATGTTCCTTTGAAATTCTCCGTCGATGTCAGTGCTGAACATATTCGGAACTAAGGTTCTATAAAGCATTGTTGAAAGGTCCAGGACTTAACGCGCTTTTTGTGGGTGAAGTTATAAATAGTTGTTTGAACGGTCTTCTTATGTTCTTCTAAAAGGGTGGGTTTGATATGCCAGCAATAGAGGTTGGTAGAACCTGTGTAAAACTGGTTGGTCGAGAGGCTGGAAGGAAATGCGTTATAGTTGATATAGTAGATAAGAGCTTTGTATTAGTAACTGGTCCAAAAACTGTGACGGGCGTTAAAAGGCGAAGGGTAAACATTAACCATATAGAGCCTGTTCAGGATAGAATTGAGGTTAAGCGGGGAGCTTCTGATGAAGATGTCATAGAGGTTCTTAAGGCTTCGGGTAAGCTTGAAGAAATGGCGCAGATGGTTAAGCCAGCGTTGGCTTCGGTTTAAACTCTTCTACCTACAAGGGTAGCGATGTCTCGCGTTGTGATGGTTTAGTATTTGTCGATTTTGGCGTTAGGGTGGAGGTGTAGTATAGTTATGACTTTTGCCGTGTGTTTAGTTATAACTATTGAGCCTGTTGCAGACGGTGAAGTTGGTGTATTTGGAGAATGCGCGTAAAATGGCTATGTATCAACCAAAATGTACATCAACTTTTCACCTTTTGTTTCTTAGTGAAAATCGTTGATATAGATAGTGGTTGTCATGATAAACTCGGAAAAATGGGTTATTTCGGCTTGTGGTTTAAACTGCGCAAAATGTGACATATACCGGGCTGGTCGTGGCAACGAAAAATTGCGGAATGAAATGGTAGAGTGGTTTAGAAAAGAACGCAATAAGACTGTTAGACCAGAGCAGATAAGATGTAGAGGATGCAGAGGTCCACTTGATGTTCATTGGAGCCCAGATTGTAAAATGATGCTTTGTGCAAGAAAAAGAGGGGTTCAATACTGTTTTCAATGTGAAGAATTTCCATGCACAATCTTGAACGAATTCAGTTCAGATGGGACATCTCACCACAAGAGAACCGTTGAGAACTTGAAGAAAATGAATGAAGTCGGAATAGACGCGTGGATCGCACAGCAGAAAAGAAAAGGGCAATGCCTATTCTGTCCATAAAAACTTTGCTTCAATAATTCAGACCTTCAGTCATCGTAGCAAGGAAGGAGTAATGAAAAGAATGGTGCTATGACTATAAGCATCCTTTAATATGCTAAAACTATAGTTGTAAACATGTACATGAAGAGTTTTAAAGTTAGCGAGCGTGTCTTTGTCGTTGAGGGTGAAAATAAGGGTAGATATCCATTCTGTAATTGTTTATTCATTGATGACACAGAAGACTGTTTAGTCGACTCTGGAGCTGGAGCTAAGAAGTTGATGAAGTTAGGTACTGAGAGGATTGATTATCTAATTAACTCTCATTTTCATGAAGACCACACAAGGTGTAACGTTCTCTTTAAGAATACAGAGATATGTTGCCATATCTATGATGCAGAAGCTGTTGAATCAATTGAAGAGCTTAAAAGACGCTATGGGCCACCAAATTCGCAAATGTATAGCTTAACGAGCTACTTTCTTGCAATGTTAGATTACAGGCCATCGGAAGTTAGCGTAAGGTTTAAGGATAATGATGAGTTTAGCTTTAGGACAGTTAAGCTTAGGGTTATTCACACTTCGGGTCACTCTATTGGACATTGTTGCTTCTTAATTGATGACTTGGGTAAAAGAATAATTCACCTATCGGACATTGACTTAACTGCATTTGGCCCTTGGTATGGTTGTCTAGATTGTGACATAGATATGTTCATCAATTCAATCAACACACTAATCGAAATGGTAGAAACAACGAATATCCAAGTAGCAACTTCAAGTCATGAAAAGGTTATTGCAGGGAAAGAAGAAATCAAAATTAGACTTGAAAACTATCTTAGCAAGATTTTTGACAGGGAACAGAAAATTCTTGGACTCCTTAAAGTTGAGAGAAGTATAGGTGATTTAGTGGGTAAAGGATTGATATACAGCAAGTTTGGGGAGCCTGAACTTGTCTACATGATTTTCGAGGAAATAATGCTTGAAAAGCATATTCAAAGGTTGTTAAAGAGCGGCCTCGTAGAGAATACAAATGGAAAATTCAAGGCCGAGTCATAGTACGTGTTGCCTTCGAGGAGATTAAATGAAGGCTGGCGGCGAAACACTTGAGTTTTTCAAATTCACGTTCATGAATTTTAACGGTTCTGACAAACTGTAATAGCGCCCGACAATAATAAATACGCAGAACAAATAAAGAGTAAATTAAGTCATGTGGGATGAACCTTTGAAAAAGCGGATTGCTGTTCTTGGCGGTGGCAACGGCGCGCATATGATGGCTGCTGACTTGACTTTGAGAGGTTTTGATGTGAATTTCTGTCACATACGGAAATCTCCAACATTTTCGGCTACCTTAGAGAAAGGTGAGATAGAAGTAGTTGGCCCTATTATGCAAGGAACTGCCAAGATTTCTAAGATTTCAGCAAATGTTGAAGATGCAATTAGCGATGTCAACTTGATAAATATCGTCGTATCTTCTACAGGACACGACGCCTATTTTAACGAGGTAATCCCACATCTTAAAGACGGGCAATTAGTTATCGTTTGGGCTGGTGATGCAGGCTCTCTGAGATTGGCAAAGTTGCTCAGAGAAAAAGCGCCTGGAAAAAAAGTTTTGATTGTAGAGACGAACACAATACCCTACGGAACTCGCTTGATAGGACCAGCTAAATGTAACTTATTTCTGACGACACCAAGGGTTTTGCTTTCAGCCTTCCCGGCTAGAGAAACCAAAAAAACTGCAGGGATGATCAAGGACGTATTTCCTATGGTAACGGCTGCACAGAACGTCCTTTCAGTTTCCTTCAGTAATCCAAACCCCACAGTTCACCCACCCGCTTCTCTGCTCAATGTAGGCTGTATACAATACTCAAAAGGTGATTTCTACTTGTATCGACAGGGAATTACAGAGGCAGTTGCGCAGGTCATAAAAGCTCTACACGACGAGACGGCTTCTGTAGCAAGAGCATATGGTTTCAAAATAGCAGAATATAAAGATGAGGATTTCAGAACTACAGGCACAATTATGGGTGCAGAGTTTAAGGCTCCTTTCGACACTATAGGAGTTCTTGCTGAAGTTAAAGGGCCTTCAACCTTACAAGATAGATATATTACGGAAGATATTCCCTATGGATTGACACATAGATCACAGCTTGGAAAAAAGGTAAATGTACCCACGCCAATCATCGATGCAACCATAAACATAGGCTCAGTTGTCTGTCAAAAGGATTTTTGGGAAGGCAGAACCTTGGAGGACCTTGGTTTAGATGGAAAGACGAAGGAAGAAATAATTAGATACGTTGTGGAAGGAAAATAAACTAAAGCACGCGCAGGCTATCAGATTTGTCAAAGGTTGACGCATGCAAGTGACAGAGAAACAATTTGAATTGGAAACTAGTAGATCAAAAGATTAATTAACTATGCTCGAAGTGAAAATTATAGAGGAGTGAAATGGCAGAAGCGAGATTTTGTAAGTCACCAATCCCAGCCACCCCGGAAGGATTGAAGAAAGAGATTTGGATTAAGGCCAATCTACTGACTGAGGGCGTTCGTTTTGACGAGTCGGCTTTTGAAGGTGTCCGCTCCACGGATACAGATCCCTCTGAATGGTTATACAAAGAACAAAGCCATTGGCTTTTCGACTGGAACCCTGATCATTGTCATCATTTCTTGCCAGAGGAGTTGCTTCTGCCTATGGACACTATTGTTCAGGTCAGAGAGAACTTGGATTCTAGATGGGCGTGTACGGTAGAACACGAAAAGCTTGTACTGAAAAGGGATGGAAAGTTTGTCATCGGGGTTAGGCATATTCCGCGACCAAAGTATTATAGCCAATTAACTTCTGATGGCGTTGAAATGATGAGGATCGCTCCAAAGCGCGGTCAAGACTGCTTGGTTCTAAACTACGCAACCTTCTGTGGCTACTGGGTAAACAACCATGGATGCAGATTCTGCAACATTGTTCCCACAATGAAATGGAACAAAGACGATCTACAAATCAGCAGTAGAAAATATGAGCAGATCGTGGAGACCACAAGAACCGCTTTCAAGGAAGATGCAGTGAGCCACATCCTGCTCACAGGAGGCATGCTTCCCGCCTATAAAGGTCGAGATCGAGAAGATGAAATGGTGGCAAGTGTGATTCAAGCGATGCAAGAAGCTTTGGGAAAAAAAGGCATCCCAGTGAACGTTATTCGTACAGCTCCTAAAGACAAAGATTTACACTCCATTAAAGAGCAGAAAGAATTAGGAGCATACTCGGTCGCTTACAACCTTGAGGTGTGGGATCCGCTATTATTCAAATACTATTGCCCAGGAAAAGATGAAGTGCAAGGTCGAGATCATTGGTTAAGAGCATTAGAGGTAGCAACAGAGGTCTATGGACCAGGAAAGGTGAGCACTCATTTCGTGACGGGTGTGGAGCCTTCAGAAACTCTGTTACAAG
>Ga0315310_10001247_pt1 | contig 16052 bp, 14 predicted proteins | sample TDP5_MG_FD_203630 | JGI IMG/M metagenome (GOLD analysis project Ga0315310, IMG submission 203630) | Freshwater sediment microbial communities from Lake Towuti, South Sulawesi, Indonesia - TDP5 | ecosystem: Environmental > Aquatic > Freshwater > Lake > Sediment | place: Indonesia: South Sulawesi... | reverse complement strand
ACATGGCAGCACTGGTGCTGATAGCACTTTTGGTCCTACCCGGCACTTGGCATCTGCTGCGACCTTACCAGCGAGAACGGTTAGTCACCTTTCTCAACCCCAGGCAAAGTCCGCGGCATTCCGGCTATCAGGTCTTGCAGTCGCAGATCGCAGTCGGCTCGGGGGGTTTCTGGGGCAAAGGCATGGGGAAAGGTAGCCAGAACCAACTCGGCTTTATCCCTGTTCGCCACGCTGAGTTCATTATGGCCGCCTACGCGGAAGAGCAAGGATTTGCGGGCGTGTTGCTAAGTTTGTTGCTCTACCTGACGCTGTTGCTGCGTCTGGTCTATAACGCCGAGACCGCACCCGACCGCGCCGGCACTCTCATCGTTGCCGGTGTGGCCAGCCTCCTACTCTTCCATCTGCTCGTCAATGTGGGGATGGTCATCGGCTTTATGCCCGTCACTGGCCTCCCCTTGCCACTGATGAGCTATGGCGGCTCGGCTACGATTAGCACTTGGATGGCGCTAGGGTTGGTGATGAGCGTGCGCATGCGTCGCTTTGTCAATTTGTAGCGGCCAGCCTAGCGTAGCTCCCGATTCAATCGGGAGGAAACGATGAGCGCAACGCAGATGATATATAAAGGGCAGCGTGGGAGTCAGCTTGGGTGGTACCCAAAGCCTCTCCAACCGTGTGCTTGCCCGGTAAGGATTCAGCATGTCGAAAGAAATGGTGATTGCTACGTCTCCTCACGAGACCAAAGTCGCGATTCTCGAGGACGGTCAGGCTGTTGAAGTTTCCATTGAACGTGAAAAAGAATCCGGACTGGTGGGTAGCATCTACAAGGGTCGTGTCACCCGGGTGCTTCCGGGCATGCAGTCCGCTTTCATCGACATCGGCCTCGAGCGTGATGCTTTTCTGTACGTCTCCGATTTCTTCGAAGATTTAGAAGAGTACGAGCGGATTCTCGCTAGTGCCGAAGAAGGCATGCCGCTGGCTGCGGCTGAGCCCGCAGCGGCGTCCGAGGTAGAGCTCGCTCCCGGTACGGCAGTGCTCCCTCTTGAAGCTTCGCCTGGGGCACCCGCACCGCGCGAACGTCCCGAGCGCCGCCGCCTCGGTCGCCGTTCCCACCGTAGTCGCCGTACGCATTACCGGGGGTATGGTCGAGGTCGTGGCCTGCGGCGCTTCGAACCCACTACTCGTGTCACCGAAGCCGCCCACGAACCCAAGCCCTGTGAGCCTCTGATTCTGCCTGGCGAGTCGCTGGCCAAGTATAAGGATCGTGTTCCCGTACCAGCGGCCGAACCTGAAAGCCCACCTGAGCGGCCAGCCGATGCCGTAGCGGGCGACCGCAGCGCTGCCACACCAGAGCCAGCGGAGCCAGCCACGGAACAGTCAAAAGCCCCGGTCGAGCTTGCACCGCCCAGCGCGGAGGTGGAACTTCCTGCTCAGCCTGAACCGCTCACTACACAGCCGGAAGCCGAAGTGCCAACGCAAGTCACTCCTGTAAGCGAAGTTACCCCACCCAAACCCTCAAGCGACTACATTGCCGTCGAGGAAGTCACCGGCGAAGAGCTTCAACCTGCAACCCGTGCCGAACCCGCTGAGGCGTACGTCGAGGTTCCCGAAGAGCCGCGCGCAAGCGAGTTGAGAGTTGTAGAAGAGAACAGCGGCGTCACCCTACCACCCTCTGTGCGTGAGCGCACCGCTGGCGGCGTGGAATGGGAGGAACTGCGTGGTGTCCGGCCGCGTGAGCGCCGGCGGCGTGGCCGGCGTCGGCGTCGGCCCGCCACCGGTGTCCAGCCTCGGGCTAAAATCTCCGAGCTATTACATCCCGGCCAGGAAGTCATCGTCCAGATTATCAAGGAGCAAATCGGCACCAAAGGGGCGCGTATCACCTCCCACGTGACTCTGCCGGGCCGCTACCTCGTCTATATGCCCACCATCGAACACATTGGAGTGTCCCGGCGTATTCGCACCGAGGAGGAGCGGGCGCGCCTGCGCCGCATTTTGCTACAACTGAGAGGTTCGCTCAGTGGCGGCTTCGTCCTGCGTACCGCCGCCGAAGGTGCCAGCGAAGACGCAATTCGCCACGATTTAGAATATCTGGTGAACCTCTGGCGGGGCATCGTCCAGCGTGCCGAGCAAACTTCAGCTCCCGCCCTTCTCCACCGTGACCTAACCCTGCTGGAACGTATTCTCCGCGACCAGCTCACCGCCAATTTCGAAACCGTCTGGATCGATTCCGCCGAGGAGTACGCAAAGGTGGTGGAATTCGTCAGTCGCTTCCAGCCTACCTTAGTGCACCGCGTCAAGCTCTACACTAAGGACGAGCCCGTCTTCGAAGGCATGAGCATCCAGCAGGAGATCGAGCGCTCCCTACGCCCCAAGGTGTGGCTGAAATCGGGCGGCTACATCGTCATCAACCACACCGAGGCGCTGGTGGCTATTGACGTCAATACCGGCAAGTTTGTCGGCAAGGGTTCGACCCGCCTAGAAGATACTATCGTGGCTACCAACCTTGATGCGGTCAAAGAAATCGTGCGCCAGATCCGTCTGCGCGACCTCGGCGGCATCATCGTCATTGACTTTATTGATATGGAAGATCTCCGCAACCGCCAAAAGGTCATGCAGGCACTGGAACAGGAGTTGCAAAGCGACCGGGCACCGTCGAAGCTGCTGGCCTTCAATGAGTTCGGTTTGGTAGCCATCACCCGCAAACGTGTGCGCCAGTCGCTGGAGAAAGTCCTCTGCCAGCCCTGCCCGTACTGCATTGGCACGGGGATGATAAAGTCTATCCCTACGTTGTGCTACGAGATTCAGGCCGAAGCGCGGAAGATGGCGCAGATGATTGACGCGCCCGAACTGACTATCCGCGCCCACCCTGAGGTGGCCAAGGCGCTCAAGAGCCGCGAAGTGGGCTTGATCCGTGAACTCGAAGAGCAGACCGGGAAGAATATCATCGTCCAGCCTGATCAGTCGCTCCAGTTCGACCAGTACAACATCTTCTAGATATGGAGGACATCTTCACCAGCTAGGTGGCAGCGGCCAGCGGATTCCACTGTTGTGTGAGTTCCCACCGAAGCCAGCCTGAATTCGACGATAATTTCGCGACTAATTCCCTCTTCAAAACCTACACGGGAGTGCCTGGGATAGGAACAATGGAAGGGACGAAAAGCGTAGCTAGTCAAGGACGATTTAGTTAGGCCGAGCAGCGTTGAGGCACGTTTCTTGCTTTTGCGTGTGCAGGGTGTATTAGCGGAAGTTTTCACACTCATCAACTGCCACAGAGAGAGGGTAAGGGAACGCACGAACCAGTTAGAATGAAGTTAGCCACTTCTTCCGCGCTAGTACCGCCTCGAGCAACTCTTTCTTCTCTGGACGCAGATAGAATCGGGCCGTCTCCTTCAAGTAATAAGGGGACCTCACCACCGCGTCTAATTCATCGTGGGCTTCGAGCAATTTGTACACCACCAGCGCCTTCAACTCCAGAAAACTCACCTCCAGTCCACTGTTTTGCTTCACGGATTCGACTGTGTGCACCGCGATGTAGTTGTCGTAAAGGTATTTGAGCAGACGTCGCTGCACGGGGTAAGTGGAGAGAAAGTTATCGAGGTCACGTAACTCATCGCGCGTGTAGTTGGGTTGTCCCGTTGAAATCTCTGGCTGCGAATTAGCTTCGCGCATCGTCTGCTGCCTCTGAAACCCTGCTAGATAAACTGCCTTATTCTATAGTTGTTACTGCGCCCGCGCAACTTTCGCTCCGGTGAGGTTACAGGTATCGTTCCCAAGCTGTGTTTTGCTAGAATATAATTTTTGGTGTGCAACCCTTACGAGGTGAGCGATGCCGGTTAGCGAAGAGCAAGTGTGGGAAGTGCTGCGCAACTGCTACGACCCGGAGATTCCCATCAACATCGTGGACCTAGGGCTGATTTACGCGGTGAAGGTTGAGGACGACAAGGTGTACGTCAGAATGACCCTCACCGCGCCGGGGTGTCCCGCGCATGCTTTCATTTCTGAGAATGTGCGCCAACAACTCAAGCAGCTACCTGGGGTCTCCGACGCTAATGTTGAGGTCGTCTGGGATCCACCTTGGCACCCTAGCCGCATGAGTGAAGAAGCAAAGCGGCGGCTGGGTATTGGCTAGCTGTCCCGCCCACTGGCGGATTCCTTGCTCAGCTATTGAGTGCTCTGCCTAGGCCTTCTTCTGGTAGTACTCAGCGTTGATGGGGGTGAAATTCACCCACTTCTCGGGCAATTCTTCCAAAGGGAAGATGGCGCTTACCGGGCACGCCGGCACGCACGCCCCGCAGTCAATACATTCCTCAGGATTGATGTAGAGCTGCGGCACACCTTCAAAGTCAGGCTCGTCTTTGCGGGGATGAATGCAATCCACCGGACATACGTCCACGCAAGCAGTGTCCTTGACACCAATGCACGGTTCCGCAATCACGTAGACCATAGCCTTCCCTCCTTTGTTTTCGTGATCAGCGTGGCTTCGGCCGCCCGCTGTCTTATAACCTGAAGCCGCGCCTCTAGCAAGTCCTCTAGCTTCCCACCGTCAGCTTTTTCTCTTCACCAACTCGTGCACTTCGTGTCAAAGCGCCACAGCCGCGGGGCAGTATAGCATTTCACCATTGCCTATGCCAGCCACGGCGCAAATCTTGGCGAAGCGCCGCAGCTCTTCGCAGATGTGGGTCTCTACTCGCACTTAGGCTAACTCCATAGCACTCGCCCCAGAGTGCGCCAGCTTAGTGGCTCGCCATAGAGGAACATCCGCGCTGCCAGAGCGCACGCCAGGCGTGAGTGAAAGATCCATTTGATGCGCTTCAGTGTCTGCTGTGTTTGCTTGCCACCGGGCAAGTCGCGTAAATAGTTTCCCAGCCGCGTTCGCCAGGCAGTTTGATATGTCGCAAGGTACGCCATCACGTTGCCGGTACGTAAACCTTGGTCCACCAGCTCCACCGCCAACCGCACGCTCTCCATCGCCGGGTAAATTCCCTCGCCCGTCGAGCCGGAAACGAATCCCCCGGCATCTCCCACCAACACCACCCGGCCACGTACCAGCGGCTTGCCTTTGTTCACCGCGCCAGCCGGGTCGGGCGCATAGTATACCTGCTGCGAACGTAATTCTGTCGGCAGATAGCCGTGCTGTTGCACAGCCGTAAAGAACTGCTGGTAGAGGTCGCGGATGTCCTGTCCTGGCTCTAGGCGTCCGCCAATGCCTACACAGATGTGTTCGCGCTTGGGAAAAATCCAGCCGTAGCCCAGCAGCCCGTGAAATTAGAGTGTTAGCAGTAGTATTCGCCGGGAATAGAACCGCTCGAGTGCTTCCACTGGGTAAGGTATGTCTTCGCTTGCACAGAGCACGTATTCGTCTTCTGCCCAACCTGAGCGCAGTCCAGCCAGAGCTGCGACGCGGCTATTGACGCCATCGGCTCCGATCAACACCGGCGCTTGGAACTCGTCGCCGTTTTCCAAGCGCAGCTCGATCTTGGTCTCGGTTTGGCTGAGCGTGGCGATGCCTGAACCTGAACGAAACTCTGCTCCGCTGGCTACGGCGATATCTTTCAGGCCGGTGTCAAATTTGCGGCGTAGCGCGAGGTAGCCGACGGGCTGAGGCTGGCTCCAGCGCGCCTGGCGGCGCAGTTCGCGGTCGAGGAAGGCTACCCCATAGAAGGCAGACTCTACTAACTGGGCCTTATATGCTGCAAGGTAAGGAAAGCGCTCAAACACCAAGCGGTTGATCCAGCCAGCGCAAGTTTTATGCCGGGGGAAATTAGCTTTATCTATTAGCAGAGTATGGTAACCGGCGTCGGCTGCTAACTTAGCGGCAGTGGCACCGGCTGGTCCGGCACCGATCACTATCACGTCATAGTTTGCGGGCATCAGATTTATGCAAGAAAATAGGGCAATTGAGAATCCGCTACCTTAGCACAGGCCTTACGTCGCTTCAACGTGGTTGCTCCCATGCTGCGCTCCACATTAGAATGCTGAAGCTGCCGTTTTCTGACCGAGTGAAATCCTGCTGGAGAATTGCTGATGGAGGGATGAAATGGATACGCGCGGAGTCAAACTCACCTGGCTTGGCCATGCCACTTTCAAAGTTCAGCCGTCGGCTGGCAAGACTATTCTGATTGACCCCTGGGTGGAAGGCAATCCAGCCTGCCCGGAAAAGCTGAAGACCTTCGACAAGCTCGACCTCATGCTCATCACTCACGGCCACTTCGATCACATGGGCGACGCCGTCAGCCTAGCCAAAAAGCATAAGCCCATCGTTGTGGCTATCTTTGAAGTCGCCAATTGGCTTGAATCCAAAGGAGTCGAAAACATTTCGGCGATGAACAAAGGCGGGACGCAAAAGGTGGACGATATCCAGGTAACCATGGTGGACGCGCGGCACAGCGGGGCCATCCTGGACGACGGGAAGATCGTTTGCGGAGGCGAGCCAGTTGGCTACCTAGTACGTTTCGCCAACGGCTTCACCCTCTACCACGCCGGTGACACTGACATCTTCAGCGAGATGAAAATCATCGGCGAACTCCACCAGCCCGACTTGGCCTTACTGCCCATCGGCGACCACTTCACTATGGGGCCGCGTGCAGCCGCCTACGCAATTCGCCTATTGGGCGTCAAAGCTGTTGTCCCCATGCACTTCGGAACCTTCCCGCTCCTGACCGGCACGCCCGAAGCTCTGCGTGAGCAAACGAAAGACATCAAAGGGCTAGAAATCATCGCGCTAAAGCCGGGTGAATCCCTCGGCTAGAACCGTTTCAACTTGGTGTTTCTAAACTCTTCTTTGTCGTACAGCAAACGCTGTGCCCTGGTGAGTTACATGATGTAGGAAAGCAACAGATAAGATTTATTTTGCCCCGCTGGTACAAGTTAGATTTCGCCCTCCGCCTCCAAGAACTTCTCCGCGTCCATCGCTGCCATGCAGCCGCTACCTGCTGCGGTTATTGCTTGCTTATAGACGACGTCCTGCACATCGCCAGCGGCGAATGCCCCCGGTACGCTGGTCTTGGTGCCGTTGCGGGTAACGATATAGCCGTTCTGCATTTCGAGCTGCCCAGCAAAAATCTGCGTGTTAGGGATGTGCCCGAGCGCCAGAAACACTCCATCGGTTTTTGACATGGTCTCTTCCCCCGTGATCACGTTTCTGAGTTTGACCGCTTCGACCAGCTCTTTCGCCGGATCAAGGATGTCAATCACAATTGTGTTCCAGAGGAAGCTAATCTTGTCGTTCTTGCGTGCGCGCTCCTGCATAATTTTCGAAGCACGTAACCGATCGCGACGATGAACAACGGTGACACGGGTGGCAAACTTCGTCAGAAACAACGCCTCTTCCATAGCCGAGTCACCCCCGCCCACCACAATCACTTCCTTGCCCCGGAAGAAGTAAGCGTCGCAGGTGGCGCAGGTGGAAACTCCTCTACCTATCAACTTCTTTTCTGACTCCAGTCCCAGCAGCCGCGCCGACGCCCCGGAAGCAATGATTAGCGCTCGGGCTTGGTAGGCGTTCTGCCTGGTCTTGATGGTGAACGGGCGGCGGCTCAAGTCCGCTTGCTTAGCTGCTTCCAGCCGAAACTCCGCCCCAAATCGCTCTGCCTGCTTCTTCATCAAGTGCACCAACTCTGGTCCCTGCACTCCTTCGGGAAAACCGGGGAAGTTTTCCACGGTAGTGGTGAGGGTAAGCTGCCCGCCAGGCTCGTGCCCCTCAAGCACCAACGGCTCCAAGTTGGCGCGGGCAGCATAGATTGCGGCTGTGGCCCCAGCACAGCCAGAGCCTAAGATGATTACCTTATACACTGTGTTCTCTCCTCAATCCCATCAGGATAAAAAGCATTTCTATTTTATCCCAGCGCGCTGAGTCTGTCGTTGCACAGGGTGCTGAGCTATTAGATAATTTAGCTTTGCAAACTTTGCGAGCTTACAGCTCATGATACTCAGAATCGACCGTAGAGGTGCATAGCTTTTCACCGTGTGCGCCGCCGATTTTCTCACGGAGGTTAGCTATGATGCTTATGAGCAATAGCCAGTGGCTTTCTCCTAGCCGACGCGATTTTCTGCGCTGGACAATGCTGGCCGGGAGCGGACTTGCCCTGGCCGGCACCTCCCGCCTGATGTGGGCTGCGCCTCGCTCCCGCTCTGAAGTCTTTCTCTTCAAGACAGATGACCGCATCGCCGGCGTGCGCCGGGCGCTGACGTGGGCCAAGCTAGGGAACTTTGCTGGCCAGCGCGTAATCATCAAGCCCAACTGCAACAGTCACCACGATCCCCCAGGCTCGACTCACATCTCGACCCTAGAGACGGTGGTAACAGAGCTGAAGACACAAGGCGCTGGAGAAATCGTTGTCGCCGACCGCAGCGGTATGGGCGACACGGCGGCGGTGATGGAACGCAAAGGCTTCAACGCACTCAGTCAGGCGCTAGGGTTCCAAGTGGTGGCACTCGATAAGCTCCCGGCAGCAGAGTGGGAGACGCATTCGCTCCCAGAAAGCCATTGGACACGCGGCGTGGAGATGCCCAAGCTATTTCGCAGCGATACTATTGTTCAACTCTGTTGCTTGAAAACGCATCGCTTTGGCGGCCACTTTACCATGAGCCTCAAAAACACCGTGGGGATGGTGGCCAGGTACTCGGTGCGCGACTCTTACGACTACATGCGCGAACTTCATAGCTCCCCCTGGCAACGCCATATGATCGCCGAGATCAACCTCCTCTACCGTCCGCGGCTGGTGATTATGGACGCCATGGAAGCATTCATTGACGGCGGGCCCGATCAAGGCACGCGTGTGGAGCCCAAACTCATTCTGGCCAGCAGCGACCGTGTCGCTCTCGATGCTGTGGGGGTGGCCATCCTGCGCTTGATGGGCAGCCAGGACCGCGTAGCCCAGGGCAAAATCTTTGAACAGGATCAATTGCGCCGGGCGGTGGAACTAAATTTGGGGGCGAGTTCGGCAGAAGAAATCGTACTCATTGCGCCGGACGAAGCCAGCCAGGAAGTAGCACAGCAAGTGGAGGCAGAGTTAGCAAAGGGCTAGCTGGTTACGCTCAAATCTCAAAGCGCACAAGCCTCTACGGACGACGTTCTTGGGCAAGAATTTGCTTCCCCAACTAACCACGCTTAGAATAGCCGTCATGCCTAGCGTGCGGGTGGCTACAGGATTCTTGCTATTCGTTCTCTGGTGGCCGAGTGTCAGCGCCGCAGTAGCCCCCTACGATGCGTGCCGCTTGCCAGTAACGGAAAAGCAAGCGCAGCTAAACTTGCAAGGCGATGCTCGCACTGTGTTCGTGCAGCTTGGACAGATGTACCAAGTCCGCATCGTGGTGGATGAAGAGTTCCCGGCCAAGAAGCTAACCCTGCGGCTATCGGAGGCCGATTTTGCTATCGCACTTAAGCTGGCTACCGAACTTGCCAACGCCTTCTGGGTACAACTGGACGAGCGCACATTTCTCATCGCTGCAAATACCCTGGAGAAGCGTCGCCAATATGAGCCGCAGGCGGTGCAGACGTTTTCGCTGGCTGGCAGCAGTGCGGAAGAGTTGGCCGAGGTAGTGCGGCTGCTGCGCGAAGTCTTCGATATGCGGCGTATCCAGCCAGACACCAGTACGCAAACCTTTACGGTTCGCGACACTCCGGAGCGTTTGGCGTTAGCCAGTGAGCTTATAGCCCAGTTACGTGCCCAGCGTGGCGAGGCACTAATTGAGGCCTTGCTGCTGGAAGTGGACCGTGAAGGTGCGCGCCGCTTGGGGCTGCTGCCGCCTCAGCAGGCTACCATTATTCACTTAGGCACGGGCTTGGTGGACCTCGCGCAGGCAGAATCGCTCATCGAAATTCTTCAACCTTTGCTCGAACGCGGGCTGATTCCTGAAGCCTTTGCCGGGGTTTCGCTGCAAACGTTGTTAGCCGCATTGAGCATGGGTCCCGAAGCGCTCGAAGCGGTGCTGCCGCCCTTCATCCTCTTTGGCGGCGGTGCTACCACATTTGCTGCTAACCTACCGGGGGCAGCATTGAACCTAGTGGACCTTGCCAGCGTCACACGTTCGCTGCGCCGGGTAAGTGTACGTGCGCGCCACGCGGAAGAAGCCTCGTTTTTTGTCGGTGAGCGCTTCCCGGTGGTGACGGCGATGTTCTCTTCGCTCTACTTCCGCCCGGAGATAGCTGAGCTCACCAGACAAGGTTTTCTTGTGCCTTTGGTGCCTGCGGTACAGTACGAAGAATTGGGCTTGCGGCTCACGGTGCGACCTTACCTGCACGCTGGCGGCGAGGTGACTCTCAATCTCAAACTGGACCTGCGCGCTCTCACTGGTACCAGTCTGAATACCATCCCCGTCTTCTCCGTTCGCACGCTTGAGCAAGCCGCGCGACTCAAAGCGGGGGAAACCTTGTTGCTTTCCGGCTTCCTGGGCGTGGCGCGGGAAGAAGTGCGCCAAGGCATGCCGCTGCTGGGCAGCCTCCCCGTCATCGGCCACCTCTTCCGCCGGCGTGAACTGCGCCAGCGAGAAACCGAGCTGCTCCTGCTGCTCACTCCGCACATTCTGCGTCCCTCGGTGCTTGACCGCCCTGCGCCTCGAGCTCTTTACATCGGCACGGAGGCGCAATTTTCACCTTTTGGTCAGGTCAGTGTGGCTCCTATACCTCCTGCTCCCGTGCAACCTTCGGCACCGCCGCCTGCGCAAGTGCCCCAGCCCACACGCCCGCCATCACTGCCGCCGATACCGCAGCCCCCAAAAACTTAGCGCTGCGGGCTGGGCGACAGCGTTGTGGCAATCGTTCTTGCAGCACGTGCCGAAGTGCGTTAGGTAGTTCGGGCAAAGTTTGCACAACGATTTGCTCGTAGCGTGGGAAAACGGCTAGCAGTGGCATGATAGAAACTCTGTCGTCAGTCGGCCATCAGCGCTTGTGAATGAAATGTCGCAGCTAAGATGAGAGGGGAAAAATCCTATGCATCCGGTTAGGATCACGATTAAGTCAGTTGGCACTGAATGCTCGCAAAAGTTCAAAGTAGGTGATAGCTGGACGATCAGTGATGGAAAAACACCGGCTGGAATGTGTCGTGGCGCCTATGACAGCCTTTCCGCGGCTATCTGGGTGCTGATGACAGGCGGCTCTTTCCCTTGGGAATCGGATCCCGAAGCGGCACTCATCGCCTGTCCTGATCCAGCGGTTAGGGTAGTTTATGAAGTGCGGCGAATAAAAGAAGCGGAGGCTCAGCCTGAACCTCAACGGAAAAGTCGCCCGCGGCGCCGGCGCCGCCACCGCTGAGCTTCTGGCCACTAACAGCGCCGCAGTGATCGTTAATTACTCTCAAAACGATGCTGTAGCGACCGGGCGATGAAGATCAAGGCCGAAGAACTACAGGACGCAGAGACAGGCTGTTACGCTGGGGGTGGGAGAACCACCACGGGTTGAAAAACGCGCGGGACAACTGCTTGCACGATGGCCACTAGCCGGCGTTCGGGGTTGAAGACGCGCAGGCGATACGGTCTCCATTGCTGGCTATCAATGGGAGCGTCGAGTTCCGGAGGTTGGATCTGCGTTTCGCTCAGTTCGATCTTAGCGCCGTGGCGCAGCTTGCGTTCTAGCACCGAGCTAACAACCGCGTGCGGGAGGTCAGGCAGCAAGCGCTGGAGAGGAATCAGGACTGGCTCTGGCCCAGTTTCGGGCACTTGGCGTTCCAATTCCTCCAAGGTCAGTGCTTGTTCGAGCGTGAACTCGCCGGAGGCGGTGCGGCAAATTTCAGCTAGATGCGCTCCTGGTCCCAGGCGCTGGCCCAGGTCGTGGGCCAGGGTGCGAATATAGGTGCCGGCGGAACACTCGATGAAGAAGGCCGCGTAGGGCCCTTCCACCTCTAGCAATTCAAACCGATACACTTCCACGTGCACGGGCGGCAAGGTGAACTTTTTTTTCTTTCGTGCCAACTGGTAGGCAGCTACGCCGTGGACTTTCTTGGCCGAATATGGTGGTGGCACTTGCTCGATCTTGCCCCGAAATTCCCGGAACAACGGTTCTAGCGCCACGCGCTCCACGGTAGGCACGGTATCTGGGCCGAGTGGCTTACCGTCGGCATCGTGAGTATCGGTAGCAAAACCGAAGCGCATCTTGCCCTGGTAGCACTTGCGCCGACCTTGATAGAAGCGTTGCAGGCGAGTAGCGGCGCCTACCAGCAGTGGCAGCACCCCGGTGGCAATGGGGTCGAGCGTGCCGAGATGGCCCACGGCGCGGATGTGCAGCAGCCGGCGCACGCGCGCGACTACGTCGTGCGAGGTCAATCCTCGGGCTTTGTTGATTACCAGTGCGCCGTCGCTCATTTCTCTTCAGGCTCGTCGGCGTTGTGGCGCTGGGTTTGCGCCAGCAGTTCTTCGATGCGCGCGCTGTACTCGATGGAGGAATCCAATTGGAAGTGCAGTTCGGGCACGCGGCGCACCCGCAGACGTTGTGCGAGTTCGCGCCGAATGAAAGCTCTGGCTGCGGTCAGCCCATTCAAGGTCTGCTGCTGTTGTTCCCGATTCCCCAAAACACTCACGTAGATGTGTGCCTGGCGCAGGTCGGGCGTGAGGCGAACGTCGGTGATGGTGGTAAAGCCGATGCGTGGGTCTTTCAGTCCGCCGAGCAGCAGGCTGCTAATTTCCTCGCGGATTTGTTGGCCGAGGCGTTGCAGCCGGCGTCCGGGAACCGTCATTGTGTTCTGAACCCTAAGTCAGGGCTAAAGGTATTCGATGTAGCTGTCCACAAGATCGCCCCCGAGCAGGCGTTCGGCTTCGCTGCGCACTGCCTCTAACAATTGCGTCAAGTGATTCTGGTCGTTGCTGACGGAGACCACGGCCAGGGTGGCGCGCTGCCACAGGTCTTGATTATCGAGTTCTGCTACGGCCACGTTGAACCGTGCGCGCAGGCGACCCTTCAGTCGCTCCAGCACCTGCCGCTTGTCCTTGAGGGAACGCGCGTAAGGCAGGTGAAGTTCCAAGGTGACTACGCCCACCACCATTGCCCGTCTTAGGCTAAGACTTCACTCGGAACCTTTTCGACCGCAAAAGCTTCGAGGATGTCTCCGACTTTGACATCAGAGAAATTGCTGATGGCTACGCCACACTCATAGCCCACGCGGACTTCGTTGACATCTTCCTTGAAGCGCCGCAGGGAAGCCACCTTGCCTTGGTAGATGACCACGTTGTCGCGCAGCACGCGCACATCGCCATCGCGGACAATCTTACCGTCAAGGACATAACAACCCGCTACCATGCCGACGCGGGAGATGCGGAAGGTCTGGCGGACTTCGGCACGGCCAACGAAAGTTTCTTTCACCGTCGGCTCCAGCAAGCCCAGCATAGCGCGGCGGATTTCGTCGAGCACGTCATAGATGACCGTGTACAGGCGGATGTCAACCCCCTCCTGCAAGGCCAATTCTGCGGCTTTGCGGTCGGGGCGGACGTTGAAGCCGATGATGATGGCATTCGAGGCTGAGGCGAGCAGCACGTCGGTTTCGCTGATACCGCCGACGCCGGCGTGGATGCTTTCGACCTTCACTTTCTCCGTGCTCAACTGCTGCAACTGCCCGGTGAGCGCTTCCACTGAGCCCTGCACGTCTGCCTTGAGAATAAGTCGCAGTTCTTTCACCTCACCGGCCAACAGTTGGGCATGCAACTGGTCGAGCGTGACGCGCGCGCCGCGAGCCAAGGCGGCTTCGCGCAGTTTCTGCTCGCGATAGAGGGCGATTTGCTTGGCCTTGAGTTCGTCGCTCACTACCTGAAATAGGTCACCGGCTTGCGGCAGGGTGTTGAGCCCGAGCACTTCCACCGGGGTAGCCGGGCTGGCTTCCGCGAGGCTGTGGCCGCGGTCGTCCAACATGGCGCGCACCTTGCCATAGACGGAGCCGCAGATGAACGGGTCGCCGCTGCGCAGAGTCCCGTCTTGTACTAGCACGGTCGCGACCGGGCCGCGTCCTTTGTCGAGGCGTGCTTCCAGTACCGTGCCAGCGGCGGGCAAATTGGGTCTCGCGCGCAACTCTTGTAAGTCGGCCACGAGCAAAATCATCTCCAGTAAGAGATTCAGATTCGTTTTCTCCTTGGCTGATACTTCTACGGTGACGGTGTCGCCGCCCCATTCCTCTGACGTGAGTCCTTGCTGGGCGAGCTGCTTTTTCACGCGTTCGGGCATGGCGGTGGGCTTATCAATCTTGTTAATGGCGACGACGATGGGGACTTTAGCGGCGCGGGCGTGGTCAATGGCTTCCAGGGTTTGCGGCATGACGCCGTCATCGGCAGCGACCACCAGTACGACCACGTCGGTGACTTTGGCCCCGCGGGCGCGCATGCGGGAAAAGGCTTCGTGGCCGGGGGTATCAATGAAGACGACCTTACGGTCGTTAACCTCTACCTGGTAGGCACCGATATGCTGCGTGATGCTGCCTGCTTCTTCGGCAGCGAGGTTGGTTTCACGAATGGCATCCAGCAGTAGGGTCTTGCCATGGTCAACGTGGCCCATCACCGTCACCACCGGCGCTCGTGGCACCCACTCACCACCCGCGGGTTGCTCTGCCACCAGCTCGCGCCGGGTCTGCTCCTCGAAGCTGATCACAGCGGCTTCGGCATTGAATTGCTTTGCGACTTCTGTGGCCACCAGCGAGTCCAGGCGCTGGTTGATGGTAGCCAGCATGCCCCGGTCGAATAGCATCCTGATAACATCTTTCGCGCGCACCGCAAGTTTTTCCGCTAGCTCTTTGACCGTGATGCCTTCGGTAATACTGATCTGCAGCGGCTCCACGCGCACTGGCACCAGAGTCGGCTTCGGGGGAACTACTTTGCGTTCCGCTGGCTCCGGCTTGACGCGCACGCGCACCGGGTGCGTGACCTTACGTTCGCCCTCCTCATAGCGTTTTTCAACTTGTGTCTTGATGGGCGGGCGCGGCGTGGGCTTGGGCTGATAGATGGGCTGGCCGGGTTGAGGCACGGGCCGGGCGGCTGCGGGTCGTACAGGTGCAGGTGCTTCCGCCACGGGTGCGCGGGCTGTAACCGCCGGCCGCACCTCCCCCGGTCGGGGCAGAACGCGTTTGATTTCTAGCGCAGGCTTGGCCGCTGCCGGACTCACTACGGGTGGCGTGGTAGGAGCTGCGGGGCGAACTGCTACCTTTGCTGCCGCAACCTGGCGCGCAGCGAGTTCGGCGGCGGCGCGTTCCCGCGCAGCTTGCTCTGCTGCTGCCTTTTCTGCTGCGGCTGCCTGTTCGGCAGCTTCAAGGGCGCGGAAGTGCGTGCGTACCTTGTCCGCGATTTCGTCATCAATGGAACTAGAGTGAGTCTTTTTTTCGGCGAAGCCAATTTCGAGCAGGTAGTCGAGGACACGTTTGCTCTTGACTTCAAGTTCCCGCGCCAGTTCGTTGATGCGAATTTGACCCATCGTCGGACTACAACCTTAGCACTATTCTACCTTGTCCCTGGCTTTCTCGGCAGTCTGTTCTGGCGTTTGCGCGTCTGGTGCCACCTCATTTTCCCTACGTGCGGGTTCCGCTTGCGCCGCCGTCTGCGCCTCAGTCGCCTCCACTGACTCCGGCATTGCTGGCGCAACTTCGTCGGCGGGCGTAGGTTGTGTCGCGACTTCCAGCGCCGGTGGGGAAGGCGCGGCTTCCGGCTCGAAATGCTGCTTCACTGCCGCCGCGATCTTCTGCACCATTTTCTCACCGATGCCCGGAATTTCCGTCAACTGCTCGGGAGTCATAGCTGCAAGTGCCTCGACGGTAGTGATACCTCGGGCCAGCAGCTTTCCCTTGGTCTTTGCCCCTACGCCAGCCAATTGCGCCAGCGGGGTGCCACCCAGCGGCCGCATTTCGGCCATCTGCGCTTCGACTTCCTGGCGCTTCTCCTCTTCGCTTTTGATGTCAATATGCCAATCGAGCAGCTTTGAAGCCAGGCGCACGTTCTGACCTTTTTTGCCGATGGCAAGCGAGAGCTGGCTGTCGTCGACAATCACCTCTAACCGCTTCTGGCCCGCATCAATGATACTCACCCGCGAGACCTTAGCGGGGCTGAGGGCATTGGTGGCGAAGCTGACTGGGTCTTCCGCGTACTCGATGATA
>Ga0315310_10001246_pt1 | contig 16056 bp, 17 predicted proteins | sample TDP5_MG_FD_203630 | JGI IMG/M metagenome (GOLD analysis project Ga0315310, IMG submission 203630) | Freshwater sediment microbial communities from Lake Towuti, South Sulawesi, Indonesia - TDP5 | ecosystem: Environmental > Aquatic > Freshwater > Lake > Sediment | place: Indonesia: South Sulawesi... | reverse complement strand
CGGCTTCGTATTCCATCTTGTATCTTAGTTCGCCTATGTCTCTGCGTTGCTCTTCCAAGAAGGTTTGGGTTATGAGTGGGCATTGTTCGGCTTTGACGTGTTGGCTCCAGTAGTTTGGGTTCTTGAAACTGCGGTAGTAGATGTGGTCTCTTCCCCAAGGCGTGCTGAGCATTATGGCTGTGCCGTTTGTTGTGGCTAGCATGGGATAGATGACGCTGGCTATGACGTCTTCGGGCATGAAGGCGGCTTCGTCCATGACGATTAGGTCGGCTGTGAAGCCTCTGAGTGATGCGCCGTCTGGTCCGCATGGTAGGGCTACGATTTGGCTTCGGTTGCTGAGTTGAATCTGTGTGCGTGTTGATTTTGTAACGGATTTGCGGAGGATTGGATGTTTCATTATGAGGTTTTCGATTATTCCGAACATTATCATGCTCTGTCTCAAGCCGCGGCTGACGATTAGGGTGGTTGTTTTAGGATTTGTGAAGGCGAAGTGGATTACTTTGACCGCTATAGCAGTGGTTTTTCCTGTCTGTCTTGCCCAACAGGCGACGATTCGTTTGCTTCTGCAGCTTAACAGCTCAGACTGATATGGAAAGAGTTCCAGACCTAGGATTGCTTCTGCGAACAGTACAGGGTTGCTTCGCAGTTGTTCTCTTAGTTGTTCAACGCCGTCTGCAGGTTGCATGGCGGAATTCACTTACATCAAAAGCTGCTCGTCTAATGGCTCTGCGACATTCTTCTGCAGGATGGCTCGAAATTAGTGCCTGTGATTTTGTGGGAATCTTCTTTTCTAAAGAGGACAGGTAGGTTGCTAAATCGATGTTTGCGGCTGATTTGCTCTGTGCGTTGTTTAGGGCTTCTGCGACTTTTACTAGGGCTTCTACTTGGCGGGTTAGGCTGCGCATCCAGCGTAGTTTGGTGTCTGGGTTAACTTTCTTTGAGCGTATCTGGTGGACAGCGTATTCTATGCCTTTCTTCAGGTTAGCCGTAGCCGTCAACAACAACTCATCAGAACTCAATTTTCAGCACCGCATACTTTCAAGCGGCGCGTCTCCTGCATAAAAGAATTATCGGATAAAATGGGATAAAATAGATAAAATATACCGCAGTAACGCATGGAATTAAGATGTTGACCAGAGGGGCTTCTTAGTGTGTATGCGGGAGAACTGGTCTAATGCCTTTCAACAATTCTGCAATCGTGATTATCTGAATCTTGGGATACTTGTGACCCCATGTTGGAGACTCGTAATATTCGGCTTCCATTGCTGCTTGCTTCATTTGCTCTGTTGGCTCATGTAGTGTTATCAATATGCCCATTGCAGACTTAGTGGATTGCACCGTTCCGATCAAGTCCCTGACAATCTGAGCCCCGATATGAGTTCCGCCTTTTACCTGAACCACTATCCTCTTCAGATTGAGATTGTCGCTTTCTCGAAATGTCAGCCATCCATCAACACCTTTATCTGCCCCCTTCCTTCCTTGTGGATCTTCACTCGATTGTCCTGTAGGTCGGGCATCAATAAGGGAAAGAGCCCACCACTGAAATTGATATTTGTCTGATTCTGCTAATGCTGTAGCACCTGCCAGATCGACGGGTTCTCCGATTATCTTGTAATCTTTGTTTGCCAGGACGTGTATGTCTTTGAGACGTGACCGGATGAGTGAAATCGCCAGATGAGTGATGTCTATTCCGATCCATCTTCTCTTCATTTCTTGGGCAGCAACGATTGTTGTTCCGCAGCCACAAAATGGGTCAAGAATCAGATCGCCTTCGTTGCTACTAACACTAATGATGCGTTCAAGCAATTTGATTGGCTTCTGAGTCTGAAACCCCATTCTTTCCTTTGACATAGGGTTAATCGGCGGGACATCTGCCCAAATGGAGTGAACTGCCTGCCCCTTCAATTCATTCAAGTATCGCTTTACCTGTGGGATCCTCCCTTTCGGAGCGTATATCAACCCCTTTTTCTCAAGTTCGAGCATCTTCTCTTTGGTATATCTCCAAGGTCTGGTGAATCCATGGAACTCATAAACAGGTCCCCGTCCACCCGGAGGATTTAGGTTGTCTAAGCGAAATGTTCCTTTTTCATCCTCATATCTGAAGTGGCTTTTCTTGTACGAATCTTTGAAATCAACGTAGTGTGTATTCCAGATGTATTCATCGGTCTTTGAGTAAAAAAGTAGAATGTCATGAACTCGTCCAAATCTGCGAGCGTCAGCGTGAAAAGTAAACCGTTGCCAGACGATTTCATTTCTAAAATTCTTTGGGCCGAAGACTTTGTCCAGAATGATCTTCAAGTAATGGCTTGCTGTTGGGTCACAATGAAGGTACAGTGAGCCACTGGGCTTCAATATCCTATGAAGTTCTCTTAGCCTTATTGCCATCATGACAAGGTATGCCAGCATATCGTTTCTGCCAAGGTGCGCATGAAGCAGCTGCATCATGCTTGTGAACTTTGGGTCTTCCTGCAATTCAACATAGGTTCTTTCTGCGTTTTTGTCCCAGTGCCAGAAATCGCTGAAAGCCTGTATCTGGGCTACTGATTCTTCGCCTGATGCTTCTTTGAACAATATGTTATAATCTGCTTTACTATTAAATGGCGGATCAAGATAGATCAAGTCAACACAATTGCTAGGGAAATATTTGCGCAGAACTTCAAGATTGTCTCCATAGTATAAGACATTTGAGTCAAATGTAGTGGTTGCCATGATCATGTCCCAGTTTTCAATTTAAGGTTGGCCATTGCGTACAAAGCTCTCCTCGTTTCTTGGAGAATGGTAAGGTCTTTCTCTAAAATGTAAGTATCCACATCCGCAAGTGTTAATCTCTTCAAGCCGTTGATTCTAGCCCAATCAACACACTGACTAACTAACGAAGGAAGCTCTTCTTTTTCCTTTTCTAACCTCTCTTTCCTTTGAGTTTCTTCTTCTCTGAGTATCTCTTTCTGAGCCAATAATTCAGTCCTCTCTATTTTCACTTGGATCTCTGGCGGCATTAAGAATTTTTCAACGCTCTTGTTTGACCAATAGTAACGTGACATTGTGTGAAAACCAAAGACACCTTCTTCTGGAAACTCTTTCTTCTTGAACTCTATCATCTCTGCAGCAAGCTCTTCGGGTGTTGAGGTCTTTAACCACTTTGGAACTTCCGCTTCTTCTCTATGTAGAATTAGTCCACCACCACTTCTTTCAATGATTTCTTCGGATGAAGGTATGTTTTCCTTTGGTGCCTCTGAAATCCGTTGTAGGAATGATGCAATAAGACATTCTTCGTCTTTCCACATAACGCACTCATTCCCGTGGCAAGTTTCCTTAAAGAAAGGACAGAGAGTGTCCATCAAATCTCCACTTTCTCTATGTCATCAAAGATTTCTGTTATTTTCTCATTCATACTTCTCTTTAAGGCATTGGAGAAATTGATCAGTTCATCAAGTTTGTTCTTGCATGTTGTTCTAAGACCATCTGCAATAGTTGAAATTGTGTCAATAGACTCTACACCTTTCTGGAGTTCTAGAACGTGATTGTTCACTTTAGTGACAATCTTGCTGATTTCTTCTCCTTTCAGTTCTTTCTTCTTCATGGACTCTAGCTCAGATATTTTCTTAACCACGTAATAAGCAAACAGATGCCCAGACCAGTTTAGCTCGCTATTGTTTACAAAGACCCCTGTTTTGTTAATTTCCGTCTTAATGCTAATACAACTAGAGCACCCGGCTATTCCAGAACGCATTGAAACAAAGATACCGTACCGGGTTCCACGTCTTTCTATATCTCTCCAAAACTTGTCAATTTCCGCCCCTGGAACTGTACCACTATAATCCTTAAGCTCGATTAGAATTGGCGTCTTTGTGTCGGATGTCGTAGCCAAAATATCCGTGTATTTTCCAATCCTTGAAACATCCTCGAACGAATCATCCATGAAATGTTCTTTTAGACTATCGAAGATGGTTTCTACCGTGATTTGTCCTTTCTTTGCTGGTGTCGCTATCGTCGGCACTATTAACTTCAACTGCTCTCTAATCATCTCAATATCGGTTCTAAGCGGCGAAAAAAATTCTTCAACTGTCTCTTTCGCAGTCCCTATAGAAGCGTGAGAAACTACCATTTCACCGAGAATAATGTACTTTTCAATGATTTCATCTCTTTGTTTGACTGGAATGTTTTCAACAATCTCGATAGCTCTGGGGTCTGTCAGAGTAAGTTTCAGGCTCATTTCTCTAACAGAACGTAATTTGGGCATATTCTATCGAGTATACATAATGCTTCCATATCTATTTCAAGTTTCCCATATCTACGAATGCACCAGAATAAATGAGTAGTTTTGCCTGATTAAGAGGGATATTTCCTTTCTTCTACTATGTCTCCGGCAACCGTTATCAACGGATTGTTCCCGTTTATCGAAACCACCCTTATGCTTCCTAGCCAAAATGGTAAAACCTCCAGAACCTCTCTGGAACCCGCACAATCATCTTCCAACCAACTTCTTTTATAGAAATCTTTTCCAGAAAACAAGATACTGCTAAATAATGAGCCACATTACAAAGTCAAAGCACATGCATCCTTGGAACAGAGCATTTATTAACAGAACCACACCATTGAATCGATGTCACCCAATCTCAGACTCAAGAAGAGGAACTGACGCGTGGTTTCGGTAAGAATTCTGATAGAAGGACAGAAGATTCAAGAAATTGCCTCAGCCGTGAAAGGAATCGACGAAAAACTCGGCAACCTGACAGACAGATTCAGCATGTTCGGAGAATCCGCCAAAAGAATGGACAACAGACTCGCCGGCATAGACAAAAAACTTGAAACCCTTCCCAACAAGATTGCTCAAGCATAAACCCCAAAACAAAGAAGCAGCAATAGGAATCACAACCTAACCCAAAAACTCAACCACACAACCATAAACTGCCATATCAGAACGCCCACACAACCCGTCACAAGTTAGATAAACGACCACGAAGCCCGTCCAAATCGAACACTAGACAGTCACTTTTAACAACATCGAAGGTGACTTTTAACAACATAGAAAGTGCCCCAAACCAGACTCAAACACAACCCAAAACACAAACAAAACCAAAAACAAAACCACAAACACAAACAAAACACCCAAACCCAAAACCCAAAAAAATTTTTCAACACTCACACTAACCCTACTCAACTAAAACCCTAACATAACAAAGCTTATATCCCACAAGGGCACGTTCTCTCAAACAAAGCTCAGTCACAAAAGGAGCCAAACACGCAAACGCGGCTTTTGCCGACGAGCTCCAAAGGCTCCAATTTGACAAGCAAGATTTCCGCGACAAGGACGAAAGAAACACATGCCGAAAAGGCTCAGACAAAAACTAGGCGAAAACTGACAGCACAAAAAAGGGAGGAAACCTTCTTGAAGATAAAGGACCTAAGAGACGGAACCAAACGCGTAGACATCGAAGCCAAAATCATAGAAAAAACAGGCCCACGCGAAGTCCTGTCAAGATACAAAGATGTAGTCCTCAGAGTAGCCAACGCTACCATCAGCGACGAAACAGGCACAATCAAACTAACCCTATGGAACGACCAAATCGACCAGGTAAAGGTAAACGACACAATCAAAATCGAAAACGGCTACGTCACATCATTCAGAGGCGAAATCCAACTCAACATCGGACGATACGGAAAACTCAGCATTGTCCAATAACCCCCAAAGGTCCAAGTCAAGGAAATTGAACAACCGAAATGCGAGGTGAAAAACATGGAATATGAAAGAAGAGAAAGACGAGGAGGCTACGGAAGAAGAGAAGGAAGAGGATTCGGCCCAAGATTCCCACCCAAACCCGTCGAAATAGGCAAAGAATACGACGTAGAAATCGCAGAAACCAGCCGAAGAGGCGAAGGCATAGCAAGAATCAAAGGCCTAGTCTGCTTCATCCCCAACACCAAACCAGGCGACCACGTCAAAATACGCGTAACAAGGATAAGCCGAAGATTCTGCGAAGCCGAAGTGGTAGGAGCCGGAGAAGCAAAGGCTGAAGCCGAAACAGAAGAAACAGCAGGAGAAGCCGAAGCAGCAAGAGAGACTGAAGAAACAGAGGAAGAAACTGAAGGCGAAGGCGAAACACAAACAGAGTAAGACATCGAATCCAATAAGCCCTGACCAAAGCTAAAGCACGCCACCTTAATTTTTCATTTTTCAAAATCAAGTCATAATCAGTGTTTTCTCTGATGACTAAGTCTTTTCGAACACCTGAATGTAAACATAAAACTTAGGAACAGCCTTCCACTTAGTCTTGAACTCCTCAAGTCCCTGAACGTTGCACGCCCATCCAATATCTAACCATTTGAAACCCGCTTTCTTAGCATACAGAATCTCCTCGTAAATTAAGAAATCAGCAATCGAAGGATAATCCAAATAGAAACCGAGGGGAGCAGCCATGACATCACTCAAAAAATCAACAACATCAAAGCCAATAAGCAAACCATCTGAAAACACGTTAAAAAGCCGTGGCGAATCAAACCTCAAAACGTATTCGCTCAGACCCAAATAGAGCTGATAATCCCATAGTTCATAATTCTTCGACTTGGCCAAATAATAAGCCATTATGTTTAGGTGCGCTGGCGTCAACTTCTTTCCAATGGAAAGAGAGTATCCACATCTCTTGGCGTGGTTGACACGATACCTTAGACTCTTGTTTGATCCGCCCTTGAGGCTCTCATCAAACTGCTCAAGACTGATCTGATAGTCTTTATCTTCGTAAACTTTCTCGCAACCATAATCGCCAATGTGCGGAGGCAGCCTTGAAGGTGAAGTGACAATAACCTTGCTGGGTTTAAAATACGCCGTCGAATCTTTGAAACAACTCATCCTTTCTCGGTCACTGCCTCTTTCTCTGTCAAGCCCAAACAAAGTCAGCGAAACAGTCTTACTCGCAGAGTCATGGTAAAGAAGAAACCTGTGGTCGTAAAGATAAGGCTCTCCATAAGCAGTTGAATATAAAGTAGCTATGTGCTCGTCAAAGTATCCACGCTGCTGAGCCCCTACAATATCCTCCCTGCCTAGTTGGGTCAGTTTCAAAAGGCTACCTCGTCGAGGGTATCAAAAACCATTCGAGATAAAACATTTTTGGTGTTTCCAACTCACAGCTAAGCCTGTTATCTCAGAAAACTTTTCATTCTCAAACAGCACACTACTACTAAATTTAAAATTTGAGGCTGAGAGGCAAAGAGATGAAACGAGAGGATTTTTTGAGCACGCCCGTAGTGCACATGCAAATCAGACCCGACATGACAGTGAACCAACTGATACAACAATTTAAAAACTCAGGCTCATTCGGCGCTGGAAGGCTGGCTTCAGCCTGTGACGTTTTTGAAAATATGGTTCGAGACGAAAAATGCACTGTTTTTCTCGCCTTAGCTGGAGCCATGGTGCCTGCTGGCTTGCGCACAACGATAGCCAGCTTAATCAGAAAAAGAATGATAGACGCGCTCGTCAGCACAGGCGCCAACATGGTACACGACCTCATTGAAGCACTTGGAGGGCATCACTACCAAGGGCATTGGTTCGTTGACGACTATCTCTTGTACAAGTATCACATTTACCGCATTTACGACATTTTTGTGCCTGAGGAAGATTTTGTGAAGGCAGATGAACTGCTCATAAAAATGTTTGATGAAATAGCAGCAAAAGGCAAGGGGAAAACTCTCTCTACTAACGAGCTCATGTGGGAAGTTGGAAAAAGGCTTAGAGACCCAAATTCAATAGTGAGGTCTGCATACGAGGCTAAGGTTCCTGTTTTTCTGCCTGCTATGCGCGATTCAGAGTTCGCTTACATACACAGAGTGCACCAGAAGAGAAACAAAAAAGAGAAAGCATTGATGGTCGACGCCTTCAAAGAGGTGCCTGAATTGTTGGACATAACAAGCTGTTCTGAACGCATGGGTATGGTTGTCCTAGGAGGAGGCGTGCCCCGCAACTCTGTTCAACACGCTGCGTTGATGACGGGCAAGGGGCTAGATTACGCAGTTATTATCACAACCGATAGACCTGAACCTGGCGGGTTATCTGGCTCCACTATAGAAGAGACAATAAGCTGGGGTAAGGTTAAGCACAAAGCCAACAAAGTCATGATGATAGGTGACGCGTTGGTTGCCTTCCCCATAGTGGTGGCCGCTGTTCTCGAACGCGTTGGAAAAGGTTTTTATCGAAAAGGAAATCCCTAAACCAAAGGAGAGTTAGCCTGTGCCGAAAAAGTCTGTAAACGCCGACAGAGTCTGTGGAAATTGTCGCTACCATAATGTCTATGAATATCCAGACCATGTGTTTTGTTTCGCTAGGTTTTCGAATAGAGAGAATCCTGTGTTTTCAGTTTTTGATTCTTGTGATGAATGGGAGAACAAGCTTCAAGAGTGCTATTGCCTAGACGATGCATTGAAGAAACAAGGGAAAAAGACCAGATGACACAGTGATTGAGCCCCAGAAGCCAAACTAGAGGAAATCAGCTACTGGGCTTTCTTCCTTCGTCTTCTAACAGGCTTTTCCTTTGGTTTTTCTTCTTCTGCGGCTTTCACAGGTTGTTCTTGTTCGAGAGGAGGAGCAACTGTTGGCGGAGACGGTTCGGTGGGCATCGGTGGCGGAGGCGCGGGTTCTGGTGTGACCTCTTCTGCTGGCGCTGGTGGTGTTGGGGGAGGTGTAGGTGGCATCTCTTCGGCTAATGATGGCGCAGGTGGTGGGATCTCTTGGGCTGGTGTGGGTGGGGTAGGTGTGGGCTGTAGTGCTGGCATCATCTCCTTAGGTCGGGCTGAGTAACCAACTGCTGCTGATATTATTCCGATCAAGACGAAAATAATTATCACAGTTATTCCTGGCGCTTCTACTAGTGTGTAACCAGGAACTAAGTTTGCCATGAATGCGCCTGCTATTATAAAACATATGATTGCTATTCCATACAGACCATAATCTGATCTCATTTTACCTGCCTCTTGCTTTGTCCCTTGTTAGTTCAACGTAACAATCTTAAATAATTTTCTAACAATTTGCCATGCGAGCCCGAGACTGGATGCGCATTGAAAGGCATGAAAGACATTTTCTTCTTCCGTAACCTTACTTTTGCGTTCGGTAGATAGATAAACAAGATGAATGCATTAATTTTTGGTGCAACTTGTGTGGATGCGCAGAGGTGAACAGATAGTCGTTCGAATGCCCGAAGAATGGGGAGGCATAGTGCCCGCTGAGATATTCTTGGATGAGGCTAGGAAGATTGTGGATGAAGCGAAGAAAAAAGGCGTAGTTTTAAGAGTGTTGGGAGGAGTCGGGATTAGGCTTCACTGCCTCGATTATGTTGATTTTTGCAAGAGACTGGGCAGATTGGGTTTGGGTCAACAAGAATTCAGCGACTTGGACTTTATGGCCTATCGCAAGCAACGGAGCGTTATGGAAGGCTTCTTCAGCTCTATTGGCTATGTTAAGAGAATAACCACGCTTTCAACAGCGTCTTCTGAAAGGCAGATATACTTTCATCCAGAGGGATGGCTTTCCGTAGATGTATTTTTCGACAAATTATTGGTAGCGAATCATCCACTGGACTTCCGTGGACGACTAGAACTAGACTACCCAACGCTCTCCCTATCAGACTTGTTGTTAGAGAAGCTGCAGATAGTAACATTTAGCGAAAAGGACCTCAAAGATACACTAACTATTTTAGTTTCCCATAACGTAGAAGAAGATGACGAAAAAGAAATCATAAATGCAAAGTACATTGCCACGCCACTATCAAAGGACTGGGGTTTCTGGTACACAACAACAAGCAACCTGAAGAAAATCGAGTCTCTGCTCCCTCAAATGAAGTCCGTGAGTGATGAAGAGAGAAGCCAGATTCTTTCGAAGGTTCATCTGCTTCTAGACTATATAGAGCGTGAGCCGAAGACCAATGCATGGAAGCTGCGCGCAGTCGTTGGCCCGAAGAAGAGATGGTATCAACACGTTGAGACAGGCGAGCTATAAGTGAGCAAATCCACTGAGGGGGCAATGAGAATTGGACAAAGAAGAATACCTTTCAAGAATTGAGCGTAGACTTAGTAAACATTCCTTAATAGCAACGTGGGATAAAAAAGAACGGAACGTTAGGGCAGATTCAATAAACTTTGACCTGGTTGTAAGGGGAGACACAAGCAAAATATCTATAGGTCTTCTTGCGCGTTTCCTCGCTTCTGCTCTTCTACCCAAACAAAAAGTGGCTGTGGTAGTCACCGTTGTAGAGAAAGAACATCCAATGTCGGTGGAAGGTCTGGTGGAAATAGCAAACGCTGCTAGAAAGTATATGATTGCGGAAAAATTTCGATGGGTTTGGCTGGTTGTCGCCGCTTTCGAGGATTTCCTTGCGAACACGCTGAGATTCGCCGAGGAATACTACGAGGAGAACATGGCAATTATATTGGTTAATCTCAAGAAAGAAAAAGTCGCAGCGTTTACCCATTCAGGTCTTGGACGATCTGGCTCAGGTCTTCTGAAACCTTAGACTTTTCAAGCTTTTTAGATTATGTGACAAGTCCTTTGGCTCTGGCGTAACCTATCCAAGCGAGAGCAGCGCCTATGAGTGTTAGTGCAACGCCGGGAAAGGTTAACGCTTCTATCTTGAGAATGTTAAACAGCAACACTAAACCTATGACCATTACGGGGATGCCTACAAAAATCATTCCCTTTGATATATTGTCCATATTGTTCGCCCTCTTGAGAAAATGCAATACTAGGATTCATGTTTAATAAATCTTGTGAAAGCGTGATTTTGATCCTATTCTGTAGTGATGGCTACGAAGTGTTCTCGCCAGACACTGGGCTTTTTTAAAACCTTAATCCCATTGTAATCTTCATTGAAGAGTATTAATTTGTAGTCGCGTGATTTCCCCTTGCTTCTACTAATTCCTTCGCGTAGGCGGTTCATGAGCCCCTGATTGAGGTCGCGCAGGTGGGCGCTTTTTCCTCTGAACTTTTCCGCGGATTCGTTGAAGAACTTCTTTATCTGCTCCCTAACGAAATATCTTACAACTAGGATGCCTATTCCGAATATCAAAACATAATCGAAAATGTTCACGAACGTGGAAGTCTCGATATTCAGTGAGGGACTCACAGCCGTAGTAATTGCCATAATGACAACTGCAGTGTAGCTCAGTAGACCTAAGAAGCGTAGTAGAAGCGCTAGATTCATCATAAACATAACTTTCGGTGAAGACGCGGGAAGGTTCATGATAGCCTCTAGGTCCCGTCTGGTGGATTTCCACTTTTGACCGGTGTCTGTCAGGCGAACCCTCCTTACGATTTTTTCGACAGATTTTAGTTCTGCACACCGTCCGACGCGGAAGCCATCGATCGCGGATATCAGAGTTGCTAAATCTTCCAGTTCTGGTTTTCTTTTGCGACCCCGGAGCCTCCACAACCGCATTTTTGACGCCTCTAAGCATTTTTAGGAGTTTAAAATTAAAATATAACTTATTATCTAAATCTGTGTTTTGGTCAGAAAAAATTAGAGGAAATGAGAAATGAGCAAAGAAGCACCGACTCTGTTTCTGAGAAAGGCAACGGGCTTAGTAAGAGAAGTAGGACCGTTCACGGCTATGGCGCTAGGTCTCACCCACACTATCGGCGGAGGCATAAACCGGCTGATGATAGAGGGTTCCTATACCAATCCGGGAGCAAGCATGCCGCTTGCATTTGCCATCACTGCCGTACCGACAATCCTTACGGCAATTTGCTACACGCTCTTGTCGGTCAGCATGCCCCGCACAGGGGGCGATTACATCTACATTACAAGGGCAGTAAATCCAATAATCGGCTTCCTTAGTACTTGGGGTTTTTGGTTTACAGAGGTATTGTCGCTTGGCGTAATCTGCTTCTATGATATACCTCTTTGGGGTCAATGTCTTCAAATAGCTGGAGTTGCGACGGGGAACACGGCTTGGGTAGAACTTGGAACGACGCTGGCAACAGACATCACTACGATGTTCTTGGGCTCCTTTGTACTTATGGTCATATTCACCGTCACAGCGTTTCTGGGGATGAGAGTCTACGGTTGGATAGTTAACGCCCTACTAATTATTCCAGCCATAGGCAGTTTCGCAACAATTGGCTTACTTGCGAGCACGACTGCTGCAAATGCGCCGACTCTTTGGGATCAAACCTACGGCACAGGAACATACCAAGCTATTGCAAATCTCGCGGATGCTAACAGTGCACATGTAGCGTATCCAATAGCGCCGTTCAGCATGGACGCTACATTAAAGGGTTCAATCGGCGCGGTATGGGCATACATTGGATTCACCGCCGCTGCCTATGTTGGCGGGGAGGTTAAGAACCCAAGCAGAAGCATGATTATAGCGATAGTCATGTCAGCTGTTCTCATAATCGTGTATTACATAGCTGTTTCAGCGCTAGTCTATAACGTGTTTGGAGACTTCATCCCAAGATACTGCTTTGTCCACAAAAACTCGGGCACTGCAGACTTCCCAGCCACGATAGTCTTCCAAGGCAAGACAACCAATGACATAGCAGATATACTTCCAACTGCTGTACCGCCGCGGTCTCTCCCAACATTTGCAGCTGCATTGACTCCCGGTAATACGGCACTTCAATTCTTTGTGGCGATTACAGCAGCTATATGGCTGATGAACGACATACCTGCATTCTTCGTAGTCTGCACAAGACTTGTATTTGCATGGTCCTTTGACAGATTCTTCCCTGAATCCTTTGCGGCTGTGGATGAACGATTCCACACTCCATACTGGGCTGTTACCTTGACCTTCCTAGGCGGTATTATTGGCTTAATTCTCTCTTGGGTTAGTGAACAAGGGCTCCCAGGCGCATACGTAGCAGCCATGGACACAACCATGTTATACCAAGTTACAGTCACCTTTGCTTGCGTCGCCGCGGCCTTAACTCCATACGTCAGAAGAGACCTTTACGAAAAGGGCCTTAAATTTGAAATAGCTGGCATACCAATACTAACTATCGCTGGCGTACTTGGATTCATGTTCAACTTCTGGTTCTGGCTTGTTGCAGCTACATGGCTCGATGTCACCACAAGCATGTTAACACAAGCGTTCTGGATGATGATAGGTCTGGCAATTTTCGTCGGCTACTACATCGTCAACATCAGAAAGGGCATCGACGTAAAATCAATCTACGCTGAAGTGCCACCTGCTTAAACCTTAATAACTCCTCTTTTTTTTATTCTAATCTTCAAGAGGTTAATGGCGATTGGTCAGAATATACTTCGCAACGGATGTCCACGGCAGCGATCACGTATGGAGAAAGTGGCTGAGCGTCCCTAGTTTTCACAAAGCTGACATACTGATATTAGCTGGTGACTTAACTGGGAAGGCTATCGTACCGATTGTAAAACAATCAGACGGCACTTATTCTAGCAAAATTTTTGGAAGGGAGTGGAAGCTCAAGGACGAGAAGGAAATTGCAGAAATGGAGAAGCGCATCTCTTTCACTGGCTATTACCCACTGATCTGCACAACTGAAGACACGGCAGAGTTGGCCCGAGACAAGCGAAAGATAACAGACCTTTTCCATGAAATGATAGGCAACAGAGTCAAACAGTGGATGGACCTCCTAGTAGAAAAGGTTGATACCAAGAAAACGATGGTTGTAGTTATGCCTGGAAACGACGACGACCTCCTAATAGACCCAGTGATTCAATCGTACGAAGACAAGGGCATAATCTACCCGCTTAACAAAGTGGTTAACCTTTGCTACGACTTTGAGATGATAAGCATGGACTTCACCAATCCAACGCCGTGGGACACTCCGCGAGAATGCTCAGAGGAATTTCTCGAGAAGAAACTGAGAACAGAATTCGCAAGGGTGCACAACTACAGTAAAACCATATGCAACTTTCATTGCCCCCCGTTCGGCTCACGCCTCGACATGGCTCCCAAGTTAACCAAGGACTTGATGCCAGTCTACGTTTTGGGCAAAGTGATGATGGTTCACGTGGGAAGCAAAGCCGTAAAGAAGGTTGAACAGGAATATCAACCAATGCTGGGGCTTCACGGCCACATCCATGAATCGTACGCGTCGGATTACGTTGGCAAGACGCTTGTGGTTAATCCTGGTTCCGAGTACACCGAGGGAATACTGAGAGGCTTCATTATAGACTTGAATGAAAAGGGCATTGAAAGATGGTGGAAGGTAGAAGGTTAAGAACTGAACAAACAATTCACTAAGTTTATTATTTCTATAGTACATTAATCTTGGGTGACCGCGCCTTGACAAATTCAGAAAATGCCCCAAAACCTGACCTAATTGAAGAGGCTCAGAGAATTCTCGAATTCGCGAACAAGAAGAATATAGTAATGAGGCTGTTAGGCGGAGTTGCCATTAAGGTACACTGCCCCTCACATGATTACTTGTTCAAGGTTATGGGTAGAAGAATCCCGGACATAGACCTCGTAACCTACAGCAAGTACCATAAAGAGTTGGCTAAAATTTTCACTGAGCTAGGCTACGAGGAAGACAGAATGATCAGGATGCTTTACTTCGGGAAAAGGTTGATATTCTATGACCATCCGAACAACCGCCATCTCGACATCTTTGTTGATAAGCTTAAGATGTGCCATGAAATAGACTTCGCTGGTCGACTCGAAAAGGACTATCCCACAGCTTCCTTAGTTGACATGTTCCTTTCAAAAATGCAAGTTATCCAACTCAACGAGAGAGATGTCATAGATACGATAGTCCTTCTTCGAGAGCATGAGATTGGTAGCAGCGACAAAGAAACCATAAACAGTGAGTACTTGGCGAAGCTCTTGGCAAGCGATTGGGGATTGTGGAAGACCATAACTATGAACCTTGAAAAGGTCAAGACCCTGCTTACCAAGTATGAGGTTTTAACTGAAACCGACAAGCAAGATGTGCTCGCTAAGATAGACAAACTTTTACAAACGATTGAGAAGGAACCAAAATCAACTCGATGGCGATTGCGAAGCAGTATCGGCGAAAAGAAACAATGGTATAATGATGTGGAAGAAGTCGTACGTTGAAGCAAGGAATTCCTATCTTTTGAAGTCCCTAAAGAGTTATCTACGAAAATTTCGCTAATAGCATCTGGGTCTACTTCTTGGACTTGCTCAAGGCAATAAGGGAAAGGAGAACGATAAGGAAGTTCAAGCCAGACGACATCGAATCGGAGCCTGTGAGGATAATGATTGACGCCGCCCGTTGGGCTCCGTCGGCGGCGAATAAGCAACCGTGGGAGTTCATAGTTATTTCCAAAGAAGAGACCAGAAAAAAGATTGCAGATTTGTACGTGCAAGCGTATTTGAGAGAGGCTGAGGAGCTGCCGAACTCCAAGTATGCGGACGAGCCCTACGTTGACGACTTGGATAAGTTAAGGGAAAAAATATTTAGAATGAAGGACAGACTCAGAGCTCAGTTGGAGACTCCTCCAGTTCACATAGTTGTGTGTGCTGATCCCTCAAGATCGAAATCCTATATCGTCGACACGGCTGCAGCCATCCAGAATATGTTGTTAGCGGCTTATTCTCTAAACTTGGGCACGGCTTGGATTGACATTTCGAGCACTTTGCTAGGAGAATTCTTTGACAAACAAGCCTTGAAAGATCTGCTTGACATCCCAGAGTACATTGAGGCAGTTGCCATCATACCTGTCGGTCATCCAGATGGAACGCCGCCGCGTCCCCCAAGGCACTTTATTCGAGAAGTAGCTCACCGTGAAAGATACCAGATTGTTTAGGCGCATTTGTCGCTCTTGTTTATTCGTGGAGTCTCCCTTCAAAGGAGTAGTTAGCCTGGTTTTCCAAGCCACTTGGTTATCTTAGTCTCTTCTTTTGTTTCAAAAGTGATGCCCATTGGATTGAAGGTTTGATTGAGCGCTGTTGTAAGGTTTCGTATGTAGTCTTCCACGTTTATCTCCATAACGTTTGTCACGCGGTCCACAGGTTTCACGCTAAACTGCTTGCCTCGGTAAATGAATGGCTTGACTTTGATGAATGAAACAGTGTCCCGTTGTTTAACTTGTTTTCCAGAGTCGATGAGCTGAGCGGCGCATTGGTAGG